>Ga0099827_10000662_pt1 | contig 16236 bp, 12 predicted proteins | sample CZO8metaG_FD_79339 | JGI IMG/M metagenome (GOLD analysis project Ga0099827, IMG submission 79339) | Vadose zone soil microbial communities from the Eel River Critical Zone Observatory, Northern California, USA - CZOApr15con1.8 metaG | ecosystem: Environmental > Terrestrial > Soil > Vadose zone ...
CGAATTTCGGCATTCGACGCACCTGGGCCGAGAAGTTCGGGCATCGTTGAAGAACGAAGCACCTAGCGTGTTCGGTGAGTTACTTAGAGTCATTGCGCTCTGGGTAATCACGTCTCGCCCTGAACCTGCGAAGCGCCGAGCACGCCGCCGTCATGGCACCTGGGCCTGTTACCTTGCCGCCTTGTGCAGGGCCAGGTGCCATGACGGATGTCTAAGGGTGGAGTTGAGCGCGCCGCGAGGCGTGCCCGGCCGAAAGTCCTCGCTTGTCCTCGAAGCGATTGTTGAACCGTACCGTTAGCTCCAGGCTCATCATCGCGCTGAGCGCACCGGTGTTCGCCGTCACGGCGATGGCGATGGGAGGCGGATTGTCCGTCACCGCCGCTGCCGCGCCGGTCGCTCCGGCTCGGGCGATGAATCTGGCCGGCTCGGCCAGCACCGTTACCGACAGCGCCAGCTTCTTTACCTTCGCTGGCCCGCGCAACAATCCGAATCTCATCGCGCCGACCGCGAAGCATAAGAAAAAGCACCATAAGAAGCACCACAAGGCGCATAAGTCGCTCAAGTCCATGGCGCCCAGGCAAATCGCTTGGCACATCATGAGCTGGTTCCATTGGAAGGCCAAGTCGCAGTTCAGGTACCTGAACAAGCTCTGGATGCGGGAAAGCAGCTGGAACAAGTACGCGTCGAACCCTTGGTCCGGCGCTTACGGGATTCCGCAGGCGGTGCCCGGTTCGAAGATGTCCTCGGTCGGAGCCGACTGGCGTACCAGCGCCGAGACGCAGATCCGCTGGGGTATGCGGTACATCAGGTCGGTCTACGGCTCGCCGCGGAACGCCTGGTACCACGAGATCAACGACGGATGGTACTGATCTAGTACCGGCCGATCTCCTCGGGTGCCCTGCCCTTCGCGGCCGGGCACCCGATCCGCATCGCGGACCAGTCAGGCCTGCGCCGGGGCATGCCAGCCGGCTGGCTCGACGCCGCCGGGTACATCCGCGTCCGGATCGTAGGGCGTGCGGGTGTAGATGAACGAGCCAACATCGAGCGCCTTCGCGCGGCCGTCCGGCCCGGCGATGACCTTCAGCGGTTCGCCAGCCATGTAGCCGTCGATCCCGCGCCAGCCTTGCCCGTCATCGCGCCTGAAGCGCAGGCCGTAGCCGTCATTTCCGGCCCGGTTCAGTTCGAGGTCCGCACCGGACAGCCTTAGCGTGTGCGGCGCCGGTCCCCAGAACCAGCTGCCGAGCAACTCGAGCAATTCGGGCTCGACGGGCGTTGGCTGCCATTCGGCCGGCAGGTACGGCTCCTGCTCGGCTAGGACTTTGAGCAGGTCGCTGCTGAGCGAGGGACTGAAGCCGGTGGTCGAGTTGCAGACCATGAGCACAGTGTCGGCACCGGGTGCGTCGGTAATCTGCAGCATCGCCATGAAGCCGGGCATCGAGCCGGTATGCCCGTAGTAGTGCACCCCGCTGCTCGAATTCCACAGCTCAAGGCCAAGCCCGTAGGCCTGCGTCCAGCCCTGTCCGGTCGCGTCGGAAATCGCGATCGGCTCGCGCATCTCGGCGAGCGTGTCCGGCGAGATGATCCCGGCGTCGTCACCAGCCAGGAACCTGGCGAAGCTAGCCAGGTCGGTCACCGTCGTCCAGAGTTGTCCGGCCGGACCCATCGCCTCAGCGTCGTGCTCGGGTTCGGCTAGCAGCACGTCGGCGTACGGGTGCACGGCGTAGCCCCGCGCGTAGGGCCGCTGCGGCCTGGTCGTGGTCCTGGTCATGTGCAGCGGCGCGAGTATCTCGTCGGCGACCACCTCGTGCCACGGCCGACCCTGCTTTCCGGCCACCATCGCGCCGAGCAGGGCGAAGCCGACGTTGGAGTAGTGGAACCGGCGCCCGCCCCGGAACCTGACCGCTTCGTGGCCGAGCGAGGAGGCCGCCAGGTCGGGCAGCGAGGTACCTGGAGTGCGCTCCCACCACGGACCCGCGGTCTCGGCCCGCAGGCCGCCAGAATGCGAGAGCAACTGTCCGATGGTCATTCGCGCGATCTCCGCCGAGCCGCCGATCTCGGTCAGCGCCAGGTGGTCGCCGAGCGGATCGGGCAGGCTGAGCTGGCCGGCGTCACGTAGCCGCAGTACCGTCACGGCGACAAAAGTCTTGGTAATAGACCCGGCCCGGTACTGGGTGTTCGCGTCGGGAGTCCGGCCCTCGGCGCGGCCCCGGCCGTCGGTCCAGACCAGCTCGCCGTCGCGGGCAAGGCCAGCGGCGACGGACGGAAGCCGCTCCGTCGCCTGATCACGGGCGAGCCTTACGTCTAGCAGTCGTCGTGTTCGGTCCTCAATCATGGCGGCTACGCTACCGGGAGTAGATCGTGCGCCGAGCGATGAGATCGCTCACCGAGCTGGCGAAAGGACGACCTTGCCATTCTCGCTCCCCGATAGCGATGTCACCGCGATCATCGATGCCCCGCCCACCCCGCTGATCGTCCCTTCCCCGGACGAGAAGTACCTGGTCGTGGTCGGTTACGAGGCTCATCCGCCGATCTCGATGCTGTCCAGGCCGATCCTGCGGCTGGCCGGCCTTCGGCTCGACCCGGTGCTAGGCGCCCGCCAGCGCACCAGGCGGTTCAGCTCGCTGTCGGTGCTGCGGATCAGCGACGGCTCGCTGCGGCCGCTGACCTTGCCGGCCGGCGCCCAGGTAAGCGTGCCGGCCTGGTCGCCGGATGGGCACCGATTCGCGTTCATGATCGATGAGCCCGATGGCGTGGGCGTGTGGCTGGCTGACGTGAGCGCCGGCGCCGATCCGGTTCAAGTACCGGGCTTGCGGGTGGTCGATGTGCTCAGCAGCGAACCGCCGAGTACTGGCGCCACGATCAGCTGGACCAGGGACGGCGGCCGGCTGATCGTCTTGGGTGCTGTGCGGCCGGCGGGGGGCTCCGGGGGGTCATCCCCCCGGGCAAGCTCGGCGGTAGAGGCGGCCGGAGCGACTGCGTCAGCCACCGAGCCGATCGAGCCGAGGATCGATGAATCGATTGGCAAGAGGTCGCAGATGGCGACCTACCAGGATCTGCTGCGAACGACGGCCGACGAGGACCGGTTCGAGGCCCTGGCCACGACGATCCCGCTGCGGGTCGACCCGGACACCGGGGCGACGGAGCAACTGGGCCAGCCGGGGCTGTACCAGTACCTCGAGGATTCTCCTGACGGGCAGTACCTGCTGGTGTACCGGCTGCAGCGGCCATTCTCGTTCCGGGTTCCTAACGGCCTGTTCGCCCGGCGGACCGAGGTCTGGACGGCCGCGGGCGAGCTGGTACGGGTGATCGCTGACCTGCCGGTAAGCGACCAGGTGCCAATGATGGGCGTGCCGACCGGACCACGGCTCGTCACCTGGGACGAGCGCTCGCCAGCGAAGCTGATCTGGGTCGAGGCTCTCGACGGTGGTGACCCGGTCGCGCCGGCCGAGCATCGTGACGAGGTCAGCTGCCTGGCGGGGCCGTTCGAAGGGGAGCCAGAGCGGCCCTTCCGGCTGGCCCATCGCTGCCTCGGCTGGAGCCACATGGACGCGGCCGGCTCGATCATGCTAACCGAGCATGACCGGGACCGCCGCTGGCTGACGACCTGGCTGTGCGATCTCGATGACCCCGATCGGAACCGGGTCGTGTTCGACCTGTCAGAAGACGACGCCTACGCCGATCCCGGCGACCCGATGCTGGCGCTCAACCCGGACGGCAGCCGGACCATCCGCCAGCAAGGCCAGGCCGTCTACCTGCGCGGTGACGGCGCTACGCCGGACGGCGACCGGCCGTTCCTCGACCGCTACGACCTGGCGACCGGCCAGGCCACCAGGCTGTTCCACAGCCGCGCCGACGCGTATGAGTCCGTACTCTGTTTCGTCGAGGGCGCGGCCAGCGAGGTGGTGATCTGGCATCAAAGCCAGGCCGAGCCGCCGAACCTGTGGGTGGTGCGGACCGGCGATGGTCAGGCAGCGACCGGGCCTGATACCGCGGTGCCTGATACCGCGGTGCCTGATACCACGGGGCCCAGGCCGCTGACCTCCTGGCCCGATCCGCATCCGGCCCTGACCGGCATGGCCAAGCGGCTGATGCTGACCGACCGTGGCGACGGAGTGCAGCTGTCGGGAATGCTGCACCTGCCGCCTGACTACGACGCCGATCGTGACGGCCGGCTGCCGCTGGTGATCTGGGCCTACCCCTACGACTACGGGAGCGCCGACACCGCCGGCCAGGTCAGGCTGACGTCCAGCCGGTTCACTCGCCTGACGGCGGCCGATCCGGCCTGGTTCGTCCTGCGCGGCTACGCCGTGCTGGCCAGCGCCACCATGCCGGTGATCGGTGACCCTGAGACCAAGAACGACACCTACATCGAGCAGACCTGCGCGGCCGCGGAGGCCCACATCAAGGCCCTGGTGAACGAAAGCATCGCCGATCCGGCTCGGGTGGCGGTGGCCGGCCACAGCTACGGGGCGTTCATGACCGCCAACCTGCTGGCCCATACCGACCTGTTCGCGGCCGGGATCGCCAGGAGCGGTGCCTACAACCGGACGCTGACCCCGTTCGGGTTCCAAAGCGAGCGCCGCAGCTTCTGGGAGGTACCGAACGTCTATGATCAGGTCTCGCCGTTCAGGTACGCGGACCAGATCACCGCGCCGCTGCTGATCGTGCACGGCGAGCAGGACTCCAACTCCGGTACGTTCCCGGTCCAGTCCGAGCGGCTCTATCAGGCCATCCAGGGCACCGGCGGCACCGCCAGGCTGGTCATCCTGCCGTTCGAGAGCCACGGCTATGTAGCCAGGGAGTCGGTGCTGCACGTGCTCGCCGAGCAGTTTGCCTGGCTGGACCGGTGGATGGGCGCCTCGGCGTGACCGGCCTGTGGTCACAAGGTCAAAAGCCACCACAAAGCCGTTTCGCTTAAAAGATTTGCGGACCTTTTGACCTGGCTACCCGAGCCAATTGCGCGTGAACGGTGATCGGCGGCGCAGGTCGTCTTTGAGCAGCCGGCCGAGCTTGCGGGTCTCCCGGCGGTTGATCAGGCCACCGGCCAGCGCGCCGGTGAGCAGCGGGGCGAGCGAGAACGCGCTCCGCCCGGCGCGGGCCGCAAGCCGGCGCTGCAACTGCCGGGCGATCGGCGAGCCGGCGGCCAGCACAAGCCCGCCGGGCGCGAGCCCGACGCCGCGCCGCTGGGCCCAGGCGGCGACGTAGGAGGTCATCCGCTCGATCACGCCGCCGGGCGCGCGCATGCCGTATACCTCGTGCAACTCGGCCACGAGCTTGATCTCGATGCCGACCACTGACAGGGTCTCGGTGGCGATCTCGACGCCGGCGGCCGGGACGAACGGCAGCACCGCCCAGGCGCCCACCGCGACCCCGACCGCGGCCGAGGCGCGGGACGCACCCTCGATCAGCGCGTCGGCGATCTGGTCGGGCGTCCGGCCCGGATACTGCGTCCGGAGCGTGGCCAGGTCCCTGACCGGCAGCCTGGGCGCCATGGTGAGCACCTGAGTGCTCAGCCACCGGCCGCCCGTGCTGAAGCCGCGCCCGGTGACATGGACTCCGCGCCTGGCTACATTGTTGATCGCCGCGCCGAGCCGGCGCAGGCTCCCCACCCGATCCGGGTTCCTGGCCAGCCGCCGATCGAACCGGCGCCGTCGCCACCGGCCGCGCCTGCCGCCGCTGGCACGCTCGTCGGAGTCGGCCAGTTCAACCGCCTCGGAGACCGTATCGAGCGCGGCCTTGGTGACCTCATCTGGTTCGTTGCCCGCCTGCTCCATATCTCTTCAGGTATCACATCTCGGGCCGGATGGCGCCCCCGCCTCGTCTCGATGGGAGAAATGACGGGAATGTAACGGATGGCCGGGCATAGACCGGTCTCGTCGCCCCGATGCGGGAACCTGGCCTTGGCTGTGGCACACTCCAAGCCATGATTGAGGAGACGTTGGTTGTAATAAAGCCTGACGGCGTCGCGCGTGGGCTGACCGGCCGGATCATCGACCAGTTCCTGGACGCCGGCCTGAAGCTGACCAAGCTGGAGTTGCGGCGCGCGACGGCCGATCTTATTGAGCGGCACTATCCCGACGACGAGGGCTGGCTGTCGTCGGTGGGCAGGAAGACGCTCGATGACTATGAGCGGCTTGGGATGGACCCCGACGAGTACTTCGGTGCGAGCGACCCGCTTGTGATCGGCCGGGTGATCAAGGGCTGGCTGGTGGACTATCTCACCCAGGGCCCGGTGGTGGCCATGGTGCTAAGCGGTAACGAGGCGATCGGCCGGGTAAGGAAGCTGTGCGGCAACACCGTGCCGACGATGGCTGATCCGGCGACGATCAGGGGCCGGTTCAGTTCGGACTCTGCCGCTGCCGCCAATGCCGAGAAGCGCCCGATCCAGAACCTGGTCCACGCCTCCGGCAACGCGGAGGAAGCGGTCTACGAGATCGGCTTGTGGTTCGGGGATGGATCGGGGAGTGGTCGGGATGGGTCGGGCAGTTAAGAGGTAGTTAAGTAACCGATTGCCCACCTCCGGACCGTGGCTGCCCCGGGTAGCGTGGCCCGTGGCGCTCGCGACGTCCTCGGCATAGTCAACAACCTGTCAATGCTGAGTGTGGCTGGTGGCCGCAGCGGTTTGGCGCAGGTGTGATGAAGGCATCTTTCCGATGCTTTCGAAAATCGCTGCTACGCCTGCTCAGAAGCGGACAGGCGAAGCAGCAGGTCCGGCGAGTGGGCCAAACCGCCAGGAAAGCTCGCATAGAGTAACCGTTCGGAACTTCAATTTGGCTGCCTACGGGGGCAACTGAGGAGGATTTGCGTGGCTCGATCTGTTGCGCCAGTCCGCCGGTCCCAGGAGCGTCGAGGGTTGATGGGGGATCGTCCACCTAGGCCGGCGCGGCGCTTTAACTACCGGGCGATTCTCGCCCTGGTCAGGCGACCCTTTACCTACCGGGCGATCCTTGCCCTGGTCACGACCTTTGTGTTCATCGCGGGCTGGTCGCTTGGCCACGCGCTGACGTCGCCTGGTGGCGGCACCGTCTCCGAGCGCGTCGCCGAGTGGGCGCGTACCCACTACCTGAGCCCGCTCGTCACCTTCGGGGAATGGCTGACCTACAACCCGCCCAAGAAGGGCGGGCACCCGAACGTGCATTTCAACAAGCTCGGCGGCAAGACCGTACGCAAGACCAAGGGCAAGAAGAAGCATCACGGTCTGGAGCCGATCATCCCGGCGAACCTGGGCTCGCTGGCCGGTCACCCGCTGACGGGTGAGGGGCAGTGGAGGGAGGTCGAGATGGTCAAGGGCCGGCCGGCCGTCTTCAAGACCTACATCAGGTTCAGCAAGACCTACTCCTCGTACTACGCCGGAGTTGTGTCGATGGATCAGCGGCTGGTCAAGTTCCAGTTGCGGCCTGGGACGCTGGACCCGGGAGCGGGTGACTGGCACGCCGCCACCTACTTCGCGCCCGGGCACCGTCATGGTCTGGTGGCCACGTTCAATAGCGGCTTCCGCCTCTACGCCTCGGCCGGTGGGTTCTACCTGAACGGGCATTTCGCCGGCAAGCTGGTCAAGGGCGCGGCCTCTGAGGTCTACTACCGCAACGGCAGGCTCGCGATCGGCGCCTGGGGCCACGGCAGCATGCATATGGGGCCCGACGTGGCCGGTGTGCGCCAGAACCTGCGCCTGATCGTGATCCACGGTAAGATTCCCGACTCAGTCGATTCGAATGTGACGACGACGTGGGGGGCGACTCTCGGCGGCGGGTACTACGTCTGGCGCTCGGGAGTCGGAATTACCGGCGACGGCAGGATCATCTACGTGTACGGACCTGACTTGGATGTCCGGAATCTGGCTAAGCTGCTGAAGCGCGCAGGGTGCGTATCGGCGATGGAACTGGATATCAATCCGGACTGGATGTCGTTCATGTACTACCTGGCCAAGAAGCACCCGGCAGATCCCACAGCGGTGAATCTGCTGCCCAACCAGGTTCAGCCGCCCGAGCGGTACTACAGCCCTTCGAACCGAGACTTCACGGCGGTCTTCGCCCGATGACTGTGCCAAACCAGGCGGCCAGAGTGACTGAGCCGCAGAGCGAACGTCCGGCCTCGCGGCTCACCGGGCCGTTCCGGTGGCTCATAGCGGTGGTTCAGACCACCAGGCCCCGGCAGTGGCCTAAGAATCTGCTCGTGTTCGCTGCGCCGCTGGCGGGCCACACGATGGGCCGTCCGCACGGCTTCTGGTATGCGCTGACTGCTGCGATCGCGTTTGTGGCCGCGTCCTCGGCGGTCTATCTGATCAACGACGTCGTCGACGTCGAGCGGGACCGCAATCACCCGTACAAGAGGACTCGCCCGATCGCGGCGGGCCGCCTGCCGGCCGGGCACGCCGTCGTGGTCGCCGTCTTCCTGGTGCTGGCGGCGCTCGGAGCTGGGCTGGCGATCGGCGAGCCGCTGCTGACCGCGACTATTGCCGCCTACCTGACGATCTCGTTCCTCTACTCGGCCGGACTGAAGCACACCCCCTTCATCGAGCTTGGCAGCGTGGCTTCTGGCTTCGTGCTGCGGGTCATCGGCGGCGCGGTCGCCACCCACGTGCCGCCATCGGGCTGGTTCCTGCTCGTGTGCAGCCTGGGCGCGCTGATGGTGGCGATCGCCAAGCGTTACACCGAACTCACCGTGCTCGGCGTCGACGCGGCCAAGCACCGCCCGGCGATGCGCGGCTACTCAGGCCCGGCGCTGCGGATCACGCAGCGGATCGTCTCCGCGGTGATGGTCGCTTGCTATATCGTGTGGGCGGCGAACGAGCCGGCCGTGCGCACCAGGGTGCTGCACCTGATCAGCTCGGTGGCGTTGGTCGCCGCGCTGGTCAGGTTCGATCGGCTGACGGCGCGCGCCACGAGCAAGCCGGTCGAGGATCTGATCTCCAGGGACCCGGTGATGGTTGGCTGCGAGATCTCCTGGCTGGTGCTGTTCGCGTTGGGCCTGTAGGGGTTTGCCTGCAGGCATGGGCCTAGAGCGACACGGCGCTAGGCACCGCAGAGGGAGTTCCGATGTTCGAGAACCTGGGTCGGCCCGCCAGAATCCTGCTGCTCGGCGGTACGAGCGAGATCGGCCTCGCGATCCTCGCCGCGCTGCGCGCACCCCAGAACTCCCGCGTCCTGCTGGCCGGCCGCGACGAGGCCAGGCTGACCGCCGCGGGCAAGGAACTGCAGTTCCAGGTCACGCCGCTGGTCTTTGACGCGCTCGCGCTCGAGGAGCACCAGGCCCTGATCGACTCGGTCTTTGCCGACGGTCCTGTTGATCTGGTGATCGCGGCCACCGGCATCCTCACCCCGCAGGCCGACGTGGATTCCGACCCGATCCTCTCGGCCCACATGATCGACACGAACTTCACCAGCCACGTGACCACGCTGCTCGCGGCCGTCGCCCGGATGCGGACCCAAGGGCACGGGACGATCGTCGTGCTGTCGTCGATCGCCGCGATCAGGCCGCGCAAGGCCAACTATGTCTACGGCTCGGCCAAGGCCGGTCTCGACGCGTTCGCCCGCGGCCTGGCCGACGCGCTGCACGGCACCGGCATCCGGTTGCTGCTGGTCAGGCCAGGCTTTGTCATCGGCCGGATGACGGCCGGGATGAGCGCTGCGCCGATGTCCTCCACCCCGGCCCAGGTCGGCCAGGCCGTGGCCAAGGCACTTGAGGGCAAGGCAACCGAAATCTGGGTGCCGTCGAGCCTCAGCGTGCTCGCGACCGTGCTTCGGCTCGTGCCGCGACCGCTGTGGCGTCAGATGCACAGGTAGCGAGCCGGTAGTCAGATGACGGATGCAGTTGAAGAGACTGCGCGCTGACACTGATGCGGTGGTTATCAGGATCCCTATAAGGCCATTGATGCACTTTCCCGGTCACCGAATGTTTGAGTCGATTAAGCCACGGTAGGTGCCCTGTACAGGGGAAACATCGGTGACGGTGTTGTTACTTCAAAGATCCGCGCCAGCAAAGGTAAACTCTTTACTAAGCTATTAGCGTTTTATTAATTGACCTCAGCATTGGGCTGCCTGGCGGCGGGCATGATCATTTCCGGCCGGAACCGGGCGTCTTACCGGCGCCTCGGGCCGCGCCGGTGATCTAGTGAGGCAAGGAGGCGTTCGCTGTGAGCACCACAGGCTCGACCCTTACCCGGACTCAGCCGGAGCCGACGAGGTCGCGGCAATTGCACGTGGCCATGATCGCTCCGCCCTACTTCGATGTACCGCCGACGGCTTACGGCGGCATCGAGACAGTGGTCGCTGACCTAGTCGACTCGCTCGTCGCGCGTGGACACGAAGTGACCTTGATCGGGGCGGGCCGCCACGCCACCAAGGCGCAGCGGTTTATCACGACTTATGACGTCGGACCTGCTGACCGGCTCGGAGAGCCGATGCCGGAGATCGTGCACGCCGCCAAGGTGGCTGCCATTCTCGACACGCTCGAAGTGGACGTGCTCCACGACCACACAATGGCCGGGCCGCTCATGGCGCGCGGTCGGCTGACGCCGACCGTGGTCACAGCACACGGCCCGGTCCGGGGCGACAGCGGAGATTTCTACCGGGCGCTCGGCGACACCGTGCAGCTGGTGGCGATCTCCGACGCCCAGCGCTCGACCGGACCCGACCTGCCCTGGGCCGCGACAGTGCACAATGCGATCAGGGCGGAGTCGTTCCCGTTCAGCGCGAAGAAGGAAGACTACGCGCTCTTCCTCGGCCGGTTCCATCCGGAGAAGTCGCCGCACCTGGCCATCGACGCCGCGCGGGCGGCCGGCCTGCCGATCGTGCTGGCCGGTAAGTGCAGCGAGCCGATCGAGCGGGCCTACTTCGCCCGCGAGGTCGAGCCAAGGATCGGCCGGGACGTCACGATCTTCGGCATAGCCGACGCGACCGCGAAGCGGCGGCTGCTGTCCAGAGCGGCCTGCATGCTGTTCCCGATCTGCTGGGAGGAGCCGTTCGGCCTGGTCGTCATAGAGGCCATGGTCTGCGGCACGCCGGTCGTCGCGCTGCGCCGAGGCGCGGTGCCTGAGCTGATCGTGAACGGCGAAACCGGCATTATCGTCGATGATCCGGCGCAGTTGCCGGACGGAATCGCTCGCGCCCGCAAACTCGACCCGGTCGCCTGTCGCAAGCACGTCGAGGCAAGCTTCACCGTCGAGGTCATGGCCGAGGGGTACGAGATGGTCTACCACCAGTCCCTGGCGCTGGCGCCAGATCCCTGGATGACCGTCGCCGACCGGGCCAGGCTGGTCTAGCCGGGCCGTCTAACCGGAGTCGATTGAACCACTGGCCGCGGCCAGGCTGAGCGGATAGCTCGGCTTGGCCGCGGTTCTTGGTGCCGGTATAGAATCTGCGGACGTGGGGGGTCAGGGTACCAGGGCGACGCAACGGCTCGCCGCGCTTGGCATCGCTTACCGCGTGCATCAATACGCCCATGATCAGCGGGCGAGTTCGTACGGCGTTGAGGCGGCCGCCGCGATGGGCGTGTCGGCCGAACGTGTGTTCAAGACGCTGATAGCCAGCGTAGACGGCCAGCTCACCGTGGCCGTGGTCCCGGTGTCCGGCCAACTCAACCTGAAGGCGCTGGCCGACGCTACCGGTGGCAAGAAGGCCGAGATGGCCCAGACCGCCGCCGCCGAGCGCGCCACCGGCTACGTCACCGGCGGCATCTCACCGATCGCCCAGCGCAAGGTCCTGCCCGTGGTCATCGACTCCTCGGCGACCAGCTTCGAGACGGTCTTCTGCAGCGCGGGCCAGCGCGGCCTGGAAGTCGAGCTAGCCCCTGACGACCTGGTCCTGGCCACCGGCGCGACCCTAGCCTCAATAGCCCGACCAGGAAACTTACCGGCCGCGTCAGCTGGCGGCCTGCGCCTGAATTAACAGCAGAAAGCGGCTGTAACACTCATCCGAGCTACAGCAGCTGTGGCCCGTAGCTGCTGCTCACGCGACAGTTCGAGGTCAGCGCTGTCGTGGGTCCGCTGCCAGTTTGGGGGTCGGCGGTGCTGTTCATGTTTGGCCGCCGCGAGACTCACGCGGCGTTGTCGGCAGCGATCAGGCCGTCGGCCAGGTCTGGGCCGGCGGCCTGATCGGTCGCCTGCGGCCGGCTGTCCGGCAGGTTGCGCGAGACCAGCAGTCCGATGACGGCCGCCACCGCCGTAAGGGCGAACGCGGTCGCCAGACCAGTCGCCAGCGACCAGCCCAGCGTCACCGCGGCGCTGATCAGCGCCCCGCCGATGCCGATGCCCATCGCGCTGCCGAGCACATCGGCCAGGTTCAGTGACGCTGACGCCCAGCCTTCGCCGCCGGGCGGAGCCGCCTTCATCATCAGCAAGGTAATCGGCGAGTAGCACATGCCCATGCCGAGCCCGGCGACCGTCCACGCGGCGATCCCTTCGGCGACGCTGACGTGGCTGGACAACAGCAAGGTGAGCCCGGCGATCCCGGCCAGGATGATCGACAACCCGACCCGCACGAACCGCCGCCCGGGCCACTTGATGTTCATCTTGGCCTGGAACCAGGCCCCGGTGGTCCACGCCAGCGTGGCCCCGGTCACCGCGAGGCCGGCCACCACCGGGGTGTAGTGCCGCCAGATCGTGATCGTCAGCGTGACGAACGCATCGGCGCCGAAGAACGCGAATGTAAGCAGTGCCCGGCTCGCGATCGTCGCGGGCAGTCCGTACCTGGCCCGCAGCGTCCCGGGCGGCATCAGCCGCCGCAGCAACGGCACGCCCAGCGCGAGCCCGGCGAGGACCAGCACGCCCCCGACCACGATCGCCAGGTCCCGCCCGGAGAACCCGCTGCCCGCCACCCGAGCCACCGCCGCAGCGTGCCGGCCGCCCGCTGGTCCGGCCGCTGTCCCGCCGGCCACCGTGCTGCTCGACCCGGCCGCCAGAGTCAGCCCGCCCAGCACCAGCCCGGCTGCCGCTGCCACCCCAACGCCGTCGATCAGCCGGTGTCCCTCACTGGCCTTCGCCTCCGGCCGACCGAGCTTGACCAGCGCCGGGATCGCAAACGGCCCGGTGAGCGCGATGAACGGCAGCAGCCCGAGAAACACCCACCGCCAGCCGAACAGGTGCGCCACCTCAGCGCTGATCGCCGGCCCGGCCAGTCCTGGCACCACCCACGCGGTCGACAAGATCGCCATCATGCGCGCTCGCAGGTTGTCGGGCAGACTGCGCCCGATCGCCGCGTAGGCAACCGACGGCACCGCGCCCGCACCTAGCCCCTGCAGCGCCCGGCCGGCCACCAGCACCGGCATCGACGGCGCCAGCCCGGCGATCGTCAGTCCGGCCGCGAAGACGATCAGTCCGATGATGTACGGCACGGCCGGCCCGCGCCGGTCAGCGGCCCGCCCCGCCGCCACGATGCCGACCATGGTCCCGAGCAGGAACGCGCTGAACACGAACCCGTACAACTCAAGTCCGTGCAGGTCACGGGCCACCACCGGCATCACCGTAACCACGGCCAGCGCCTCGGCCGCGACGAAGGTAATGGTCAGCACCAGCCCGCCAGTAAGCGCCCGCCGCTGCGCCGACCACAACCCGTCCGCCATCAGATCTTCCACCCCCAGCTAAAACCCACCCAAACAGCATAAAACTTAAAGTCCGCTTGAGGTAAAGCCGGGTTCGGGCCGACGCGCCGCCAGGCCGCAAGCGACACCGTTGCCTCCCTGGTGTCGCGATACCAACATCAGGGAGGCAACGGTGCTGCTGGCACTGGCTCGGGCGCCCGGCGCCGGGCGCCAGCACAAAGCGTCAGTGCGTCGGCGGCATGCAGACGGCTCCGGTGTCGGCTCCGGACACCAGTGCCGCGTACTTCGCCAGCGCTCCGCTGGTGTAGTTCGGCGCCGGACGCTTCCATCCAGCCCGTCGCCGATCCAGCTCAGCCTCGCTCACCAGCAGGTCAAGGCGACGATCAGGCACATCGAGCAGAATCCGATCCCCGTCTTCGACCAGCGCGATCGGACCGCCGTCGAACGCCTCAGGCGCAACGTGCGCGATGCACGCGCCAAACGTGGCCCCGGAGAACCGCCCGTCGGTGATCAGCACCACGTCCTTGCCGAGCCCGGCCCCCTTGATCGCGGCCGTCACGGCCAGCATCTCGCGCATGCCGGGCCCGCCCTTCGGGCCCTCGTACCTGATCACGACCACGTCGCCCTTGGACACCTGGCCGCCGGTGATCGCCGCGAAGCAGTCCTCTTCCCGTTCGAACACCCGGGCCGTGCCCTCGACCCGCAGCTTCTCCAGCCCCGGCACCTTCACCACCGCGCCCTTGGGCGCCAGCGAGCCGCGCAGGACGGCCAGCCCGCCCTCGGCCAGGATCGGATCGCTGATCGGGTGCACCACGGTCCCGTCCGGCGCAAGCGCGCCAGAAACGTTCTCGGCCAGAGTACGCCCGTTGATCCCGACCACATCGCCCTCGATCAGCCCGGCCGAGAGCAGCTCCTTCAGCACCACCGGCAGCCCACCGACCTGGTCGAGTTCGCTCATCACGAACCGCCCGGCCGGCCGCATCGAGGCGATCAGCGGCGTCCGTCGACTGACTATGTCGAAGTCGTCCATGGTCAGCTCGACCTGGGCCTCGTGCGCGATCGCCAGCAAATGCAAGATCGCGTTCGTGGAGCCCGCCGTCGCCATCACGACCGCCGCCGCGTTCAGGAAGGCCGTCCTGGCCATGATGTCCCGGGGCCGCAGGCCAGCCGCCAGCGCCTGCACGGTCACCGCACCGGTCGCCCGGGCCAGCGCGGTCCGCTCGGCGCTGACCGCCGGCGGCGTCGCCGCGCCCGGCAGCGCCATCCCGAGCGCCTCCGAGCAGGCCGACATCGTGTTGGCCGTGTACATCCCCGCGCACGATCCCGCGCCCGGGCAGGCGGCCCGCTCGACCGCGAGCAGGTCGGCGTCCGACATCTCACCGGTCGCCTGCGCACCCACGGCCTCGAACACGTCCTGGATGGTCAGCGTCCGCCCCAGCGCGTGTCCAGGCAGGATGGTCCCGCCGTACAGGAACGCGGCGGGCACGTTCAGCCGGGCGCACGCCATCAGCATGCCGGGCAGTGACTTGTCGCAGCCGGCGATGGCGACCAGCGCGTCGAACCGTTCGGCGTGCACCATCAGCTCGACCGAGTCGGCGATGACCTCCCGGCTGACCAGGGACGCCTTCATGCCCTCGTGGCCCATCGCGATGCCATCGGAGACCGCGATCGTGCCGAACTCAATCGGCACCGCCCCCGCCTGCCTGACGCCTTCCTTAGCGGCGGCGGCGAGCCCGTTGAGGTGCAGGTTGCACGGCGTGACCTCGTTCCACGACGACGCGACCGCGACCTGCGGCAGCTTGAGGTCGTCCTCGCTCAGCCCGACCGCGCGGAGCATCGCCCGCTGCGGCGCCCGGGCCGGTCCGGTGGTGAGCGGGCCGCTACGCGGCCGTGGTAGAGGCAGATTGCTCATCTTTTTTAAAGTCCTTTCATATGAAAATTTTGCGATGGCTTTTCACGCCCAGCCAGAGGCCGGTCTCGCCCCAGCTGAGGCTGGAACGAGCGTCTGCGCCCCGGCCCTGAGCAGGCCGTAGCTGATCCCGTCGGCCAGCGCCTCCCACGACGCGGTCACGATGTCATCCGACACCCCAACGGTGGTCCACTCACCTTGATGATCAGCCGAGGTCAGCATCACTCGCGTGACGGCCGACGTTGCAGCCCGCCCGTCGAGAATGCGCACCTTGTAGTCGACTAGGTGAATGTCGGCGAGCTGCGGATACAGCTCAGAGAGCCCCTTGCGCAGCGCTTGGTCCAGCGCGTGCACCGGCCCGACCCCTTCACCGACAGCCACGACCCGCTGATCCCCGAGCAGCAGCCGCACGATCGCCTCACTCCGGTCCTCGCCCCCGCTGCGCTCGATCACGACCCGATACCCCTCCAGGTCAAACCAGGAGGGGGTCCGTCCAGCGACCCGTCGAACGAGCAACTCAAAGGACGCATCGGCTGCCTCAAACGCGTATCCGCGATGCTCCGCCGCCTTGATCTCCTCCAGCACATCCGTAGCCAGCTGAGGATCGCTCGACAGGTCCAGTCCGAGTTCGGCGGCTTTCACGAGCACATTGCTGCGCCCAGCCAGTTCGCTCACGAGCACATGCGCCTGGTTCCCGACCAGAGTCGGATCGACGTGCGAGTAGGCATCAGGCCGCCGCGCGATAGCCGAAGCGTGCAGTCCAGCCTTGGTAGCGAACGCCGATGACCCGA
>Ga0099827_10000666_pt1 | contig 16208 bp, 17 predicted proteins | sample CZO8metaG_FD_79339 | JGI IMG/M metagenome (GOLD analysis project Ga0099827, IMG submission 79339) | Vadose zone soil microbial communities from the Eel River Critical Zone Observatory, Northern California, USA - CZOApr15con1.8 metaG | ecosystem: Environmental > Terrestrial > Soil > Vadose zone ...
CGCTCGACGTCCCGTTGTGGGCGGCGATCTTCGCGTGGACGTCATACGGCGCGTTCTTGGCTCCACCTGGGCACCAGTACTGCGGGTCGACGGATGCGCTGGTCAGGGCGAAGGTCGTGGGGCTCGACGAGCAGGCCGCGGCCAGCCATCCCGCCGCCGCGACCATCGCGAGTAGTCGGAAACGCCGCATAGCCGCGGATCATATGCTCTGCATGCGACCGCTGCCGGCGCCTTCCTTTTAATGTGTGCGCCATGGGGCATCTCGATTCCCAGCGGTCGCTGCCGGTGGTCAGGCCGGACAAGCTTGGGTTCAGCCCTATGGCCAAGAAGCTTCGACTCGCGCCCGAGCACCGCGCTGCCATCGTCAACGCGCCTGCTGGTTACCTCGCGCAGCTCACACCCGGCCCGGCCGACATGACGACCGACCTGCAGCCGAACCAGGCCTATGACGCGGTCGTGCTGTTCGTGAAGGACGTCGAAGAGCTGCGCCGCCTTGGGCCGGCGGCCATCCGCGCGGCCAAGGCCAACGGCCTGCTGTGGATCACGTACCCGAAAGGTGGCCAATCCGGTGGCGTGACAGACCTCCCCGCGACGCCATGGTGGATGCAGCGAGACGTCCTCGGCGAGATCGCCTCCGAGACCGGCTACAAGCCCGTGGCGTTCGTCGCGATCGACGACACCTGGACCGCGCTCCGCTTCAAGCGCGTTTAGCAGCAAGAACCGCTGCGCATCCTTGCGGTCGCCGACGAGGTGGATGAGTCGCTTTACGGCGACAAGCTCCCAGCGCTGAAGCCCGACCTCGTCCTCTCATGCGGCGACCTGCCGTTCGACTACCTCGAGTACCTCGTCAGTCGTCTCGACGTTCCGGTCCTGTACGTCCTGGGGAACCACGACCCGAGCCTGACGCCGCCCGACATGACATGGATGCCCTTGCGGTCCGAGCTTCCGCCCCTGTCCGGCCCGCAGGGATGCACCAACATCGACGGACGGCTGGTCGAGGTTCGCGGCCTGCGCATCGCGGGCCTCGGCGGGAGCATTCGCTACAAGGAAGGGCCCAACCAGTACTCGCAGGCGCAGATGGGCTGGCGCGCCATCAAGCTCGAGTTTCGCGTCCGTCTCAAACGCGTGAGAGCCGGACGCAAGCTCGACGTGCTCGTCACGCACGCGCCGCCGTACGGCCTGGCCGACGCCAAGGATTCGGCCCACATGGGCTTCGTGTCGATCCTTCGCCTGGTCCAGAACTTCCAACCCGTCCTGGTCGTGCACGGCCACATCCATCCCTATGGCCGGGTCTTGCCGGAGCGCCAATTGAAGTCGTCGCGCATCATCAACGTGGTGCCGTCGCGCCTGATCGAGATCTAAGTCGGACTAGATCGGTAGGCGGACGCCGCCACCCTGTGCTCGGGCACGGTCGTAGACCAGGCGCGCGGTGGCCGCGTCCTCGACCGCGAGGCCGGTCGACTTGTACAGCGTGATCTCGTCGCCTGACGTGCGGCCCGGCTTCTTGCCGGCCAAGACCTCGCCCACCTCGGTGACGAGTTCCGGGTCGATGCCCTGGAGCTCATACGCACCGGCGGGCATGGATTCGTCACCGCGCCGCGCCATTCGACGAAAACGCGGCTCGCCCTGACCGTCTCGGCGTCGATCTCCGGTCCGAATGTGCCTCCGACCGCGCTCACGTGAGCGCCGGGTTGCAGCCATTCGCGACGGAGGATGGGTTGGCGCGCGTCGGTGCAGCATGCGACTACGTCGGCGCCCCGCACCGCATCCTCGAACGATGCGACGGCATGCGCGCGGGGATTGCGTCCGGCCAGGTCTCGCGCACGGTCAGCATTCCGCGAGGCGACACGGATCTCTTTGAAGTCGCGGACGCGCGGAAACGTCTCGATATGCGACCGGCCCTGCGTCCCGGCGCCAAGGATCGCGAGCACCGCCGCGTCGTCGCGAGCGAGGACGCGAGTCGCGACCGCAGCCGTGCCGCCGGTGCGGATGGCCGTGATGTAAGTGCCATCCAGCAGCGCAATCGGCGAGCCGGTGGTCTCGTCGAACAGCGCGATCAAACCCTGGTGAGACGGCAGGCCATGCTCATCGTTGGCCGGAAACACCGTGACCAGCTTCGCCTCGAGCGCCACACCAGGAACGTGACCGGGCATCAATCCGAGCAGTCCACGGTCGCCCAGCCGCACGGCTGTGCGCGGCGGCACCGAAGCCGCTCCGGACGAGTAGATGACGAGCGCATTGGCGAGCGCTTCGAGCATCGCGTCGACATCCAGAAAGCGCTCCACATCCGCGCGGCTCAGGTACAGCAGCTCGCCCAACGCCGCGATCATATCCACCTGGTGGCGCAGTTCCTCCGCAACGGCAAGCTCCTGACCTTGATGCTTGGCCACTTTGCCGTCGACAGCTACGTGGGCGTGATCCCCGTCCTCTATCCCGTCCTCATCGGTCGATTCCACCTCAGCCTGGCGACCGTCGGACTCGTGAGCCTTGCCTACGGCGGCACGGCAGCCATCTCGCAGCCGATCTTCGGGTTGCTCGCCGACCGTTTCGGGACACGACTCACCGGTCTCGCGCTGGCGTGGACCGCGATCACGTTTGCGGTGGTTGGGTTCGTCGACAGCTTTCCGCTGCTGCTCGCCCTGGCCCTGGCGTCAGGCCTCGGCTCGGGCGCGTTCCATCCTCTGGGAGCGCTCGACGTGCGCGGCCTCCTGCCCGCGTGGCGGCGCAGCTTTGGCATGTCGGTCTACGTGACCGCCGGCACGGTGGGAGTCGCTGCCGGCCCGCTCATCGGAATCCTGGTCTTCGGCGCGTTAGGCCTCCACGGGACGGGCTTGCTGGTGATCCCGGGAGTCGTGACCGGCGGCTACCTGCTGTGGCGGATGCGTGGCCTCCCGTCGACGGCGCCCGCCCAGCGACGGACAGGGCTCCCAGTTCCGTCCGTCCCGGTCTTCGCCCTGGCGGTCGTGATCGCGGTCATGATGTCGCGCAGCTGGACGGTCAACGTCTTCCAGGCTTTCACGCCCACGTGGTACAGGCAGCTGGGCTACGGGCCTGAGTTTTACGGGCCGCTCGCCACGACCCTGGTCCTCGCCAGCGCCGTGGGCACCGTGGGCTGCGGATCGCTCGCGGATCGCTACGGCAGGCGATCGGTGATCATCGCCACGCTCGTCCTCACCGTGCCGGCGATCCTCCTGTTCACGATGTTCCCGGGCCCGTGGGCGTTCGCGTCGGCGATCCTGATCGGATTTCTCGCCGCCTCGACCGCCCCGTTGTTGCTGCTGATGGCGCAACAGCTGATGGTCACGCGAGCCGGTCTTGCGTCGGGTCTCGTCATGGGTCTCGGTTTCGTGACCGGCGCGATCGGCATTCCGATCAACGGCGCGATCGGTGACGCCATCGGTCTGCAGAATTCACTGATGACGCACGTCATCCTCGTCATCGCGACGATCGGGATCGCGTGGTTCCTGCCGGGCGAAAAAGAGATCGAGCGCCACGCGATGAAGCCCGAGCCGGCTACGTAGCATCGGGCCCGTGCTGAACCGCAGCGTGTACGAGCTTGCCGGCGGCGAGCCGGTCTTCAGGCTGCTCGTCAGTCGCTTCTACGCGCGCGTCGCGGACGACCCGATCCTCCGCGCCGTCTATCCGGAAGAGGACCTTTCGGACGCGACGGAGCGGCTGACGCTGTTCCTCATCCAGTACTGGGGCGGGCCATCGACGTACAGCGAGCAGCGCGGCCACCCGAGACTTCGACTCCGCCATCAGCCGTTCGCCATCGGCCCGGCCGAGAGGGACGCATGGCTCGGGCACATGACCGCCGCGGTGGATTCACTCGACCTCGCGCCCGCGGTGCGCAAGGCGCTCCTGGATTACTTCGCGACGGCCTCGACCGCGATGATCAACCGGCCTGGATAGGCGGCGGGACCAGGTTTCTCGTCGCCTGCGGTAGGTCCTCGAGGTCGACCACCGCGCCGTTGCCCGCCGACTTCGCTCGCCGCAACGCGCTGCGCAGCCGCGGAATCTGGTCGCGCAGAGGCTGCTCGACCCAGTCGAACGATATGACGCGTTCGTTGACCTCCCAGAACAGGCCGGTTTGCATCGATTCCATCCGGCCGAGGGCCGCGTCGACAAAATCGGGAGGTGCCGCCGCGATGCCTTCGACGAGCACGTGCGTGATGTCCTTCTCATCCGCCGCCATGGCCCAGCAGGTGAGCTTCGCGACCGCCTTGAAGAGGCCGTTCAAGCCGATCGGACGCGCGTTGGGGATGAGGTCGAGGAGGTTTCGCACCAGCAGCTGGGCCAGCCGGAATGAAACCTGCGGGTCTCGGACATGGGCCTCGATCGCCAGGTCGGCGACATCCTCTGCGGCCGCCCCGAAGATTGCGGGCATTCCGGCTTCGTCGAAGTGACGTCCGTACCGAAGGAGGTGCGCGGCCGCCTCGACTGCGAGGTCGCGGCGCCACTCGAGTGCCCCGATGGCGTAGCGGCGGTACTCGTTCATGATCCCGGAAGCAAAGGTCGGCGCCGACCGGTTGATCGCCGAGCGCAAGTACGTGTTGAAAAACCGCACGCAGAGCTCGGCCACCTCGGGGTCGCCGACGTCGATCGCCGCCAGGCCGATGTTGCGCGTCGCCACGGCGATCGCGTGGACCGCTTCCTTGCGGTGGACCGGCGTCAGCCCGACCATGTCCACGAAGTTCGACATCACCAGGTACTCGAACCATGTCCGGGCGCGGTTGACCTCGTTGATGATCTGGTCCGACGCGCCAGGCAGCTCAGCGTGGCCGACCTTGAACCACTCAGCGTCGAGTGTCTTCTTCTTGGCCGGTATGTAGTCGCGGGCCAGGAATTGGCCGAGCACATCGATGCCCAGCACGGCGACCTGCATGTCGCCGAGCTGGATGGAGCCGAACGCGATGTCGGAAACCTGCGCGACGCAGGTCATGAGCTCGTTTCGGCGTTTCAGCGACCGGCGGGCGCGCCGCATGATGCCTGAGACCAACGTCTCGGCGCGCATCACCTCGAATATGTAGAGCACGTAAGGAAAGAGGAGCGCGAAGTTGACGATCGCCAGCACCTCGGCCACCGCGACGCTGGCCATCGGCACGAACGTTGGCTTGATCTCGGAGCGGACGAGGAAGGTGTAGAGGATCGACGCGAGCGCGAAGCTCAGGACGAGGGCGTTGAGGGGATTGCGTGTGAAGATGCCGATGATCCGCGGCGAGTACCGCGACGACGAGGTCTGGATGCCGAACATGACTCCGAGCAACACAATGCTCAGAGTCACGCCCTCGGCCCCTCCGACGAGACCGAGCGTCCCGGCGGCGGCCGCCGGATCGGGGGTGAAGAAGTCCGCGATCGACCCGAAGTGCAGCGCGTCGACGACACCGAAGAGGACCACCAGCATCAGCGCGATGGTCACCAGCGCCAGGCCGGAGAGCATGGCCCCTGCCCAACCGATCGATGCGGCTTGCTGCCGCGTTCCGTCCTGCGTCACAGCACGGCGATCCTAAGCTTTGGGACGTTGATTCGAGCCATCGTCTTCGACTTCGACGGCCTCATCCTGGACACCGAAGAGCCGGTGTACCGCTCGTGGCTAGAGGTTTACGAGGCGCACGGCGAAGAGCTGCCGTTCGAGCGCTGGGTGCAGATCGTCGGTTCGACCACGACCGGCTTCCATCCGCAATATCACCTCGAGGAGCGGCTGGGCCGGCCTCTGCCCAAGGAGGTGCTCGACCGCCGGATCGGGCGGCGCACCGAGATGATCCTCGCCCAACAGCTGCTGCCGGGCGTGGTCCCGCACCTCGACGCCGCGCGGGAGCGGGGACTGAAGCTTGGCGTGGCGTCGAGCTCGACCGTGGAGTGGGTGAGGGGTCACCTGGCGCGGCTGGGCATCCTGGAGCGATTCGACTGCCTGCGCTGCCGCGACGACGTGACCAACGTCAAGCCGGAGCCCGATCTTTACATCGCTGTCCTCGAGTGCCTGGGCGCCGCCCCGTCGGAGGCGATCGCGATCGAGGATTCGCCGAACGGCGTCACGGCCGCCAAGCGGGCCGGCATGCGCTGCGTCGCCATCCCCAACACGATCACCGCGCAGCTGGACCTCACTCACGCCGACCTGATCCTCACGAGCCTGTCCGAGGTCACGCTCCAGCAGCTCCTGGACCGGTTCGATTCGCCGGCCGGGACGACTTAACCTATTTCCGTGCGGATCGGGATCCTGACCGGCGGTGGTGACGCGCCCGGACTGAACGCCGCCATTCGAGCGGTCGCCCGGCGCTCGTTCCAGCTCGGGCACCGCGTGAGCGGCGTCAAGAACGGCTGGGCGGGCTGCCTCGAAGAGGGCCTGATCGACGAGTTGAACCCGGCCGACGTCCGCGGCATCCTGCCCATGGGCGGCACCATCCTCGGCACTTCGCGCACGAACCCGTCGAAGGAAAAAGACGGCATCGCGCGCGTCATGAAGACCCTGCGTCATCACGGCGTCGATGCGCTGGTCCCGATCGGCGGTGACGACACGCTCAGCGTGGCCGCGAAGCTCCACGAAGCGGGCTTCCCAACCGTCGGTGTTCCGAAGACGATCGACAACGACCTGTCCGTGACCGAGTTCTGCATCGGCTTCGACACCGCCGTCGGTGTCGTGACCGAGGCTCTCGACCGTCTGCACACGACGGCTTCCGCGCACCATCGGGTCATGGTGGTCGAGGTCATGGGCCGGGACACCGGCTGGGTGGCCCTGATGGGTGGGGTGGCCGGCGGCGCCGACCTCGTCATCATCCCCGAGTTCGAGCTCGCCCTCCCCGAGGTCGTCGCGCACCTCTACCGCCGGCGCGGCGAGGGCAAGCTCTTCAGCATCATCGTGGTCGCCGAGGGGGCGCGCATCGCAGAGCTGGAGCGAGAGCTGGGCGGCGAGGCGGAGAAGGATGCGTTCGGTCACGTCCGGCTGGCGAAGCGAGGAATCGGCGACATCCTCGCCAGCGCCGTCGAGCGCGACACCGGCTTCGAGACGAGGGTCACCGTGCTCGGCCACCTTCAGCGCGGCGGGTCGCCATCGCCGGTCGACCGGATCTGGGCCACGCGACTCGGGGTCGCCGCGGTCGAGCTGATCGTCCAGGGCAAAAGCGGCGTGATCCCGATCCGGCGCAACGGCGACGTCGAGGTGGTTCCGCTCACCGAGGTGATCAAGGAGCAGCGGCGCGTGCCGAAGGAGCTGTACGAGCTCACGCAAGTCTTCGTCTGAGAAGCCGCGCCGCAAACGGATGCTCGAGCTTTCGGGTACCGGCGACGACGGCACGACCGGGCTGCTGGGTGGTGGCCGCTCTCCCAAAGACGATCCACGCATCGAGGCCTTCGGCACGGTGGACGAGGCTTCGAGCGCGCTCGGCCTCGCCCGCGCGCTCACCTCTCACGCGCGCGTCACTTCTATCTGTGAGGAGCTGCAGCGCGGCCTGTACGCCGTGGGCGCGGAGTTGGGCACCAACCCGGAGGCGGACAAGACATTCGTTGTCACCGGCCCGCCTCAGATCCAGCGCCTCGAGCAGCTGATCAGCGAGCTCGAGTCGGAGGCCGTGATGCCCCAGGGCTTCATCCTCCCGGGCGCCACGCCGGCGTCGGGGGCGCTCGACCTGGCGCGGGCGATCACACGTCGTGCCGAACGTCGATGCGTGACCCTGGAGAGGGCGGGCGGCCTGCCCAATCCCGACGTCCGCCGCTGGCTCAACCGGCTGAGCCTGGTGCTGTTCGTCCTGGGGCGATATGAGGAAAGCCAGTCGGGCCGGCGCGCCCAACCAGCCAAGGGGTCGGAGCCCGGGCGTTCTAGTTAAGCTTCGACTCAGGACACGGATGGATCCACTGGCTGCCGTCGGCATCGTCCTCGGCGCTCTTCTCGTTCTCTTTCTCGCCCTCTCTTACCAGGTGTATCGCCGCGCCTTCGTGCCGGCGCGCCCGATGTGGCTCGACGATTTCTCGTTCACCCCGTTTGAGTTCCAGGCCGACTACGAAGAGGTCGAGCTGGTCACCGCGGATGGGATCAACTTCGGCGCGTGGCATTTCCGCCAGCCGGGGTCGCCGCAGACGGTGATCGTCTCGGGCGGCCACAAAGGCCAGCGGCAGGGTGCGCTCGGGATCGCGGTCGCGCTGTGGCGCAAAGGCTTCAACGTCATCCTCTATTCGTACCGGGGCATGCCCGGGAGCGACCGCGCGCCGATCACGTTCGGCATCAAGGAGGTGCTGGAGCTGCAGGCGGCCATCGCATTCGCGCGCAAGCGCATCCCCAACGCGCGGATCGGGCTGCTGGGCTACTCGATGGGCGCGGTCGTTTCCCTCCTCGGCGCCGCCGGCGAGCCCGGAGTGCAGGCACTGGTGCTCGACAGCCCGTTCAGCGACCTGCGCAAGCTGCTGATCGAGAACGTCCGAAGCGCCAGCAAGCTGCCGGGGACTCCGTTCGTGTGGCTCACCGGGTTGATGTTGTGGCTTCGCACACGCTGCTGGCTTTCCGCGTGCAGCCCGATCGAGGTGCTGAGCTCGCTAGAGCCGCGGCCGCTTTTTTTCATCCACGGCGGCGCCGACGCGATCACCAACGTCAATCACAGCCGGCGCCTGTATGACGCGTACCGCGGCCCGCGCGAGATCTGGATCGTGCAGGGCGCGCCCCACACGGGCGCGTATTTCGCCGACCGGCCGCTATATGTGGAGCGCGTGGCGGGATTCTTCGCACGCCATCTCGGTCTGGACGTGAGCAGTCACCTGCGCCTGGTGGAAGAGGAAGAAGTCAGCTAGCTGTAACAAACCGCCCCGCGGGCGACAGGAATAGGTGAGACATGCAGCGAGTGGCCGATGTCAAGCCGTCCAGCGCCTCGCAACAGGTCAGCGACTCGACCTTCGCCGACCTCTTGAAGCCGCTGATCGAACCGGGCTTCCGCCTTGCCCTCGCGATGCTCTATGACGCTCAAGCCGCGGAGGACGCCGTGCAGGAGGCGTCATTCACAGCCTGGCGAAAGCTCGGCCGGATGCAAGACCAGGGCCGCCTCCGCCCCTGGTTCCTCGGGGTCGTCGCCAACAAGTGCCGTAACGCCCGCCGCAAGAGGTGGGTGGTGGAGGTGAGTGTCGGCGTGCCCGAGGAGCTGTCCGTCATGTCCTCAGAAGAGCGAACGCTGCGCGGCACCGATCTGCGCCGCGCGATTTCACGATTGAGTCACGACGACCGCTTGGTGGTCGTCCTCTACTTCTACCTCGACATGCCGGTGGACGAAGTGGCCACGGTCGCCGGCACTTCAGTCGGCGCGACGCGCGCGCGCCTGTATCGGGCGATCAAGAAGCTGCGTCCGGACGTGGCGATCGAGGAGGCACTCAGGTGAGCCTGCGCAGGGACGTTCATTCGGCATTCGACCAGATCACGCCTTCGATGGGGGGCCTGTCCGAACGCGTCGTGCAGACCGTGCTGTCGGAAGGCGCCACGCGACGTAGGAGAGAAAAGATGCTTTTTCGTTTCAGGTCACCGCTGTCTCTGGTGGCGGTGCTCTTGCTAATCGTGTTGGTCGCCGCTGTATTCATCGGCGGCCGCATAGTCCAGGACTGGAACGCACTGCACGACAGCAGCCCCGCCGGTCAAAGCAACCAATCGCAGCTGGCTGAGCTGGAGGCGCGTCCGTTGCACCTTCCGGTCCTGAAGTCTGCGACCGAGTGCAACACCGGTCCTTGGAACTCAGATGGCACCGTCGGTTCGGGGCCGCTCTCCATCTACGGGGGATTGGGCCCGAGGACAAGCTGGGGCATGTACTGGAACAACGTCTTCTACACCGACCAGCAAATCGCAGGTCCCATCGTTGTTCGTGTGCGCGACGTCGTAAACAACGTCAACGTGGTCTTCGTGGGTAAGTGCGCGGCCGGCCCGGTCGTTGGCGCAGACACGCTGAACGGAACGCGCGTCCAGCAGCACGCCGAATTGGTCCTGTACGCAAACAATGCTGCCATGGTCACCGTTAACCCACCGTCGAAACCTCATGCGTTCGTGTGGGGATTCACGGTAGGGGTTCCAAACGATTCGACTGGTTCGACGGGATGGCAGGTCGACGGCGTGCGGTTCAGCGAAGTCTTCCTCTCCTGCTAGGCGAGCGTGCTCGACAGCAGGATTCCGTTCGCCCAGTAATGTCCGGTTGCGCCGGCGGGCAGGAGGTCGTAGGTCCTCCCGCCGGCGTACGGCACGAGCTCTGAGTGCTTGATTGTCGAACCATCCAGCGGATCGCCCGCTCTGAGCGTCCCCGCCGGCCGGCCGTCCGCGGTCTTGTGCCCCGGCGAGACGAGAAGCTCTCGTCCGTCGGCGAGAACCAGGTGCACGACGCGATAGCCGACCGGCGCCGCCATGCTCCCGACAGCGACCACGGGAGCCGCGACTCGCGGGCCATCGGCGGACTGCGTCCACACGATCATTCCGACGCGCACGTCGGTCACGTGAACAGGACCGCTCGGCGTCGCGATCACCGCTGACGAAGCGAGGCAGATCGGGCAGTTCGGCGGGCCCGACGGCATCCGCGAGCCAACCGTCACCACGCCGTCGACGCGGACCGTCCCGGAGACCATCTCGTACGCGGCGCTGCCTCCCTTCGACTGGACCCTGTACTGGAAGGCGTAATCGGATCCGCTCTGGGTCAGGGTCAAGGCCCGAAGCAGTTTCCAGGCCCGGTAGACGACGAGCTTCTGGGCGTCGGTAAGGTCGCCCGCAGGCAGACGCTCGTGAGCGACGATCGCGGCGTAAGTCTCCGCGTCGGACCTGATCTGCGGGTAGGTCGAAACCGCGTTCGCCTCCTCGCCCCCCGTCCGGGCGATCGGGTAGAAATCCGGGTCGCAGTACACGGGCTTGCCCACTGAGTCCATGACCGCGAACTTCAGCTGGGTCGTATTGAGCGGAGTGCCCACGGCCGGGGCGGGCGTGGCAGAGCCGCACGCCACCGTCGCCACCACCAGGACCGCCAGTGCGAGCCTCATCTGATTAAGAAGACGTTAGCGGCGGAATTTGGTAACAGATGGCGGAACCAAACGCTCCCCTCAGCCGTATTCAACTGAGATGGGGCACCAGAACGGCGAACCTATAATCGCGGGGATGGGGTCAGCCGAAGTCGTCACTCGAGTCGCCGATTCTTTCTTGTCCAACGTCAGCCGAGCGATCATCAACAAAGAAGACGAGATCCGCCTTTGCCTCGTCACCCTCCTCTGCGAAGGCCATCTGCTGATCGAGGACGTGCCAGGCGTCGGCAAGACGATGCTCGCCAAGTCGCTCGCCCGCTCCCTCGACTGCACCTTCCGCCGGATCCAGTTCACTCCCGATCTGCTGCCTTCGGACGTGACCGGTGTGCGTGCCTTCAACCAGAAGATCAGCGATTTCGAGTTCCGTCCGGGCCCGGTGTTCGCCCAGGTCGTCCTCGCCGACGAGATCAACCGCGCCAGCCCCAAGACCCAGTCAGCTCTCCTGGAGGCGATGGAAGAGCGCCAGGTGACGATCGACGGTGAGACGCACGTGCTGCCCAAGCCGTTCATGGTCATGGCGACCCAGAACCCTGTCGAGTACTCCGGCACCTTCCCCCTGCCGGAGGCGCAGCTCGACCGCTTCCTGATGAAGGTCAAGCTCGGTTACCTCACGGAAAAAGAAGAGGCGAACCTGCTCAACCAGCACAAAGTCGAGTCGCCGATGGAAGAGCTTCAGCCGGTCGTGTCGCCCAACGAGCTGAATGCCGCCCAGAGCGCCGTCCGCGAAGTGTTCGTCAAGCCCGAGCTGCGCGAGTACATCGCCAGGCTGGTGGGACGGACGCGTGGAAATCCCGAAGTTGCTCTCGGCGCCAGCACACGCGGCACACTGAATCTATTCCACGCGAGCCAGGCGCTGGCAGCGATCCAGGGCCGAAGCTTTGTGACCCCGGACGACATCAAGACGCTCGCCGAGCCGGTGCTCGCGCACCGCATCATCCTGCGTCCGAACGCCGAGATGCAGGGCCAGAGCGCGGGCAAGCTGGTGGCGGGCCTCCTCGAGCGCGAGCACGTGCCGCAGATGGCGTACGACGGGTAGCGAACAAGAGGGTTCCCCATGAGCAAGGTCGCCCTCGCCGGCGCGCTCGGGCTGCTCATGTTCTTCACGTACCTGACCGCGATCCGCACGGCGTTCGTGTTCGGGTACGCCCTGTGCCTTCTGTTCGTGATCGCATGGGTATGGCCCCGGCTGGCGATTCGCGGCATCACGGTCGCGCGCAGCGTCGACCCCGGCACGCCGACCGTCGGCGAGGTCTACGAGGAGCAGTTCGAGGTTCGGCGCAAGGGCTGGATTCCCGCGCCCTGGGTCGAGGTCCGCGACCTCAGCCAGATCGCTGACTACCAACCCGGCCGTGTGATCTCGCTCGGCGGCGAGGCTGTGAGGTGGAGGGCGCGGGGCGTGTATCGCAGGCGTGGCTGGATGGCGCTCGGTCCGACATCGCTGCGCGTACGGGAACCTTTCGGCCTGTTCGACCGCGAGCTGAAGATCACCCAGCGGACATCGATCCTCGTCTACCCACGCGTCCGGCCGGTGCCCGACCTGATGACTCCGAGCTCGCAGCAGGTGGGAAGCTCGCAGGCGCTTGGCGCCTGGGCTGACTACCCGCCGGAGACGGGCGGCGTGCGCGACTACGCGACGGGCGACAGCTTCGGGCGAATCCACTGGCCGCTCTCGGCCAAGCACCAGCGTCTGATGTCGAAGACGTTCGAGCAGCCACTGACAACCGACCTGTGGATCCTTCTGGACCTCGACCGCGGCGTCCATTTCGGTGAGGGGGAAGAGTCGACGGTCGAATACGCAGTCAGCCTGGCGGCGTCCATGGCGGCGCAGGTGCACAGCCGGGGACGCCAGGTCGGATTGATCGCGAACGACTCGCGCGGCACCGTGCTCGAGCCGCACCGCGCGGTGCGACAGGATCGCCTCATCCTCGACTTCCTCGCGGTGTGCCAGGCTGACGGCCGCACGCCGCTGACCCAGACGCTGGCGTGGGACCGCATCCGCAGGCTTCCCCGACGCGCCATCGCGGTCATCACGCCGAGCGCGGACCCGGAATGGGTTCGCCTGCTGCAGGCGGTGCGAGGCCGCCGCTCGACACTCATCGTTTTCTACCTCGACATCGCAAGCTTCGGCGGCCCTGACCAGAACCCCAGCTTCGACCTGGGCCAGGACGTCGACCTTTACGTCGTACGCAAGGGCGACGACTTCGCGCGCCTCGTGAGGACCAGGGATGCGATACGTATCGCCTGAAGGCAGGCTGGCCGGCCCGGAGGCTGCATTCGAGAGCACGCTGAACCGGCGCGAGCTCCTCTGGGACAGCGCGCGCAGCTCGTTGGGCGGCGGCCGCTTCTGGTCTGTTGTCCTGGTCTTGCTGTTGACGCTCACCGTCGCCCGCTCGACCTCGGCGGTGCAGTGGGTGAACGGCATCGATGTGGTCATCCTCATCGCGGTTCTCGCGGCCGTGCTGATGGGGGTGCTTGCGCTTTCGCGCGTGCGGGAATGGATCGGGCTGGGGATCGGCCTCGTCCTCGCTCCCGGAGTCGCCCTGTGGGGGGCGTGGCCTCAGATCCATCACAGCCACCCGAGCGACGTCATCGGCCCGCAGCTTGTCGCTGTGTGGTGGAACCGCATCACCGATGGCACCGCGGCGCAGGAACCATCGTTCTACCTGTTTCTCATCTGTCTCTTGATGTGGGTTACGGGTGCGTGGCTTGCCTGGTGCGTGCTGCGCTGGCGCAAACCTATGCTGGGCTTGATCCCCGGCGCCGCCGCGTTCGCGACCAACCTCCTCAACGTGCCGCAGGACCAGAACGGATACACGCTCGCGATGCTCGTGCTCACGCTCGCCCTCTTGCTGTGGACCAACTACACGGGCTCGATCGCCAACGCGGCGCGCGCGAACGTCAAGCTCACCGGCGATGCGCGCTGGGATTTCTGGGAAAGCGGACTCGTCGCCATGGCGGCCCTGATCGTGATCGGCATCCTTCTGCCCCCGCTCTCGACGGTGGATCGAACGCTCGACGTGGAGACCGGCATCTTCTCGAACTGGGCGCAGCTCCAGGAGCGCCTCAGCCACCCGGGATTCTTTGGCAAGGGTCCCGGCACGGGCGTCACCGGGTTCACCGATGAAGTGAAGTTGAGCGGTCCTCTCAAGCGGACGCTGGACCCGGTGTTCACCTACACGATCGTCGGTACTTACGCGAGCAAGGCGCGCTACTTCCGAGGCTTGAACATCACGCAGCAGGCCAATGGTGTGTGGCGCTATTCGCGCGCGATCGGCGTGCAGGAGGTGGTCGGGAAGAACCAGGTCCCCGACTTCGCGGAGCAGTACCAGAAGATGGAGCTCGCGACGATCGACGTCCGGATGCTCCATCCGCCCAGCGACTTCCGAGACGTGATCTTCTACCCCGGCGAGGCTTACAGGGTCGATCGTCCGACGATGGCGACCCAGGTGCCGCTTCGGGCCGGTCCGCAGAGCAACAACCTGTACACGATCGACCGGCTGGGCAGCCTGCAGCCGTCTACGTCAGCGGGTAGCTACGCGGTCACCGTTGATTATTCGACCGCGACCACGACCGACCTCCAAGACGCCGGCACGACCTATCCCGATTGGCTTGCTCAATACGTAACGGTACCGGCCAACTATCGCAACCCGGCCGTTTGGGCAAAGATTCACGCGCTCGCCCTGGAAATCGTCAACGCGGCGGGAGCGAAGAACCCATACGACCAGGCGACCGCGATCGAGACGTACCTCCGCGACCCGAAGAACTTCATGTACACGCTGTCGCCGCCGGCGACCCCGCCGGGCATGGACGCGATGGACTTCTTCCTCAACGTCTCCCACAAGGGATATTGCGAGTACTTCGCCACCGCGATGGGCGACATGCTTCGGTCGCTCGGCATCCCCACGCGTCTCGTCAACGGCTACGGCCTCGGCCAGCTCGACCCGAACGTGCAGAACTACGTCGTGCGAGGCGAGGACGCCCACACCTGGGTTGAGGTTTACTTCCCAGCGCCGGCGCCCGACCAGCAACCGTACGGCTGGATTCCCTTCGAGCCCACGCCGGACGACCTGGGTCTGTACACGCCGATCCAGCGCGGCCAGACGGGCGTCAACCCGTGCCTGCGCGACAACGGATGCGACACCCCGGTGGCCGGGGTCGGCGTCGGGGGCGCGGGTGCGACTCCGAAGACGGACCGCGGCGAGCGAACCGACACAGGCAGCGCGGCGGGGGCCGGCGGTTTTCGAGTCGGCTCCCTCGACGCGGCGGCGCTGACCAAGATCGCCGGGGTCGTCCTGGCCGCCCTGTTGCTTTTCCTGGTCGCGGTGTCGAGGTATCTTCGCCCACGCTCCGTGATGGGTGTGTGGAGGCGAGCCCTTGCCCTCGCCAGCCTCGCCGGCGCTGAACGCCGGCCGGGCGAGACTCCGCTGGAGATCGGCCTGCGCTTGCAGCGGACCTTCCCCGAGGCGGCCGAACCGGTCGGCGCCCTGGCCAACGGTTTCGTCGTCGCGGCCTACGCGCCACCGGACATCGCATCGAGCAGTCGGTCCTCGGTGATGGAGGCATGGTCCGCGCTGCGGCCGCTCCTGCTGCGCAGGGTGCTCGCGCGTCTGAGTCCTACAAGGCCCTAACCTTTTTCCGTGGCAGCGGTCGCCGGGCGCACCTACCCGGCGGTGAGATTTGAGATCGAACCCCACGCGGTCGAGGCGTTTGCGACCGCCATCGGGGCCGACCCGGCTGATGGCGTGCCGCCGACGTTTGCCGCGGTCTACTCGCTGGGCGTGACCGTGCCGCAGCTGCTCGGCGACGACGAGGCGGCGGTGAATTTCGCGAAGCTGCTCCACGCCGAGCAGGAGTTCGAGTGGCAGCGGCATCCCGAGGCCGGAGAGACCGTGATCTCGCGCGGCCGCGTCGCCTCCGATACCAGCCGGCGCGGCATGCGCTTCGTGAGCTTCGAAACGGACACCACCGACGAACGCGGCGCGCCGCTGAGCCGGTCTCGCGCGTTGTTCGTGATCCGCGAAGAAGTGCGCCCTGCGCGCGCGCCGGCGTCATGAGCGAACGAAAGGTGACTTTCACCCGCGAGCAGATTGCGGAGTATGCCGAGGCGTCCGGCGACCGCAACCCGATCCACCTCGACGACGATTTCGCGCGCTCGGTGGGCCTGCCGGGTCTGATCGCGCACGGGATGC
>Ga0099827_10000669_pt1 | contig 16200 bp, 8 predicted proteins | sample CZO8metaG_FD_79339 | JGI IMG/M metagenome (GOLD analysis project Ga0099827, IMG submission 79339) | Vadose zone soil microbial communities from the Eel River Critical Zone Observatory, Northern California, USA - CZOApr15con1.8 metaG | ecosystem: Environmental > Terrestrial > Soil > Vadose zone ...
CACGACGTGATGACGTCACACGCTCGGGATGGCGCGTTCCAGACCTCGGACGGATCGACGATCGCATTTACGGTTCACCCCGCGCCGCATCCGGACGCGCCTCGGTTGGCACTGATCCATTCCCTCGCGCTCGACCGCAGCGTCTGGGACGGCGTGGTCAGCATCGTCGCCCCGGAGGCCGAGCTGCTCACGTACGACTGCCGCGGCCACGGCCGATCCGATCACCGTGCGACTGCGTTCACCGCCGAGCTCTTCGCACGCGATCTCCGAGAACTGCTCCACCATGTCGGCTGGCAGAGCGCCGCGATCGGCGGCTGCTCGATGGGCGGATGCGTCGCGATGGCATTCGCGGGGGTCTACCCCGAAAGCGTGACCGGCCTTGCGCTGATCGACACGACCGCCTGGTACGGTCCGGAGGCGCCGGGGCAGTTTCGCGCGCGCGTGGAAGCCGCGCGCCCAGAGGGCATGACCGGGCTGGTGGAGTTCCAGGTCGCCCGCTGGTTCAACGCCACATTTGTCCGGAACCATTCGGACGTGGTGACGCGAACCGCGCGGATATTCGTCGCCAACGATTTCGACTGTTACGCACAGAGCTGCGCCCTGCTCGGCGACGCGGACCTGCGCCGGTATCTGCCAATCTTCCGGATGCCCGTCTCGATCGTCGTGGGCGAAGAGGACCAGGCGACGCCGCCTGCGATGGCGCGCGAGCTGCACGACGCGATTCCGCAATCGACCCTCGTCGTGGTTCCAGGCGCAAAGCATCTCACACCAATCGAGTGCCCCGATCGGATCGGCGCGGCGCTGGTCGGCGTACTGCGCTGCTCATGACGGGAGACAGCCGGATCGCGAATGTCAGCGACGCGACGGCGCTCATCGCCCGGCTCGAAAGCGTGCCGTTTTCCCGCTGGCATCTTCGCCTGCGCATCATCGTGGGCAGCGCGACCTTCTTCGACGCTTTCGATGCCCTGTCGCTGGCGTTCGTGCTCCCGGTTCTCGGTCGGCTCTGGGACCTCTCACCTGGTCAAATCGGCTCGCTCATCTCGATCGGTTACGTGGGGCAGTTCCTCGGCGCTTTGATCTTCGGGTCGCTCGCGGAAGCGTTCGGACGCGTTCGCGCCGCCGCCGCCGCCGTCGCGATCATGTCGGTGATGAGCCTGGGCTGCGCCCTGGCTCCCGGCTTCGCAGTTCTTCTCGTCTGCCGGTTCGTGCAGGGCGTCGGCGTGGGCGGCGAGATGCCGGTAGCAGCTGTCTACATCAACGAGCTGTCGAAAGCGCGGGGACGCGGGCGGTTCTTCCTGCTCTACGAGATGCTCTTCCCGATCGGGCTGATGATGACAGGACAGATCGGTGCTGTCCTGGTGCCGATGTTCGGCTGGCAGGTGATGTTCCTCATCGGCGGCGTTCCGGGACTGATCATCACGTGGCTGCTCCTGCGGATGCCCGAGTCGCCGCGCTGGCTGATTTCGAAGCGCCGCTTCGCGGAAGCCGAGGCGATCGTCAGCGAGATAGAAGCGCACTCGCATCGCCGGGCGGCGCCGCCGGCGCCGGGCGGGGAGTTCGCGACCGGCTCGTCATCAGCCGCAAGAGGGGCGCCAGCCGGGGCCTGGACCGAGCTCCTGGGCCGCGCGTATCGCCGCCGCACCGCTGTGGCGTGGACGTTATGGTGGTGTGCGTATTTCATCACCAACGGGCTGAACAACTGGATGCCGACGCTCTACAACCGGGTCTATACGCTCGACCTTCAGCAATCGCTCCGGGCCGGAACGCTGACGAACGTTACGCAGGTGATCGTGCTGTTGGGCTGCGCCTTTGTGATCGATCGAACCGGACGCCGGCTCTGGTCGATCGCCTCCTTCGCCGCGGGCGCGCTGATGCTCGGGACGCTGGGGTTTTTCGGCGCCCATTCGGTCGTCGCGGTGATCGCGCTCGTGACCCTGAGCTACGGCATCGTCGGATCGGCAAATGCCGTGCTGTATCTCTACACACCTGAGATCTATCCGACGCGGATGCGCGCAATCGGCACGGGGGCGGCGACCTGCTGGCTTCGTCTCGCGTCCGCGGTCGCCCCGCTGCTGGTCGGATACATCGTTGCGGCGGGGGGGATCCGGTCCGTCTTTCTGATGTTCGCAGGTGTGGCAGTGATTGGCGCGCTCGCGGCCGCCTTCATGCTCGAGACGCGCAATCGACCGCTGGAGGACATCGCCACCTGAGTGCGAGCGCCGGCGCGCCGCATAGCAAAGCCGGTTGCACGACACGAGCGTGCAAAGGCACTACTACTAGCTGAGGAGGGCAGTTACAAAAAGCAAATTTCCCGGACTGCCGAGCTGACGGCAAACACACGGGCCTCCTCTGGGTGATGCGACGGCAGTATCCAGAATCCGACTTGTTCGGGATCGTACCCTGGTGTGGCTCCACGCACGCAGTCGTTATTTCTGAAGCTGACATCGACCGGGTGGAGCGATCGAGCCTCAGGGCGCTCGCTGGGCTGGGATCTGCCGTCGTCATCCAGATCGCGTACGAACACGACCGTCCGAAGGAGGCAGAGCGGCACCGTCTGCCGCTCACGGTCCGACGCCGCGCATGACGGCCACAAATTCAGGGTGGGCTCGGATGGGTGAAAACCGCGCGCGTAACCGTGCAAACGACGGCCGTGCTGAAACATCAGACGAACCTCGCTCCACCCGCACCATGGCTGATAGTCGGCCGGCTGGATGCCCGGGCGTTCGACAGGCGGCGCGGGCGGCGACAATTGCCCCTCCCAGGGCAGGTTCCGCTCAAACGCGCAAGCGCCACGGTACCGCACGACATCCGCATTTAACCCGCTGATTTCGGTGCGCACCATGTGGCCGGTCACCACTGCCTGATCATCCGCAGCCATGAGCTCAAAGTCCGTCGTATCGCCTGGCCGTAGTCGGTAATCCACTTCGAAAAACGCCCCCTGCACGGACAGGTCGATCAGCGACACCGCTGGTCCGTACGCGAGACGCACGCGCTTCAGCCACCCGAGCTGGTCAGCTGGCAAGCGCGGGTACGCGCGACGATTCCGCCGGACCAGTGTCGGCCTGCTGAAGCGGTCTTGAGTGTGCATTTACGCCCTTATGATTGTTACAGATTCTGCTGGCCGATGAGTGCGCCTGGCTGCACGAGACTGCGCAGGTGTCGGTCGTGTCCGTGCCGGCGCGCACGACTTCAGCACGAGTTCAGCTGGCGCTGCGTCTGAAGGTAGCCGCATCCGAAAGGCTTTCGGCAAAGCGCACGGAGGAACCGCACGACGAGGTTCGAGGCCAAGCTGCCTGGCGGTCGTGACCACTTGGGCCGACGATCGCGGCGCCACTTCACGACAAATTCAACGCCGCCAACCGGAACGTGGCTTTCAGCATGGACAGCCGGGAGGCGGGCATCGAACGGCCGGCCGCACGGCGGCACGACATTCGCTAGGTCCGTCAACGCGCAACGGGCAAACCGCGCGCGGCCGCCGCTTTCGCGGAAGCGCGATGACGTATTTGCCACTTGCATTGCGAATTCGGATCGCTCGTCCAATGAAGGCATGGGTTCGGTATCGGCGCGGACGCGCGTGGTACACGGGTGGGATCACGCGGGCGCCGTTCGTCGCCTGGCTGGCGATGCCGGAGGGGCGAGCCACGCTCGAGGAAGCCGCGTCGCACGGGCGCTTCGCATTTCTCGCCAGGGCGCGCGCCGCGCGCCGACTCTGGCGCCGACTCGCCACCGCCGCGCGCGATCCCGATGTCGTCGTCACGATCCAGAGTGAGATGGATGCCTATCTCGGTCGCCTGCAGGAGTTCGCGTACGCTGAAGGACTGCCGCGCGTCAGCGTCGATCTCCATCGCATCGTCGTCGTGCCCCGCGTGCTGATCAACGGCGCCGCCTATGGCGCGATCGCCAGAAAGCTGCGATCGGAGCGTGCCTTCGCATCGCTCGACGGCGGCGACGCCCTCCGCGACTTTTTCGTCGGGACGCTCATTCAGCATCTGGATGGCGCGATCGCGGCGGCGACGCCGTCGCCGAAGCGCCCGCTCGCGGCCGGCAAGGAGTGGATCAGCGTGGGGCTCGATGGCGCATTCGTCTGGCGACTTCCGCTGCTGAACGAGCCGCCCTGGGATGGGCACCACTACGTGCTGGAGCTGACGCGCGACCCGATAACGCGCGCGGTGCGAAAAGCGGTCGTCGCCGCAGTCGGACGGATCGAGGCGTCCCTTCCGTCGTTGTCCCGCATCGAACGCAACGAAATCCTTCGGCGCGCGTTGCGCGGGGCGTGAGCCTGCGCTGCACGTCGAGATCGCTTCTTGCTGAGCTCCGTACCGTGTCTCATCATGGCTTCGCCTTCCGCTCCCGCAGCACCTCCAGCTCCTTGAGGCGTCGCGCTTCGGCGAATTCCCGAGCGGCTGCCGCGGCGTTTCCGAGTCGCTGATGAGCCTGCCCGAGCAAAAAGCGCCACGATGCGTTCTCAGTGTCCGCCAGCACCGCGCGCTCGAGGTGGCTGACCGCGGCGGCGGTGCTTCCCTCCTTCAGCAGGATGCGTCCAAGCAGACCTCGAGACTCAGACACGTCTCCTTCGAGCTGTACTGCGCGCTCGGCGTGGCGCCGCGCGTCGGTCAGGCGATCATCCTGCTCGTCCAACCACGCCAGGTACACATGAGCGGCCGCGTCCCGCTCCGATCGCGCCAGCGCAGTTTCGAAAGCCTGCCGGGCGCCAGCGCGATCTCCGAGCGCCAGGCGACTGACGCCGATGTTCACAAAGAGCCGTGGCAAGGCCGCGTTCAAAGCCGATGCGGCCTCGAACGCGGCCAGCGCCTGGTCGTGCCGGTTCTCTTGCTGCAGTGCGAGTCCGCGCAGCTGGTGCCACAAAGGCAGCCCCTCGCGCGTGTGTGCGAGCCGCTCCGCGACGGCGTCAGCGCGCCGGTCACCGCGCCGCGCATATGCACGGCCGAGCGCGTACAGCACCGCGGGCTCGTCGGGATCGGCTTGCGCGCTCGCCTCCAGGTGCGGAATCGCTTCGGCGTCTTTGCCTGTTTCCACGAGCACCAGCCCGAGGAGCTGCCGGATCTGCAGAAGTGACGAATCTGCGGCATACGCAGCTTTGAACGTCTCGACGGCGGCAGCCAGCGCCCCTGCCCGGTAATGGGCGAGCCCCAGGTTCAGCCGCGCCGCATTGAGCTGCGGGTTGATGAGCAGCGCACGCTCGCAGGACAAAACGGCTTGATCGTACTGGCCGAGACGCGCGAGCACCGCGCCAAGATTCGCGTGGGCCTCGGCGTACCGGGGCTCGGCCTCGATCGCTTGTCGATACGCTTCGGCCGCGCGCTCGAGCTCTCCTCGCTGCTGAGCAGCCACACCAGCGCGGAACGACGCCAGGGCTGAAGGATCCTGGGCTGCGGCGGCGGCCAGCGCGGTGGCTCCGCGGACGAACAGAAGCAGGATGACTATGGCTCTCACGGTTTCAGACGTTCGCCCCGTCCCTTCGTCAACGCCACGATGCGATCGATGCCTGACACACCAAACGCCTCGCGCGCGCCGTCCGGCCACCGGACGATGATGCGATCGATCGTCGTCGTCCGGCCAAGACCGAAGTGCGCGCGAAGGTCCGACTGCGAGCAATAGCTTCCGCCGCTGACCACATCCCGCCGCAGCCGCTGCGCTCCCGCCTCCACCGTGACGACTGCGCCGATCGCATCGCGTGGCCCGCCCGCGCTCTGGGTGACGGCGATCGATATCCAATGGCCAGCCGGCGCCACGTTTCTCAGCAGCGTGGGCCGCTGATCATGGTTGTTGATGACGATGTCGATCCGGCCGTCGTTGTCGAGATCGCCGAACGCCGCGCCGCGCGCCGGCAGCACGGCGGCGAGCCCCGAGCCAGTCGCAGCCGGCACCTCGTCGAATCGCGTGCCACCGCGATTGTGGAACAGCAGCGGGCGCTGCGCCCAGGTCATTCCCCAGTCGAAGCGGTCCACCTGCGGATAGACGTGACCGTTCGCAACGAACAGGTCGAGCCAGCCATCGTTGTCATAGTCGAGAAAGCCCGTACCCCATCCGAGAAACGGGAGCGTCGGCGTGCGAAGCCCCAGCGCGCCTGTCATGTCGGCAAACGCGGCGCCGCCGAGGTTTCGGCGCAGCGTGTTGGAATCGTCCGAGAAGTTGGTGATGTACGCGTCGACGCGGCCATCGTTGTCATAGTCCCCGAGCGCCAGGCCCATGCCGGCTTGCTCGCGTCCGTCTTCGTTCACGGAGAAGCCGGATGGGAAGCCGATCTCCTCGAACGTCCCCTTACCCGTGTTCCGATAGAAATAGTTGGGCGCCGAATCGTTGACGACCAGCAGATCGAGGTGCCCATCGTCGTCCACGTCAATCCACGCGGTCGCGAAACCGTAATACCCCGCGGAATCGCGGACGCCCGCGCGCGCGGTGACGTCGACGAAACGATCGCCCTCGTTGTGGAACAGCCGGTCCGGGGCGCCCCGCAGGCCGCGCGGACCACACATCACCGGCTCGCCACGGTACAGACATGGCGTCGCGCTTGTCGGGGAACGCTCCGGATCCATGTCTACATAGCCAGGGACGAACAGATCGAGCCGGCCGTCCCCGTCGTAGTCTCCGAAGCTTGCGCACGTCGACCAGCCGCCTGCGGTGACGCCCATGCGCTCGGCGACGTCGGTGAACGTGCCGTCGTGATTGTTGCGGTACAGCCGGTTCGGCCCGTGATTCGTCACGTAGAGATCCGTCCAGCCGTCGTTGTCGAAGTCGCCGGCCGCAACCCCGAAGCCCCATCGTCGGTTCGCGACGCCGGCGCGATCGGTCACGTCGGTGAACGTGAGATTGTGATTGTTGCGAAAGAGCGCAGCCCGCGGCGCCGGCTCGGTACCCTGCAGCGCGGCGCGCGTCGACCCGTTCACGAGATAGATATCGAGCCAGCCGTCATTGTCGAAGTCGATGAGACCGACGCCGCCCGATGGGACGTCGAGAATGCTGGTTTTCTCCGGAGATCCGGATCGATGCCGGAATGTCTCGAGGCCCGATCCCGCAGTTCGGTCCTCGAACACAATCGGGGCACCGTCGACGAAGCCGCCGGCCGTGATGGGCCGCTTGCGCGCATCCTTGACGGGCGCGAACGTGCCCGCGGTGCTGGAGCCTCCGGAGGGAGGCCCAGGCGGCGTCTGCGCGGCGCGGTCCGGTCCGACGGCGACGAGCGCCAACGCGGCCGCCAGAATCGTTCGCCAGGTCACCAGTTCACTGAGCTCGATTCAACTGAGCCGCGAACTCAGAAATAAATCTTCAACCCTGCCTGGATTTGCCGCGGGTCGCGGAAGCTCGTGACCTGTCCCAGGAGGCCGCGCGTGGCGTCGGTCACCGGTTGGCCGGCGTTCGGCACGTTGACCCCGGTGGCGATGCTGTTGAACTGCACGTGGTTGAACGTGTTGAACGTCTCCAGCCGGAACTGAACCGTGACGCGATCGCCGACGCGCGTGTTCTTGAAGAGCGAGACGTCCCACTGGTTGATGCCGGGCCCGCGCAGGAAGCCCTTCGGCGTCGAGCCGAGCGTGCCATCGGCGGGACGCCCGAACGCGAGCGGGTTGAACCATTGCAGCCGCGTCTGCTCGGCCGGATAGATCTCGTCGCCCACGTAGTCCGCGCGCACGCCGCCTCCGGTCGTGCCGGGATTGCCGTTCGAGGTGATGGTGAGCGGCTGACCGCTCCAGAATCGGCTGATGCCGGCGATCTGCCAGCCGTCGAGTACGGTGCGGCCGACGGAGTTGTTGACCCATTTCGTTCCGGCGTCCGGCAGATGGTAGACGTAGTCGATCGTCACCTGGTGGCGCCGGTCGAGCCCCGACGGTCCCCACTCGCGGGCGAGGTCGAGATAGTAGCCGATTGTGTTGGTATCGGTGTCGACATGGTCCAGCGCCCTGGCGAGGGTATATGCGACGTTGGCGGTGAAGCGATCGCCAAACCGCCGCGTGAGGCGCGTCTGAAGTCCGTGATACTCGCTTTCCGCGCCGAACTCGATGATGTTCACCGCCGTGTAGCCGCGGTACGGCCGGATGGCGTCGGGCGTGTTGTTCGGCGGCGGATTGGCAATCGTATAGCCAAGGGGCAGCTGATCGATGTTCCGGACATAGGCGAAGTGGGTGCCACGGTTGCCGACGTAGGCCGCATCGATCGCGAGCTTCCACGGTAGCTGACGCTGCACTCCGGCGTACCAGGAGTAGGTCCGCGGCGGATGCCCTTCGCGGTTCGCGCCGACCGCCGTGACAGGGAAGCGGACGCCGGAGTTCACGAGCGCCGGCGAGATCTGATCGACGTTGCCGCCAAAGAGACGCGGTGTGTAGCTGAGCGGCGGGTTGCCGAGGCCGTCGAAGTTCAGATTGTTCTGGCGAAAGCGTTCGTAGAACACGCCAAAGCCGCCGCGGACGGCGGTCTGCCCATCACCGGTGACATCCCAGGCGACACCGACGCGTGGCGCCACGTTGATGGTCGGATCGATGGCCCCTGCCGGCAGGCCGCCCGAACCCTCCTCGATCATGCCATTGATGAAGTTGCCGCTGCCCGGGACGATGCTCCCGCGAAGCACGCCCGAACCGGTGAAGATGCTGACGGCCTTCGACGGATCGTAGGCCTCGGGCACGAAGTAATTCTGAAGGAACTTGCCGGTGGTGTACGTCGGGCCGAGGTAGGCGACGCGGAGGCCATAGTCGAACGTCACGCGGGGCCTGGGGCGCCAGGTGTCCTGCGCGTAACCCTCGAGCCCCTTGTAGCGGAAGTCTCCGTAGTAGATCCCGTTTGATTGTGTGTAGGTCTGATAGTTGGCGAGCAGCAGGTTCGCGAGCCCGTAGTTCGTGTTGTTGATCACCTGCGCGCTGGGCGAGAAATTGAACGTGCCCATGTCCCACGAGGGCTGCTGCGCCTTGAAAGCCATGTTGAAGAACGCGCCGGTTTTGTACGTGTGCCCGCCCCGCTGCCACGTCAGGTTGTCCGTGATCGCGATCTCCGGCGCCCCGGATCGCCACGTCAGGGGAAACGGCTGGAAGCTGCAGTTGGTGCCGCAGCTGAAATTCGGAAACTTGTTCGCGATGTTCACGGGTCCGCCGTGCGCCCCGGTGGGATACAGATCGCCGACCCGGAACCCGAGTTGATCACGATCGTATCGGTCGGCCGCCAGATTGTCCTCCTTGTCGACCACCTGATCCAGGTTGGTGACGCCCACGATCAACTCGTTCGTAATCTTTGGAGAGATGACGTCGTACAGGTTGAAGGAGTAGCTCTGCCCGGGCTTTTCCCGGAACATGGGGAGGACGGGGAAGGTTTGCGTCGAGAAGATGCCGCGCACATTGCCTTCGCGCTGCGCGTCGGTCACCGCACGAAAGAACATGCTCGTGCTCGTCGACAGTTGGTAATCGATCCGCACGACCTCCTGATCCTTCCGGAAGTTGTACAGCGCATCGTAGGGCACGCGCAGGAACTCGGGCGAGTTCGGCACCTGCACGGCGCGCGTCATATCCACCTGGCCGTAAATCTGTCGCAGCACGTTCAGAAAGCCCTGCGCGTTCCGATTCCAGTCGGCCTGCGGCACGATGTTGTTCTCGTACGGAGTGCCGCCGATGATCGCGTCGGCCGGGTTCCTGATGATCGTGCCAGGTTTGAACACGGTGCCGACGTTGAGATTCGTGCCCGCGAGGTTGACCGGGGTTCCGTCGGCGTTGAAGCGCAGCAGGCGTCGAAAATCGCCGGTCAACAAGTCCGGGTGGAACACATCCAGGAAGGAGCTGAGCGGCCGTTCCGAGCGGGTCGATTCGTGATTGAAGAAGAAGAAGATTCTCTTGTTCGACGCGTTCGAGAGCCCGGGCACCGGCAGCCAGCCGCCGATGTTGCCGCCGATCTGCTTGTAATCGAGCGGGACCTTCGCGCCTGTCAGGGAGTCGTGGGGGGCCGCGTCCCGTTTACCGTCACGCCGGAAGCCGTACAGAGTGCCGCGGAACTGCTGGCCGCCGCTCCGTGTGGTGGAGGTGATCAGGACGCCGGCGTTGCGCCCGAACTCGGCGTTGAACGCGGAGGTCTGGAGCTTGAATTCGCCCACGGCATCCAGGCTCAACTGGGTGTACTGCCCGTCGTTCGCGCCCGTATCGGTGTTCGGCGTGCCGTCGAGCATGACGTTGTTCATGCTCTGACGCAGCCCGTTGACCATGAAACCTTCCGTGCTGTTGAAGGCCAGACGGAATCCTGTGTCGTTGGTGGCCACGCCGGGCAGCGTTTTGAGTAACGACGTGAAGTCGCGACCGTTCAGGCTCAACTCTCGAACCTGGGTGTCCGAGATGGTGTACGACTTTTGACTCGTGCCGATTTCGACGACCGGCGTCAACGCTTGGACGTCAACAGTCTCCGTCAAGGCGCCGAGCGGCAGCTTGACGTCGCCCAGGTCGAGCACCTGACCGGGATCGAGCACCAGACCACGTCGCTCGAGCGTCTTGAATCCCGAGATCTCCGCCCGGACCGCGTATCGGCCGCGGAGCAGCGCCACGAGGTTGAAGAACCCGTCGGCGCCCGACGTGACGTGGCGCGCGATGACTCCTTTTTCCTCGTCAATCGCCGAGACCTCAGCGCCCGGAAGGACGCCGCCTTGTTCGTCGACGAGCCTGCCCTGGATCTGAGCGCTCTGCGCCCACACGGTCGCAGCGATCATCCAGGTCGCGGCGAATGTTCCGCCAAGAACACCAATGCGTGCCATCGCTGACTCCCGGAAAAGGGCGCACATGCGGTAGTACCGTCGCGCCCGGGAACGACGAGTGGCTCAGGGTGAGAAAACTACAAGGCCCCGCTTTCTATACCTGTTGCGCCACGCTGTCAAGCACTCTGCCAGCGCCCGAGTCGCACTCGTCAGGCTGCCCGCCTGAGACGTGCGGCGTCCTCGACATACTGCGGCCCGGCGCCGGAGCGCACGTGAAGCGATGCATGGCACGTGAGGTTTGCGCAGAGGCTTCCTGAACGGGCGTAGCGGCTACAGCCGCTGCGGCCGTTGATGCCGCGGCCTTCAGAGTCAGGAACTAGAATACGCACAGTCGTGATGTCGTCGATTGCATGTCGGGGTCTCCTGGTTCTCGCGCTGGCCGGCGTGCCGCGTAGCGCGCCGATATCACCGCAGCACGAGGAGATCGGGAACCGCGACGATTGGCAGCGACCCGCGTCGGTCATGGACGCGCTGGGCATCGGGCCCGGCAGCCACGTGGCGGACATCGGCGCCGGCTCCGGCTATTTCACGTTTCATCTCGCGCAACGGGTCGGCGCCGCGGGCCGGGTCTACGCGGTCGACGTCCAGCGCACTGCGCTCGAGGACATCGGCCGCCGCGCGTCGGGGCTCGCCCTCACGCAAATCACCACGATTCTGGGCGGCCTCAACGACCCGCATCTGCCGCCTGCGGGCCTCGACGTCGTCCTCGTCGTCAACACCTATCACGAGCTGCGCGCATATGACGCGATGATGCAAGGCTTCTGGCGCGGCCTCAAAGCCGGCGGCCTCCTGGCAATCATCGACTGCGAGGCAGCGCCCGGCGAATTATTCGAGAGCTACGTTCGGCATCACCGCGTGCCCTCGGCCTCGGTTCGCAACGAAGCGGCCCGCAACGGCTTTCGGTTCCTCCGGAGCGAACTGGGCTTCGTCGACCCGGCGACCCCGTTCTCGTATTGGTACTTCCTCGTGTTCGAGCGGCCGTCCTGAATGCCGAAGCGTTCAACCGGAGGCGTTACCAGCCCACGCGAATGGCGAGCTCGGCCTGCTGGAGGTTGTACGCCTGATTGATGCGGCCAAATGCGTCGGACCGGACGTTCAGGGTCCACCCGGGCGGCACGCCGTTCTGCCCGCCGGCGCCACCGGAGGCGGCCAGGTTGTCTCGCCCGAGCACGTTGAAGACCTGCGCGATCAGATCGATCTTTCTGCGGCCGCCCAGCGCGAACGACTTGTTCACGCGCACGTCCACCGCGTTGTAATCGTTGCTGTCCAGCTGCGACGCCGGAATTGGTGCGAGGCCAAGCGTCGCTCGGTACGCGTTGGCCGCCTCCAGCACGGTCGCATTGTCGCGGTTCCCCATCGCCCGCGTCGTACCCGGTACGAAGTCCGACACGAGGCCGTCGCCGTTGAGGTCAGCGCCGGCGACCGCGTTGAACGGCATCGTCGTGCGGATCGTCCAGACGGCGCCGATCTGCACGCCGGCCGGCAGCAGGTACGCGCCGCTCGCGACGAGCACGTGCCGGCGATCGTTGGCCGTGGGGCCCCAGTCGAGGCCCGGGTTCTGCGAGTCGGTCACGCGCCCCGAGTTGCCGGTGAACGGAATGTTCCCTTCGCCCTTCGCGAGCGTGTACGAGATCAGGAACTGGTAGTTGTGCTCGAGACGCTTTTCGAGGCGGAGCAGGAGCGCTTTGTACTTGTTCTCGCCAAGGTTCTGGAGCTGGTCGACACGGCCGAATTGCGGCAGCGGCCGCACGCCGGTCGTCCCGTTCGTGCGCGGGTTGGTATTGGTCAGCATCGGCACGCCGGTGATGTGGTTGAACACCACATCGGCGTGGAGCGCCAGCGTCCGGCTGATGCCCTGCGAGATGCCGCCGGTGACCGCCATCGCCTTCTGGTTCTGCAGGTTGTTGTCGACGATGCTGATGTTCTGCGGCGCCGTCGAGGCGAACGACAGCGGGTCGCGGCCCCCGTACGGATCCGGATACGACGGGTTGCTGATGGTGATCGCCCCCTGGCGGAAGTTGGTCTGCTCGCCGCGCATGGTGGTCGCCCAGATCGGGTTGTAGTAGATCCCGTACGCCGCGCGCGCGACCGTCCCGCCATTGCCGTTGATGTCCCACGCGAGCCCGACGCGAGGCGCGAAGTTGTCCTTGTCGCCGCGGTGCGTGAAGTCGACGGACGGAATCTGGCGCGCCGTCCCGGTGGTCGGGAACATGTTCGGGTCGTTGAAGTCGAGCCCGGTGTTGAGAAGCTGCGCCTGATAGTCCCAACGCAGGCCCAGGTTCAACGTGACGTTCGACACCGGCCTCCACTCGTCCTGCACGTACACCTCTTCATAGATGTTCGGCAGGTTGCGGCGGATCGACGGCATCGCGGCCGTGAACAGGATCGGGGTTCTCAGGTTCGCCATCGTCGCGGAGGTGCCGTCGAACGGCTGGTCGCTGCTGAATGTCCACACGCCCATGTTCGGCGGCACATCGTCCTGGCTCGGCATGCTGCGGATGCCGCCGCCGAACTTGAAGGCGTGGCGGCCGGTGGTGATCGAGAAATCGTCGCGGACTTCCTTCGCCCACTGGAGCACGTAGAGACCGGCGGTCCAGCCGTAACTGAGACTCGGGAACGAGAACGTCGGCATGAACTGCGTCAGCCGCTGCGCCGGATACGACCCGAAGTCGAATACGGTCGCGTCGTAGACCGGGTGCGGATAGTACCCGTAGAACGAGTACTGCGCGCGCAGCTCGTTCAGCATCCTGGACGAGATCACCCACGTGTGCCCGCCCGCAAACGACCGGCGCGGCTGATTGATGCCGCCGTCGGTGTTGAACGCCGCCAGGCCGCCGCAGGAATCGCAGGTGTAATCCTGCTGCTGGCCGGCGAAGCGGGCGAAGAGACTCTGCTGATGGTTGATCTGCCAGTCGGCCTTCGCGAAGTACGTGTTGCTGTACTCGGGCTCGGGAAAGATGCCCTCCAGCGCCGAGTAGAATTGCGACTTGCCAGTACTCACGGTGATGTACTTGTCTTCCTTCGTCCGCTCGATCGAGGCGAAGAAGTGGAGCTTGTCCCTGACGATCGGGCCGCCGATCGCGCCGCCGAACTGGTTGCGGCGGTAGTTCGGCTTGGGCGACCCATTGGTCTGCGTCGCCAGCTCCTCGAACTTGTTCTCGGTGTTGAGTGACTTGTCGCGGAAGTACTCGAACGCCTCTCCCGAGAGCAGGTTGGTGCCGCTCCTGGTCGCGATCGTGACCACGCCGCTCGCCGTCCAGCCGAATTCCGCCGTGGCGTTGCTCAAGTTCACCTTGAACTCGCGGATGGCTGTCTGCGGGAAGTCCTGCCGCGGCTCGCCGGTGCACGGCTCCTTGTTCCACACGCCGTCGATCAGGAACGCGCCCGCGTTGGTGAACGCGCCCGCGCCGAGGTTCGCGTTGAACTTGCGCGGCCGCACGGCGTCCTGGCTCGTGCCGGGCATCAGCAGCGCCAGCGCCACCGGCTGGCGGGTGCCCAGCGGCAGCGTGTCGATCTGCTGCTGCGTGATGACGCCCGAGACATCGGTCTTCGTCGTCTCGACGATCGGGGACGCGCCCGTCACGGTCACGGACTCCTGCACGCTCTGAAGCTGCAGGCTGATATTGCGCGCCATCTCGAGACCGATGGTCAGCGTGAGGTCCTTCACCTCGACCGGCGCAAAGCCGGAAAGCTCCGACCGGATGTCGTAACGGCCCGGCGGCAGGCCTGCGAGCCGGTATCTGCCGTCGGCTTCGGTCACGGCCGTCCGAGTCATGCCCGTATCGGCGTTGCGCGCCGTGAGCGTGACGCCGGGCAGCACTCCGCCCTGCGAATCGGTGACGACGCCCACGATTGCGCCGCCTGTCGTCTGCGCGCCGGCCGAGACCGCGAGGCCCAGGCCGAGCATCAGCGCAGTGGTCGTGATGATACGAGTGGCCGAATGCGACAGATCGAGCTTGCGCACAGCACGCCTCCCTGTCAGTCAGACTCGGCGCAGACCCTCCTTGCGATGGGGTCCACGCCTACGACACCCATTGAACGGCTGGCCCACGAGCATTCAGATTGCACCCTGCCTGACACGTACTCCTGCGCGCGCCCCAGCCTTGCTTTGGCGGTGTCAGTATCCCATTTTGCGCCCAGGCTCGCGAGCGCCGGTGACACGTTCAACCGCCCAGAACGCGGCGCACGCACGGTTTTCTGGATCGACGACGGCGCCCCGGTTTCTGACGCCATTCGCGGGGCCGGGTCTCGGAAGAATCATTTGTTTTCTGGAATACTGCGATTCAAATGGTTTAATTTACATCGCGGTCACGCAACCCCACGATGTGCGCAGCGGTCGGCGGCCCATCGGTCTGCCGATCCCCACTCGTCGGCACCGAAAAGGAGAAAGACCATGCGGGGATTCAGGTTCGCACGTTTCAGTATCGGTGTCGCGCTGCTGGCGATCCTTCCTGGCGTCGCGTCGGCGCAGAGCACCATCGCGGGCATCGTGAAAGACACATCGGGAGGCGTATTACCCGGCGTCTCCGTCGAAGCCGCAAGCCCCGTCCTCATCGAGAAGACGCGCAGCGTCGTCACGGACGGCGACGGCCGGTATGCCATCGTCGATCTGCGGCCGGGCACCTACCAGGTGACATTCACGCTGACCGGGTTCAGTACGTTCAAGCGCGACGGGATCATTGTTCCCGCCGACACGACGGTGCCGGTCAGCGCCGACCTCCGGGTCGGCTCCCTCGAGGAAACCGTGACGGTGTCGGGCGAGTCCCCGGTGGTCGACGTTCAGAACACGGCGCGCCAACAAGTCATCACGCGCGACCTCATGGACGCGATTCCCAGCGCTCGAAACATTCAGTCGGTCGGTTCGCTCGTGCCGGGCATCAGGCTCAATGTCCCCGACGTGGGCGGCGCACAGCAGACCGAACAAACCTACATGGCGACGCACGGCAACTCGGCGCTCCACACCACCATCCTGCTCGACGGCATGCCGGCTCAAACGAATCTGAGCGACGGCGCCGTCCAGAACTACATCGACAACGCGCTCATCGCGGAAGCGACCTACCAAACGAGCGGCGTGTCGGCGGAGACCTCCGCCGGCGGCGTCCGCCTCAATCTGATCCCGAAGGACGGCGGCAACACGGTGCACGGGGCGGGCTTTTTCGGTGGCACGTCCGACAACTGGCATCTGCAGTCGAGCAACCTCGACGACGCGTTGAGGGCGCGCGGGCTGCCGACGGGCGCGCGCGTCGCGCATCTCAACGACTTCAACGGCTCGGCGGGCGGACCGGTCGTCAGGGACAAGCTGTGGTGGTTCGGATCAGCTCGTCATCAGGAAACGTTCGTGCAAGTTCCGAATACGTTCAAGAATGATGGCTCGCCGGGAATCGATGATGCGTGGATTGACAGCTTTGTCGTCAGGGGCACCTGGCAGGTGACGCCGCGCAACAAGTTCGCGGTCACCTACCAGC
>Ga0099827_10000672_pt1 | contig 16159 bp, 15 predicted proteins | sample CZO8metaG_FD_79339 | JGI IMG/M metagenome (GOLD analysis project Ga0099827, IMG submission 79339) | Vadose zone soil microbial communities from the Eel River Critical Zone Observatory, Northern California, USA - CZOApr15con1.8 metaG | ecosystem: Environmental > Terrestrial > Soil > Vadose zone ...
GCGTTTCGCCAAGGAAGTGATGCCCGCGTTCAAGGGCGCCACGCGCAGGGTCGGCGATCGCGCCATGGCAGCCGCGGTCACGTGAGACCGTCACTTTTGCGTGAAGCGCCGGAAGAAGAGCCGCACGCGACTGTTGGTGTTTGATGCGAACGGCGCAGGCGACGCGCCAGGCGAGCCTATCCGGGTCCGGATCAACGGCGCCATTCGCCTTTACGCAGGGAGACCGAGATGACCATCTCGCCCGCGACGGTGACAGCTCTCGCCCTCGTGTGTTTCATCGGCACGATGTCGGCGGCGGCCCAGGCCGCTCCGCCGCGCAAGAATGCGGTCCATTCGACTTACCACAAGAAGCCCGTGCGCAGCGGGCCGCAGGCGGCAACGCCGCGCGGGCCGAGCGACGCCGACCGCTGGATGAATCGTGCCTCGGAGCCGAGCAATAGCGGCGGCGGTGGTGGCGGCGGCTATTGAGGGCGATATTCGCGGATCGGCGCCTCTATCATTTACTTCCCATCACCTTTTGCTTCCATAAAGCCCACGGCCGTGCGATTTGCGACTGGATCGCCTGATCGATGTGTTCGCCTTCCTCTTTTTCCAGGAAGTTGAGCGGTCCGCCCATCGCGATCGCGATCGTTTGCAGCCGCGCGTTGATCTCGGTGTAGACCGCCCGATAGACCGCGATCTGCACGTTCGGCCCGACGACCACGTTGCCGTGTCCGCGCATGAGGGCAACCGGCTTGTCGCCGAGCGTCTCGGCGAGCGCCTTGCCGAGAGCGCCGTTCCTGACCAGCATGTTGCCCGGCATGTTGGTCATTCCGCCCGCATTGCGAATCTCGAACACCGGCACGCCGGCGACCAGAAAGCCGGCCATGTGATAGGTCGCCCGCATCGGCATTTGGCTGATTCCAAACGGGATCACCGCCGGCGAGTGGCTATGCACCGCCGCCTTTACGTCGGGCCGCGCCTTGTAGATTTCACCGTGGATAAAGCGCTCCAGGAAGCCTGACCGCCCGTTTGCATTCACCGGATTGGAATCGAGGTCGTATTCGATGATGTCCTCGGCCGTCACCAGGGCCGGCGCGAGGTTGCGCGACAGCAAGTACCGGTTCGGATTTGCCGGATGCCGGATGCTGACATGGCCGAAGGCATCGAGTACGCCCTGATCGGCAAGGATGCGGCCGGCGGCCACCAGATCTTCGATGATCGCCGCGTCCACGGGACCGCCGGATGTTGGAGACGTCTGGGCGGCGGCCGGGCCGACGCTTGACGCGCACCACATTATTCCTGCGGCGAGTGCACCTGCTCCCAGCAGTCGGGTCATTGTCTCCTCCTGAAGCAAAGCCTCCGCGCGGTCAAATTCGGTAACACTCCTCCGGTCCTGCCGCAATCGACGCGGCCCAGCGAGGCTCATCGCGCGCAATGGCTTGCCTTCGGAACGCTGCCAAAACGCAATCAAGGCCAGACGAAGCGCTTGGTGGTTGATCTCCCCGGCCGCGCGGATGATTGACTCCACGACGCATTGCGAATGTCATATCTCGGCCACGGGCGCGCACGCGACCGGGCGCGGGCGAAGGAGGTACTACCTTGAACTCACAACGACTGTCGTGGATAGCTGCGCGCTCCTTGCCGGTTGCTTCGGTGGTGATCCTCGGTGGAACGGAGGCGGCATCGGATCAAGTCCCCGGCCGGTGCGAAACGCCTGCCAGCGAGCGCACCGGCGAGGTCGGATGCTATCTCACTGCTGCCGACGTTCTGGGTTCGCTGCCCGCAGGACCGATGTATTGGCATTTGTACAACTATCCGACTCGCGCCGCGGCCGAGGCGGCCAAGGGACCGCGCGGAACCGTCGTCGAATCATTCGGCAAGGTCTGGCTCTACACCATCGCCGAAGAGGGTTGGCGCCCGCCAAGCGGCGAGCGTATTGCCGTGCTTGGTCCGTTCCCGATCGTCGCCGGCAAGCAATATACGGCGCGTTATATGGAAGCAGTCTTCACTCCGGGAATGCGCGCAGCCATCCATCGACATTCGGGACCCGAGGCTTGGTATCTGGTCTCCGGAGCCCAATGCTTGGAGACGCCGACGGGCATCACGGTTGCGCACGCCGGCGAGGGCGCTGTCGTGCCGGAAGGTCCGCCAATGGCCCTATCGAGTGTCGGTGGGGAGACGCGCCGATCCATATTGCTTGTTCTTCACGATGGTTCCCAACCGTGGATCACGATGGCACACGATTGGCAGCCGAAGGGCTTATGCCCGAAATAGAGCGTTGTCGAACGATGTGATGCATCCGCTCCGGCCGCCCGCCGCACCGGTTCATCATGCAATGGCCTGAGAACGGAGGAAGCGATGCCCATACAGGTCAATCAGGTGCATCCGCTGTTCGCGGCCGAGGTGACCGGGGTCGATCTCGCCGCCGCGTTGGCGCCGGCAACCGTGCGGGCGCTCGACGACGCCATCAATCGGCACGCGGTGCTGGTCTTTCCCGGTCAAACGCTCGACGACGACCGTCTGTTGGCGCTCGGCCGGCTGTTCGGCGAGGTCGAGCCGCCGCGCAATCATCGTGTCGTGCGCCGGCTGAAGCATGGGGAGCTCGCCGAGGTCTCCAACCTCGACGCCGACAACAAACTGCGCTCGCGCGAGGACCACCGCCGCCTCGATGCCTTGGGCAACCGGCTTTGGCATGCGGACGCGTCGTTCCGCCCGGTGCCGGGGGCCCTGTCGATGCTGTTCGCCCATGTGGTGCCGCCGGTCGGCGGCGAGACCGAGTTCGCCGACCTGCGCGCCGCCTATGACGCCCTGCCGGCGGACATGCGGGCGATGATCGAGACTCTCGTCGCCGAGCATTCGATTTTTTACTCACGCGGCCAGCTTGGCTTCACCGACTATAACGATCAGGAGCGCGCGGCGCTGCCCTCGGTGTCGCATCGCCTGGTGCGCGTGCATCCGGGCTCGCAGCGCAAGACGCTCTACATGGGGGCGCATGCCTCCCACATCGTCGGCTGGCCGATGCCGGAGGGGCGGCTCCTGCTGCGCGACCTGATGGAGCATGCGACCCAGCGCGAATTCGTCCATCGCCACCAATGGCGCGCCGGCGATCTCGTCGTGTGGGACAATCGATGCACCCTGCATCGCGGCCGGCCCTACGACGACGCGACCTATCCCCGCGACCTTCGCCGTGTCACCACGAAGGATGCCGCGCTCGCCCTCGAGGCGGCGGGGTAGAGCGCTTCTCATTATCGAGCTGGACGCGGTCCGAAGACGGCCTTGAATTTTACAGCTCCGGAACCTTGCCGAACCAGGGCTGGGCCGATTCGAGCTGTGCCGCGAGTTGCAGCAGGATCGCCTCCTCCGCGTACCGTCCCGCAAAGTGCACACCGACCGGCAACCCTTCCACCGTCCAGTGCAGCGGCACCGTGACGGCCGGCGTGCCCGTGGCGTTGTGCAGCGGCGTTACCGACAGGTATTCGGTCACACGCTTGGTGAAAACGTCCACGTCGCCGTTCATATCGAAATAGCCGAGCTTCGGCGGCGGCGCCGGCAGCGTGGCGGACAGGATGACGTCGTAACGCGCCAGGAACGCCGCGAGCTTGCGGCCGGCCATGTGGATCGCGGCGATCGCCTCCACGTAGGCGACACCCGTGATCGCGAGGCCGCGATTATACGCCGCCCAGGTGACGGCCTCGACGTCCTTGGCATCCGGCGCGCGGCCCAGCGCCTGCCAGCGCTTGCCCAGGTTGCGTGCAGTATTGGCGCTGGCGACAAGTCGATTGCTCGGCCTCAGTTCGGCGAAATCCAAGTCCGGATAGGCCTCCTCGACCGCGTGGCCGAGGCTTTCGCATAATTTCGCAGTCCTCTCGACCGCCGCCAGGCATTCGGGATGCAGGGCGGCGCCGCGGTGATCTTTCCGCATCAAAGCGATTTTCAGCCGCCCGGGCGGACGCTTGATCTCCTCTGCGAAAGGGCGCGCGGGCGACGGCGCCGTGTAGGGATCGCCCGGTTCCGCGCCGGCCGTACAGTCGAGCATGACGGCGCAGTCGCGCACACTGCGGCTTACCACGTGAGCGGTCGACATTCCGCCCCAACCCTCGCCGGCATCGGGTGCGAACGAGATGCGTCCGCGCGACGGCTTGAGGCCCAACAGTCCACACTGCGCCGCCGGAATGCGGATCGATCCGCCGCCGTCAGTCGCGTGCGCGACGGGTAGGATGCCGGCCGCCACGGCAGCGGCGGCCCCGCCCGAGGACCCGCCGGCGGAATGCGCCAGGTTCCACGGATTGCGGCAGGGACCGAACAGGCGCGGCTCGGTGCTCGGGCTGATGCCGAATTCCGGCGTCGAGCTGCGGCCCATGATGACGAGCCCGGCGCGTTTGCAGCGCGCCGTGTAGGCGCTGTCGTGATCGGCGACGAAGTCGGCGTAGAGGCTGCTGCCGAGCCGCGCCGGCTCGCCGGCATCAAAGACCGCGAGGTCCTTGATCAGATATGGAACGCCCGCGAGTGGCCCATTCGGCGGCCCCTTGTCGACGGTGGCGCGGGCGCGCTCATATTGCTTGTGCACGATCGCGTTGATCTTGGGATTGACCGCCTCCGCGCGCGTGATCGCCACGTCGAGCAATTCCCCGGCGCTGACGTCGCCCTTGCCGACCAGGCCGGCGAGCGCCACTGCGTCGTGGCGGCGGTATTCTTCAAACTGCATGACCTTTGATCCTCCTTGTCCGTGTCCTGTCCGTGTCCTCGTCATGATGACACCGTTTGAGTAACATGGATGCGCCGCATTTCCGACCTGCCTGCAATGCGGGCGACGGCCTTACCGTAAGGCCGAGAGGGCCTTGACGGTCAGCGCCGGGCCCGATCGCGGATGGTTCCGGTCAGGATGCTCATTCGGGTTGCAGTGGCCCTGCGTTCTTTGCGCTACAGTCCCAACGGAGACAACCGCCCAAGGGGGCGGGCCCCAGCAGCAGTCGAGCACAAGCCGTTTTGGAGGTCGCATGGCGCTTCTCATCATCGAGCTGGACAAACGTATCGGCAATGCGAAGGAATGGCGCGACACGTTCAACCAACAGATTCCCGATCTGCCCATTCGTATCTGGCCCGATGCGGGCGAGGTCAGGGACATCGAATACCTCGCCTTCATGCATCCGGATTTCGACGTGCTCCCCGCCTTCCCGAATCTGAAAGCCATGCTCAGCCGTTCGGCGGGGGTGGAGGCCTTCATCAGACATCCGAAACTGCCGAAGGTCCCGCTGGGCAAGGTGGAGCCGCCGGGCGGCGATCCGATGATGACCGAATACGTCGTCATGCACGTCCTGCGGTTCCATCGCGACATGCCGGCCTATCAGGCGGCGCAGGCGAAGCGGGAATGGCGCCGGGCGCCGATCGCCCGGCCCGAGCACCGGCGCGTCGGCTTTTTGGGCTTCGGCATGATGGCCAGACCGCCAGCGCTGGTGCTGCAGTCGCTCGGCTTCAAGGTCTCCGCATGGGTCCGCTCGCCGCGGCCGGCCGCCGAGGTCCCCATTTTGCACGGCCGCGATCAGCTCGAGCCGTTTCTCAATCAGACCGACATCGCCGTCTGCCTGTTGCCCCTGACGAAAGAAACAGAGGGCATCTTCTGCGCGCGTACGTTCGCCATGATGCCGCGAGGCGCGATGCTGGTGAACGTCGGACGCGGCAAGCATGTGGTGGACAAGGATCTGATCAGTGCCCTCGATTCGGGACAGTTGTCCTACGCCGCGCTGGACGCGCTGTGGCCCGAGCCGCTGCCGGCGGACAGCCCGCTGTGGCTGCATCCCAAGGTCACGGTGATGCCGCACGTGGCGCGCCGGCCGACCGTCGCCCAACTCGTGACCGAAATGGTCGCGAACGTCCGAAGCCTGCGGGCCGGCGGGCGACTTCTGCAGGAAATCGACATGACGTTGGGATATTAATGCAGCCGACCGCGAGGTCCTGCGAAAGCCGCTCACCAATGCTGACGATCTGGGGACGGCGTAGTTCATTCAACCTGCAAAAGGTCATGTGGCTGGTCGGCGAGTTGGGGATTGAGCACCGGCACATCGAGGCCGGCGGTCAATTCGGCGGCCTGGACACGCCCGGGTTCAAAGCCATGAACCCGCATGGCCGTGTTCCGGTCATCGACGACGACGGCGTGATCGTGTGGGAATCGCACGCGATCCTACGTTACCTGGCGGCACGCCATGGACGCGATGCGTTCTGGAGCGACGACGCCGCGGAGCGCTCGCGCTTCGACCGGTGGATGGATTGGTCGCAAACCACGTTGCAGCCCGATTTTTTGACCGGCGTCTTCTGGGGTTTCTATCGAACCCCGGAGCCGCAGAGGGATTGGCCGGCCATCAAGGCGAGCATCGACCGTTGCACCCGGCATTTTCACCTGCTGGATCGGCTGCTTGCCGGCCAAAAGTTCATGCTCGGCGAACGTCTCAGTCTGGCCGATATCCCGATCGGGACCCATCTCTATCGCTATTTCAATCTCGAGATAGAACGGCCCACCGTTCCCAACGTGGAAGCGTGGTACCGGCGCCTGCAAGCGAGGCCGGCTTATCGCGCGCACGTCACGGTTCCGTTCGGCGAATTGCGCGGCCGACTGGACTATTGATTCCACCCGAGCTTCTGGCGCGTTCGGAAGGGGCCTACCATCGAGGTCGATCCCGGGAATCCGGATTGAAGGGGGGCGACCTGTGTAGCGCCGCCCATGTCCTGCCGTCCCGCGACCAAGTCCCTTTAAGGCGAACGACAGTCGATTTTTCTTGAATGTTGCCAAAATGTCACAGCCTCCGGCTGCACGAATCTGTACTCTGGCCAAGCGCAACGTCACTGGTGATGGGGGCATCCCATGACAAAGCATCTTGTACCAACTGCCGCGCTCGTCGCGTTCGCAGCCGCCAAGCGCAAAGCCGCGCTGCAATCAGAAGCCCAGCGTTCGCGTCAGCAACTTTCCCTCGAGCTGTTCCATATCCGCCGATGTCCGGGCTATTTCGAACAGCGTCTTCTGTGGACCGAAGCGGCGGATGATTGAGCGGCTTCGGCGGCAATCGTTTTGATGCGTGTGGGAAGCCGTAGCAATATTGCGGCTGCGCCACCAAGTCTGTAGGCAAACGCTCGCCAACTTCTGTTCCTAACAACCGCCCGGCTTCCTCCCGACCGCGCAATGGAGCGCGTGGGCCTGCATGAGCGGCCCCTGCGCCTGGGCGGCGGCGCGGGCGGCGTGCCATAGGGCGGTCTCGTCGGGCGAAAGCTGCGAGAGGACGTGATCCTCGCGATAGCGCCAGATCGGCCCGTCCGGGTCATCGAGGGTGACGAGCACGGGAAACCCGACGAGATCGACGAGGCCGGCGCGGCGCACGCGCGCGTAGAGGCTCGCATCGGCCACGCCGCCCGCAGCGACCGACTGCGGCGGCATGTCGACCTTCGCCCTGATCCCCGCCGGCAGCGCCAGACTCCACCACTGCGGCATGTCGATCGCACGCACGGCGACCCCGACGCGCCCGCCCGGCCGCGCGACGCGCACCATCTCGGCGATCGCCCGATCGGCGTCGCACTCCTCGAGCACGGTGACGGAGAAGACGCAGTCGAAGGTCTCGTCGGCAAACGGCAGCGCCGTTGCCCTCCCCTGTTTGAACCGGATGCGCGCGCCGAATTCCGCCGCGAGGTTTTCCGCCTCGCGCAGCAGGAACGGATTGACGTCGATCGCATCGATGCACGCGGCCGGGCCGAGCCGGTCGGCGAGCAGGCGATCGAGGGCGCCCGAGCCGCAGCCGACATCGAGGATGCGGTTTTCCGGCTTTGGCGCCATGAGATCGACGAGGATGCGGAACATCGCCCGGTAGGTCGGCGCGCGGGCGCGGTCCTCGAGGGTGGCGACGCTGCCGATATGGGCGCCGCCGAGCCTGATCACGGTGAAATGCCGGACGAGCTCGGGCAGCGCCGGGTCCCATTGCGAGGGCGCGAAGAAGAGCGGCAGCAGGATCAAGGGCGGACCGCGGCCCTCGACGCGATAGGTGAGGCCGGCGTAGGTGCCGCTGGCTGCGGCAAGCCCTTGCGGTTCGCCCAGGTCCTGCCGGACCGTGCCGGCCAGGAACTGAATCATGATGTTCGCAACCTCCGCCGTCCGGTCGGCGACGACATCCGACCAAGCCGCGGCGTCGTAGCGCGGCAGAACATGCCGCTGTGCCCGCGGCAGCCGTTCGTGCGCGCGCATCGTCGTCTCTGCGCTCATCCCCGCGTCGCCCGACATCAGCAGCAGGCGCGGCGCGACGCCCTCGAACGGCGCAGGATCGAGGCGCGTCGGCGCGCACAGCACGAGGCCGGCGATCCGCTCCGGCCGGTGTGCGGCGAGGCCGGCCACATCGCCGGCCGTTTGCGCCGCAAAATGAGCCGCCTCAAGCCCGAGGTGCTCCAGCAATAATTCGAGGCGCTCCGCGGTCTGCATGCGCGCTTGCTCTACCGTTACGCCCGCGGTTTACGCCGCCGCGTCCTGCCTGATCATGGCCGCACCCTTCTCGGCGATCATGATTGTCGGTGCATTGGTGTTGGCCGTGGTGACCGTCGGCATGACGGAGGCATCGATGACACGCAGCCCGCCGAGGCCGCGCACGTTGAGCCGGGAATCGACCACGGCCATCGGATCGTTGCCCATCTTGCAGGTGCCGACGATGTGATAGATGGTCATGCCCTGCCGGCGGATATAGTCGGCGAGCAGCTCTTCGGCGACGACCGCGGGACCGGGCGTGATCTCCTCGACGCTGTGCCGCGCCAGCGCCGGCGCGGCAAAGATGCGGCGCGCGAAGGCGATGCCGGCGAGCGCAACACGCAGGTCATTGGGCGCCGACAAATAGTTGGGCTTGAGCGACGGGCGCGCGAAGGGATCGGGCGATTTGGCCATGACCGTGCCGCGGCTCTCGGGCCTGGCGATACTGACCGCGATCGTCATTCCCGGCTCACGGTCCAGCTCGCCGAATTTGTTCTGGTCGTAGCTTGCCGGCGAGAACAGCAGCTGCATATCCGGGCTCGCCAGCCCCTCGCGGCTGCGCGCGAACGCCTGCGCGCTGGACACACCGAAGGTCAGCGCGCCGCGCCCGGTGGTGAGCCAGCGGGCAATCTCGCCGACGAGCCGCATCCCGCGCGACAGCTCGTTGATCGACACCGCGTCCTTGACCCGGTGCGAGATGCGGATCGCATAGTGGTCGGACAGATTGGCGCCGACGCCCGGCAGGTCGTGGACAACCGCGACGCCGATCGACTTCAGGTGCGTTCCCGCACCGACGCCCGAGACCTGGAGGAGATGCGGCGAGTTGATGGTACCGCCGGACAGGATCACCTCGCGCGCGGCCATCGCCCGGCGGTCCCGGCCCTTCTGCCGGAAGGCGACGCCCACGCAGCGCCTGCCCTCGAACAGCAGCCGGGTGGCAAACGCCTTGGTCTCGATCCGCAGGTTCGGCCGGCCTTTTGCCCGCGCCAGGAAGGTGCGCGCGGTCGAGCCGCGAAAACGCCCGTTGCGCGACATCTGCGAATAGCCGACGCCTTCGTGCACGCGCCCGTTGAGATCGTTGCTCGGCGGAATGCCGACCTGCTGCGCGGCATCGACGAACCGGCGGGTCAGATCCAAGGTCGTGCGGTAATCCTCGACCAGGATCGGGCCATCCTTGCCGCGCCGATCGGCGTCGCCGGGTCCGTACCGCTCGATCGACTTGAAATAGGGCATGACCTCGTCGAACGACCAGCCATGGCAGCCCATCTGCGACCAGCCGTCGTAATCCGCCGGATTGCCGCGGATCCACAGCATTCCGTTGATCGAGCTGGTGCCGCCGAGCACGCGCCCGCGCGGCCAGTGCATCTGCCGGCCGGCGATGCCGGGGTCGGGATCGGTGGCGTAATTCCAGTTGACCAGCGGATTGTGGAGCAGCTTCAAGACGCCCGCCGGCACGTGGATCATCGGGTGCCAGTCTTTCGGGCCGGCCTCCAGCAGCACGACGCGCGCGCCGTCCGCGCTCAGGCGATTGGCCAGCACGCAGCCGGCCGAGCCGGCGCCGATCACCACATAGTCTGCCTGCACGTCGCTCGAAGTTTCCGCCATGGAGAGTTCACCTCGCACCGGCGTCGATGGTGTGCGAGTTGGTTCGAATCCACAAGGGGACGTTACCTGTTGTTTCCCACTGTCGTAGACATGCGCCGTTGGGCTAGCCTGACCCGTCGCAAGCAGTGGGAGGTCGTCGTGGTCGCACATTCGAAGAATCAGAGTTGGTTGGCCAACCTGAAGGAGGAGGTGCTGGAGCCCGATCTCCCCATCTGCGATCCGCATCATCATCTTTGGGATTTGCGGCGCGGAGCCGTGCAGGAGCGATACCTGCTCGACGAGATGCTCGATGATATCGCAGGCGGGCACAATGTCGTGTCGACCGTGTTCATCGAATGCGGCGCGATGTTCAAGGCCGACGGACCCGAAGCCTATCGATGCGTCGGGGAGACCGAGTTCGTGAACGGCATCGCCGCCATGAGTGCGTCGGGAGCCTACGGCAAGGCCCGCATCGCGGCCGGGCTCGTCGGCACGGCCGACCTGCGGCTGGGCGACGCGGCCGCCGACGTGCTGGATGCGCAGATCGCGGCAGGCGGCGGCCGATTTTGCGGCATCCGGCGCGGCGCATTCTGGCACGCGAGCCCGGCCATTGCGAACCACCGCACCAACCCGCCCGAGGGCCTGCTTCTCCGCGATGACTTCCGCGCCGGGTTCAAGCATCTCGCTCCGCGCAAGCTCAGCTTCGAGGTCTGGTGCGCGCATACTCAGATCCAGGATGCCATCAGCCTCGCGCGGGTTTTTCCGGATACGACGATCGTGCTCGACCATTTCGGCGGCCCGATCGGAACCGGCCCGTATGCCGGCAAGCAGGACGAGGTCTTCGCCTATTGGCGGACGCAAATCGACGAGCTGGCGCGGTGCCAAAACGTGGTTACAAAGCTCGGCGGGTTGAACATGGAGATCAATGGGTTTGGCTGGCAGCACCGTCCCCTGCCCCCGACCAGCGACGAGCTGGCGCAAGCGACGCGCCGCTATTTCGAGCACACGATCGACCGCTTCGGCCCCGATCGCTGCATGTTCGAGTCGAACTTCCCGGTCGATAAGCTGAGCTGCAGCTATACGGTGCTGTGGAACTCGTTCAAGCGGCTGAGCAAAGCCTATTCGGCCGACGAGCGCGCCGCGATGTTCCACGGCACCGCCGCGCGCGTTTATCGGTTGTGACAATCAGCCGGCAAAGGTAGCGAACATCTCGTCGATCGCCTTGAGCTGGTTGCCGGCGGCCGAGGACGGCACGATGATCGGCGTGTGGACGCCGGCGGCGTACCAGGCCTCGAGCCCCTCGCGCACGCGCTGCGCCGGGCCGAACAGCGTGACATCGTCGAGCCAGGCGTCGGTCAGGTACTTCGGCACGTCCTCGGGCCGGTTCTCGGCGATCGCCTGCTCGATCGCCGTCATTTCCTCGACGTAGCCGGCCTCTTTCCAGTAACTGCGATAGTTCGGCAGGCCCGCGTAGTGGGTGAGCGAGCGCCGATGCACCGCCCGCGCCGCCGCGAGGTCGTCGCACACGCAGGTCGGGAGCATGTTGCCGATGAAGAAATTTTCATCGTCGCGCCGGGCCGCCGGCAGGGCGGCGAGCGACGCCGCCATATGGGATCGGCTGCCGTTGGCGAACACCACCCCGTCGCCGATCTCGCCGGCCAGCGCGACCATCCTGGTGCGCAGGGCGGCGAGGATGATCGGCGGCTGCGCGCCGATGTTCTCGTAGGCGCGCAGCTTCTTCACGAAACTGCGGATGTCGGCGAGCGGCCGGCCGGGCGTGGCGCCCATGCGCATCTGGCTTGGCGCATGGGCGACGCCGATGCCGAGGCGGAAGCGCCCGCCGGAGACTTCGTGCAGGAACGCGGCGCTCTGGGCGAAATCGTCCACCGAGCGCGCATAGATCGGCGAGATGGCGGTGCCGAAAACGATGCGCTCGGTGGCGAAGGCCAGCGCCTCGCACAGAGAGAAGTTGGCGTACCGGCTCGGCGAGAAGATCGCCGGAAAACCGCGGCGCTCGATCTCGCGCGCGATGTCGAGCGTGACGCGCCGCCGCCCGGGTACCGCGACCAGGCTGACCGCAGGAAGCCGTTGTGGCATGAGACCTCAATTCACCTTTGCCAATCCTTCGCCGGCGCGCGCGATTTTTTCCACGCTGCCAAACCAATCCGCGATCTCGCGGTCGGCCGGCTCGACCAGGACGTGGCCGGCGCCGGCCTCGCCATAGGCGGCGAGGCGCGCGCGCAGCTCAGCCGCATCCTTGCCGTCCCATGCGGTGCGCAGCGAGATGGCAAAGCCGGGCTCGGGGCGCGCGTCGCGCAGCCGGCGGATAATCGGCACGGCCTTGTCGGGCGGGAGCCGCGACCCGTGCCAGCCGTCGCACAGCGCGACCGCGCGGGCGAGCGCCTTGTCCGAGCTGCCGCCGACCCAGATCGGGATCGGCGGAGGCAGCGGCTGCATGCGCATCTCGGCGATCTCGGCGGCGATGTATTTTGTCTGGAAGCTGACCGGGTCGTCGCGCCACAAGGCCCGCAACAGCGCGATGCTCTCGTCCATGCGCCGGCCGCGCTCGCCGAACCGCACGCCCATGGCGGCGAATTCGGCTTCGAGCCAGCCGACCCCGATCCCGAAAACGACGCGCCCGCCGCTCAGGCATTGCAAGGTAGCGACCTGCTTGGCGATCGGCACCGGGTGGTGCATCGGCAGCACGATCACGCTGGTGCCGAGGCGAACCCGCTGGGTGGCGGCCGCCGCCCAGGCCAGGGTCAGGATCGGCTCGTAGAACGACGGCGACGGCGGATAGGGGGCGTCCTTGGGCAGGATGACGTGCTCGCTCACCCACACGTCGGCGAAACCGAGCTCCTCGGCCTGCACCGCGGCGCGCCGGATGGCGTCCGGCCCGGCCTTGCGGCCGACATGGGGAAGATGAATGCCGAGCTGCATGATGGTTTTGCTCCTTCAGGTTACTCCACCCTCATGGTGAGGAGCCCGACCCCGGACTTGATCCGGGGGAGGGCGTCTCGAACCATGGCGGCTGCTGCCATGCTTCGAGACGGCCGCACGCAAGTCGGCTGCAGCCGACTTGCGCATCATAATGCCGATCTCGGGTAAACCCGAGATCGGTGCGGCCTCCTCAGCATGAGGTCGGAGATTGATTTCGGCATCATGACTTATTGCGCCAGATAGCCGCCATCCACCGGCAATTCCGCCCCGGTGATGTACGAGGATTCGTCGGAGGCGAGGAACAGGTTCGCGTAGGCCACCTCCTCCACGCGCCCTTCGCGCTTCATCGGCACCGCCGCGATCGCCGCGGCGCGCACCTTCGGGTCGGCCGACATTTTCGAGGTGCGCATCGGCGGCAGCATGCCCGGGTGCACCGAGTTGACGCGGATATTGTCGCGCGCGAACTGCACGGCCGCCGCCTTGGTCATCGCGCGCACCGCGCCCTTGGCGGCGTTGTAGCCCATGTGCACGAACACCTGCCCGACCACGCCGGAGATCGACGACGTGTTGATGATCGAGCCGCGCTTGGCCTGCTGCATCACCGGCACGACCGCGCGCATGCCCAAGAACACGCCGCGGGCGTTGACGGTCATCTGCTCCTCCCATACGGCGAGACTCAGCCGGTCGGGGTCGGAGCCGCTTACGCCGGCGTTGTTGACGAGGATGTCGATCGTCCCCCACGCCTCGAGCGTGGCCTCGACGGCGGCCGTCCATTGCTCCGCGCTCGACACGTCGAGGTGCTGGAAGCGCGCGGTGCCGCCGGCTTGCGTGATGATGCCGGCCACGGCCTCGCCGTCGCTGTCGTTCATGTCCGCGCACAGCACCTTGGCGCCTTCGGCCGCGAAGATCTTCGCCGTCGACGCCCCCATGCCGGACGCCGCACCGGTGACGATGGCGATCTTGTCCTTGAGACGCATGTCCGGTTCCTCCAGGTTGCGGCAACACCGAAATCGCGATGTTTGGAAGGCAGGCGATCAGGCCGTCGGCCGCAAGCTTAGCATGCCGCGATCGCCTCGATCTCCAGCAGGAAATTGGGGTTGGCGAGCCCGCGCAGGATGCAGAGCGTACTGCCGGGCGGGTGACCGCCGAAATAGGTCTGCAGCACGCCGCGCGCCTTCGGCACGTCGTGCGGGTTGCAGATGCAGATCGTGACCTTGACCACGTCGGAGATTTTCGCCCCGCCGGCGGCGAGCGCGTTGGCAAGGTTCGCCATCACCATCGCGGCCTGGGCGTCGAAATCGTCCGGCGGCAGCACCTTGCCGTCCGCGTCCGCCGCCACCTGGCCGGCGCAAAACACCAGCTTCTGCGCGCCCTCGGCCGTCACCACGTGCGAATAGTTGGCGAACGGCTTGTGTACGCTGTCGGGGTTGATCCGGCTGATCTTCGCCATCGTGTTTTCTCCGTGCTATCCAATCGTCATGGCCGCCCCGGGCACTTCGTCCCGGGGGTGTCCCGGCCATCCACGTCTTTGGTTCGAGTCTCCAAGACGTGGATGCCCGGCACAAGAGCCTGCCCCGGACTTGATCCGGGGCCGGGCATGACGACTGAGACGCTCTTCGCAGAGGAAAAAGCCTCATGTCCGCACTCCCGCAATCCACCACCGTCCTCGACTCGATCCTGTTTCGCGACGCCTTCGGCACGCCGCGCATGCGGGACGTGTTCGCGGATTTCGCCCTCGTGTCGCGCTACGTGGAGGTCGAGGTCGCGCTCGCGCGGGCGCAGGCGCGCTGCGGCGTCATTCCGGCCGAGGCGGCGGCGGAGATCGCCCGGCGCTGCAATGCCGCGGCGCTCGACTTCGAGCGCCTGCGCACGGAGACCGACGTGGTCGGCTATCCGATCCTGCCGCTGGTGCACCAGCTCGTGCAGCAGTGCGGCGAGGCCGGGCGCTTCGTCCACTGGGGCGCCACCACCCAGGACATCATGGACACGGCCGTCGTCCTCCAGGTGCGCGAGGGGTTGCGCCTCGTCGGCGAGGACATCGCGGCGCTGCGCGGCATCCTCGGCGATCTGGCGCGCAAATATCGCGACACGCCGATGGCCGGCCGCACCCACCTGCAGCAGGCGCTGCCGGTGACCTTTGGCTACAAGGCGGCCATCTGGCTCGCCATGTTCGACCGCCATGCGCAGCGGCTGCGCGAGCTCGGGCCGCGCGTGCTGGTCGGCGAGTTCGCCGGCGCGGCCGGCACCCTGGCCTCGCTCGGCGACCAGGGATTTGCGGTGCAGGCCGCGTTCTGCGCCGAGCTCGGCCTCGGCGTGCCGGCGTCCACCTGGCACGTCGCGCGCGACGGCCTTGCCGAGACCGTCAACTTCCTGGCGCTCGTCACCGGCTCGCTCGGCAAGATCGCGCTCGACGTGATGATCATGGCGTCGACCGAGTTCGCCGAGGTGTACGAGCCCTTCGTGAGCGGGCGCGGCGCGTCCTCGACCATGCCGCAGAAGCGCAACCCGATCTCCTCCGAGCTGATGCTCGCCGCCGCCAAGGCGGTGCGTCAGCACGCCGGCCTCATGCTCGACGCCATGGTGCAGGATTTCGAGCGCGCCACCGGCCCGTGGCACGCCGAGTGGATCGCGATCCCCGAAAGCTTTGTCCTGACCGCCGGCGCGCTGCATCAGGCAAAGTTCGCGCTCGGCGGCCTGATCGTCGACGAGGCCCGGATGGCGCGCAATCTCGGCCTCTCGAACGGCCTGATCGTGGCCGAGGCGGTGATGATGCACATGGCCCCCATCGTCGGCCGCCAGCAGGCGCACGACGTGGTCTACGCCGCGTGCCGGACCGTGAACGAGCAGGGCGGCACCTTGGCCGAGGTGCTCGCCGCCGATCCCGCAGTCGCCGGGCACTTCGACCGGGCGGCATTGGACCGCCTGACCGATCCCGCGAACTACCTCGGCCTCGCACCCGCAATGGTGGACCGGGTGCTCTCCCTCTCCCCGCTTGCGGGGAGAGGGTCGGGGTGAGGGGGCCTTTACGGTTGCGCGCTGTCTTCCGACGCCCCCTCACCCGGATCGCTTCGCGATCCGACCCCGGATCAAGTCCGGGGCAGGCTCTCTCCCCGCAAGCGGGGAGAGGTAAAGAGCGCCCTGTTTGATTGCGTTTACGCCAGC
>Ga0099827_10000674_pt1 | contig 16129 bp, 20 predicted proteins | sample CZO8metaG_FD_79339 | JGI IMG/M metagenome (GOLD analysis project Ga0099827, IMG submission 79339) | Vadose zone soil microbial communities from the Eel River Critical Zone Observatory, Northern California, USA - CZOApr15con1.8 metaG | ecosystem: Environmental > Terrestrial > Soil > Vadose zone ...
TCCGCCCGGACAATCCCGGCCGCCCCGGCAGGGACGCCCGGCGGGAGTTCGAGTACAAGCGGCACGGCACCGTGTCCATCATCGCGGCGATGGACGTGACCGCCGGCGAGGTCATCAGCCAGCGAATCCGCCGCAACGACTCTGCCGCCTTCATCAGCTTCCTGACTGTGCTGGACCAGCACATCGCCCCCGGCCTGCGGATTCACCTGATCATGGACAACGGCTCCAGCCACACCTCGAAAGCCACCCGGGCCTGGCTCGCCGCGCACCCCCGATTCGCCGTCACGCACACGCCGAAGCATGCGTCCTGGCTGAACATGACCGAGCAGTGGTTCGGCGTCCTGACCAGGAAACTGCTCCGCCGCGGCGACTTCACCCTCCCGCGACGACCTCGAAACGCAGATCACCGAATTCACCATCAGGCACAACGAGACCGCGCGCCCCTGCAAGCGGAGCTACGACGCCGACGCCGACCACGCCCGCTACCTCGAACGCCATCCCAGGCAGGACAGCCTCGCCCAGGCCGCATGACCGCAACGCACCGTAACCGGAACCGGTAAAGGACTAATGAGGGGCTGCACTAGGGAGCAGAAGTCACGCTGCACGAGAACAAACCCGCAGGTCCGCAAGTCGAGGCCCGCGGAAGTCCACGATCGTGATCAAAGTCAGGCGGTCACCGGTTGCGTATGAACCCGACGCCACGCCAACGTTCGCAGCTATCGCGATCTCAAAGGCCTCACGCGCATGGAAAGGCGGAACCTCGTCACGCGCGATCGCCACGGCCCGCAGGCATAGACCCAGGTCACGCTGCTCCGCGAAGATGAAGCCAGCTAGCCTTACACCCGTCCCGGCAAGGTCGACATTGACCGTTTCCTCCATCGGGTCTGGATGCCCGTCCGATCTCCATCTCCGGCTCCTACACCAGACCGAACACGCTCAGGCAGGATCCTGGAGCCTGAAACTTCTCCGCGTATTCGCCGGACACGGCGCTTGCCCGCCATGCCTGGGAGTCCCGCCACGACGCTGACCAGCGGATACGGCAGAACCTGCCGTTAAGCGACGGTTTGAAACACCGCTCCCTTTTGCGTGGCCGCAACGGTGCTCAAACCAGGTTTGACCTGCGGTTTTGCGTAGTGGCAGGTGTTGGGTTCGAACCAACTTAGGCTGAGCCGACGGTTTTACAGTCATCTCCAACATGCGCCCTGACCTGCGGTTTTGTACCGGCTTCTACGATTTCTCCGGCTATTCTCCGTAAGGCAGTTTGGTCAGTCGCTGTAGTGATAGCGGGCCTTGACGATCTTCACTTCTTTCGCATCGACCCGATAGATCAACCGGTGTTCGTCGTCAATACGACGGGACCAGTAGCCGGACAGCTCGCCCTTGAGAGGCTCGGGCTTGCCTATGCCCTCGAACGGGTCGCGCTGGATCTCCCCGATCAGGCGCGTGATCCTCCTGGCCATCTTCCTGTCGGCGCCCAGCCAGTACAGGAAGTCCTCCCAGGCATCAGGATCGAAGTGGACGCTCCTCACTTACTCACCCGCCAGGGCGTTCAGTTCCTCCATCGTCTTGGCCACAGAAGCCTGCCCGGCCTTGTCCCGGGCAACGGCCTCCATCAGCCTGCGAGCATTAGCCGGAGACCGCAGCAAGTAGATAGTCTCCTGCCAGGAATCAAAATCCTCAGCCGACATGAGCACGGCATCCCCGGCCTTCGAACTGATCCGCACCGGCACGTGATCATCGTTGACCTGCTGAAGAAGAGGGAACAGATGCGAACGGGCCTCGCTAGCACTGATAGCCATCGAATCCACAGGTCCTTCCTACTGGTACAAGTTTAATGTACCAGTAAGGTACATGACACTGGTACCGTCAGTCGATCTCCGCCGACGTTCATCCGTCATCATTCGGCAGCTGTCCCTAGACCATCACTCTCGGGGAGTTGATTCGGCCGGCCGACAGGGACGGCGCCCGCTGCGACTGGCGAATGCCATTCCCCGATCAGATGGAAACGCGGAACCAGCCTCGCCGCACCCGGAAATAGCTCAGCCACGCCGACCGACGGGCTTGCAGACCGCAGGGCCGCGTTTCCGGCCGCCCGGCCCGGGCGGACCGGGCCTTGGCAAGACTGATTGGCGAGGGTTTGCCCCAGCTCATCGCTCAATCCTCCCGTCAGCCGTGTGGGCCTCGGCCTGACAGCGCGCCATCGCGACCGCAGCGCGCTCTACTTCAGCAGTCTCGCGCGTCCTGGTCTTGGTGAACACGGTCAGCATGATGATCCGCCTTCCCGGCGCGCAGATGCTCAAGGACTACCGGGCCGACTGAAAGACCGGCAGCGAAATAACGCATCTAGAGCTCTTATAGCTATGAGTGCGCTACATTACCGGCGTGACTGACATTGACCCCATCGGCGAGCCCGAGTTCACCTACGCCCAGGTCGCCAACCACCTCACGGCCCGGATCAAGACCGGCGAATTCAAGTACCGGTTGCCGACCGAACGGGCGCTGGCTGAGGAGTACGACGTGGCCTACCAGACCATCCGCCGCGCCATGCGGTTCCTGCGCGAACGCGGCGTGGTCGTCACCCGGCCAGGCAAGGGAACCTTCGTCGCAGCCGGCCCCACGTGAGGCCAGCGCGGCTGTTACGGCCGGGCCTGGCGGGCATGACCAGCGACATCGCCAGGTCGGTCGGCCACCGCCGGGTTAATGTCGAGTGCGCCAACTCGGGCGGCCTGTCGGCACCAAGGGAACAGCCCGGCGCAATGCTTTCTCCTCAATATTACTTAGAACATTGGAGGGGCTTTTGACCTCGATCCGGCAGGCCGGTGAATGCCCGGCTCATCCAGTCCGCGTCCTCCGGTGGGCTGGCCGCAGTAGCCGACTCGGCGGGCGAGGGACCTGAGTCTGGCACCCGGGGCCTTACCCGCCTGCGTGCGGGATTCTTGCCAGGCATCCTCCTGGGCTGCGTCCTGGGATATTAGACTGCTGATCGTGGGTGGCCAGGATCGGTCGGCAGGTCATGTTTTTATCTCATATCGTCGCCAAGACCTGGCGAACGCCGAGGGGCTGCACAGCCTGCTTGAGGACGCCGGTATCCGCGTATGGCGTGATACGGCCGACCTATGGCCGGGCGACGACTGGCGGCTTGAAATCCGCCGGGCAATTAGTGACGGGACTCTCGTATTCCTTGCCTGCTTTTCCACCGCCAGCATTACCCACACGCCGAGCTGGCAGATTGAGGAACTCAACCTCGCCGCCGAGCAGATGCGGCTGCGCCCGCCGCAGGAACCATGGCTGATCCCGGTCCGCTTCGATGACTGCGAAATCCCCGACATTGATGTCGGTGCCGGACGGACGCTCAGGTCCATCCACTACTGCAATATGTTCGGTGACGAAGCCGACAATGAGGCTGCCCGCCTGGTCGCTACCGTACAGCGCATACTCGGCCGCCTGCTCGGTAGCCGGGCAACCCCCAACCCAGCACCGGTCAGCCGGTTCCAGCGGGCCAAGCCCATCCGATGGACCGGGAGCCAACCGCTGGGTGATGCCGGTGAAGGCGGGGACGTGCATTTCGGCAGTCCGGCCGAGATGCCAGTGCCTAGTCAGCTGCTGCCGACTCCGGCCAACTTCACCGACCGGGCTCGCGAGCTAGCGGTCTTACGCGGGATCTTGGGCAACGGGGAGCCTGAGCGGCCGCTAACGCTTGCGGTGATCGTCGGCGTGGGGGGAGTTGGCAAGACGTCCCTGGCACTGCGCTGGCTGCACGAAGTCCGCCGACGTTATCCAGATGGCCAGCTGTACGCCGATCTCGGCGGTCATCTGCCGAGTACGACGGCGCGGCCGGGAGATGTTCTGGGCCGCTTCCTGCGCGCACTGGCAATTCCACCGGAAAGGATCCCGCTCAGCCTGGACGAGATGGCGGCGCTCTACCGGTCAGTGACCGACGGACGCCGCCTAGTCGTGATGCTGGATGATGCCGCGTCGGCGGCTCAGGTCCGGACGCTGCTGCCAGGCCCTGGGCCGAGCTTGGTGGCGGTGACGACGAGGTGGCGGATCGCCGGCCTTGCCATCGACGGTGCGCACTTCACGGAGTTGCGGCCGCTAGAAGAGGCTGATGCGGTGGAACTGCTCGGCCGCGTCGCTGGCCCGGCCAGGATCCAGGCCGAGCCGCTAGCTGCCCTCCACGTGGTGCGGCTGTGCGGCGGGTTGCCGCTGGCGGTCTGCGTGTCCGGGGCGCGGCTGGCGCCGCGTCCATCCTGGCCGGTCGAGCAGATGGCGGGGGAACTGGCCAGTGAGCGGGACCGGCTAGGTGCTCTGAGTCTGACTGGGGATTTGTCGGTGCGCGCGGCATTCGATGTCTCTTACCAGGGCTTGCCCGCTGAAGTGGCGAGGATGTACCGTCAGCTGTCGCTGGTGCCCGGGTACGGCTTCGGCCTAGACCTCGCTGCGGCGGCCTCCGCCACTGACCTGGCAACAACGTCCCGCCTACTGGATGCTCTCACCGGGGCCAGTCTTTTGGAGGAGACCGCAGGCGGCTGGTTTCGTTTCCATGACCTGGTCCGCCTGCACGCCCGCGAGCAGGCGGACATCGAAACGGACACCGACCAGGGCGCCGTCATCGCCCGCAGCGTCCAGTGGTACCTGCAGGCAGCAGTCGCAGCCGACCTGGCAGTAATCCCCGGCCGCTGGCAGCTGGGCAGCCTGTACGAGCATGCCCGCCAGTTACCGTCGGCCTACGAAAGTCCAGCGGAGGCGCTGAACTGGCTCGACCAAACGCTGCCCGGCCTGCTCGCGGCGCTCGGCACGGCGCGGGATTACGGCCTGCACGAGCAAGCTTGGCAGTTGTGCGAAGCGATGTGGGGCCTGTTCTTGTACCGCAAGCACTTCCGGGACTGGATCGACGCGACGCAGGTCGGCGTTGCGGCTGCCCAGGCGTCCGGCGACCGGCGGGCCGAAGCGCGGATGCGCGACCAACTCGGCTTCGCCTACCTCAACCTCAATCGATACACCGACGCGACGGACCAGTTTACCCAGGCTATGGAGCTGGCCCAGCAGGCGGGGCACCGCCTCGGAGAGGCAGCCGCGCTCGCCAATCTCGGCCTGACGCTGCTCGGCCTGCGCCGCCCGGACGAGGCACTCGGCCAGTTCGAAATGGCGCGAACCATCCACTGGGATCTCGGCCGATCCCGCGGAGTCGCGTTAATGACCCGCCACATCGGCGAGGCTCACCGTGACGCCGGGCGCTATCTGCAAGCCATCGACGCGCTTGCCGAAGCCCGCCATGTCTTCGCCGCCCTCCCGGACGCCTACAACGAGGCCCGGACCAAGACCAGCCTGGCCCAGACCTACCTGCTGGCCGGGCGGCCCGCCGATGCGCCGGGGCCGCTGAACCAGGCCCTCGCCACCCTGACCAGCCTCGGCGCCCGGTACAAGCAAGCCGACGTTCACGTCAGCCTCGCCGACGCCGCTGGCCAGCTCGCCGACCCCGGCCGCGAACGCCTGCACCTGGAGCAAGCACTCGCCATTTACGCCGAAGTCGGCGCGCCTGAGGAAGGACAGATCCGGCAGCGGCTCGACGCCCTCGGCCTGGAAGCGGAGTTTCCGGCAATGCCGAGCGAGGACAACACGGCACCGCCGTGAAAGGGGAGCCGCCAGCACGCCGGGGCACCGGACGCGGTCACCCGCACCTGGGTTGGGCCCAGCTCGGCGAGCGGCCCGCCGCCAGCTAGCCACCAGTGGGCGAACGACGCGCACAGCAACGCCAGCCAACCGGGCTCGCCGACTTCGGCGCAGGCCCCGAGGGCGAAGTTGACCGGCGGCCCGCCGCGCGCCCCGACCACGCACTCCAGGCCGCTAGTGCCAGCGGCGGCGACCGCGCATCCGGGGTAGCGGTCGAGCATCGCACCCAGCCATTCCGCCGCCGCATCGTTCTGGAGCCGATCGGCGGAGATGATCACATCGGCGATCTCCAGCCGGGCTGCCGCGCAGCGACCGGCCATAGCCGTCGTATGCTGCCAGCCCCCACTCGGCCAGGCGTGCCCTGGACGGGAAGCCGAGACCGCAGATTGCCAGGCCGACACTGTCAGCGTCGCTCGGCCGCCGAACCCGGTCAGCACCATCTCGGCTTGCGGGCGGGCAGCGCAGGCGGTCACCGGTCAGTCCTGGGTGGCTGCCAGTCTGTCCTGGGTGGCTGCCGGACGATGGCGGGTTCCGGAGCAGAAACGGGTTGGACGTCGGCAGGCACCGCAGGCTCGGCTAGCTGCATCAGCCGGTACATCAGGGCGCGGATGATCCCTGCCGCCTGACCGGGGGCCGAAGTGACCTGGGCCCGGATCGCCGCATGCGCTTCTACGCACCACGCGTTCGTAGCCTCCTTCAGTTGCGCGGCCATGGGCTGGTCAAGGCGCAACCGCGGCGCGATCTTGCCTAGCGAGGCGACCTGGGACCTGGGTTGCACTTCGCCCCCGGGAAACGCTGCCAGCGTGACGGGGACGCCGATCGAGGCGCCGTAGCAGGTAACCGACCCGTGGTCGCCGATAAGAATGTCCGATGCGGCCAGCACCGCGCGCCAGCCGTCCTCGGGCGGCAATAGAATCAGCCCGCGTCGCTCGCTGTCGGCATACCAGGCTCGCAGTTGCTTGGGGCCGTGCCAATGCCAGCAGTTCGGATGGATGATGGCAGCCACCCGGTACTTCTCCGGCGGCAGTTCGTCCATCAGCCGCGGCAGCACGTCCGGGCACTGCGCGAGCAGCGACCCGGCTCCCCAGGTAGATGACACCGCGATCAGCGTTTCGTCGCCAACACCGAGAGCATGCCGGTAGACATCCCGGAGCGGCAGGCTCGCGACCAGCCGGTCCAGGCACGGATCTCCTGCCACGGCGGCGACTGCCGCCGCTTCCGGGCACCAGCGTTCCAGCTGCACTAGCTGGCCATTGGTCGCCACGACGATCCCGGCGGCGATGACCCGCCCGTGATGCACAAGGGACCCGGCGTCGGTCTCACGCAGTCGGCGGCGTACCGCAGGGCCGGGTCCCGCCCACCGGCTGGGATACTTGGCGAATCCGACACCATGCGGAACGGTGAGCACCGGCGCGTGCAATTGCTCAAGCAGGCCGTGCGACGCGGCGATCGCCAGGTCGAACCGGACCTGTACCGCCTGCCGCCAGGGTATGACCACCCCGCCGAGGCGGCTCAGGAGATCCTGCACTCCAGCCGAGAAGACTGATGACGGCGCCCAGGTGTATACGACCTGTACTCGCCGGTCGGATTCGACCAGCGGCACGATGTCTGCTAGGCGAGTCGCGGCCGTGACGCTGTGCGCCACCGCAAGGACTGTTCGCTGGCAGCGGATCGTCCGGCCCTTCACCGCGTCCAAGCCGAACGGCCCGTACACCCAGTCCTCGTATGACATGGTGCCCTCCTGCAGCCCGCAGCCATCGGCTCCCGGTGAAATGGCGAACCGCGATACGAGCGTGCCCGCCGCCTCGGATGTCTTGATTGCAGTCGCTGACGGCGGCCTTGCAGCCCAGGTCACACGCACAAGCCGGGCGCCCGTTCCCGCCCTCCGGGCAGGCAGTTCCGTCCGGGCAGCAGCTCCGCCCGGGCCGACGAACACGACTCAGATATCCGTGCGCCGAAGCGGCACAGGCGTCCTCAAGCGCCCCGGCCCGGCTCGCGGGCAAATAATTCGGTCATTGCCAACCTCCGCTGGCAAGATCAGGACCGCTGTCGCCGTCGGTGAGTTCTAGGACGTCGATGCGGACCCGCACCAGTTCGGCTTCTGACACGCCGAGTCGCTCGAAGATGTCGAGCGCCTGCCGCAAGGCGATACGCGCGGCGCCGGTTCCGCGGGTGCGGAGCCTTGTTTCCGCGATTCCTTCGAGAATCTTCGCCTCTTCTAACGGCTCGCCGATCTCCCTGGCCAGCCGTAGGGCAGCACCGTACCGATCAAGCGCTTCCTCATGCCGACCAGAGCCCCGATGCGCGTCTGCGATCCCGTTCAGCGCGATGACCCGCACGTATGAATCGCCGATTTGCTCGGCGATCGACAGCGCCTTCTGATGATGGACGAGCGCCTCCCCATACAATTCCAAGCACTGGTAGGCGGAGCCGATATCGTGCAAGGCACCAGCATGGTGCCGGAGGTCTCCGATGTCACGGTAGATGGCCAGGGCTTTCCTGTAGTCAATGAGCGCTTCGGAGTAGTTTCCCTTGTAACGATGGATGCCGCCCATGTTGCTATGTAGGATCGCGCGGTTCCACCGGCCTCCTATCTCCTGGAAGATCTCTAGCGCTAGCCGGTAATTCTGGAGCGCGTCGCGGTGGTATCCCAGGTTCTCCTGCACATTCCCGGTGTTGTTAAGTACCTTGGCCTCTCCTCGCCTGTCGCCGATATCGCGGTAGAGCCCGAGCGCTTCGCGGAGGTGACCGATCGCATCGGCGTAGCGGCCGAGGTAACCGCAGGTGATCCCGGTATGGTCGAGGGTCACGGCGACGCCATGCCGGTCTCGGCAGGCGCGGTAAAGTTCCGTCGCATCATGGAAATGGGCGAGGGCCTCGCGGAACCGTGCTGAGTAATAGTGCGCCATCCCGATCCGGTCAACAGCTTCCGCTCGCCCGCGGCTGTCGCCGCGGGAACTGTAGATTTTTGCTGCCTCCTCAGCCAGCTGGAGCGTCGCCTCGTGGCGTCCTGTCTGCTGGCTCACCACGCTGAGTTCCAGCGCTGCCCGGGCGATCCGGGCCGGGTCGTCAAGATCCCGGCTAGCCTGCAGGGCCATTGAGTGAGCAGCGATCGCCTCGTCCCAGTACGCCCTGGTTTCCAGGAATCCCGCGAGCACGTGGATCAGATCCGCACATTGCCGTTTCCATTCGTGCTCTCCGGCATGCTGCCCGGCCTGAAGAACGCTGCGCCACTCTAAGTCGAGCCACCTCATCGCATCTTCGGGCGTCTCCACCGCAGGGCTGTCGGCTGGCCGATGGGTGACCGGCACCTCCATCCTCCGGCGGTGCGGGTAGAGCATCCGGTCGGCACGGTCGGCTGTCTGCAGGTAGTAGTCCAGGAGCCTGGCCACAGCATCCCGCCGCTCATGCTGGGTATCCTCATGCCTGGCGCATGCTGCGGAATATCCGCGGATGAGATCGTGGAACCGGAACTGGCTGGCCGTGGCTCTTGTCAGCAGATGATGATCGAGCAATGCGGAAAGTGCCGCCTGAGTCGCTGAAAGGGGGCGGCCGCTTATGGCCGCAGCGGCGTGCGGGCTGATGAGCGCGCACGGATGGACGCCCAGTCGCCTGAAGACCCGCCTCTGATCCTGCGTCAGGCCGCGGTAAGACAGGTCGAGGGCTGACACCACCTCGTGGCCCGCCAGGCCGGCCGCGCTGGGATAGGAAGGGAGATAGGACAACTCATCGACCAGCCCGGCCAGCGTCGGCGGGTCGCCTTGCCCGAGCCTGCTAGCGGCGAGCCTGATCGCCAGCGGCAGGCGGCCGCACAGGCGCACAGCCTCCGCGACCTGATCATGATCGCTGGCCCTCTCCAGACCTGCGACCCGGTTGAACAGCGTGATCGCGTCAGGGGCAGGCAGGACGTCGAGAGTCACCATGCATGCGTCGCTGAGGACGGATAGTCCGCGGCGGCTGGTGATCAGGATGAGGCATTCGCTGACCCCGGGTACGATCGCCCGGATCTGGTCAGCCCTCGCGACATCATCCAGAACAACCACGGCCCGGCGGCGGGCTAACTGCGCATGCCATAACGCGACACGCTGGCCCATTCCCGCCGGTATGCGACCGGCCGGTATGGCCAGCATCTGGAGCAGACGGTGCAGCGCGCCCGCCTCGTCCAGCGGGGGGTGCGCAGGGTCATGGCTGTGAAAACACAGATAGATCAGGCCGTTCGGATACGACTCGCGAACGCTACGGGCGGTCTGGATTGCCAGCGCTGTCTTGCCCACGCCGGGCATGCCCCTGATCACAGCTACTCGCGAAGTTCCTTCAAGACCGCTTGTGAGCAGCCTGATTTCGGCTTCCCGACCTATGAAATCACCGATGTCGGGCGGCAGGGTATCTGGCTGAGACGCATGGCCCAGACCTTGGTCGGCCAGAGTGACGGCAAGTTGCGGATCGCGACGCAAGACGCGCTGATGTACTTCGGACAGCATCGACCCGGGTTCGGTGCCCAGCTCGTCAATCAGCCGGATTCGGGTGTCTCGGTAAAGGGCGAGGGCATCGGCGGGCCGACCGCTTTGGTAAAGGGCCTTCATCTGGGCCGCGACCACCGCCTCATCTAACGGATACTGAGCTAGCAACTCGCCTAGCTCGCCCACCTGGCCCTCATTTCGGCCAAGCGCCAGCTCCAGCTCGATCCGCTGCAGGAGGGCTGCGCGGCGCTCCTCCTCCAAACTACGGCGCATCCGCACGGCAAAGTCGCCGGGGAGGCCGGCCAGCGCCTGACCGCGCCAGAGCGCGTCCGCATCCCGCAGCAGCGAGGCCGCGTGCTCGAGATCTCCGGATTCGGCCAGCGCACCGGCCTGACGGCACAGCCTGCGGAATCGATGCAAGTCGATGGCCTCGGGATCTACATCGAAAAAGTAGCCATGGGTGCGGGCGACCAGGCACCCTCGGTCGACTTGAGCGTGCTCCAGCCTACGTCTGAGCCTGGTGACATAGGCAGAAAGACTTTCCCTTGCCTTAGCAGGCGGGCGAGTATCCCACAGGCGATCGATGAGCACCTGAGCTGGCACTATCGTGCGAGGCGATAACAGCAGGATCGCCAGGACGCCGCGCTCCCTGGTCGGCCCAAGGTTGAATTGCTCCCCCGCCGACCATAGCTCTATCGGCCCGAGCAAACGGAATTCCATGATCGTCCGCGTATTCTCCCATTGGCCGATGGACAACAGGTCGTGCCAGAAACGGTACACGGCAACATTACGCTAAGGCCATACCCGTAACAGGAGATTCTTCTACAGATCTCGAAGAATATCTGGCAAACGACGACGTAAAGATCCCCGTCACCAGCGAGGGCGATGTAACAGCGGATCGTTCTTCACGATCCACCGGCGACCCGGTTCTCATGATCAAAAGAAGTAGCGCACAGCAAGAACATCTGCCCGTTGCATGCATAGAACGCCCTTTTTAGAGATCTTCCCCTTACGTTAAGGATTGTCTCATTGCGAGGCCGGAAAGGAACCCGGCCCGAAAGTACGCATCGGAACCAGTCTGCAGGGCGTGTTCGCAGCCAGGCGAATTACCGAACCGGAGGAATGAGTTCCGAGTAGGGCCCGCGCGGCATGGGAGCTGGAGGAGCGGAGCAGCCCTTGAGCGAGGGCCGCGGGCTGCTCCGACTGGTGCCTGGCGACATGGCAGTGACCCCGATGGCTCGCGGCGCGGCTGCTGAGACTGGCCATTGCCAGCCGCACCAGTATCGACCTGGTCGTTCTGCGCCGAGCGCATGCCGAGGCTGAACCGTCCGGTGGAACTTGGACGGGCGAAGCCACAGCCTCGCCCGTCCTGCAATCGGTTGCTTCGAGGCATCGGCCTTCCTCTCCGCAAAAAGTACGCTAATCTACCATCGTGCACGAAGCGGTGGAGCTGCGCCCGATCACCGCATGATCCGGCCTATTTCAGGAACCGCACCTATCGCGCATGACCCAGAGGGCCTGGCAACACAGCAGGCCGCTCGGTCATGCTGCCGGGCGCGCAGCGTAGCAGAGGATGTCTTAAACCGCTTTATGGATCATTTCCGGTCATAGCTCTAATTGATCTTCGTCATGGCGGGCTTGCCCGCGAGCTGTGCGAGACGAAAGGCACACAATGACCCGCTTGATCGCATCGCTATTGGCTGCAAGCGCGCTGACCGGTGGCACGGTGCTGGCCAGGAACATCGACGTGAGCGCGTCTTGCATCGAGAGATCCCAGGGCTACGCAACTTGCCCGCTCAACCCAGCCGATCATGCCGTCGTTACAGGGTGGCCGATGCCCTCCTCGGGCGGCAGAGTTCAGCTATTTAAAGCAGCCTTAACTCACATGCTCTCGCGGCACAACGCGCGGGTCGTCGAGGTGTTGGCACGTATCTGTGACACTGGACATTTCCGGCTAGTGAAGCAATGCTGGCACCCCAAGGCGCCAACGACGACACTCGCGGCGGCACAGGCGTGAACCAAGGGCCGAAGGCACCGACACAAATCTTTCAAGATAAAAGTCATTTTCTTTGGAGAAATTTGCGCCGGCCTCCGCGTGCGGGCCCGAGGCCGGTCAAGGTGATGGCGGCGGCCGGTCCAGTCACGGCTGGTGAACCGCTGACTTGACGGCCTGACCGGTCAGTGCAGACAATCGCGAGTCTGGGCATGTGCGAGGCGCGATTGGCGGTATGGAGGAGTCACGTGAGCATTCCGTCGGGTCGGCCGGGTGCGCGCTGATGCCGGTTAGCCGGCGCCGGAGCGGGCGGGTTCTCGTCATCGCGATCGAACGCGAAGATAAGCGGAACGCGATCAATGCCGAGGTCACCGCGGGCATCGATGCGGCGATGAATGAGCTGGCCGATGACCGCGACCTGTGGTCCGGGAGCGAGATTTCTGTGCGTGGTGCTCGACTGGCAGGCTGGGCCGGGACGGTTGTTCAGTGTTGTGGTTCGGGTAGGGCGAGAGGGTGGGGCTCGCCTGTGAGAGCAGATAGTGCGGCGGCGATTTCGTGCAGGTTGGCTCGGACGTAGGTGGCAGTGACCCCCGCATCGCCGCCAGCTCCGGAATGGCCGGCATAGGCGCGGGCTACGGCGTACCCGACGGGCGTGGCGGTCGTGGGCGTGCTGCAGGAGCCGGGCCGTCAGGGTCGGGGAGACGGTTTGCCAGCGGACGGTCTCGCCTTTCTTGCGCAGCCGGATAAGGCACTGGTCCGGGTCGAGGCGTAAGGACCGAATTTCAATGCGTTTCGCGAGCGCCCAGTTAACCTCGTAGCGGGCCACTCGCACATGTCCGACGAGCGCATCTTGCGCATCGTCAGATTTGCAGTATTCATTCCATTGATCTGCGCTGGCCCCGCGCGGGTACTCATTGCAAGATCGTCTCCTGGATTTCCCCGCGCTCGCCTACACGTCATCGATCAACGCGCGTAGATTCTCCGCTTCGTCCTGGTCGTCGCAGTCGCTGACGCGCGAAGTAATCATGGCCCACGGAGTCGGGCAAGGGCCGGCATGGAACTGGTCAGGGCACAGGGCGCGTGCTATGGCCTCAGTGGCCTGTTCCTGCTCAGCGTCAGTGGCTCGCAGGACAACCGTTATCTTCCAGACGTCGGGATCGGTCATGGCTGCTTCACGATCGGATCGTAGCCGCAAGCCGGCCCACTCTTGTGAGCGGCCCGGTTTCCCGCGGAATGGGTGGTGCCGACCTTCTGGTGAGGCTATCCGGTCGCGCAGGCAACGCCCGGCCAGGCCGCGCCCCAGGCCGGCCGCGCCCAGGTCGGCCTGCACCGCCACCCTGCGAACCGTCTTCGCCCAGGCCCGCCGCGTCCTGGCCGACGACGGCACCTGCTGGCTCAACCTCGGCGACTCCTACTCAGCCGGTAGCGGCACCCCGCACGGCATCCGGATGTGCGGATCCAAGCCGAGCTCAGGGGCCACGCCCGCAACGGCGCGCACCGCCCACCACGCGAAGACTTCTGCCTGAAACATCAGGCCGCCAGCTCCGCGCGAGCCGCCAGATGAGGAAGCTGCACCGACGGTGTCATTTCCGTGTGCAGTCATCTAAGCCCCGGTCATCAAACCGCGATCGCATCGACGCAAAGCATAGCGACGAGGACCGATCCCCGATCACGATGTGCCTGCGGACGGATTATCCGGGATCTCCCGGAATTTCGGCAAGCAAGACGCGGACGCGGCCGACGACGTGCTGGTAGCGCTCCAGCCAGGCACGAGCCAGTTCCAACCGCGATCAGACGCGATCGGCACGACGCAGGCGTTGCTCCTAGGCGCCGCACGACAGGGTCCCGGAATTTCTCCGCGTATTCACCGGACAAGCTATTGACTGCGGCCGCCCAAAGTCATCACTCACAACGCTGACCTGCGCGTTATAGCGGGACCTGTCCTTAGCCGACGGTTTGCGACACCGCTCCCTTTATACGCCGCCAGATCCATGCTCACACAGGCTCTGACCTGGGGTTTTACTTGGTGGCAGGTGTTGGGTTCGAACCAACGTAGGCTGAGCCGACGGTTTTACAGACATCTCCCCCTACATGCCCTGACCTGCGGTTATGTTCCGGCTTCGATGATTTCTCGGCCTATTCTCCGTGGCCTCCTGAGTCTGACTGACCTGCGCTCTGCGGGAGCCAGGCTGACGTCCAGGGTCAGACCCAGCGCGGTCGCGAGGTGCTCCAGCAGCGCATGCGAGGCGCCCCAGCAGCGGCAGTGTGAGAATAGTGCCGCCGGCCTCGGAGCGGGCGATGCCAAGCTGACTCATCCCGGCCCGCTCGGCCAGCCGACGCTGAGACAGACCCAGTTCCTCCCGTCGCGCCCCACCGCCCCACCGCCCCACCGGCTCAGCGAGCTCGAACCACAACCGAGCCTGCTCGTAAGCAGTAGCCGCCTCCGGCCGCCCTGCGCGGGCAGCCCTGGCCTCAGCAAAGCTGGTCCGAGGCCGTTCGCCTAGCTCACCGTCATACCTCGCCGTCCGCGGTATGGCCTTCGGCCCGGCAGCGTGGCCATAGCCGCTCCAGCTCATGCGATCTCACCAGTGTCGCGCATCTTGGTCTTGGTGAAACACAGTCAACATGATGGTCCGCCGACCTGGCGCGATCCAGCCGGACAAGGCACTCAACACCGCTCACGCCAAGCCCTGGTCGCGATCGGCAAGTCCGTGCTGACCATCTTCCACGTCCGCTGTCCGGCCCCGATGCCACCTACCGCGACCTCGGCCCGGACCACTACGAGACCCGAAGCGGTCGCGGGGGCGGTGAACGGACGGCCAGGGATCGTCGGTGCCGATCGCTCGCGCCGATATATTGATCGGCGAGAGGTAACGCGTCTTGCCGATCAACCGTGTTGTCGCCTCAGTCGATCGCATCCACTGCGCGCCATGTAGAGGGTCACACCCAGCCGAAGTGCTGGGTCCACCAGGGGCCGGCCGGGCCGTGGCGGACGCCGACGCCGATCGCGCGCACGGCGGGGTGCATGATGTTAGCGCGGTGCGGTGGGCTGTTCATCCAGGCGATCATGGCCTGTGTCGTGTGGTCCTGACCCTGGGCGATGTTCTCGCCGGCCGGAGCCGGGTAGCCGACCTCGCGTATCCGCTCGCTCGGTGAATTGCCGTCTGGTGAGTTGTGGGAGAAGTAGCCGCGGGTCGCCATGTCGTCGCTGTGGGCGCGGGCCGATCGGCGCAACCGGTCATCATGGCGCAGCGGCTCCAGGCCGCGCTTGCGGCGCTCATCGTTGACGATCGCCACGAGCCGGTCCTCGGCGACCCGCAGCCATGCGTCGCTGCCGATGACCCGCCGCTGGAACGCGGCTACGTCCTTGGTAACTTGCGGTCCAGACGCATCCGCAGCGACGGCCTCGGCGGCGTGGCCGACCGGACGGTCTGGCCGGGACCGGGCAACCCCGTGGGCAGCCACGGCGTCACCGGTTGCCTCTGTGGCCGCACCAGGGCCATGCAGCGGCCGTGGCCGGTAGCTCTTGCGGCCCTTCCTTGCTCGGCTTTTCGGCATACGTTCTCCCGGATCCACCACATTAGCGTGCCGCCTTCGCCTAGGTCTACGAGCCTGCCGCCTCGCAAGTTCACCGTCCGCGCGCCAAGACGATGCCTTAACCTTCCGCGCCCGGCTCGATCTGAAGGGGCGAGCTGATGTGGACGGCCCGCGGCCGGGGTGCTGCGCGACTACCTGCGCGTGCCGAGAATCCTATCCACGGCTCTGACCAGCAGAGTTGCCCGCCTGGCGCTCCGGCCGTGCTGATCACCCATCATGTGCCTGAGGTTCGTCTTCCTGCTGATCACGCGGGGCGCCGGGTGGCTCCGGCTGTCCCGGCGCGAGAAGACGCGGAAGACCGCAGAGATCTTGATCCTGCGCCACCAGCTCACCGTCCTGCAGCGGCAGCAGCCGCGCCAGCCAAAGCTGAACTGGGCGGACCGGGCCCTCTTCGCGGCGCTGCTCA
>Ga0099827_10000676_pt1 | contig 16109 bp, 13 predicted proteins | sample CZO8metaG_FD_79339 | JGI IMG/M metagenome (GOLD analysis project Ga0099827, IMG submission 79339) | Vadose zone soil microbial communities from the Eel River Critical Zone Observatory, Northern California, USA - CZOApr15con1.8 metaG | ecosystem: Environmental > Terrestrial > Soil > Vadose zone ...
CGGGAGGCTTTCGCCAAGCTCGGCATCGAGCCGGTCGGCGGCGGCCCGGACGTCCTCGCCAGCAAGGTACAAACGGAGCTGCGGAAGTGGGCGACCATCGTGCGCGAGAAGAATATCCGCCTCAATCAATAGGCCGGTCTATCTATACGAGGCGGACGCACGCCGAAGGAGATGAATTGCCATGTCGGCATTAAAGCGCCAGATGCATCTCGGCGTGTTCTGGCTCGGCACCGGCAACCATTCCGCCGGATGGCGCTACGAGGGCGCAACGACGCGCAACAGCAGCTGGCCGGTGGTGCAGGCGGGCGCCCGCACCGCCGAGCGCGGGAAATTCGACCTGTTCTTCATCTCGGACTCGGTGGTGATGGATCCCGGCGACCACCCTTCGTTCGTCTCGCGCTTCGAGCCCACCACCCTGATCGCGGCGCTCGCCGCGGTGACGCGCCACATCGGGCTCGGGGCCACCGTGTCCACGAGCTTCAGCGAGCCGTTCGACGTCGCGCGCACGTTTGCGTCGATCGACCATTTGAGCGGCGGGCGGGCGGCCTGGAACGTCGTCACCAGCACCCACAACGCAGCGGCGCTGAACTTCGGCCGCGAGCGCCTCAACGAGCATGATCTGCGCTACGAGATCGCGACCGAGTTCGTGGACGTCGTGCGCGGACTTTGGGACAGCTGGGACGATGGCGCGATCGTCGCCGACAAGGCGACCGGCACCTTCCTCGACAGCTCGAAGGTGCGGCCGCTCAACCACAAAGGGCGGTTCTTCAGCGTCAAAGGACCGCTCAACATCGAACGCTGCCCGCAGGGCCAGCCCGTGATCATCCAGGCCGGCGGCTCGCCGCCGGGGCAGGAGCTCTCGGCGCGCTCAGCCGATCTCGTTTTCTCCGTGGTCAACGGCGACCCCGCCTCGGCCAAGGCCGCCTACGACAGCTTGAAGCAGCGGGTCGTCAAGCATGGGCGCTCGCCCGCGCACGTTCCGATCCTGCCGGGCGTGATGCCGATCATCGGCGAGACCGACGAGCAGGCGAAGGAGCAGCTCGCGCGCCTGCAGGGCTGGCTGACCTCCACCAACGCCATGGCGCTGGTATCGCAGCGCCTCGGCACGACATTTCCGGCTATCCGCTCGACGGCCCGGTGCCGGACTTTCCGGAAAAGACCGAGCGCGGCCAGGCGTTCTCGAAGACACTGCTCGAGATGGCGCGCCGCGAGAAGATGACGCTGCGCGACCTCTACAACGTCACCGCCGCCGCGCGCGGCCATTGGGTGATCTATGGCACGCCCAAGCGCATCGCGGACATTTTCGAGGAGTGGTTCACCGCCGAGCGGGCGGACGGCTTCGTCGTCATGCCCGCCTATTTCCCCGGCGCGTTCGATGACTTCGTCGACTTGGTCGTGCCCGAGCTGCAGCGCCGCGGCCTCCACCGGCGCGAATATTCGGGCGCGACGCTGCGCGATCACCTCGGCCTCGCGCGCCCCGAACGGACGCCGAGCCGCAAGGCCGGTTGAGGTTGCGGAGCATGAACCGCCGCACGCTCGTATCCGCGCTCGCGCTTGCCGCGCTGTGGCCGGCGGGTGCCTCCGCGCAACCATTTCCGAACCGGCCGATCAGGCTGATCGTGCCGTTCGCCGCCGGGGGCGCGGCCGATCTGTTCGCCCGCTCGCTCGCGCAAGGGCTCGGCGCCGAGCTCGGCCAGCAGGTCGTGGTCGAGGTCCGCGCCGGCGCCGGCGGGCTGACCGGCGTTGACGCCGCCGCCAAGAGCCCGCCCGACGGCTACACCATCTGTCTCGCCGGCGCGGCCGCGCTCAGCGCGATTCCGTTCATGGTGAGCAAGATGCCGTTCGACTGGCAGAAGGATCTCGCGCTGCTCACACTCGCGGTGCGGGTTCCGGAGGTCCTGGTCGCGCACCCTTCGCTCGGCGCCGCCACCTTCGCGGAGTTCGTTGCCTATGCCCGCGCGCGTCCCGGCAAGATCAATTTCGGCTCGGCCGGGGCGGGCTCGATCACCCACCTCGGCGGCGAGCTCGTCAAGCTCGCGGCCAAGCTCGACCTCGTGCACGTACCCTACCGCGGCATCAGCCCGGCCGTGAACGACATGCTCGGCGGCCATATCCAGATGCTCGTTTCCGACGTGCCGTTCATGTTGCCGCATATCCGGTCGGGCGCCATGACGGCGCTGGCGGTGACCTCCGGCATGCGCAGCGAGGCCCTGCCCGAGGTGCCGACCACCGCCGAGCTCGGTTACCCCGCCGTCAATTCCGACAATTGGTATGGGTTGGTCGCGCCCGCCGGCACGCCGCCCGAGATCCTCGACGCACTGCGCAAGGCGAGCATCGCCGTGCTGCAATCGGCCGAGCTGAAAAAGCAGTTCGACAGCCTCAACGCCGTCGCTTCGCCCACGACCCCCGACGCCTTCGCCGGATTCATCAAGGCGGAACAGGCGAAATGGGGCCCGATCGTGATCGCGACCGGCGCGAAGCTCGAGTGATCGGCGCGGATTTCGCGGAGCTATTCGGGCGCTTCCGCGGCGGTGACGGTCAGACGCTCCGCGAGCGAGCGCGCCACCGAAGGCGCCATCCGCACCTGAACGATTTGGGCGCCCGGCCGGTGCCAGTCGTCAACGATGTGCAGGGCTACTTCTATGTTTCCGTTTACGACGTGGACAGTCGCTATTTCCGCCGTGCCCAGATCATGCGGTGACGGCCCTTTATAATCTACGACCATGATGGTGTCCTGTCGATTGAAGCGGGGCCGATCCGCGCGCGGATATTCGGAGACAACGCCTCGAAAGCAATCGATTTCATCGGTGCGTGCGCTGCAGTCCCGTTGCGCTCCGATCTCTATCACGCCGAGCAAAGAGCTGCCAATTGCGTGGGCAGGCCGGCGGCCGCGGCGTTTCCGGGCCGCGCAATCCGAGCCCCGCCCGGCTTGCTCGAGAGAAATTCAATTCCGGCTTTTACCGCGCTCCAGGGGACGCCAGCGGTCACGGGACGCCTTGGCCCTGGGGTTTGTCCGCAGCAGGCGCCGGCCCCCTCCCCTCGAGCAGCTTCCACAGCCCGGCCGGCGTGAGCGGCAGCTCGCGCAGCTCGACGCCGAGCGGGGCGAGCGCCGCCGCCACCGCGTTCGCGGCGGTCGCCGCGACCGCAACCATACCGCCTTCGCCGGCGCCCTTGGCGCCGAGCGGATTGGTCCTCGACCGCCGGAGCTCGAGCGTGATGGCGCGAACGTTCGGAAAATCGGACGCGAACGGGACGAGATAATCGGCGAGCGACGCGTTGAGGATCTGCGCGTCCCGGTCATAGACGACCTCGTCGAGAAAGACGCAGCCCAGATCCTGCACCAGCGCCCCGATGGCCTGGCCGTGGACGATCGACGGATTGATGGCGCGGCCGACGTCCTCGATCGCGACATAATCGAGGATATCGACGTGTCCGGTGCGCGGGTCGACCGCGACGTGACAGGCATGGGCGCCGTAGCTGTAGGTGCGGACGGTCGTGGCGAACGTGCCTTCCGCCTCGAGGCCGGCAAATTCCGCGAAGCCTGCCCGCTTTGCCCCGGCGCTGACCACGCCGTCCGCGATCGTGATCTCCTCGTTGGGCAAGCCGAAACGCTCGGTGGCGGCGGCGCGGATCGCGGCGATGAGGTTGTTGCAGCCGTCGAGCACGGCCGAGCCGCCGACCACCATGGACCTCGACGCGAAGGTGCCGAAGCCTTCCCGCACGTAGCGGGTCGAGCCGTGCAGGACCCGCACCCGCTCGAACGGCAGCTCGAGCGTATCGGCGGCGACCTGCGCCAGCGTCGTCTCGAGCCCCTGGCCCAGCACGGAGGATCCCACATAGACCGTCACCGAGCCGTCCGGCTCGACGGCGAGGCGCGCGTTCTCTTTGCCCGAGCCGCCGCTCTCCACGAACGGCACCGCCGCCAGTCCGTGATAGCGCCCGTCGATCAACCGGCCCTGCAGCGACTTTTTCTCCTCCCAGCCGATCTCGCGCAATGCCCGCTCGAAGGTCGCATGATAATCGCCGGTGTCGAGGTCGGTTTCGCCCTCGTAGGGCACGAGCTTGCCGGTCGCGAACGGCAGCTCGGCCTCGCCGATCAGGTTCTTGCGGCGAAATTCCATCGGGTCGAGCTGAAGATCGCGCGCGACCATGTCGAGGAGCCGCTCGCGAAAGAAGTTCGCCTCGAATCGGCCGGGCGCCCGAACGGTGCCGATCGGGGTCTTGCTCGTCATCAGCGCCTCGACCGTGATGGCGACGTCGCGGATGCGGTAGGGACCCGGAAGGAATTGCGCGGCCTTCGCCGGCACGACGCCGCCGTTGGTGCGGATATAGGCGCCCATGTCGCCGTAGATGTGCCCGCGCAGGCCGAGGATGACGCCGTCGCGGGTGCAGGCAATCTCGATCTCGCAGTCCACCTCGCGCGAGTGATTGGTCGCCATCAGGTGCTCGCGCCGGTCCTCGATCCATTTCACCGGACGACCCAGATGGCGCGCCGCGAACGGGATCAGGAAATCCTCCGGGTAGAACTCGCCGCGCACCCCGAAGCCGCCGCCGACGTCGGGCTCGATCATGTCGATCGCCTGCTCGGCAATTCCCAGCATGGGGGCGAGCGCGCGGCGGTTGAAGAACAGGACCTTGCTGGCCCCGAAAACGGTCAGCTTCCGCTTCGCGGCGTCCCACTCGGCGATCAGACCGCGGGTCTCGAGCGGCACCGCCGTCAGGCGGTGACAATGGAAGATTTCCCGGCGCGTGTACGCCGCCCTGGCGAAGGCCGCGTCGGCATCGCCGAAACCGACGGCATAGCGCACCGCGCGGTTGCTGCCGGTTTCCTCGAACAGCAACGCATCGCCGCCCGCGGCGGCGTGGCGATCCGGCAGCGCCGGCAGCCGCTCGATATCGACTACGATCGCTTCGAGCGCATCTTCTGCCAATGCCTGGGTGTCGGCGATCACCGCCGCGATCGGCTCGCCGACGTAGCGCACCTTTTCGCTCGCGATCACCGGCTGAAGGTAGCGCTTGAACTCCGGCAGATTGGCGAGCCGCAAGGGGATCACCGGCACCGGCGCGCCGATGTCGGCCGCGGTGATCACCGCGCGCACGCCCGGCCGCGCCAGCGCCGGCGAGACGTCGATGCGGTTGATGCGGCCATGCGCCACGCTGCTGCGAAGGATGACCGCGTGCAGCATGCCCTGGCGCTTCAAATCATCGACGAACTTGCCGGTACCGGTGACGAAGCGCCGGTCTTCCGCCCGCTCGACCGGCCGACCGATCAGCGGCGGTGCGGTCATGGCCATGGACGATCCCGGGAATTCGGACGGCGGTATGGAGCGACGCCTGGTCGCTATTTGGCGTACGGCCCCAGCTGGGCGGCCGCCGCCTCGGCAAACGACCGGTCGACCACGCGGGAGAGCGCGATGTCCTTCTTCACCAGTCCGAGCTCCTTGAAATAATCGAGATCGGTCTGCAGGGCGTCATGTTCAATGCGCCGTTCGGCTCCATGTAGGGAGGAACGGCGTCGCGGAAGATCGACAGATCCTTGACGCCGGTCATCTCACCGAGCATGCCGATGATCTCCTCGGCTCCCGGCCCGGCCATCTTGCCGTTCTGCAAGGCGCCGTCATAGTCGCGCACCGCCCGCAGATAGGCCTTGAGAAACTTCACGGCGCCCTGCCGGTCCTGCGCGAATTTGCTGCGGTAGAGCACTTGCGCCGCCTCATGGGCATAGAACTTGGACAGCCCGGCAAAGCGCGCGGCAACGCCCAGCCGCAGCATCTGGGTGATGTCGGGCTCGCCGGCGATCGCCGCATCGATGCCTTTGTTCTGCAGCGCGACCAGCTGCTGCGAGAACGGCACATAGACCCGGTCGATATCGGAATCCTTCAGTCCGCCCTTGAGCAGCGCCTGATGGAGGACCGACTCGTCCGCTGCCCCTTGCGCCACGATCGCGACCTTCCTGCCCTTCAAGTCGGCGAGCGACTTGAATGCGCCGCCCTCGACGAGGTCCTTGCGCACGACCAGCGCCTTGTAATCGTAGCCGTCGACGCTCATCCCCTTGTCGGCGACGACGCGCAGCTCGATGCCGCGGTCGACCGCATTGTATAGGCCCGCCGAGGCGGCACCGCCGCCGGCGGCGAGGTCGCCGGTGCCGAGCGGCAAGATCATCTTGGCCCCGGAATCGAAATAGGCAAATTCGGCCTTGAGGCCTTCCTCCTTGAAGTAGCCGCGCTTCTCCGCGAGGTAGAAGGCGATGTCGGTGCTCAGGTTGACGACGCCGATCTTGACCGTCCTGAGCTCCTGAGCCTCGCCGGCGCCCGAGAGCAGCAGCAATGCAGCAAGCACGCCAACGCTATGTGCGAAGGTCATCATCCCTCCCCGATCTCGACTTCCAGCGCGCCGGACCCGTGTCGTCGTGACTCTCGATCAGCGCAGGCGCGCGAACACCCGGCGCGGATTGCCGTCCGCGATCGCGTCGGTCTGCGCCGCCGACAAGCCGGCCGACCGCAACAGCGCGAGCGGCTCCATGTCGGCCGGCGGAAACGAATAATCGGTACCCAGGACGACATTATCAAGCCCGACCAGGTCGATGAGGAAGCGCAATGCCTTCGGCGCGTGGACGATGCTGTCATAGCTCATCTGCGAGGCATAGGCGGACGGCGACTTGGCGGCGACGTCGCCTTGCGCCGCCCGATCCATGCGCCGATGCATGATGTCGAAGCGACCGGCGAGATAGGGATAGGCGCCCCCGCCGTGGGACAGCACCAGCTTGAGCGCGGGAAAGCGGTCGAGCACTCCCGACATCAGCAGCGAGCCGACCCCGAGCGTCGTGTCGAAGGTATACTGCGCAACCTGCGCGAGACCGAACTTGGCGGCGCGCGGGGCCGATCCGACCAGCACCGGATGGATCAGCACTGGCATGGCGAGCAATTCCGCCGTGCGCCAGAACGCCTCGAGGGGGATCTCGCCGATATTGATGTTCTCGATATTGGAGGAGATGATCACGCCGCACGCCCCGAGGCCGGCGACGCGCTCGAGCTCCTGCGCGGCGGCTTGCGCCTCAATCAACGGCACCGAGCCGATAAAGGCGAATCGGTCGGCGTTATCGGCGGACCACTCCGCCAGCGTATCGTTCAACATCCGGTGCCAGGCGACGCAGGCGTCGAGCGGGAGGCCGTAGCCGAAAATGTCCGGCCAGGTGCCGACGATCTGGCGCTCGATGCCCTGCTCGTCGAGCCAGGCCACCCGTTGCGTGACCGGCTCGATCAAGGGCGGGAAGAACGGGCGCACCTTGAACCCGTAGTCGAATTGCAGCGCCGGCGGCGCGCCGGCGGTTCGCACGAGCCGCACGCCGATGTCCTTGCCGCGGGCGTCGATCGCCTCGATCAGTTGCGGCGGGACGTAATGGGCGTGGACGTCGATCGGCATGCGGGCCTCTTACCGTCGCTCGACAGGCGACAGGAAGGTCAAGCTGCAAGGATGGGGTTGAACGGGGGCAACGACGACACCCATGAAGCAACGGTCATCGGCGGCGGAGCCGCCTACGCCTTGCCCCCGAGTGCGGCCTTGACGCGCGGCGCCGACATCGGCAGCTCGCGCAGCCGCGTGCCGGTCAGCGCCGCGAACGCGTTGCCGACGCAGGCGCCGGTGAGCGGCACGCCGTCCTCGCCGACGCCGGTCGGCATATTGTCGGTCGACACCACGGCGACCTTGATGTCGGGGACATCCTCCATCCGCAATATTTCGTAGTCGGTGAAGTTCGACTGCTGCACGCGGCCGTCCTTGATGGTGATCTCCTCGCGCAGCACGTGGCCGAGGCCATAGATGATGCCGCCCTCGATCTGGGCCGCGATGTTGCGCGGCTGCACGGCGACGCCGCAATCGATTGCCGCCCAGAAATTGTGGACCTTGATCTTGCCGCTCTCGCGGTCGAGGGAAATCTCGGCGATTCCGGCAACGAGCGTCTCGTCCTTCTCCTCGATGGCGAGGCCGAGCGCGCGACCCTCGCGTTTGCGGCCCCAATCGGCCATCTCGGCGACGGTCTCGAGGAGGTGCGTCGCGCGCGGGCTGTTGCGGGTGTGCGCCAAACGATAAGCGAGCGGTTCCTTGCCCTGCGAGGCCGCGATCTCGTCGATGAAGCCTTCGATGGCGAGGAGATTGTGGCCGACGCCCACCCCGCGCCACGGCGCCAGCCGCGCGCCGCGGATCTGGCGCACGAATTCGGCGCGGCGGTTCGGGATGCCGTAATGCTCGAGCACCGAGCCCTTCATCAGGATATGGTCCTTGCCGCCGATGCGCTCGAAGTTGGCCGGGGCCATGTAGGCGACCACCGATTCGGCGATCACCCGGTGATGCCAGGCGACGATCCTGCCCTCGCCATCGAGGCCGGCCTCGATGTAGTGGGCAGTCATCGGACGGAACTTGCCCGCCTTGATGTCGTCCTCGCGGCTCCAGATCAGCTTCACCGGCTTTCCCGCCGCCTTGGCGAGCCGCACCGCGTCGATGCCGACGTCGGCGGGCGAGCGGCGGCCATAGCCGCCGCCGAGCCAATGCTGATGCACGGTGATGCGGTCGGGCGTGGTCTCGAGCAGTTGCGCGATCGAGTTCATCACGGCGCTCGGGCTTTGCGTCCCGATCCAGATCTCCGCCGACTTGCCGTCGGGCGCGATACTGGCGGTGGCGTTGAGCGGCTCCATCTGGGCGTGATAGACGTGCCGCGTGCGATACTCGGCGTGCATCACGGTCTTCGCGGCCGGCATCGCCTTGTCGACATCGCCGGCCTTGAAGTAATCGACGCCGCCTTTGCCCTTGTCGCGGGCGACCGCGGCGAACTCCTCGAGGAATTTCTCGCTGTCGAACGAGGCGCCCGGCGCGTCGGTCCAGGTGACCGAGAGGGCGAGCTTGGCCGCCTGCGTCGCCTCGACGCTGGTGCCCAGCACGCCGACGCCGTTGGGGAGCTTCACCACGTCGAGAATGCCCGGCACCTGCCGCGCCTTGGCATCGTCGATCTTGTCGGGCGCGCCGGCTTCGTAGGGGGACTGCAGCAATGCGCCGTAGATCATGCCCGGCACGCGCGCGTCGATCGCGTATTGGGCGGCGCCGCGCACCTTGAGCGGCACCTCGTCGCGCGCCAGGTCGGCGCCGATGAGCCGGAACCGGTCGAGCGGCTTGAGGTCCTTCTCCTCGACCTTCGGCAGCTCGGCGGGGGCGCGAGCGAAAGCAGCGACCTCGCCATAGGAGATGCGCCGCCCGGACGGCGCATGAACGACGACGCTCGGCTCGGTCGAAAGCTCAGCGACCGGCACGTCCCATTTCGCGGCGACGGCATCGAGCAGCACGCGGCGGGCCTGTGCGCCGGCGATGCGGAGCGGCTTATAGTAGGCGCGCACCGTCGCGCTCGAGCTGTAGGACAGCGACCCGTTGTACCAGGGATTGCCGTATTTCTGCGCGTCCATCGGCGACTGCGCGATCTTGACCCGCGCCCAATCGGCGTCGAGTTCCTCGGCAATGATGGCGGGGAGCGCCGTGAAGCTGCCCTGCCCCATCTCGGCCGCCGGCGACATGACGGTGATGGTACCGTCGGTCGCGATGCTGAGCCACCAGTTCGGCCACAGCGGAGCGTTGGCGGCCTCCGCAGCAGGGGCGAGCCCGAGGCCGCCGAGGCCGAACGCGAAGGTGAGACCGGCCGTGCCGGCAACGAAGTCGCGCCGCGTGACGGCGAGGCGGGCCGCGCTCCCTGATTCGTTCATGGCTCAGCCCTCCCGCGCGGCGCGCTCGATTGCGGCGATGATCCTGAGATAGGTCCCGCAGCGGCAGAGATTGCCGTTCATGTGCCCGACGATCTCTGCGCGGGAGGGATTCCTGTTCCGCGCCAGCAGCGCCGCCGCCTGCATGATCTGGCCGGACTGACAATAGCCGCACTGCGGCACCTGCTCGGCGATCCATGCCTTCTGCAGCGGATGGCTGCCGTCCGGCGAGAGTCCCTCGATGGTGGTGACGGCGCGTCCCTCGACCAACGAGACCGGCGTGATGCAGGAGCGAATCGGGTTGCCGTCGACGTGCACGGTGCAGGCGCCGCAGGCCGCCACGCCGCAGCCGAATTTCGTGCCGGTCATGCCGAGATGCTCGCGCAAGACCCAAAGCAGCGGGGTGTCGGGGCCGACTTCGAGCTCCTTGCGCGCGCCGTTGACGCTGAAAGCCACCATGTCGCGATCCTCCTCCGCAAGCGCTCGCCGCCGTTTTGTACATCCTAACATCAGCCTTGATCGCCCTCAATCTGCACCGACCGCGACACTATTCGGCAAGGGCTCGACCATTCTTGTGGAGCGGACCCAAAAAGCGCATCCTGGCACGCAGCATTCGGGAAGACGCTGCGCTCGACGGATGCGCATGCGCCTCGATTTCCGGGGAGGACCAAATGGCTCGACACCTCACCCTCACCGTCAACGGCAAGGCGCACGCCATCGAGGTCGACGACCCCGACATGCCGTTGCTCTATGCGCTGCGCGACGACCTCGGACTGAGCAACCCGCGCTTCGGCTGCGGCCTCGGCCAATGCGGCGCCTGCACGGTGCATATCGACGGGCGGCCGGTGCGTTCCTGCCTCACGCCGGTGTCCGCGATCGGCGACGGCAAGATCACGACGTTGGCCGGGCTCGGCACGCCGCAACAGCCGCATCCGATCCAGAAGGCCTGGCTCGAGGAGCAGGTGTCGCAATGCGCCTATTGCATCAACGGCTGGATCATGACGGCTGCGGCGCTGCTCGCCGAGAAGCCGCATCCGACCGACGAGGAGATCAAGGACGCGCTGTCAACCTTGATCTGCCGTTGCGGCACCCACGGCGCGGCGATACGCGCGGTCAAGCGCGCGGCGCAAGCGGTATGAGGGGGGAAGCGCCATGACCGGAAAGCTCAGCCGCCGCGCCTTCATCTCCTCGACCGGCGCTTTCGTCGTCGCGCTCGCGACCGCCGATTGGGCCGATGCGGCGACAAGCGACGCGGCGACAACACCGCCGCTCCAGCCCGATCGCCTCGATTCCTACGTCGCGATCGAGAAGGATGGGACGATCACGGCCTACTACGGCAAGATCGACGGCGGACAGGGGCTCGACACCTCGATCGCCCAAATGGTCGCCGAGGAGCTCGATGTTTCGCTGGAACGCGTGCATGTCGTCATGGGCGACACCGGACGCACGGTCAACATGGGCGGCGCCAGCGCCGCGACCGGCGTCTCGCGCGCCGGCATGAACCTGCGCAAGATGGCGGCGGAAGCGCGACGCCTCATGGTCGACATGGCCGCCGCGGCGCTCGGCGTTCCGGCCGAGCGGCTGATCGTCAGCGACGGCGTCATCCACGATACGGCCGGCGCGAGCAAGCGCGTCTCCTACGCGGATCTGATCGGCGGTCGCCGTTTCGACACGCCGGTGACGTGGAACGGCCAGCTCGGACTCGGCCTTGCGGTAACGGGACAGGCCGCGATCAAGGACCCGAAGGACTTCAAGGTCATCGGCCGATCGCCGCCGCGCCGCGATCTGCCCGCAAAGGTCTTCGGCACCCTGGAGATGGCGCCGGACGTCAGGCTGCCGGGCATGCTGCATGCACGCATGATCCGGCCGAAGGTCGCCGGCGCCGTTCCGGTCAAGGTCGACGAAGAATCGATCAAGGATATTCCCGGCGCAAAAGCGGTTTGGATCAAGGACCTGCTCGCGGTCGTCGCCGAGAAGGAATGGAACGCGGTGCGCGCCGCGCGCAAGCTCGAGGTGACGTGGTCGGACTCCAAGCCCGGCTTCCCCGGCCACGACAAGCTGCACGAGCACATCCGTAAGGCGCCCGTCGTCAAGCGCCACATCCAGCTGGAGAACGGCAATTTCGACGAGGGCGTCAAGCAAGCCGCGCGGATCGTCGAAGGGGAATATGAGTTCCCCACGCAGTCGCATTCGTCGACCGGCCCGGCCTGCGCGGTCGCGGACGTCCGCGACGGCGAATGCACGCTCTACACCTCGACGCAGAAGCCGCACTACGCGGCGGAAGGCGTCGCCGAATTGCTCGGCCTGCCGCGCGAGAAGGTGCGGGCGATCTGGATGTACGGCACCGGCAGCTACGGCCGTAACGACCAGGGCGACGCCACCGCGGATGCCGCCGTGCTGTCGCAGCATCTCGGCAGGCCGGTGCGGGTGCAGTACATGCGGCACGAGGGCATCGCCTGGGACCCCAAGGGCACGGCCTCGGTCAATCGCAGCAAGGCCGGGCTCGACGCCGCGGGCCGGGTCGTCGCCTACGAGAACATCAGCAAGGCATTCTCACGCCTCGACGTCGGCACCAACGAGGGCCGCGCCGCCGACGTGCTCGCCGGGCATCTGCTCGGCTTCCCGCTCAAGCCGAGCCAGAGCTTCGAGATACCGGTCGCCTCCTACACGTTCGACCACAAGCGGCTCGGCTGGGAGACCATCCCGCCGCTCATGGACCGCGCCTCGCCGATGCGCACGACGCATCTGCGCGATCCTTACGGCCCGCCCATCCTGTTCGGCAGCGAGTCGTTCATGGACGAGCTGGCGGCGGCGACCGATACCGATCCGGTCGAGTTCCGGTTGCGCTATCTCACGCATCCGCGCGACCGCGAGGCGGTGCGCATCGCCGCCGAGCATTACGGCTGGGACAGGCGGCCGTCGCCGCGCAACGACCAGAGGGATGCCGATATGGCGGTCGGGCGCGGCATCGCCTATCGCCGGCATTTCACCACGTTCATCGCGCTCGTCGCCGAGGTGCGGGTACATCGCAAGACTGGCGTGATCGAGCCCGTCCGCTACGTCTGCGCGCACGACGTCGGGCTGATCGTCAACCCCGATACGTTGCGGCACGTCATCGACCGGCAACTCGTCTACGGTACCAGCCGCGCGATGCTCGAGGAGCTCAGGTTCGACGCGAACATGGTCACGAGCGTCGATTGGCAGACCTATCCGGTGCTTTATGCCGACTTCCCGCTGCCGCGGATCGACATCGTGCTGGTCGACCGCCCCGAGGAGGCGCCGTCGGGCGCCGCCGAGATGGCACTCGGGCTGGTGCCGGCGGCCATCGGCAACGCCGTGTTCGACGCCACCGGCGTGCGGCTGCGCCGGGTGCCGTTCACGCCCGAGCGCGTCAAGGCGGCGCTGGAAAAGGCCTAGCATCGTTCTGGCGCGGCGGCGCCGCCCATTGATACGAGATGCGCTCTACTCCATGAATCCATGCACAGCGAGATGGGTCGCCGTCGGGGCGGTAGTGCTGCTGACGGCAGCGGGCCCGATCGGTCGGTGCGCGTCCGCGCAGGAAGCCTCGTCCTCGCAGCAAGGCGGCGCAACCGAGTCCAAGGCGAAGGATCCGTATCAACGGTCGCTGCAGGTCTACGAATTCAGGAAAGCCGCCGAGAGCGGACCCGACCGAGGGCAGGAAATCTTCTATTACAAATGCTGGTTCTGCCACAACGAATTCACCAAGGACATTCCGAAGCTCACCGGCCTCTACAAACGCGCGGCGTTGATTTCCGGCGAGCCCGTCAACGACGACACGGTGAAGGAGAAGATCCGAAACGGCGGGCCGGAAATGGCCGCCTACAAATTCGCCTTGAGCGAATCCGATCTGGGCGACCTCGTGAGCTATCTGCGCGAGAGATGCTGCTGGGATTCGGACAGTCCCCCGCCCAATCCCCGCTATCGCGCGCGCTGACCGGGAGGCAACGATGACGCTTCGCATCGGACATGGCGGAGGACCGCGGCGCTGATCGGCGCGCTCGCCTGCGCGCTTTGCCTCGCGGCGCCGCCCGGGCAGGCTCGGAGCGAAGGCTCGCCGCTCGGCGGTCCCCAAGGCGTGGTGAAATCCGCCAAGGGCGATCTGCTCGAGGGGATGATGGTGCAGCTGATCGCGCAGAAGACCGCGATCCGCACCACGGTCTACAGCAACGCCGCCGGCCGCTATGAATTTCCGAAACTCGAGCCCGGAACCTATACGCTGCGGATCGCCCAGCCGCGCGAATTTCATCCTTACGTCAAGGAGAACGTCACCATCGATGGCCCGACGCCGTTGCAGGACATAACGCTGTCGCGGCTGACCAGCGGCGAGCTCCTGCCGCATCTGCCGGAGATTGCGGCGCAGATGACTGGATCGGAATGGCTTGCAAGCCTGTCCGGCACCGGAGGCGAAAAGAAGCTGCTGACCACCAATTGCAACTGGTGTCATTCGTATCAGCAGATTTTCCGCAACCGCTATGACGAAGACGGCTGGGGCAAGATCGTCAATCGCATGACCAAGGGCGCCGGGTCGCCGCTCATCAACATGCGGCCGTCCGGGCGCTTCAACGACGCCGACACCGCACGGCTGGTAAAGTGGCTGGCGACCGTGCGCGGGCCGGACGCGAAGGACCCGCCGTTCGTCACGCTGCCGCGGCCGCAAGGCCGCCAGACCCGCGTGGTCGTCACCGAATACGAGTTGCCTCGGCTCGAGCTCGCCACCCACGACATCGTCGGCGATTCGAAGGGAAACATCTGGTACAGCCCGCATCGCAGCTCCTATATCGGCCGGCTCGATCCGCGCACCGGCGCAGTCCGGGAATTCCAGATTCCCCGGGAGAGCGCCGACGTGCTTCCGGGAACGCATTGGATCCAGGTCGATCGCGACGACGTCGTGTGGGGCACGGAAAACTGGGGTCACAACATCTATCGCCTCGATCCGAAGACCGGGGACTTCAAGCGCATCCCGTGGAAGGTCTCGGAGCCGGTGAATTCGCCGGCGGTCGGCAACGTCGCCTTCGATCCGGACGGATTCCTCTGGCGCGCCCGCGACAAGAAGGTCGCCAAGGTCGATGCCTTGACCGGAAAGGAGGTGACGAGCTTCGTCCTCAAGAAGTTCGCCGGCACCTACGGCAGCGCCATGAGCGAGGATGGACGATATTTCGGCGGCGGCGCGTGGCCGCGCGACGGCCTGGTGGTGGTGGACAGCAAGACCGCGGAAGTGTTCGAGCCCGACACCAGCCCCAATTCCGGGCCGGCGCGCGGGGAGTTCGATCCGCAGGGCAACTACTGGGCCGGGGGGCGCGGCGGCATACTGGTGAAGTTCGACACCGGCGAGAAGCGGATTTTCGAGTACCGCCTGCCGACGCCCTATGCCTCGCTCTATAGCGCGCAGGTCGACAAGAACGGCGAGGTCTGGGCCGGTGAAATGCACGCCGGCCGCTACGCTCGCTTCAATCCAAAAACCGGGCAGTGGACCGAATACGTGCTGCCCGAGCCCTACGGGATCGACCGGGAAACCTGGATCGACAATTCCACCGATCCCGTGACCGTCTGGTACGTGGATCACGAGGGTTGGATCGTGCGCATTCAGCCGCTGGAGTAGCATCCGCTTTCGCCGTGAAGCCGACCCGCGTCGGCTGGGCAGCGTGATCACAAGAAGATGAAACGGAGCACGTGCGCGGCGTGCTCGCGAGCCTGTCCCGGCGTGCCGTCCTCGAGCATTGAGGAGCCCACGATGTGCGACCGATGCAACCCAACAAGACCCGGCTCGTTCGCCTGCGACGACATTTCCCGCGCCGGCGGTACGTCGCGCCGGCAATTCCTCCAATCGGGCGCGGGCATCGCAGCCGGCGGCGGCGCGGCGCAGATGTTGCTGACCGGGGAGGCGCCGGCGGAGGGCACCGGGGCGGGAAATTCCGATCCCGAGCTCGGCCGCGTGCAGGGCCAGCGGCGGATTTTGCTCAAGGGCGGCGTGGTGCTGACGCTCGACCCGCGGGTCGGCGACTTCGCGCAGGCGGACGTGCTGATCGAGGACGGCAAGATTCGCGAGATCCGCCCGAACATCGCCGTGTCGGAAGACGCCGTCGCCGTGGTCGATGCCGCGAACCGGGTCGTCATTCCCGGCTTTGTCGACACCCACAACCACTCCTACCAGGGCCTGTTGCGCAACATCCTGGTCAGCGGGCTGCTCAATCCCGACTACAACCGCGACATTCAAACGACTCTGACGCCGGCCTATCAGGCGGCGGATGCCTATGCCGGGATATTGGTGACCGCGCTCGGCATGATCGACATGGGCACGACCGCGATGGTCGACATCTCCCAGGTCTCCCATTCACCCGAGCACAGCGA
>Ga0099827_10000680_pt1 | contig 16098 bp, 16 predicted proteins | sample CZO8metaG_FD_79339 | JGI IMG/M metagenome (GOLD analysis project Ga0099827, IMG submission 79339) | Vadose zone soil microbial communities from the Eel River Critical Zone Observatory, Northern California, USA - CZOApr15con1.8 metaG | ecosystem: Environmental > Terrestrial > Soil > Vadose zone ...
AGCTGCGCTGGCTCGAGGAGGAGCGCGAGGCGGGTCGGATCGACAGCCTCGGCGTGACGCACTACTCGCCGTCGGCGTTTGACGAGCTGGCGCGGGCGCTGCGGACGGGGGCGTTCCAGACCGTGCAGGTGCCGCTGAACCCGCTCGAGCGCGAATGCGAGGGCGAGCTGCTGCCGCTCGCTGCCGAGCTCGGCGTGGCCGTGATCGTCATGCGGCCGCTCGGCGGCTTCGGCTCCGGGCTCGCGTCGCGGGGTGTGCCGGCCGACGCGCTGCGCGAGCTCGGCGTGGAGAGCTGGGCGCAGGCGCTGTCGAAGTGGGCCCTCTCCGACGAGCGCGTCGACCTCGTCATCCCCGCGACGACGCGGCCCGAGCGGGCGCGTGAGAACGCGCGCGCCGGCGAGCCGCCGTTCTTCGACGATTCGCAGCGGCGGCTCGTGGAGAGACTCGCCGGAGCATGAAGCCGGACGAGACACGCACGGCCTGGGCGGGCAAGCACCTCGAGGTGAGCATCGAGCGCTGGGGCGAGCGCGACGTCGAGATCGTCGAGCACCCGGGCTCGGTCGCGATCGTGGCTGTGGACGAGGCGGATCGCGTCGTGCTCGTGCGCCAGCCGCGCGAGCCTGCGCGGAAGAGGCTGATCGAGCTGCCGGCGGGAACGCTGGAGGAGGGCGAGGCGCCGGAGGCGACCGCGCGGCGGGAACTCGAGGAGGAGACGGGCCTGAGCGGCGGCCGCTGGCGGAGCCTCGGCCGGTTCTGGACGTCGCCGGGCTTCCTGCGCGAGGACATGCACCTGTTCCTGGCCGAGGAGCTCGATCAGGGCGAGCCGGACACCGAGGAGGACGAGGAGATCGAGCTTGTCCGCTGGTCACGCGCCGAGGTCGAGCAGCGTCTCAGCGAGATCGAGGACGCGAAGACGCTGGCCGGTCTGCTCCTGTACCTGCGCGTCTCCGACTCGTCTGAACCGGACTAGCCCCTCGCCCTCGGCCAGGTACCCCTGACCTCCTCCCCGAGGCGATCGTAACGAGGATCTCCGTGCGTGTCTGTCGCGGGACCGTGCCAAGTCCGTGACGCCGCCGCGGTACCCGGGTATATCGTTCCGCCGCCGTGAAGATCGGCGTCGCCAAGGAGATCAAGACCGACGAGTACCGGATCGCGCTCACGCCGGCCGGCGCCCGCGAGCTGATCCAGCGCGGGCACGACGTAACGATCGAGCGGGGAGCCGGCGAGGGGAGCGCCTTCCCGGACGAGGCCTTCACGGCCGTGGGCGCTCGCACCGCGCCCGTCGACGAGGTCTGGGGCGAGTCGGAGCTCTTGCTCAAGGTCAAAGAGCCGATCGCGGCCGAGTACCCCCGCCTGCGCGAGGGCCTCGTCCTCTTCACCTACTTGCACCTCGCCGCCGACAAGCCGCTAACCGAGGCGCTCGTCGACAGCGGCATCCGCGCAGTCGCGTACGAGACCGTCGAGACGGACAACCGTGCGCTGCCGCTGCTCGCGCCGATGAGCGAGGTCGCCGGCCGCCTCGCCGCGCAGGCCGGCGCCTACTTCCTCGAGAAGCCGCAAGGCGGCCGCGGGCTCCTGCTCGGCGGCGTCCCCGGCGTTGCGCCGGGCAAGGTCGTGATCATCGGCGGCGGCATCGTCGGCTACAACGCGGCCGTGATCGCGCTCGGGCTCGGCGCGCAGGTCACGATCCTCGAGCGCTCGATCGACCGCATGCGCCATCTGGAGGAGGTCCTCTCCGGCCGGGTCACGTTGCTGATGTCGAGCACGCTGCAAATCGAGTCGTCGGTCGCAGAGGTCGACGTGGTCATCGGCGCCGTCCTCATCCCGGGCGCGGTGGCGCCGAAGCTCGTCACGCGGGAGATGGTGCGCGGGATGAAGCAGGGCGCGGTGATCTGCGACGTCGCGATCGACCAGGGCGGCTGCGCCGAGACGTCGCGCCCGACGACGCACACCGAGCCGGTCTACACGGTCGACGGCGTCACGCACTACTGCGTGGCGAACATGCCCGGGGCCGTCCCGGTCACCTCGACGAAGGCGCTCACGAACGCGACGCTGCCGTACGTCGAGGCGATCGCCGAGCACGGCCTCGCGGAGGCGCTGGCGCGCGACGCCGCGCTCGCCCGCGGGGCGAACGTGATCGACGGCAAGGTCACGTACGAGGCGGTCGCCGAGGCGCACGACCTCGACTACGCGCCGCTCGCCGACGTCCTGCCGCTGTCCGCGGTCTAGTCGGACGACGGCTTCTCGCCCGGCGAGAACCGGACGACGAGCCACGTCACCCCCGCCGCGAGCGCGATCACGCAGGCGACGAAGAAGGCGATACCGATCAGGCCGAGGACGGAACTCATGGCCGAAGTAGGATAGCCGCGTGCCGCGTGCGTGCGTGATCGTGCTGGACGCGGTGGGGGCCGGCGAGCTGCCGGACGCCGCCGACTACGGGGACGAGGGGTCGAACACCCTCGCCAACGTCGCGCGCGCCGTCGGCGGACTCGACCTGCCCGCGCTCGAGGCGCTCGGGCTCGGCAACGTCGAGCCGCTCGAGGGCTGCCCGCCGCAGCCGGGCGCGCCCGCGATCGCCGGCCGGCTCGTCGAGCGCTCGAAGGGCAAGGACACGACGACCGGCCACTGGGAGCTGATGGGCGTCGTCACGCCGCAGCCGATGCCGACGTATCCGCACGGCTTCCCATACGACGTGATCGACCCGTTCATGAACCGCACCGGGCGCGGCGTGCTCGGCAACAGGCCCGCCTCGGGGACGGAGATCATCCAGGAGCTCGGCGAGGAGCACCAGCGCACCGGCAAGTGGATCGTGTACACGTCCGCGGACTCGGTTTTCCAGGTCGCTGCGCACGAGGAGACGGTGCCGCTCGAGGAGCTCTACGACGCCTGCCGGATCGCGCGCGAGATCCTCACCGGCAAGCACGCCGTCGGGCGCGTGATCGCACGCCCGTTTCGCGGCGAGCCGGGCAACTATGAGCGGACGCCGAACCGGCACGACTTCTCGCTCGAGCCGAAGCGCCCGAACTACCTCAGCCTGATCCGCGACGCGGGGATGAAGGTCTACGGTGTCGGCAAGATCTCGGACATCTTTGCCGGCTGCGACATCGACGAGTCGCACCCGACGAAGTCGAACGTCGAGGGCATCACGGTAACCGAACGGCTGCTGCAGCAGGTGGAGGAGGGTCTGATCTTCGTCAACCTCGTCGAGACCGACATGCTCTGGGGCCACCGCAACGACCCGGTCAACTTCCACCGTTGCCTGCAGGACTTCGACCGGCGGCTCTACGACCTGCTCGCCGCGCTCCGCCCCGGTGACCTGTTCGTGCTCACGTCCGACCACGGCTGCGACCCGACCACGCCCTCGACCGACCATTCGCGCGAGCACGCGCTGCTACTCGCCTACGTCGAGGGCAAGAACGTCGCCGGCCGGACGTACGAGGGCGAGTTCGCGGACGTGGGCGCGACCGTCAACGCATGGCTCGGAGGGAAGGCGCCATCGAGGGGCATCCCGGGCCAGCCGATCGTCGCTCCCTGAAGCGCCACGCCGTCTTCGTTGCCCGGAAGCGGCGATGAAGCGGCTGAACGATCCCGCCCTCGTGCGGGACGAGTACGCGGACGAGTCGCGCTTTGCCGTGCGAGCGGCCGCCTGGGATTCCGCGACGGGGCCGGATCCGAAGGAGCTCGCCTTCGCCGCCGTCGCAGAAGCAGGGCCGGGCCGCGTGCTCGAGGCCGGCTGCGGCCGTGGCGAGCTGGCGGAGCGGATCCAGCGCGAGCTCGGCGCCGAGGTGATCGCAGTCGACCAGTCGGAGCGGATGGTCGAGCTGACGCTTGCTCGCGGCGTTCAGGCGCTCGTGGGCGACGTGCAGGAGCTGCCCTTGGCCGACGGCTCGTTCGATTGCGCCGTCGCGGCCTGGATGCTGTACCACGTGCCCGGCCTCGACCGCGGGCTGGGCGAGCTGGCGCGCGTGCTGCACCCGGGCGGCCGGCTCGTCGCGGTCACGAACTCGAATGAGAACCTGCGCGAGCTCTGGAGGTTGTTCGGCAAGCGCGCGCGGCGCGACCACCCGTTCAGCGCCGAGAACGGCGAGGAGCTTCTGCGCCGGCACTTCCGGCGCGTGGAACGGCGTGAGTCCCGCGGGACGGTGACGTTCCCGGACTGGGACGCGGCGCGGAGCTACGTCGCGGCATCGACCTCCCGCGCGCACCTCGCCGGGGAGTTGCCGCCGTTCCAAGGCCCGTTCGTCGCCTCGCGGCACGTCACCGTGTTCGTGGCGGAGACCGCGGCGTGATCCGTCCGACGGAGCTGATCCAGCGCAAGCGCGACGGGGGCGAGCTCGGCGCCGACGAGCTCAGCGAGCTCGTGCTCGGCTACGCCCGCGGCGAGGTGCCGGACTACCAGATGTCCGCCTTCTGCATGGCCGTCTACTTCCGCGGGCTCTCGGCCGCCGAGACCTTCGCGCTCACGGACGCGATGATCCGCTCCGGCGAGACGCTCTACCTCGGCGCCGCGCTCGGGCGCAAGGTCGTCGACAAGCACTCGACCGGCGGCGTCGGCGACAAGACCTCGCTCGCGGTGGGCCCGATCGTCGCCGCCTGCGGCGTCCCGTTCGGGAAGATGAGCGGCCGCGGCCTCGGCCATACCGGCGGCACCCTCGACAAGCTCGAGGCGATCCCCGGGTACCGCGTCGAGCTCTCGCTGGACGAGTTCGTGGCCCAGGTGCGCGGCATCGGCCTCGCCATCATCGGGCAGACGGCCGACCTCGTTCCTGCCGACAAGCTCCTGTACGGCCTGCGCGACGTAACGGCGACCGTCGACAACGTCTCGCTGATCGCGGCGAGCATCATGTCGAAGAAGCTCGCGGGCGGCGCGCAGGCGATCGTTCTCGACGTCAAGGTGGGCGACGGCGCCTTCATGAAGACGCTCGAGGACGCGCGTGCGCTTGCCGAGACGATGCTCGAGCTCGGCCGCCGAGCCGGCCGCCAGGTCGTCTGCCTGCTGACGGACATGGACCAGCCGCTCGGGTCCGCGGTCGGGAACGCGCTCGAGGTCCGCGAGGCGGTCGACACGGTGTGCGGCACCGGGCCGCCCGACTTCAGCGAGCTCGTGCTCGACGCCGGCGCCCGGCTGCTCTCCCTGTCCGACCTCGGCGTCGACCTCGACGACGCGCGTGGCCGCGTGGAGGCCGCCGTCGCCGACGGCAGCGCACACGCCGCATACCAGCGCTGGATTCGCGCCCAGGGCGGCGATCCCGACCTCGCCGCGCTGCCAACAGCTCCCGTGCGGCGGGAGGTCTCGTCGGACGCGGACGGTGTCGTCGAGTCGCTTGGCGCGATCGCCGTCGGCATGGCCGCGCTCCACCTCGGCGCCGGCCGCGCGACGAAGGCCGACACGATCGACCACGCCGTCGGCGTCCGCTGCCTGAAGAAGCGGGGCGACGAGGTGCGCGCAGGCGAACCCCTCGCAGAGGTCCACGCACAGGACGAGCCGTCCGCGGTCGCGGCCGTCGCCGAGGTGCGCGCCGCATACCGGCTCGGGGACGAGCCGCCCCGGAAGCAGCCGCTCTTGCTCGAGGTGCTGACGAACTAGCCCTCCTCGTGCGGCTGCGCGCGGCGACCCGGCTAGGCTAGGCGCCGTGCCCGAGCTGCCCGAGGTCGAGACCATCCGGCTCCGGCTCGAGCCGAAGCTCGTCGGACGCCGGCTCGAGCACGTCCGGATCGACGACCCGAGGCTCGTGCGGCCCTACGAGCCCGTGCAGGTCGCCGCCGAGCTCGAGGGCGAGCGCGTCTCGGCGCTGGACCGTCGCGGCAAGTATCTGATTGTCAGGTTCGAAAGCGGTCGCGGTCTGCTGATTCACCTCCGGATGACGGGGAGCCTGCGGCACGCGCCGGCGGGAACGCTGGAGGACGATCCTCACCGACGTGCCGTTGTCAGGTTAGACGACGGGTCGGACGTCGCCTACCGCGACCTTCGCCGCTTCGGCACTTGGCTCGTCGTCGAGCCGGAGGAGCTCGAGCCGTACCTCGATGCCCGGCTCGGCGCAGAGCCGCTCGCGGACGGCTTCACGGCGGCGACGCTCCGCAAGCGCCTCGCCGGCCGGCGCGCGCCGATCAAGGCAGCGTTGCTCGACCAGCGCACCCTCGCCGGGATGGGGAACATCTACGTCGACGAGGCGCTTTGGCGGGCGCGGATCCACCCGCTGCGCCCGGCGGGCGAGCTGTCCGCGACCGAGGTCCGCCGCCTGCGGCCGGCGATTCGCGCGGCGCTCGAGGCGGGGATCGCGCGCCAGGGCTCGACCCTGCGCGACTACCGGCTTCCGGACGGTGGCGCCGGCGCCATGCAGCACGAGTTCAAGGTCTACGGGCGAGACGACGAGCCGTGCGACCGCTGTGGGACGCCGATCGAAAAGATCCGCGCCGCCGGTCGCGGCACCTGGTACTGCCCACGCTGCCAGCCGCGCGAGCGCGGCTAGGCAGCGAGCCGCTCGTCGAGGCGGCCCGAGTGGTCGAGTTGCCAGAGCTCCCTGTAGCCGCCGATCGGGTCGCCGTCGATCAGGATCTGTGGGACGGTGGCTTCCGATTCCCCCTCTAGACTGGAACAGCCATGGCCGGGCGCACCACCAAGACCGAGGCGGTCGTCCTGCGCTCGTTCCGGCTGGGCGAGGCCGACCGTGTCCTTCACCTCTACACGCTCGACCGCGGGCGCGTCGGCGCCGTGGCGAAGGGCATTCGGCGCACGAAGTCGCGCTTCGGCGCGCGGCTCGAGCCGCTGTCGCACGTCGAGATCCTCGTGCACCAGGGCTCGGGCGAGCTCGGCACGGTGACCGGCGTGGAGCTGCTTCACTCGCACCACGCGGCCCGCGAGGATCCCTACCGTCTCGGCGTCGGGCTCGTCGGGCTCGAGGCGATGTTGCGCCTGTTCGGCGAGCCAGAGCCGAACCCGCGCGCGTTCGAGGCGCTGACCAAGTTCCTCGACCTGCTCGACGAGGCCCCGAGCCTCGTCTCCGGCCGCCCCTCGCTCGATCCGCTCGCGCTCAGCTTCCAGCTCAAGCTGCTCTGGCTCTCCGGCTACCTGCCGCACCTGACGAGCTGCGCGGAGTGCGGCGGCGAGGGGCCGTTCGTCGGCTACTCGCCGCAGGCGGGCGGCGCCGTCTGCCGTAACTGCTCGGCCGGCGCGCTCGCGCTCTCGTCGGCGGGGCTGGCCGGGATCGCGGGGCTCCTGCGCCGGCCGCTGGCCGAGGCGGGCGCAGTCGGCCTCGACGACCGCGCCGCGCGCGATGCACTCGCGCTGATCACCGCCTCGTACGAGCACCACGGCGGCTTCCGTCTCAAGACCGCCTCGGCGTAACAAAGCGGGTTGTGTTCGCCTGGTAGGGTGGATCTGCCACTTCGAGCTTGTGCAGGCGCGGCCCCTAGTCCTGCCACCGTCGGCTCACCCCCTCGTTGCGGTCCTGGCCCCGACAGCGAGGAGGCCCTCAGTGGCCGTTGAAGATACCCAGACCGACGACGTCGGCTATTGGCGCGAGCGTGCCGCGCAGCTGCAGCATGCGCTCGACTCGCGCGTCGTGATCGAGCAGGCAAAGGGAATCCTGCGCGAGCGAATTGGGGTCGGGCTCGAGGGCGCCTTCGAGCTGCTGCGCTACGCGGCCCGCTCGAACGGCCACAAGCTCCACGACCTCGCCGCCGAGATCGTCGCCACCTTCGAGACCCCGGAGCAGATCATCGGGGCGCTCGCGAAGCACCCGGACGTCTTCAAGGCGATGTCGCGTGACGAGCGCGTAACGCAAACGCAGGAATTCTTCCGCCGCCTGAACGACGACATCGCCGCGAAGGGGCACGCCAAGAAGTTCCTCTGCGAATGCGGCAACCCGCACTGCAACATGATGATCGAGCTGAGCGCGGAGGATCTGCTCCTGCTCCACTCGCGGCCCGGCTATTACGCGGTCGTGCCGGGACACGAGCTGCCCGACCTCGAGCGCGTGGCGGGTGGGAACGACCACTACGCGATCGTCGAGAAGCTCGCGTCCGTGAAGGACTAGCGGGCGATCTCTATTCTGGGCCGCGTGAGGCGTGAGCTTCCCGGCGGCTTTGCGCTCGACGACGACCCGGCGCGGATCGACCTCGACGCCGTCCACGACTATCTCGCGAACCACGCCTACTGGGCGAAGGACCGGCCGCGCGAGACGGTGGAACGGCTCGTGCGGGAGGCGGAGCGCGTCGTCGGCCTCTACCGGGACGGCCGTCAGGTCGGCTTCGCCCGCGCGTTCACGGACGGCGTTGCGGTCGCCTACCTCGCCGACGTGTACGTGCTGGAGGAGTACCGCGGGCGCGGGCTCGGCCTCGAGCTCGTGCGGGAGATCGTCGACAACGGCCCGTACGCCGGCGTGAAGTGGCTGCTGCACACTCAGGACGCTCACGGTCTCTACCGCAAGGTCGGCTTCGACGAGCCGTCGAAGAGGGTGCTCGAGCGGCCCAACTAGGATTGGGCCCTTGAACTACCAGGACATGATCCGCCGGCTGCAGGACTACTGGGCCGAGTACGGCTGCGTCCTGATGCAGCCGTACCACACCGAGCTCGCGGCGGGGACGATGAACCCGGCCACGGTGCTGCGCTGCCTCGGCCCGAAGCCGTGGAAGACCGCCTACGTCGAGCCGGTGATCCGGCCGACCGACGGTCGCTACGGCGAAAATCCCTTCCGCTTCCAACACTACTTCCAGTACCAGGTGATCCTCAAGCCGTCGCCCGACGACGTGCTCGACCTCTACTTCCGCTCGCTCGAGGCACTCGGAATCGAGACGGGCCGGCACGACGTGCGGCTCGTCGAGGACGACTGGGAGCAGCCGACGCTCGGCGCCTGGGGGCTCGGCTGGGAGGTCTGGATCGACGGGATGGAGGTGACGCAGTTCACCTACTTCCAGCAGGTCGGCGGCCTCGACCTCGAGCTGATCCCGGCCGAGATCACGTACGGCCTCGAGCGGCTGGCGATGTTCCTGCAGGGCAAGTCGTCCGGGTTCGAGCTGGAGTGGGCGCCCGGCTTCAGCTGGGGCGACGTCTACCGCGAGAACGAGCGCGAGTGGTCGGTCTACAACTTCGAGGAGGCGCCGGTGGACGTGCTGACGCGCCATTTCGAGGACCACGAGGCTGAGTGCCGGCAGCTGCTCGGGCAGCGGCTCCCGCTGCCCGCGTACGACCAGGTGCTGAAGTGCTCGCACACGTTCAACCTGCTAGACGCACGCGGGGCGATCTCTGTCACCGCGCGCGCGGCCTACATCGGGCGGGTGCGGAACCTCGCGCGCGCGACGTGCGAGCTCTACGTCGAGCTGGAGGAGCGGCGTGCCGCTGCTCCTGCTTGAGATCGGCTGCGAGGAGCTGCCCGCCTCGGCCTGCCGCGAGGCGGAGGCGCAGCTGCCGCGACTCGCCGAGGAGCACCTCGGCCGCGCGTCGAGCGTTGTGTACGTCGGCCCGCGCCGGCTCGCCGTTCTCGTGGACGACGTGTCGGCGGAGCCCGAGCCGGAGTGGGTCAAGGGCCCGCCGGTGGCGCTGCGGGAGAAGGCCGGGGCCGGCTTCGCGAAGCGCTACGGGCGGAGCGTCGACGACCTGGAGGAGCGCGACGGCTTTCTCGGAGTCGAGGTGCCGGGCAAGCCGCTCCGCGAGCGCCTGGAGGCGATCGTCGGCGGGCTCGCCTTCGGCAAGTCGATGGTATGGGAGGCCGGCGGGCTGCGGTTCGCGCGCCCGGTGCGCTGGCTGCTCGCGAAGCTCGACGCGGAGACCGTGCTCGGCGAGACGTCGTTCGGCCACCGCTTTACCGCCGGGGCGGTCGAGGTCCCGAGCGCCGGCGAGTACCTGGAGGCGCTGCGCGCCGCCGGTGTCGAGCCGGATCAGGCGGAGCGGCGCCGACTCATCCTCGAAGGACTGCCGGACGGTTGGCGCGACCCGCTCGGCAAGCTCGAGGAGGTCGTCCACCTCGTCGAGTGGCCGACCGTGCTCGAGGGCCGGTTCGACGAGCGCTTCCTCGCGCTGCCTCAGCGGGTGATCGAGTCGACGATGCAGGACCACCAGCGCTACTTCCCGCTCGGCGGCGACCGCTTCGCGTTCGTCGCGAACGGCGGCGAGCCGGACGTCGTCCGCGCCGGGAACGAGCGCGTCCTGAATGCGCGGCTCGAGGACGCAGCCTTCACCTTCGAGCGCGACAAGACGGTCGGGATCGACGGGCTCGTGTCGCAGCTCGGCGCGATCACGTTCCTCGCCGGCGCCGGCTCGTTCGCGGACAAGACGGAACGGCTCGTGGCACTCGTCGAGCAGCTCGGCGGCGGCGACACGGCTCGGGAGGCGGCGCAGCTCGCGAAGGCCGACCAGGCGGCGGAGCTGGTGCGGGAGTTCCCGGAGCTCGAGGGCTACATCGGCGCCGAGTACGCGCGCCTGGCAGGGCGGCCCGAAGCGGTGTGCCGGGCAATCGAGGAGCAGTACCTGCCCGACGGCGCCGAGGCGCCGCTGCCCGACACGGAGGCGGGCCGGATCCTGGCCGCGGCGGACAAGCTCGACCACCTGCAGACCGCGTTCGCGCACGGCCTCAAGCCGACGGGCTCGCGCGACCCGTACGGGCTTCGCCGTGCCGCGATCGGCCTCTGCCGGCTTGCGATCGAGGGCGGCGTTCCGGTCGAGCTCAGCGGCGAGGTGGCCGAGTTCGTCGGCGAGCGGCTCGAGGGACTGCTCGACCTGCCGGTCGAGTTCGTGCGCGCGGCACGCGGCTCGGGCGCGCGCGACCTCCGCACGATCGCTGAGCTCGCGCAGACGCTGCACCGGCTCGAGGAGGACGTCCTCACCCAGCTGCACACCGCGTACACGCGCGCAGCGCGGCTCGCTGGGAAGGCGGAGGCCGAAGCGGCGCCGGAGTTGCGGCACGACCTGCTCGTCGAGGACGCGGAGCGCGAGGTCGCCGAGGCGCTACAGAAGGCGCGACCGTTCATCCGCGCGGGCGTCGGCAACGGCGACGTCCTCGGCGCGCTGTCGGCAGGCGCGCGACTGGGACCGCCGCTCGACCGCTTCTTCGACGAGGTGCTCGTGATGGCCGAGGAGCCGGACGTGCGGGCGAACCGGCTCCGCCTGCTGCTCGACGTCCGTGAGACGCTCAAGCTGCTCGGCGACTTCTCGCAGCTGCCGCTCTGATGGCCTCAACGCCAGCGATCGCGGCCGCCGAACGCGCCGGCATCCGCTTCGCGACACACGCGGCGGGCGGCGGGGCCTCGAGCTCGAGCTCGACCTCCGCGACCTCGTACAGCTGACTGACGCGGACGTGCACCCGATCTCCCGCTTAGAAGTCACACTCTTGGCACGAATTGGACGATGCGGAGCGTGCGCGCCGGCGTTAGGCTGACGCCTGAGCAGGGGGAGGGTCGGGGCCCGTACTACCCGCGCGTGAACCAATTGGTGCGGTGGAGGCGGATAGGCTCTGTGCGTGGCCGCGAAGCCGCCCGTCGAACTGCATGTGATTTCCGACTCCACCGGCGAGACCGCTGCGCGCCTCGTGCTTGCACTCGAGGCGCAGTTCCCCGACCAGGCGTTCGAGGAGATCCGGCACCCGCGCATCGAGTCGGTCGACGACCTCGCGCTCGCAGTCAACCGGGCCAGGGGCCGTCCGGCCGTGCTCGTCTACACGCTCGTCAAGCCCGAGTGGCGCGACGAGATGCGCCAGCTCTGCCGGCGCGCGAAGGTGCACTACTGCGATCTGCTCGGCCATCCAATCGACGCCGTCGCCCGTGTCTCGGGACAGACTGCACGCATGACGCCCGGCGCCCGTCCGGCGCTGAACTCGCAGTACTTCAAGCGGATGGAGGCGATCGAGTTCGCAGTCAAGTTCGACGACGGCGTCGGCCGCGGGCTCCGCGACGCGGACATCGTCCTCGTCGGCGTGTCGCGCACCTCGAAGACCCCGCTTTCGATGTACCTCGGCTACCTCGGACATAAGACGGCGAACGTCCCGGTCGTGAAGGGGATCGAGCCGCCGGCCGAGCTGTTCACCCTCGACCCGGCGAAGATCGTCGGCCTGACGATCGACGCCGAGCGGCTCGCCGAGATCCGCTCGGCGCGCGCCCGCTCGATGGGCAGCTCGCCGCGCCAGTACGCGGAGCTCGTCCAGATCTACGAGGAGCTCGAGCACGCGGCGGCGATCCACCGGCGCCTCGGCTGCCCCGTGATCGAGGTCTCCGAGCTCTCGATCGAGGAGACGGCGCACCGCGTCGTCCGCATCGTCGAACAGCGGAAGGCCGAGGCGCGGGCGCAAGCGTCGTGACGAACAAGCCGCCGATTCCGCTCTGGCGCTGGGCGAGCTGGTGGGGGATCCTGCTCGTCGCCGACTTCGTCTTCTACGTCCTGCTGACACCGATCTGGATCGGCCTGCGCGCGCTGGCCTGGATCGCCGAGTTCCGCGCGAGGCGGCGCCGCTGATCGTCGACGCGCACAACGACCTGCTGGCCGAGCTCGTACAGCGGCGAGAGGAAGAGCGGCCGTTCGAGCGGCACTGGCTGCCGGAGCTCGAGGCGGGCGGCGTCGGCTTGCAGGTCTGCCCGACGTTCATCCCGCTCGAGCACCTGCACGAGGGCGCGCTCCACCGCGGGTTGCTGCAGGCCGCGGCGTTCCACCGGGCGCTGCGCGATTGCCCCGAACGCACGGTCTGGGTGCGAGGTGGCGGCGACCTCGACCGGCTGGACGGGCGGGTCGGCCTGATGCTCTCGATGGAGGGCGCGGAGCCGCTCGGCTGGGATCCTGGCCTGATCGACGCCTTCTGGGAGCTCGGCGTCCGCATGGTCTCGCTGACCTGGAACCGCCGTAACGCCTTCGCCGACGGCCTCGGCGAGCCCGAGGGCGGCGGCCTCAGCCGCCTCGGCGAGCAGCTGGTCGACCGGCTCGCGGCGCTGGGCGCCATGCTCGACCTCGCCCACGCCTCGGAGCGCACGTTCTTCGACGTGCTCGACCGAGCGCCGCAGGCGACCATCCTCGTCAGTCACGCAGGCTGCCGCAGCGTCTGCTGGACGCCCCGCAACCTGTCCGACGAGCAGCTGCGAGCCCTGGCGGAGCGCGGCGGCGTGCTCGGGATCATGGCACTCCCGCTCACCGTCGACCCGGACGCGCCCACGCTCGACCGCCTGATCGACCACGTCGACTACGCGGTCGAGCTGATCGGGATCGACCATGTCGGCCTCGGCGCAGACTTCATCCGTCAGGTGCACCGGGCCCTGGGCGGCGGCCCGATCCACGACGCGCTGCTGCCGCCGGGGATGCAGTCGGACGCCTGCATCGAGGAGCTGGAAGGCCCGCGCGACTACCCGAACCTCGTCGCCGCGCTCGTGCGCCGCGGGTACGAAGGCGAGCGACTGGACGCGATCCTCGCCGGCAACTTTCTGCGACTCTTCAGGAACGGCCTGCCGGCGGCCTGAGCTCGTCCCAGTACTCCCCGAGCGAGACAGCGGCAGTAGCGCCAACCCGTTTTGTGGGAACATTGCGTGTCCGGATGAAGGCCCCTCGCTACGTCTACGACTTCGACGAGCCGTCCGACGGCGGGCGCGAGCTGCTCGGCGGCAAGGGCCTCGGCCTCGTCGAGATGACGCAGCTCGGCGTCCCGGTTCCAGCGGGCTTCACGATCACGACGGACGCCTGCCGCGCGTACATGGCTGCAGGCGGCGAGCTGCCCGACGGCCTCGAGGAGGAGGTGGCCGAGCACATAAAGCGGCTCGAGCGCAAGGCGGGTAAGCGCTTCGGCGACCCGTCCGACCCGGTCCTCGTCTCGGTGCGCTCCGGGGCGGCGGTCTCGATGCCCGGGATGATGGACACGATCCTCAACCTCGGCCTCAACGACGACGCCGTCAGGGGGCTCGCGAAGCGGACCGGCAGCGCGCGCTTCGCCCACGACTCGTACCGGCGCCTGATCCAGATGTACGGCGAGGTCGTGGACGGCGTCGACGCGCACCGCTTCGAGCAGACGCTCAGCGACTTCAAGCAGCGCCGTGGCGTGCCGAACGACGTCGACCTCTCGGCCGACGATCTCGCCGACCTGATCGAGACGTTCAAGCGGATCTACGACGAGGAGGTCGGGCGCGCGTTCTCGCAGGACGCGCGCGAGCAGCTCTCGCGCGCGATCCGCGCCGTCTTCGACTCCTGGAACTCGCCGCGCGCGCAGGTCTACCGGCGCACGTACGAGATCCCGGACGACCTCGGCACGGCCGTCAACGTCGTCCAGATGGTGTTCGGCAACAAGGGCGACGACTCCGGCACCGGCGTCTGCTTCACCCGCGACCCCTCCACGGGCGAGCAGGGCCTCTACGGCGAGTTCCTCGTGAACGCCCAGGGCGAGGATGTCGTGGCCGGGATCCGCACACCCGAGCCGATCGAGCGGATGCGCACGTCGATGCCCCAGGCCTTCGAGCAGCTGGTCGAAACGATGGAGCGGCTCGAGAAGCACTACCGCGACATGCAGGACATCGAGTTCACGGTCGAGGACAGCCGGCTCTACCTGCTCCAGACGCGCGCGGCAAAGCGCACCGCCGCCGCCGCCTTGAAGGCCGCCGTCTCGATGGTCGAGGAGGGGCTGATCTCGAAGGAGGAAGCGATCGGCCGGATCGACCCGGGCCAGCTCGACCAGCTGCTGCACCCGATGCTCGACCCGAAGGCCGTCTTCGAGGTCGCAGCCACGGGGCTGAACGCGTCGCCCGGCGCCGCGTGCGGAAAGGTCGTCCTCGACGCCGACACGGCCGAAGAGCGCGGCAAGGCCGGCGAGGACGTGATCCTCGTCCGCTGGGAGACGACGCCCGACGACATCCACGGGCTGATCAGCGCGAAGGGCATCCTGACCGCGCACGGCGGCATGACCTCGCATGCGGCGGTCGTCGCACGGGGGATGGGCAGGCCTTGCGTCGCCGGCTGCGAGGGCCTGTCGATCGACCTCGAACGCAGGGTGGCGACGATCGGCGGTCACGAGGTGCCCGAGGGCGAGGTCATCACGATCGACGGCGGCACCGGCCGGGTGATCATCGGGCCCGTCGAGCTCGTGCCGCCGCAGATCAACGAGGACTTCCAGACGATCCTCGAGTGGGCCGACGACGTGCGCCGGCTCAAGGTGCGCGCGAACGCGGACACGCCGGCGGACGCCGCCAAGGCGCGCGAGTTCGGCGCGCAGGGGATCGGCCTCTGCCGCACGGAGCACATGTTCATGGCGGAGGAGCGGCTCGAGATCGTGCGGGAGATGATCCTCGCCTCGGACGAGGATGAGCGCCGCGCGGCTCTGGACAAGCTGCTGCCGATGCAGCAGTCAGACTTCGAGGGGATCTTCGAGGCGATGGCGGGCCTGCCGGTGACGATCCGGCTGCTCGACCCGCCGCTGCACGAGTTCCTGCCGCCGCTCGAGCAGGCGACCGACGACCGCATGCGCCAGCGGATCAAGGCGCTCGCGGAGTCGAACCCGATGCTCGGCACGCGCGGCTGCCGGCTCGGGCTGCAATGGCCGGAGATCTACGAGATGCAGCTGCGCGCAATCGTCCGGGCGGCCCAGGCGGTCGAGGAGCGCACGGGCGCCGCGCCGCTCGTCGAGATCATGCACCCGCTCGTCGGCTTCGCCGAGGAGCTGCGCCGGCTGCGCGAGCTGACCGTCCGCACGGTCGCCGAGGAGGGCGGGATCGAGTACCTCTGCGGGACGATGATCGAGCTGCCGCGCGCGGCGATCCGCGCCGACGAGATCGCGGAGCATGCGGACTTCTTCTCGTTCGGGACAAACGACCTGACCCAGACGACGCTCGGCTTCTCGCGCGACGACGCGGAGGGCAAGTTCCTCACCTTCTACCTGGAGCACGGCGTGCTCGAGCGGAACCCGTTCGAGACGCTCGACCAGAGCGGCGTCGGCGAGCTGATGCGGATCGCGATCGAACGCGGGCGCACGGTGAAGGAAGAGATCAAGCTGGGGATCTGCGGGGAGCACGGAGGCGACGCGGCGTCGGTCGCGTTCTGCCACGGCCTCGGGCTCGACTACGTGGCGTGCTCGCCGTACCGCGTGCCGCTGGCGCGGCTGGCGGCCGCCCAGGCGGCGCTTGCCGAGGAAGGCGCAGCCACGTATG
>Ga0099827_10000681_pt1 | contig 16096 bp, 20 predicted proteins | sample CZO8metaG_FD_79339 | JGI IMG/M metagenome (GOLD analysis project Ga0099827, IMG submission 79339) | Vadose zone soil microbial communities from the Eel River Critical Zone Observatory, Northern California, USA - CZOApr15con1.8 metaG | ecosystem: Environmental > Terrestrial > Soil > Vadose zone ...
CATGCCGTCTTTGCTCGTCCCGGGACCGAAGTCGTTGTAGCTAGTGTTGATGGCCGTGAAGTCCTCGTGGGTCGCGTCAATGACACCACAGCCCAACATCACTGCCGGTCCCCACTCGGAGTATTTGCCTTCGGCGAAGGCTTCGCTCGAAAGCAATGTTCCGACGACCAGAAATGCGCCTACTTTTGCGTAAGCATTCATGACATCCTCCCCGCCACAACCCCGGCCGCGGCAAAATTCCGGCCAGTAATTCCTTCGTCACTCCTGGGCCCCCGTCGGCGTCCGGCGCCGCTCGCTTGTTGGCATCCCTCCCCTGCGGCAACCCTGGCAGCCCCGGGAACAGCGGAAGACGTACGAGCAAAGGATCCGCCTCCAATGGCGGTCTGTCATCCGTGGTCAGTACTCATTTCTGTACGTAGGGCAACGAATCCGTAACGGCCATTGGAGATTGCGGTCGAGCAGCAAAAGTCGTTGCCCGGGCGTATGATGCCGTGTATAAGGGTGGGGTAAGGAAGAGGGGGTGCGTCATGGCCGGTGCACGTCGCCGCCAGTTGATCCGAGGCCGTTATCTGATCAGGCCGTGCGGCCTAGCCGGCAGCCGCTGGGAAGCGGCCGCAGCCGGACTTTACAGCCTAGCGCTTGGAACGATAGCGGGATCCGAGATCCTGACTCCGGACGATGTCCTCGCGGCACTTGGGTTGCCGCCCCTTCTCGCCGCGGTTTGGACGCTATCTAGCGCCTTCGCCGCCATCGTTTCAGTTCTCGCTCTGGCGCTGTTTGCGTTGGTCCTCGCCGCGGAAGCAACCAATCGCATGACCATTCTGTCTATCGGCGCTGCAGCGTTGCTCCTTGCGATCGCCGTCAGGATCTATGCGACCAGCCTGGCCGAGGTGCTGGCGACGCGTGGGAACCATTGGTTGACTCGGGCAGCGCTTCCGACATTAGCCGCAGCTGATATCCGCTTCCATGGCCTTGAATCGCTGACCCGGCGGGAGATCGAGGTGGCTGGACTGGCCTCACAGGGATACATGGCCTCCGAGATAGGTGATCGCCTACAAATCAGTGTGAGGACGGTCGAAAGCCACCTTGCGCACGTCTATGCAAAACTCGGCGTGACGTCAAGGCGGGCGCTGATACGCATGAGTGCCAAACTTGCTGGCCAACAAGGCCGGGAAAGCCCACTGATTCAAGCGGCCACACCGGCTCCCATGACTCGCCAGCCGCAGTCGATACGGCCGTGACCACATGGCCTCGAGTTTTTTGAATGGCGACCCCGAGCGGATTCGAACCGCCGATCTCCTCCGTGACAGGGAGGCATGTTAGACCGCTACACCACGGGGCCGCGGAAGCCCAGTATATATAAGGTTGCGCCAGCTTAAGCGCGCAGCCGAGGTTCCTCTTTCCCGATCACGAAGCGCTCGATCACCTGGGCGACGCCTGCTTCGCCGACCCTTCCGGTGACGTATTTGGCGACCGCTTTCAGAGCCTGAGGGGCCTGGCCCATGGCCACGCCGAAGCCGGCCCAAGTCACCATGTCCTCATCGTTCGTGTTGTCTCCGATAGCGCAGACCTCCGTCTGCGCAATACCAAGCCGGTCCGCCACCATGGCCAGGGCCCGGGATTTGGACACCACGGGGTTGACCACCTCGACGAACCAATCAAGCGACCGTGTCACCCGCGCCACATCGCCCATCCAGGTACTCAGCTCCGCCATCCTTGCCGGCACGTCCGCCGGGTCCAGATCGACGAGGACCATCTTGGTCGAGTCCTGGCTGACCCATTTCGAGAGCGGCCCGACCACCTCGTACGGCACCATGGCGATCCGAGCGTAGAGATCCGCTTCGGGCCGGGCGCGCGCCGTGTATACGCGCTCGTCCACGTAGGCGTTGACGTGCCAGTCCCTGGGCTCGGCAATCGCGAGCACCCGCTGCTGCATCGGCACGGTCAGCTCGCATCGATACCAGACCTCGCCACTGGCGATCTCACGAACGACGGCACCCTGATAGTTGATGATTGGGCCCGTGAGGCCGAGTGGCTCCGCGTAGCGGAGTGACGACTTGAACATGCGGCCCGTGGCCAGCACCACCGTGACCCCGGCGGCAGCGGCCGCCTTGACCGCGGCGACGTCCCGCGCGTCCATCTCCAGCCGGTCGTTGACCAGCGTGCCATCGAGATCGATGGCCAGCAGCCGGATCCGCACCTAGCGGCGGACGGCGAGCGCTTCCGGGTTGACCAGGTTGGGCGGGGTTTGCCCCTCGACCGCCGCGATCAGGTTCTTCGCCGCGGTTTCGGCCATGGCGGCGCGAGCCGTCACCGTAGCGCTTCCCAGGTGGGGTAGCAGGACGGCGTTCCAGCAATCGGTCAGTCCCGGCTCCGTCTTCGGCTCCCGCTCGTAGACATCGAGGCCCGCTCCCTTGATCCACCCTTCCTTGAGCGCCCGCACCAGGGCCTTCTCGTCGACGATTGGGCCGCGCGCCGCGTTGATGAGGTAATGCTCCGGCCCCATCAGCTTCAGCTCCCGCTCGCCGATGAGGTGGCGGGTCTGATCATTCAAGTCGGCGTGAATCGTCACGTAGTCGGCCTTGCGCAGCAGCTCATCGAGCGGGACGTACTGAGCGCGCAGCTCGGACTCCACCTCGGGGCTGGCCCGGCGCGCATCCGAATAGAGGATCGACATGTTGAAGCCCAGGCCGCGGCGCGCCACAGCCTGCCCGATTCGACCGAAGCCGATGATGCCCAGCACCCGGCCATAGACATCGGTGCCAAGCAGGAGGTCCGCCTTCCAGCCCTTGAACTTGCCCTCGCGCAAGAAGCGATCGGATTCGACCACCCGACGTGCCACGGCCAGGATGAGGGCGAACGCCAGGTCGGCGGTCGCGTCGGTCAGCACGCCGGGAGTGTTTGTGATCAGCACCCGGCGGCGGGTGGCGGCCGCCACATCGACGTTGTTGTAGCCCACCGCGTAGTTCGCCACCACGCGGAGGTGCGGCGCCGCCGCCATGATTTCGTCAGTGATCGGAACATTGACCATGCCGACGATCCCAACCGGGTCCGCCTCGGCAATGTGCCGTTTCAGCGTCTCGGGCGGCATCCCTTCCGCCTCCATCATCGTGACCTCGAAGCGCTCCTTGAGCATGTCGATGCCGGGCGACGGCAGCGGTAGGGTGACGAAGACCCGGCTCATGCCGGGCGCCGGACGCGCAGGTCGAGCAGCATGACTTCCATCGCGAGGCGAGGATTCACATTCTGATCGATCAGCAACTGGGTTCGCTGGGCGGCCGCCAGCGATGCCCGGACGTGGTCCTGGGGAACCCGGGCCGACCACGCTTCGAGCGCGGACTTCCGCTCCGCCGGCATCGGGCTCAGCACGCCGGCCTGGAGCAACATCGCGTCGCGGAGGAAGGCGGTGAAGCCGCGCAGCGCGTCCGAGGCCACCAGCCGCATCTCGGCTTGCGGTCCCTGCCCGAACCGCGCGGCGTACGTCAGCACCCCATCGACATCCTCGAAGGCCAGCGCCGCCAGCCCCTCGGCCCAGCGATCAGTCCGCAACACCCAGTCGCGATCGGTGAGGGCGCGCGCCGCCCAGCCCGGACGGCCATGCGCCAGGCTGACGAGCGCCTCCGCTTCCAACTCGTTCGCCTGACGCGCCTTGATGAAGCCGACCATCGCGGGCCGTCCGACTGGCGACAGGGCAATCAGCTGGCAGCGCGAGAGACAGGTGGGAAGCAGGTGGTCCGGATAGGCCGTGGTCAGCACCAGGACCGTGTTGGGGGGCGGCTCTTCCAGCGTTTTCAGCAGACAGTTTTGCGCCGCCTCCGTCATCCGTTCCGCATTGGCCAGCAACGCGACTCGGAGCGGCGCAACAAACGGTTTCAAGCTTAGAAACTGCTGAAGCGATTGCTCGTGCGTCGGCGCACCGCGTTCCGGATGAAATCGAATCTCGTCGATGCTGATCGCCTCCGGGCGGTCATCCGACCAGAAGTCTGGATGGACCTCGAGCCGCGATGGCTGCCCATCGCCGAGAAGCTGTTCCTCGGCGAGCGCCCGCCCGACAGCCGTTTTGCCAATCGCCTCCTCGCCGGTGAGGCAGTAGGCATGCGCCAGGCGGCCGGCTTTCTGGTGAGCCCGCAGGATCGAGATGGCTCGGTCATGCCCGGCGATTGCGGCAAAACCTCTAGGTAGAAGTGCCGCGCTTCGACGCGTCCGCGAGGCTGGCATGGCGCCCACCTTAACAAGTCTTTCCTTGACGATGCTGAGTCGCACTTCTATGCTGTAGGCGTTTCCGACAGCGTAGCTGTCAGCTTCTAGGCACCGTCGCATTCCGTCGCCGCCCCGTCGCAGTTCACGTCATAGCAGCGATTCCGATGGATGCGGAAGAAACCGAACAGCAGAAAAAGATCCCTGAGCTGCAGGCAATCATCGAGAAAGGCCTGAAAGGCATCAACGAATGCCGCTACAAGACCGACTGCGAGTTTGCCTGCGCCTGCCCCGGGACCTGCTGAGCTAAGGCCCCACCCCCCAACAGAAACCCCACCCTGAACCCTCCCCCGCAAGCGGGGGAGGGAAAAGAGAGCCCCGCGAGCGGGGGAGGGAAAGAAGGCCCCGCGGGCGGGGAAGGCAAAAGCAGACCTGGCGAACGGCTGCTATAATCCATAAAGGATTCTTTATATGGCGTCCTCTCCTCTCCTCAGTAATCCGTCCCTGCGCGAGTTCCGAGCGCATTACCAGGCGCTGGCCAGCATCACCCGTCTTCGCATCCTTCAATACCTGGCCGGTATCCCCGAGATCACCGTGCTCGAGCTCGCCGATGCGATCGGAATCAGCCAGCCTCGCCTGAGCTGGCACCTGCGCATGTTGCGACGCGGCCAGCTGGTCCGCACGCGGCGGGTCGGGCGCACTGTTCACTACTCACTCAACCGGGAAGGCCTGCATGCCTTCCATCGAGAACTGTCGACCTTGATCGCGCCCCGACCTCGGGTCCCGGCGCTGCAACACGAATGGAGCGAGGTGTAACAAGCGATGGCAACAGACAAGAACGGTAGCCGGCACAACGGCCGCGCGTCGAAGACCACCCGCGTCCGGAGCGACGCTCGGTCGCGCCGCAAGGTCCGGGTCGCGATCCTGGGCGTAGGCAACTGCGCCTCGTCGCTGGTCCAGGGCGTCGAGTATTACCGCGACGCGAAACCGGGGGCGTCGATTCCGGGCCTGATGCACGTCGAGCTGGGCGGCTACCACATCCGGGATATCGAGTTCTCCGCCGCCTTCGACATCGACAAGGAGAAGGTCGGCAAGGACCTGGCAGACGCGATCTTCGCCGGTCACAACAACACGGTCAAGTTCGCCGAGGTCCCTCACCTCGGTGTCAAGGTCGAGCGCGGCATGACCCACGACGGACTCGGCAAGTATCTCTCCGAGATCATCACCAAGGCCCCCGGCCCGACGGCCGACATCGTCGGCATCCTCAAGGCGACCAGGACCGATGTCGTGGTCAATTACCTGCCGGTTGGGAGTGAGGAAGCGGTCAAGTGGTACGCGGAGCAGGTGCTCGAGGCCGGCTGCGCCTTCGTCAACTGCATGCCGGTCTTCCTCGCCCGCGAGCCCTACTGGCGCGGGCGCTTCGAGAAGCGCGGCGTGCCAATCATCGGCGACGACATCAAGTCGCAGGTCGGCGCGACCATCGTCCATCGCGTGTTGACCCGGCTCTTCGAGGATCGGGGCGTCAAGCTGGAGCGGACCTATCAGCTGAACTTCGGTGGCAACACCGATTTCCTCAATATGCTCGAGCGGGAACGCCTGGTCTCGAAGAAAATTTCCAAGACGAACAGCGTCAAGTCACAGATGAAGACGGATATCGGCGCCGACAACATCCATATCGGGCCTTCCGACTACGTGCCCTGGCTGGGCGATCGGAAGTGGGCCTACATCCGGCTGGAAGGCCGGTCGTTCGGCGACGTGCCCCTCAACGTCGAGCTCAAGCTCGAGGTCTGGGACTCACCGAACTCGGCGGGTGTCGTGATCGACGCCATCCGTTGCTGCAAGCTCGGCCTGGATCGCAAGCTGGGTGGCGCCCTCGATGGGCCGTCGTCCTACTTCATGAAGTCACCGCCAACCCAGGTCACGGACGGGGTTGCGCACCAGCTAACCGAGGCCTTCATCGCCGGGACGCCAGTCGACGGCAAAGCCGCCGAGCGCGTCCAGGCTGTGCCCGCCCCGGAAGGGACCGCTCGGCGCTAATGCTCCTCCCTCGGCTGTTCAGGCTGGGGAACTGGGTGATGAGGGCGCTCCCGCCGCGGGTTCGCTATCCGCTGGCGGCGGTCACCGGACGCTGCGCGTTTTACGCCATGCCCCGACGCCGCCGAGTGGCCTTCGAGAACTTCGGGCAGGTGCTCGGGCTGCCCTGGAACGACCCTTTGGTGAAGCGCACCGCACGGCATGCCTTCGGCAACTACTTCAAGATGTTCGCCGACTTCATGCTGATGGACACGCTCAAGCCTGAGCAGATCCGGCGCATGGTCCGCCCTCAGGGCATCGAGCGGATCGATCGGGCCCTCGCCGAGGGCAAGGGCGTGGTGGTGGTCACCGCCCACGTTTCGAATTGGGACATCCTGGCCGCCGCCTCAGCGGTGTACGGCTACCCGATCAGCGCCGTGACCAACGATCTGCCCAGCGGTGGCCTCAACGAGTTGGTCATCGCGTCCCGCGAGCGGATCGGGATGAAGATGATCGGGCTCGGCCCCGGCAGCCTGCGCCAGATCATCAAGGCACTCGGGCGTAATGAGCTGGTGGCACTGGCGAGCGACCTGTACAGTGGTCACCGTGGCGTCCGGGTGCCCTTTTTCAACCGGCCGGCGACGTTCCCGTCAGGGCCGGCCGCTCTCGCCTTGAAGACGGGCGCGCCGATCCTGCCGGTATGGTGCCGGCGCCAGCCCGATAACCTCTACATCGCCGAAGTCGAAGCCCCGATCGAAGTCAGCCGCACCGGCGACACCAAGCGCGACATCCAGGTGACGACGGAGCGGATCGTGCAGTTCTTCGAACGGATCATCCGCCGCGAGCCCGACCAATGGCTCGTCTTCCTGCCCGTCTGGCGGCAGGAGCAGGCGCCGCAGAGTCCCGGCCCACCGATGCAACCGGTCCTCGACCCATCGTGATCGTCTATCTCGGCTTCCGCCTGATCGAGGGCATCATCGCCCGCCTGCCGCGCCGGCTCGCCTATGCGATCGGGGTCGTCACGAGCACGCTCGCCTTTCCCTTGCTCGCCCGCCAGCGCAAGGCGCTGGAGTCGAATCTTCACCACGTGTTGCCCCACATGCCTGGGCCGCAGCTACGCAAACTGGCCTGGCGCAACTGGCTCAACTACACCAAGGCCTGGATCGACTTCTTCAAGATCCCTCGGATGGACCGCCGCAAGCTGGGCGCCCTGTTGTCGCCGTCCGGACTGGAAAACCTCGACGCCGCGATGGCACGTGGTAAGGGCGTCATCGTCGTGGCGCCGCACATGGGATCGTGGGAGCTGGCCGCGGCCAGCTGGGCAGCCTCCTTCGGCGAGATCGGGGTCATGGTGGAGCAAATCGAACCGCGCCAGCTCTTCGATCACGTGTCCGCCCTTCGCTCGCGAATGAACATCCGGGTGATCCCGCTGAGCCGTACCGGCGCCCGGGACATCATGCGCATGCTGAAGGATCACCGGATGGTGGTGCTGGCCATGGATCGTGACATTTTGAACACCGGCCAGCCATTCAAGTTCTTCGGCCGGCTGACATCGTTTCCCACCGGGCCGGTCGAGATCGCCCTCAAAACCGGGGCACCGATCCTGCCCGCCTTCTGTATCCGGGACGCAAATGACGGCTACATCGCCATCGGGGAGACGCCGCTCTTCCTCACCCCAAGTGAAGATCACCGGGCGGACGTCCGAGGTGCCATGGAACAGATCCTGGCAACGTTTGAACGGTATATAAAGAGCTATCCGGACCAGTGGCACGTACTCGAGCCAATCTGGCCGGAGAAGCCCGTCGTCCCGGTCGTCACCATTCCGTCACCGCCGGCGCAAGCCGCTGTGGGCGATTAAGGAGGAACTCGTGGGCAAAGCCGACTTCCACATCCATACATCTTTGAACGACGGTACCGCCACCGTCCGGGAGGTCCTCGACTACGTTCGCGACCGCACCGATCTCGACGTGATGGCGATCACCGACCATGACCGCCTCACCGGCAGCTACCAGGCGCTCGAGATGGCCAATGAGTATCGCTTCGAGGTGGTGAGCGGCTGCGAGATCACCACCCTGCACGGGCACCTGCTGGCGCTCTTCATCCAAAAACCCATCCCCATGTGGCGCCCGCTCGATTGGACGATCGGCAAGATCCACGAGCAGGGCGGGCTGGCGATCGCGGTCCACCCCTTCTCCATGCTCACCCGCAGCATCGGGTTCCGCTCGTTCGACGGCATCATGAAGCATTCGTCACCGGACATCTACTTGGATGCGGTGGAGACCTTCAACCCATCCGTCGCCGGTCGCACCTGCGCCGCGAAGATCGACCGGCTGAACAAGAGCCGATTTCACCTTCCGGAGGTCGGCTGCTCCGACAGCCACCACCTCCAGGGAGTCGGTACCGGTTACACCACCTTCCCCGGCAAGAGCGCGCAGGACGTGAAGAAGGCCATCCTGGCAAGCCAGACCAAGGCATTCGGCGAGTACTGGGATTTCGTGACGCATCGCCGCATCGCCCAGCTGAAGTTTCGGCGGATCGGCCGCAACTGGGCCCGTATGGGACGTTCCGCCGTTCGAGCTTTCGCCCGAGGCTAGGTCGATGAGGGGAAGCCGTTCATGAAGATCGGCCTCGTTTCGGCCTATGACTACGCGCATCCGGGCGGCGTCACCGAGCACGTCCGTCATCTCGCCGCCGGGCTTAGGCGACGTGGCCATGACGTCACGGTCTTTGCGCCCTGCTCGGACAAGGAGCTGGCGGAACGTGACAGCGATTTCATCCGGGTAGGCCGGCCGTTCCCCATCCCCATGCACGGCTCGGTGGCCCGCATCACCGTCAGCCTGCATCTCACCAACCGGATCAAGCACTACGTCCGGGATGGCGGCTTCGATGTCATCCATTACCACGAGCCGCTGATGCCGGTGCTGCCGGTCACTGCGCTGCGGGTGTCGAGGACGTGCAACGTGGGAACCTTCCATGCCTTCGCCCGCTCGAACATCGGCTACTACTACGGCAAGCCGCTGTTGAAGCGCTATGTACGGCGGCTCCACGCGCGGATCGCGGTGTCCAACCCGGCCCGCGAATTCGTGCGGCATTATTTCCCGGGCGATTATCGCGTCATCCCGAACGGGATCGATGTCAAGCGCTTCCAGAATCAGGCTCCCTACCCGGAGCTGCGCGACGGCATGTGCAACCTGCTCTTCGTCGGCCGGCTGGAGTACCGCAAGGGCCTCGGCTACCTGTTGCGCGCCTTCGCCCAGCTCAAGCCGCAGTACCCGAACTTGCGGCTCATCATCGTTGGCGACGGGCCGCTGCGCCGCTGGTACAGCAACTTCCTCGCCCGCAAACAGCTGGATGATGTCGTGATGGCCGGCTACGTGCCCGCTTCCGACCTGCCCCGCTACTACGCGAGCTGCGACATCTTCTGCTCACCGGCGACCGGCGATGAGAGCTTCGGCATCGTCCTGCTGGAGGCGATGGCGTCCGGGAAGCCGATCGTCGCCACCAGCATCGACGGCTTCCGCGAGGTTGTGACCCACGGCCGGGACGGGTTGCTGGTCGAGCGCAAGAGCCGCCGGCAGCTGTCCTACGCGCTGCAGACGCTGATCAACAACCCGGCACTACGCCAGGAGATGGGCCAGGCCGGCCTGGTAAAGGCGCGCCGCTATGACTGGGAACGTGTCATCGACGAGGTCACTGACGTCTACCGCCAGGCGCTCGACCAGGCGCAGCCCGCTCCCTCGGTGCGCCTGGAGCCGAGCTTGAGTCCGCGCTGATGTTTACCCAGAAATTCCAGGCATGGGTGCGCCGCTGGGCGGAGCGTTTCGTCAGCGTCTTCCGCGAATCGCCAATCACGCCGAACATGCTGACGCTTTTCGGCCTGGTCATCACGGGCGCCGGGGCCTTTCTCGTCGCCATCAACCAGTTGCTGCTCGGCGGCCTCGTGCTGACCGTCGCCGGCTTCTTCGATGTCTTCGACGGTGCCCTCGCCCGGGCCTCGGGCAAGGTCTACCGCTACGGCGCCTTCCTCGACTCGACCGTCGACCGATATTCCGAAGGCGTCGTCTACCTGGGAATCCTCATCTACTTCCTGCGGCACCACGACGGTCTGCAGCCGATCATCGTCTTGATCGCGCTTGCCGGGTCCTTCCTCGTGAGCTATGTCCGGGCGCGGGCGCAAAGCCTCGGCTTCACCTGCGACGTGGGGATCCTCGCCCGACCCGAGCGGGTCGTGATCATCGTGGCGGGCCTGCTGCTCGAATCGATCGGGCTGCGGGTCGGGCCCTGGTCGCCATTGACGGTGGCGCTGCTCATCCTGGCGGTCGGCACCAACTTCACCGCCGTCCAGCGCGTCTGGGTGGTCTGGCAGCAGAATCGGGCTGAGCTTCGGGCCATCCGCGGGCAGGCCGCCCCTTCAGCCGGCGCCGACCCGTCGGCACCACCGCAGCCGGTTCGGGCGGCGATGCGGCGGTTCTTCGAGAACCTGGGCAAGACCTAACCTGCGGGAAAGGCCGAGGTTAGGGCTGCGGGATTTCCCGCATGTATCATCGCGGTTAGGGCTGCGGGATTTCCCGCATGTATCATCGCGGTTAGGGTTGCGGGATTCCCGCATGTATCATGTGGGCGTGCAGGTCGCGATCTATGCCGACCGCGACCCGGGCGGCAAGAAATTCATCGCCACGCTGAAGCGGCGCCTGAAGAATGAAGAGATCCGCGCCTGGCAGGTGCGCAAGACGGCGCCGTTCACCCTGGTGCACGCCGGCGATCGTTATACGAAGATCCGCGTGACCTTCGTCCCGGCCGGCACCCGGGGGTTCAGCCGCGCCGCCAGGGCAGGCTTGCTGGGCGCTTTCAAGAACCCGGAGCCGACGCTGCTCGCCACCATCTCAGACGGCCCGTCCGCCGATCGCGTCCTCGGCTTCGTGGTCGGCATGCTCACCCGCCACGCGCAGCCCCTGGGCGTGTCCGGCGTCGGCATCCCTTTGACCGGGTCTGCCTCGAGCCGTTAGCTCGTCTCGGTCTCGGTGGCCACGCCGCCGCGCAGGCCGAACAGGTGCTTCTGCCAGGCCAGGTAGATGACGATCGCCACGTTGATCAGCAGGATGCTGATGCGCACCGGCGTCTGGCGGCTCAGCACTTCACCAACCTCCAGGGGGATGCCGATGCAGCCCGCGATCACGGTGAGGTATTCGGCCCAACGGCGCCGCCGCGCCAGCCCGATCGCTTCCGTCAGCTCCAGCATTCCGAAAAGTAGCGCGCCGATGCCGATGAGCAGCACGGTCCGCAAGGAAAATCCGCCGATGGGGCGAAGCACCGTGATCAGGAGCCGCGGAATCAACCGCCGTTCGGGATTGACGTCGAGCTCGCTTACCCACTGGCGCACCAGGAAAACCACGCTGCGGCTCCGGGTCAGCAGGGCGATCCCGAGAATGAACACCAGGCTGCCGCGAATCGCGCGCTCCAGGATGATCAAGCGCACGATCGTGTCGACCGGCTGCGTTTCCCGGCCCAGCTCGCGCTTGACCTCCTGCCAGAAGGTCACTGCGGCAGCGCCTCGAGCAGGTGATCGAGATCCTCGTCGCTGTTGTAGTAGTGAGGCGAGGCACGCAGGAAATCACTGCGCAGCGAGACGATGACGCCGGCCTCGCGTAAGCGGGTGTGCAGCTCGGCCGGCACCATCCGCGGATGGCGAAACGACACAATGCCGGAACGCTCAGATGGCAGCGTCGGTTTCAATACCAGCTCATAGCCCCGGCGCGGGAGCTCGTCGCGCAACCGGTCGGCGAGCCGAAGGACACCGTCTTCGACCGCGGGCGGACCGGCCCGCAGCAGAAGGTTGATCGCGGCTCCCATGCCGAGAATGCCCGGATAATTCGGGGCCGCCTCCTCGAAGCGGCGGGCATCCGGCTTCAGCGTGAGGTCATACTCGAAGTACTCCTCGTCACGGACCACGCTGTCGGTGCCGATCGTGACCGGGGTCAATCGTTCCAGCATCCGCGGTCCGACGTAGGCGAAGCCCACGCCGATGGGACCCAACAGCCATTTCTGTGCACCCGCGCAGAGAAAGTCGACCGGCACCGCTGGCAGGTCCAAGCGCAGGGCACCGACCGCATGGATCGCGTCAACCACCAGCAGGACGTCGCGGCCTTTGAGCACGGTGCCGAGCGTGGCGAGGTCGGTCCGAAACCCGTTCCAGAACTGGACCGCGCTGATGGCCAGCACGCGAGTCCGGCGATCGCAGAGACGCACTAGGGCCTTGACGTCGATCCGGCCATGCTGGGGGCGGTAGAGGCGGAGTTCCACACCCTTTCGCTTGAGGCCCATCCAGGGGTAGATGTTGGCGGGAAACTCCCGATCCACGCCGACGATGTTGTCACCCGTCTCCCAGTCGAGGCCGGCCGCCACCAGCCCCAGGGCCGATGTCGTGTTCTTCGTAAACGCGATCGATTCCGGGCCGACCGACAACAACTGGGCGATCCGACCGCGAACCTGACTGCGAAACCGCTCCCAGTGCGCCCGGTCGAAGGGTTCCTCCGTCATGCGACCGAGGAACACGTCCATCGCGGTGCGCACCGGAGTCGCCAGCGGTGCGATGGCCGCGTGATCGAGATAGGCGTAGCGGCGCGTGATCGGATATAGCGCTCGCATCTCCTGCGCCGTGAGCGACATACCTTGGGCACACTACACTAGGCATGTTGGGCGAGGCGACCACCATTGATATCTCGGACTTCGAGCGGGTCGACATGCGCGTCGGCCGGGTCCTCGAGGCCGAGCCCTTTCCGGAAGCCCGCAAGCCGGCCTACAAGCTTCGCATCGATTTTGGCCCACTCGGCGTCCGACGCTCGAGTGCCCAGCTGACGGTGCACTACCGGCCAGAGGAGCTGCTCGGCAGGCTGGTCATCGCCGTCCTAAACTTTCCGGCACGGCAGATTGGTCCGGTGCGTTCCGAGGTGCTGGTGCTGGGCGTGCCCGATCCGGACGGCGCTGTCGTGCTGCTCGAGCCAAGCCTCGACGTCCCACTCGGGGGTCGCGTCTTCTGAGCGTGCCGCCGCTGACCCCATACCTGGTGAGTGAATGGCATGATGCGGCGACCGGTGCCCGCGGCTGGTTCGTCATCGATCGCCTGGTAGGCGGCATGTGCTCCGGCGGCATTCGCATGCGTCCGGGCGTGACGGTCGATGAGGTCACCCAGCTGGCGCGCACCATGTCGCACAAGATGGCCATCCTCGACATTCCCTACGGCGGCGCCAAATCCGGCATCGACTGCGATCCCGCGTCTGCGGAGGCGCCCGCGGTGCTGCGGGGCTTCATCGAGGCCATCCGCCCCTTCATCGCGGATCGCTATGCGACCGGGGCCGACCTCGGTACGCGTGAGGACGACATCATCGCCGCGTGCCAGCTGGCCGGCTTGACCCACCCCCTGCAGGCCGGCTTCAAGGCCGAAGCGGGCGCCGGCCTGACACGCGTCAAACAGGCGCTGGCGCTGACCAGCGAAGGCGTGCCCATTACTGAGTTGATCGCCGGCTACGGTGTCGCGGAGTGCACGGTAGAGGCCGCCGAGGTGCTCGGGCTACCGCTGCAAGGCGCGACTGTCGCGCTCCAGGGATTCGGCAACGTGGGCGGCGCCGCGGCCCGCTACCTGGACCGGGAGGGGGCCCTCGTCACCGTCGTGGCGGACATCGAGGGGACGATCGTCGACGAGAATGGCCTCGACGTCCCGCACCTGCTCTCGATCCGCGACCGCTTCGGTCGCATCGATCGGCAGCGCCTGAAGGCCGGAACGCATTGCGAAACCGAGCCCGCCTGGATCAGCCACCCGGTCGACATCATGATCCCGGCGGCGATCGGGAATGCAATCCGTCCTGACAACCAGGCGGGCATCAACTGCCGCCTGCTGGTCGAAGCCGCGAACAACCCGGTGACAGCGGAGGCGGAGGGGCAATTGGAGCATCGCGGGATCACGATCCTGCCGGACTTCGTCGCCAATGCCGCCGCCGCCTTTCTCTTCGGCGGGCTTTTGGAAAAGCGACTCGAGCCAAGTCTCGATTCGATCTTCACGGTAACCAGTCGCCAGCTGCGCGGCACGACCCGCGAGCTGCTCGAACGCGCACGGCGCGAGGGCGTCTCGAATCGTCGCGCCGCCGAGGAGATCGCCGAGGCGCGCCTGCGGGCGGATCGGGAGTAAGCCGACTAGTGCTGGTGGCGCTGCGCGTGGCGGCGCATCATGCAGTCGTCCATGACCACGTCCAGACCGGAGGCACGGGCCCGCGCGGCGGCGTCCTCGTCGACGACGCCGTCCTGGAGCCAGACCGCGCTCGCCTTGATGGCGATGGCGTCGTCCACGATCGGTCTGACGAACTCCGACCGCCGAAAGACCTCGACCACGTCGACGGGCTGCGGGATCTGCCGCAAGCTCGGGTAGGCGCGCTCCCCCAGCACCTCATCGACGTTGGGATTGACCGGGATGATGCGGTAGCCCGCGCGCTGCATGTAGCGCGCGACGCCGTGGCTCGGACGCCGCGGGTCGGCGCTCAGGCCGACCACGGCAATCGTCCTGGCCGACGTCAGGATCCTCTCAGCGATATCGGTCACCTGAGGGTCCACGCCTCAACTCTACAGGCGGGAATCCCGCGACCCTGACCTAGAATTCGCGTCGTGGCGCCCCCGGCCCGGCTCTCCCCCATCCCAACCCAAATCGTCGACGCCTTTCGTGCGGTGGCACCTGCGATCGAGGCGTGTGCCCGCGAGCATGACTTGCTGATCGACCGCTACCGCCGGGGTAAGCCCAGCTGGGAGCTTCGCTTTGCGCGCCGCGTCGGTGGCCAGGCGGTCCTCACCATCAGCTACCGGGAGCGCACCGGCCATGTCCTTGACGTCAGCGTCACCTGGTGGCTCGACGACCGCGCGACGCAGACGCGCCGGCTGCGGTCAGAGAAGATCGGGGTCTACGACCGGCGCGCGCCGTCGACGGCCCTGGTGCAGCAACTCGAGACGGCGCTGGCAACGGTCGACCACTGGACGCTGGAAGATTTGGGTCCGCCGCGTGGCCCGTTCCCGGGCGCGTCCGATGAGCCGGCTGGCGGTGGGCTGCCGCTGCGATGAGCGATGCCCGCGACGATCGCGCCGCTCAGGACGAGCTGCGACTCGCGTTCGGCCGCGCGATCGGTTTCACGCTCGCCGCGCTCCTCCTCCTGCTCGGCGGGGGCGTCCTGCTGATCCTGATCGCGGCCGCCTTCTTCCGCTTCGCGTTCGGCGGCTAGCCCCGCGGGGCGCTGCCTCCCTGCAGTCGCCGGGCCGTCGAGGGCGGCGGCGGATCCACCGCGCCAGGGTGAAGGATGCCCGCCATGATCTCCACGCTGTCGACCAGGCGAGGACCAGGGCGGCTGAAGAAGGCGTTGCCATCGACCACCCAGGTGTCGGCCCGGAGCGCATCGAAGCGGCCGCGTGCGGCCTCGACCTCGCGCAGGCTGCGGTCGAGGGAGAAGCCGCACGCCATGACCACCACGACCTCGGGATCGGCGTCGATCACCTGCTGCCAATCGACAGGATGCGCCGGCTGACGCGCCACGCCCAGCAGCTCGTCGCCGCCCGCCATGGTGACGAGCTCCGGTGTCCAGTGACCGCAGTTAAAGGGAGGGTCGACCCATTCGAGGCAGACCGCCTTTCGCGCCCGGCGCCCGGCGACGCGCTGTTCGACCGTCGTGACCCGCCGCCGAAGGGAATCGCAGACTTCCTGCGCGGTATCATCCCGGCCGACCAGGCGGCCGACAAACAGGATGTTCTGGAAGACGTCCTCGAGACTCTCCGGCTCGAGCGAGACGAGCTGGGGTGACGACCCCAGCCGGCGAGCGGCGCGCTCCACGATCGGATACGAGACGGCGCAAACCTC
>Ga0099827_10000682_pt1 | contig 16089 bp, 16 predicted proteins | sample CZO8metaG_FD_79339 | JGI IMG/M metagenome (GOLD analysis project Ga0099827, IMG submission 79339) | Vadose zone soil microbial communities from the Eel River Critical Zone Observatory, Northern California, USA - CZOApr15con1.8 metaG | ecosystem: Environmental > Terrestrial > Soil > Vadose zone ...
CAGATGGCCGAGAACAAACAATTTTTCTAGAAGTCGAAGCTTGCCGAGACTACGCCCACCGGGGTGGTCACGTTGGTCTTCTTGGGCTGCGCAACTCCCAGGAGCGCCTGGACCTGGATGGTGCGAGTCAGCATCCAGGAAACAGCCGGGCCGGCGGTGAGGTCGTAATCGCGGCCCGTCGGCGTCTGCGCCGGGTGCGCTTCGTCCTGCACTTCCGACTGCAGGCGGCTGTCGATGCCGGCGCGGATGGCCTCGTTGAAGCGGTAGCCGGCGAAGCCCTTCAACTCGATGTCCTTGCCGCTCTCGCCGCCGGTCTCCACGCCGAAGACGCCGTTCAGCACCAGCTCGAACTGGCCGAATTTGCGGCCGGCGGCGATGAGCATCTCCAATTCACCCTTGTCGGGGTGGAAGCCCACCGTCTTGAAGCGGAGGCCGCCGGCGAGATCGAGTCCGGCCCAGTCCTGCGAGAGGAATTGGTAGCGCACGCGCGCCGCCGGGCCCTGCGCGCCGACCTGCGCGTAGGCGCCCACGTCGACGTGCAGGTTCTTCACCGGGGTCCAGCCGATGCTCCCGCTGATGCTGGAGGAGCCCGCCTGCGTGGCGCCGTTGTCGCTGTTCTGCGTGGCCGTCGCACCGCCCGAGACGCGCAGTGTGCCCTTCTCGGGCACGGCGGGCGCGTCGGTGAGGAGGCTGTCGCGATCGATGCCCTGTGCGCGAACGCCGAGAGCCAGGGCGAGGACGAGAACAGGGAGGAGTCGCATCGGGCCGACAGGGTCGCGTACGAACCTTGCGCAGTCAAGGTGTCTGACATATCCCTCCGTCCCGTGGCGCGGCGCTATTACATCCACACCTTCGGCTGCCAGATGAACGAGTCGGACTCGCAGCGGATGGGCGAGGCCCTGAAGCGCTCCGGCTGGGATGCGACGGCGGCCGCGGAGAGCGCAGATTTGATAGTGATCAATACCTGCGCCATCCGGGAAAAGGCGGAGGACAAGCTCTTTTCCGCGCTCGGGCGCTACCGCCTGCTCAAGGCCCAGCGGGGCACCCGCATCGGCGTCGCGGGGTGCGTGGCGCAGCAGGAGAAGGATGCGCTCTTGAAGCGCGCGCCTTTCGTGGACTTCGTCCTCGGCCCGGACCATCTCGACAAGGTTTCGCAGCTGGTGGAGCAGGGCGGGGTGGAGACGGACTTCATCGACTCGCACCAGTATCTCTTTCCGCAGGCCGATGCGGAGACCAGCCGGGGAAGAGCAACCGCCTTCGTCACCGCGACCAAGGGCTGCGACAACGTCTGCTCGTTCTGCGTGGTCCCCTATACGCGCGGGCGGGAAGTCTCGCGGCCCTACGCGGAGATCGTGCGCGAGGTGGCGGGGCTGGTCGCGGTGGGGGTGCGCGAGGTCACGCTCATCGGCCAGAACGTCAATTCGTACTCGGGCGGGTGCACGTTCGCGGATCTGATCCGGCGCACGGCCAGCGTGCCGGGGCTTTTGAGAATCCGCTTCACCACCTCGCACCCCATGGATCTCTCGCCCGAGCTGGTGCGCTGCTTCTTTTCCGAGCCGAAGTTGATGCCGCACTTCCACCTGCCCGTACAGCACGGCGCGGACACGGTCCTGGAAAGGATGCGGCGCAAGTACACCATCGCGGAGTACGAGCGGCGCATCGCCGAGCTGCCCGGGAAGATCGCGCTGACCAGCGACATCATCTGCGGCTTCCCCGGCGAGACCGAGGCCGAGCACGAGCAGAACCTCGAGTTCCTCCGGCGCACGCCTTACGACAATCTCTTTTCCTTCATCTACAGCCCGCGGCCGCACACCGGCGCCATTCTCAAGATGGCGGAGTGGGGCGAGGTGCCGCGCGAGATCGCCCTGTGCCGCCTCGAGGAAGTGCAGGCCTTGCAGATGGCGCGCACCCTCCAGCGGCACCGGGCACGGGTCGGCTCGGAAGTCGAGGTGCTGGTCGAGGACCGCGGCTTCGGGCGCTCGCGCGAGAACTGGACCGTCCATTTCCAGGGCGATGCTTCGGTGGGCGATCTGATCCGCGTGCGCGTCGAGAGCGCTTCGCTGGTGGCGCTCCGCGGCCTGCAGGCGGGCGTGGTCGCGAAAGCGCCCCCTGCGGAAGCGCCGCCGCGGCGCCGGCTCGCGGTGGTCAGCGCTTAGTGCTGCCGCTCATCGCGCTGGTGGGGCGGCCCAACGTGGGTAAATCGACCCTCTTCAACCGCATCGTGGGAAAGCGGCTGGCCATCGTCGAGGACGTGCCCGGCGTGACGCGCGATCGGCAATATGCCGAGACGCAGCACGGGGCCAAATATTTTCGCGCCGTCGACACCGGCGGCTTCACCGTCGGCAACGACGAGCAGCTGATCAAGGCGGTGCGCGAGCAGGCCGAGACGGCCATCCGCGAGGCCGACGTCATCGTGCTGGTGGTCGATGCCGTCGCGGGGCTGGCCGGCGCCGATCGCGAGCTGGCGCAGATCCTCCGCCGCGGGGGGAAGCCGGTCTTGCTCGCGGCCAACAAGGTCGATTCCAACGAGCGCGAGGCGGACCTCGACTTGGGCGATCTGCACGCGCTCGGCTTCGACGTCTTTCCCCTCAGCGCCGAGCACGGCCGCGGGGTGGGCGAGCTCCTCGACGCGGCCGCGACGCACCTTCCGGAGACGCCGGCGCCGGAAGCGGAGAGCAAGGAAGACATCCACCTCGCCGTCCTCGGCCGGCCCAACGTCGGCAAGAGCACGCTGCTCAATCGCCTCCTCGGCGAAGAGCGCTTCGTCGCCAGCGCCATGCCCGGCACCACCCGCGACGCGGTGGACGAGGAGCTGCGCTGGAAAGGCCGGTGCTTCGTCCTCACCGACACCGCCGGCCTGCGCAAGAAGCGCCACGTGGTGGACAAGGTGGAAGTCTTCAGCGCCCAGCGCGCTCTGCGCACGATCGCGAAGGCGGACGTGGTGGTGGTGCTCACCGATGCGACCCAGCTGGGCGTGGAGCAGGACGCGCGCATCGCGGCGCAGGCCGAGGAGCGCGGACGCGCGGTCATTCTCTGCGTCAACAAGTGGGACCTGGTGCGCGACAAGGAAGGCGAAGCGAAGCGCCTGCGCGAGGAGGCCGCGCGCCACCTGCAGCACGTCGGCTTCGCGCCGCTCCTCTTCGTCAGCGCGCTGGATGGCACGCGCGTCCCGAGGATTCTCGAGCTGGCCGCCGAGCTGCACGACGAGTCCTCGCGCCGCATCGGAACGCCGGACCTCAACGATTGGGTGCAGGCGATGCAGGACGAGCACCCCGCGCCGCTCTTTCGTGGCTTCCCGGTGCGTTTCTCTTACGCTTTCCAGGTGGGCGTGCAGCCGATCACCGTGGCCATCCAGACCAACCGGCCGCAGGCGGTGGACGATTCCTACCGGCGCTTCCTGGTCAACCGCTTCCGCGAGCGTTTCCAGCTCCGCGTCCCGGTGCGCCTCGTCTTCCGGCAGAAGAGCCGCTCTTCGCCGCGCGGGTCGGGAGGGCGCGGCAAGTGAACCCCGATTTGGGCGCGCGCAACATCGGCAGCCCCGGCCTGTGGACCGGGTTCGTCTTCGGTGTGCTGGTGCTGCTCGCCTTCGACCTCCGCATCTCCGGCAGGCAGGAAAAGCAGGGCTTCAGCCATGCGGTCTGGTGGAGCGCCTTCTGGATGGTGCTCTCGCTCATCTTCGGCGCCTGGCTCTGGGCCCAGTACGGCGGCGAGCAGGGGCTGGAGTTCTTCGCCGGATACCTGCTGGAGAAATCGCTCTCCGTCGACAACCTCTTCGTCTTCTTCCTGCTCTTCCGCGCTTTCGCGATTCCGCCCGAGCATCAGCACCGCGTGCTCTTCTGGGGCGTCCTGGGAGCGCTGGTCCTGCGCGGCGGGCTCATCCTCGCGGGCGTGGCGCTGGTGCACCGGTTCCACTGGATCATCGCCGTCTTCGGCGCCATCCTCGTCTACACCGCCATCAAGATTCTCTTCCACGGGGACGAGCCGGACCCCCAGCCCGCCGACAACGCGGTGGTACGCTGGGTGGCGAGGAAGCTGCCGGTGCTCAAGACCATCGACACCCCGGACTTCTTCCGCCGCATCGACGGCAAGCTGTTCGCGACGCCGCTCTTTCTCGCGGTGGTCGCCGCGGAGACCACCGACCTCGTCTTCGCGCTCGACTCGGTCCCGGCCGTGTTCGCCGTGACCGACGATTCCTTCCTCGTCTTCTCCAGCAACGTCTGCGCGCTGCTGGGCCTGCGCGCCCTCTACTTCGTGGTGCGCGGCGCGCTGGCGAGGCTGCGCTACATCAAGCCCGGGCTGGCGGCCATCCTCATCTTCGTCGGTCTCAAGATGCTGCTCTTCAAGTGGGTGCAGTTGCCCACCGGGACGTCGCTCTTGATCATCGCCGGCATTCTCGCGGCGGCGCTGGTCGTCTCCTGGCTGAAAGGCCCGCAGGGCGCAGCAGAATGACTTGCCAGCCGCGCGCCCGAAGCGCAGCCTGTAATGTTCATGTGCCGCATGGCGGGTTACGTGGGGCCGGTCATCCGGCTGGGCGAGATCGTCTCTGCCCCGGCCCACTCGCTGCTCGTGCAGAGCTACAAGCCGCGCGAAATGCAGAGCGGCACGGTGAACGCCGACGGCTTCGGCGCCGCGATGTGGCTCGACGATGGGCGCCCCGAGCCGGCCCTCTACCGGACGGCCGTGCCCATCTGGGCCGACCCGAATCTCGGCTGGATGGGCGAGCGCCTGCGCGTCCGCTCGACGGTGGCGGCGGTGCGCAGCGCCACCCCGGGCATTGGGTTCGAGCTGGCCAACGTGCAGCCCTTTGCGTTCGGGACGCTGGCTTTCGCGCACAACGGGTTCATCCAGGATTTCCGCCACGGCGCCCAGCGGATGCTGCGGGAGAGGCTCGGGACCAAGGCGTACGAGTCCCTCTCCGGGACCAGCGATTCAGAGCACATTTTCGCGCTGCTGATCGAGCACGGCGTGCGCGGGGCGATGCAGGCGCTCGACGAGATCTGCCGCGAGCTCAACCGGAGCGCGGTAGTGACGATGATCCTCGGCGACGGCGAGCAGCTCACCGGCGTGCGCTGGGCGCGCGGGGTGGAGCCGGCGACGCTTTACTTTTCTCGCTTCGGCGAGGGAGTTTGTCTCGCTTCCGAGCCTCTCGACGGGCAGCGCTGGCGCGAATTGCCGTCGGGCTCGATGGCGGTCGCGAGAGCTTCCGCGGATCTGGCGGTGGTGGCCCTGCAATGAAAGCGCGCGCTTCCGTCCGCGGGTCGCTGGCCGCCGAGCTGCTCTCGGCGCGGCGGTTTCTGCTCGCGGCGCTGGAGGAGGTTCCCGAGGAGCGCTGGGCGGAGCAGCCGAGCCCGGCTTATTCGCCCATCGGCTGGCACCTGGGGCATGTTGCCTCCGTGCAGGCGCGGTGGCTGCTGCCGGGGCAGGAGCCGCGCTACCGCGAGCTCTTCGATCCGGCGCTGACCGCGAAGCCGGGGCGCAAGGAGCTGCCCCCAGCCGCCGAGCTGCGCGCCTGGCTGCTGGAGGTGTTCGACCGCGTCTGCGCCGGGCTGGAAGAGGGAAGGGTGCCGGCGATCCTCGGGCTGCCCGAGACGTTTCTCGTGCAGCACATCGCCCAGCACGAGTTGCAGCACGCGGAGCACATCCAGGTCATCGCGGCGCTCTTCGAGAAACGGCTGCACCGCATGCCGGCCCCGCTCAAGCTGCGGCCCGCGGATCGCATCGAGATACCGGGAGGGAGAGTGCAGGTCGGCTGCGCGGATGCGGCGCGGGCGTACGACAACGAGCGGCCGCGGCATGAGATCGAGCTGCGCCCCTACTGGCTGGACGCTGCTCCCGTGACTGCGGGCGAATTCGCACGATTCGCGCGGTCCAAAAAAGGCGCTGGCGTTGCGCCGCTCCGGCTCGACGATCAGGACCCCGACGCGCCCGTCACCTGCGTCTCCTGGCATGACAGTCACGCCTACGCCTCCTGGCGCGGCGCGCGCCTGCCCACCGAGCACGAGCTGGAGGCCGCTAACGTTCCTCCCGGCGGCGTGTGGGAATGGACCGCGAGCTGGTTCGCTCCCTACCCTGGCTTCCGGCCTTATCCCTACCAGGGCTATTCGGTGCCCTGGTTCGGCACCCACCGCGTGCTCCGCGGCGGCTCATGGGCCACCTCGCCCGACCTGGTCCGCCCCAGCCTGCGCAACTGGTACGACCCGGCCCTCCGCGAGATCCCCAGCGGATTCCGCTGCGCGGGAGATCTCTGATGGCCCGCCGCTCGCCGCGCAGGGACACCGGCCGCGATCTCCTGCCCAAGGCGGCCGTGGCGCGCACCGCCACGGTGGTCACTCTCGACGCCGAGGCCGCGGCGCTGCGGGAGCTGCGCCTCGCGCTCTGGAGATCGCCGCGGCAGATCCCCAGCAAGTACTTCTACGACGACCGCGGCTCGGCGCTCTTCGAGGAGATCACCCGGCTGCCCGAGTATTTTCCCACCCGCACCGAACACGCGCTCATCGGGGAGCGCGCAGCCGAGATCGTCGCCACCGCCGGCGGCGCGTCGCTCACCGACATCGTCGAGCTGGGCAGCGGCGCGGCCTCGAAGACCGTGGCCCTCCTCGCCGCCGCCCGCGCCGCCGGCGGACAGCCGCGCTATGTCGCCGTGGACATCAGCGCGCACGCGCTGGCGCGCACGCAGGAGATCCTCGGCCCCGAGGTTCCTTTCGAGCCGGTGCTCGCCGACTACACCAACGGCCTCACGCTCCCGGCCAAGCCCAAAGGCTCCCGGCGCCTGGTGCTCTTCCTCGGCGGCACCATCGGCAACGACGACGACGAAGAGGCGACCCGGCTGCTCTCCCGCGCCCGCGAGCACGTCGAGCGGGGCGACCTGCTGCTCTTGGGCGCGAATCTCGTCACCGATCCCGCCGCCATCCACCTCGCCTACAACGACCCGCGCGGGGTCACCGCTGAGTTCAACCGCAATCTCCTGCGCAACGTCAACGCGCTGGCGGGGAGCGCGTTCGATCCCGAGGCCTTCGATCACTACGCGCCCTACGTGGTGGACGAGCGCCGCATCGAGATGTGGCTCATCCCCCCGCGCCCGATGACGATCGACCTGGGCCGCATCGGCGGCTCCTTGCGCCTGCGCAAGGGCGAGGGCATCCGCACCGAGATCTCGCGCCGCTTCCTGCGCGACGACGTGCTCCGGCTCATCGACGCGGCCGGCTGGACTCCGGAAAAGTGGCTCGAGTCGCCCGACGGGCGCTTCGGGCTGGCACTGGGCAAGTCCCGAAGCGCCCTGCGCGGGCTGTGAGCGACTAGCCGCAGCTCGCGGTGCCGGTGCTGCTGGGGATGACGCACCCCGTGCCGGTGAAGCTTCCGGTGATGTGGTCGCCGCTGTCGAGAGTGATGTCGAACGTGCCCGCCAGCGCGTTGCCGCTGACGCTGGTGAGCGTCACCGTGCCGCTGGCGCCATTGGCCTCCTGCGCGGTGATGTCGTTGCAGGTGTTGTCGTACGAGACAAACTGGGCGATGGCGATCTTGCCTGCGCTGAAGGTCGTTGTGACCGTGTAGGCGCCTGCGATCGGTGCGGCGCCGTTGTTCGACAAGACGATGATGAGGCCCTTGGTGTTCTTTGGGTTGGTGTTGCTCGCCGCCAGCGCGCAGATCCCCGACCGGCCGGAAAAGATGACCACTCCTACGCTGGTGCTCGAGTTGGTCTGGACCGTCGAAATGGTCTCCGCCGGGCTGAAGGACTGGCCGCGGATGGTGAAGCTGCCGGAGCCGCTGCCGCCTCCGCAGCCAACGATGCCCACCACAGCCGCCGCAATCGCAAATCGATTCATGTGTTCCCCCTTAAGAAGTGCAGTCGAGGATGATTTTCCCCATCTGCGCCGATTGTTCCAAGAGCCTGTTCGCCTCTACTGCCTCAGACAGCGGAAAAACGCGATCGATCACCGGCTGGATGCGCGCGCGCGCAACCAGTTGAAGCATGGCGCGGAACTCGTCGTCGGTGCCCATGGTGGTGCCGCGCAGGTCGATCTGCTTGAAGAAGATCTTCGCCATGTCGAGCTTGCTCGGCGACATGCGCGTGGCTCCGTAGAGCACGATGCGGGCCGCGCCCGCCGCGGCGCCGATGAGGTTGTTGAGCCCATCGCCGCCGGCGCCGTCGATGATCAATGAGGGCGGGCTGCCCGCCTGGGTCACCAGCTCTTTTTCCCAGCCCTTCTCCTTGTAGGAGACGGCGGCGATGGCGCCCATGGTGCGCGCCTTGGCGAGCTTTGCCTCGCTGCTGCTGGTGACCGAGACCCGCGCGCCCAGCGCCTTGGCGAAGAGCATCGCCAGCGTGGCCACGCCGCCGCCGATGCCGGTGACGAGCACGTGCTCGTCCTTGCGCAAATCGCCCTTGGTCACCAGGGCGCGCCAGGCGGTGACTCCGCAGACGGGCAGCGCAGCGGCCTCGTTGAAGGAGAGATTCTCGGGAACTTCGCAGAGCATCGTTTGCGGGATGGCGATACTCGTAGCCATCGTCCCCTGCCGCGGCATGCCGAGAATGAAGAAGTCGCGCGACTGCACCCTGGGATCGGGCCCCCAGCCATAGCAGGGGATGATCACCGCGCGCTTTCCTACCCAGGACTTCTCGGGCGCGGACTCGACCACGCCCGCGCCGTCCGATCCGAGCACGCAGGGGAGCTGGATCTTCGCGTACAGGCCCTGCCGGATCCACACGTCGCGATGGTTCAGCCCGCAGGCGTGCAGCCGCACCACGGCCTCGCCGGGTGCCGGAACGGGATCGGGCAGCTCGATCAGCTTCAGCTCTTCGGGCGGACCCTGCTTCTCCAGCCGCATTGCGCGCATCACTTGGCTCCCGGGGTGAAGACGAGCCGGAGCGCCGCTTCCAGGCCCGCCAGGGTTGGGTTGTCGCCTTCCGGATCGAACGCCGTATAGGTGCGCACCACCACGCCGAGCGCCAGCGACGGCGTCATCTGCCAGTCGGCGCCGCCGCCGGTGCGGGTGGCGAGCGAGTAACCGAGCGCCGCGCGGTTGGTGAACTGCACGATGGCCAGCTCGAGATAGGGCGCGATGGGCGTCGCATCGAGCGTCGCCTGCAAGCCGACCGCCGCGGAGCCGATGCCGCCGCCTCGTGCCGCGCGCTGCGCGAGATCGGCCATCACGTAGACCTGGTCGGTCATCCGAAAGGCCGCTCCGATGCCCGCGCCGCCGCGCGCCCCCAGCTGCGTGGTTGGCTGCCCGAAGAGACCTTCCAGCCGCAGGCTGAATTGCGGCGTGCCGGGAGGCAGCGGCGCCGCCAGGAAGATCGCGGCCAAAGAGAGCAAGGCGGTCACCGGCGGCACCTTACAACGATTGACTTCGCGGGGGGTTTCCGGCAGGAACATCCGTCCCCAAAAGGAGCAGTCTTGGCAGAGAAGCTGGACCGCAAGCAGCTCAAGAGACCCGACGAGTTCCAGGTCAAGGCCGGCCAGGCCATGGAGTGGATGGTCGCGCACCAGCGGCCGCTGCTCGCGGGGCTCATCGCCGCGGCGGCCCTGGTGCTGATCGCGTGGGGCTTCACGGCATGGCGCGGCGCGCGCGAGGCCAAGGCCGGCGCGGCGCTGTCGGAGGCGCTGGACTTACAGTCGCGGCCGATAACCGGCGAGGGAGCGCAGCCCGGCGTGGAGACGTTCCCCAGCAAGGAAGAGCGCGAGAAGGCGGTCATGGCCGCGCTGGAGAAGGTCCGCAGCGAGCACCCAAACACGGCCGCGGGCACTACCGCGCTGGCGGAGATCGGCTTCCGCAAGCTCAAGTCCGGCGATGCGGCGGGGGCGGAGAAAGATTTGCAGGCTTTCATCCAGGCCGCGCCCAAGGACCATCCGCTGCGCATCTTCGCCGCCGAGTCGCTGGGCTATGCCTTCGAGGCGCAGAACAAGCTCGATGAGGCGCGGGCGGCGTTCGAGAAGCTGCGCGAGCTGGGCATGGCGGAGCGCGCGGACTTCCAGGCGGCGCGGCTCGATCTCGTCCAGGGCAAGCCTGACGCGAAAGCAAAGCTGGAGAAGGTCGCCAAAGATTATCCAAAAGATCCTGTCTCGATGGAAGCGAACCTGCGCCTGGAGCTGGCCGCGCTGCCGGAGCAGAAGAAGCCGCAAGGCAAGAAGTAACCTTCATGCGCCTGCTCGCGGCACTGCTCGCTTTCTCCTGGGCGCCGGTCTCGCACTCGCCGCAAGCACCGGCGCGCGGGACGCAGCTCGATCGGCCCTTTTTTGTCGGCGAGATGCAGCGGCTGGTGCCGCCCGACGAAGTGCCTTTCCAGCCGCGCGAAACCGCGACGCCGGTCATCGACGAGGCCCAGACCCGGCTCTACACCGGCACCCACGACGGCAAGGTGCGCTGCCGGTTTCACGGCAAGAACTCGTGGATCTACCGCGCGCGCGGAGCGATCCTCGCCGCGCCGCTCCTCGAGGGCGAGACGCTCTACGTCGCCGACGCCGACGGCAAGCTCACCGCTCTCAACCGCTTCACCGGCAAGCCGCGCTGGCAGGTCGACGTGCACGAGGAGCTGACCACCACGCCCACGCTCTCCGAGGGGCGGCTCTTCGTCATGTCCAGCGAGGAGTCGATCACCGCCATCGACGTCAAGGAAGGCAAGAGCCTGTGGAAGTTCCACCGCGATCCGCCGGGCGGCTTCACCATCCGCGGCAACGCGCGGCCGCGGGCGGGGCACCAATCGGTGTTCGTCGGCTTCGCCGACGGAACGGTGGCCGCGCTGCAGCCGCAGGACGGCGTGGCCCGCTGGACGCGGCAGGTGAGCGGGAGCGGCGACTATCTCGACGTGGACTGGATCGAAGCGCCGGAGGGCGATCCGCGCATCTACGTGGCAAGCGCCAAGGCGGGAGTGATGGCCATCGAGGCGAACACCGGCGAGACGGCCTGGACCGCGGCCATCCCCGGCGCCAATCACGTGCTGGTGGACGGACCGCGGGTGATCGCGGGCGGGAAGGGCGTGGTGGTGGCGCTCGACAGGCTCGCCGGCGCGCAGCTCTGGAAAGTGGAGCTGAAAAAAGAGCACTACCCGACCCAGCCCGTGACCATCAGCGGGCTGGTGCTGGTGGCGGAAGATCGCGGGGCGCTCCTGGGCGTAGACGCGCAGACCGGCGAGCCGCGCGGCGCGTTCGATCCGGGCAGCGGTTTCTCCCAGCCGGCGCTGGTCCGGCCCGGCCTGGCGTACATCATCTCCAACGGCGGAGCTCTGTATTCGTTGGGGCTCCTCCCGTGAAGCGCGCGCTGGTCGTCGCAGCGGTCATCGAGCGCGGCGGCATGGTGCTGGTGACGCTGCGGCGGCCCAAAGGAGAGCGCGCCTCGCTCTGGGAATTTCCCGGCGGCAAGGTGGAGCCCGGCGAGGGAGAGCGCGCGGCGCTGGCCCGCGAGCTCAAGGAAGAGCTGGGCGTGCGGGTGCAGATCGGGGAGGAGGTCGCGCGGGTCGAGCACATCTATCCCGACCTTCAAGTCGAGCTGGCCCTCTACCGCTGCGCGCTGCACGAGAAGGAAGAGCCGCGCGCGCTGCAGTGCGAGGAAGTGCGCTGGATTTCCAAAGGCGAGCTGCCCGGGCTGCCGTTCTGCGAGGCGGACGTGCCCGTTCTGGTGAAGCTGGCGGAGGAGACGGCGTGATCACGGCGTCGTTCCGGCACATCGCCGGAATCGGCGGGCTGCGGGAGCGGCAGCTGTGGTTTTCCGGGGTGCGCTCGTGGGACGACCTTCCTGCCGGCGCGGTGCTCTCGCCGAAGCTCGATGGAAGGCTGCGCGAGGGCGTCTCCTCGAGCCGGTTGCGGCTGGCGGCGGGAGACATCGGGTATTTTGCCCGCAAGCTGCCGCAGACGGAGCATTGGCGGCTGCTGCCCCAGGTGATCGAGGACGCGGCCTGCCTGGATATCGAGGCCGCGGGGGACGAGATCACCGTCATCGGCCTTCTTGATCGGCACGGGCCCGCCAGCATGCTGGGCGATCTGCACGGATTTCCGGCGCGGGCGCGGAACTGGTCGGCCCTGATCACCTTCAACGGCACCGCTTTCGACTTGCCCATCCTCCGCCGCGTCTTCCCTGACTGGGAGCCGCCCGCCGTGCACATCGATCTCAAGCACGTCTACCAGCGCCTGCGCGAAAAAGGCGGCCTCAAGGAAATGGAGAGGCGCGCCGACTTTTTCCGCCCGCCGCACCTGGCGCGCCTCTCGGGCGCCGACGCCGTCTCGCTGTGGCAGGCGCAGAAAGCGGGCGACCGCGCCGCCCTCCAGCGGCTCGTCGAGTACAACCTCTACGACGTCTTCCATCTCCGCCCGCTCGCGGAGCTGGGCTACAACCGCCTCTTGAAGCGCACCGGCATGCCCGCGGCGGAGCTTCCGGTGAGCGACCGCGGCGCGATGCTCTACGACGTCACGAAGGCCGTTGCCGATGCGCTATCAGGAGCAGCGCAGGCAAGAGCACCAGCGCGGTGGTGATGGTCGTCACCTCGCCCACCATCGCGTACCAGCCGAAGCTGCGCAGCGCGCGGTTGAGCGAATAGAGCAGCGTGCCGTAGCCGATGATCGAGGTCCACGAGCAGAGCGCGACCGCCGGCCCCACCTCGGCCATCGAGCGGAGGACGTCGCCGCCTCTCTCGCGCACGCGCGCGGCGACGTTGGCGCCGTAGTCCACCGCGATTCCAAAAGTGATGGGAAAGACGATGAAGTTGAAGAAATTGATCTTCAGCCCGAGCGCCGCCGCGGCGCCGCACATGAGCACCACGCCGAGGAAGAGCGAGCCCGCCACCTCCAGCGAAGTGCGCAGGTTGCGGAAGAAGACGAAGACGAGAATGCAGACGCCGGCGAAGGAGAGCAGGGTGGTGCGCGGGCCCTCCTTGTCGATGTCGGTGAGCAGGTCGGCGAAGATGACGTTCTCGCCGGTGGCGTCGTAGCTCTTGCCGTTCACCGGGACGTTGCGCACGCCGGCCACGAAGGCCTCGAGATTTCCCGCGAACTCGATGTGCGCCTGCGGCTTGGCGGTGATGGCCGCGATGCGGCCCAGCGAGCCGTCCCGCTCGCGGAAGCGATCGAGCAGGTTCGGCGGCGCTTCCCTCTCGCTCACGGGCCGCTGCTCGGCGAGCTGATCGCGGACCGCGCGCAGCCGCTCGCGCTGGGCGGCGTCGGAGATCTTCGCCAGCCGCGAATCGGGAACTTCGGCGATGATCTCCTTGATGACGGCGAGCTTCTCCTCCTGCTGCCGTGGCACCACGCTGGAGATGGTGTCGCAGCCGTCGATCAGCTCGCTGTAAGGCGCCTGCTTCATCCGCTGCTTGATCACTTCGCAGAACTCATCCGCCTCGTCGCGGGAGTCGAGCAGCGCGATGGCGCCGGAGAGCGATTTGCCGAAGGATGAATTGGCGCGGTCCTGCGTTTCGGTCAGCTCCTTGTGGCCCTTGGGGGGATCGTTGGTGAGGTTTTCGAGATTGCGCTCCATCGCGGTGGGAAGCTGGCGGAGGAAGGCGATGGCCGCCGCGACGCAGAGCACGGCGAAGATTCCGACGATCAGGCGCGGGTGCGCGTAGAGCCGCGAGAGCGCGGGCAGCATCCAGGCGCCGTCCGATTGCGGCCGCTGCTTTGGGGCGCCGTGGATTTTCTCGAAGAGCGCGAGCAGCGCCGGCACCAGCGCGAAGGTGCAGATCCAGCAGAGCAGCATGCCGATGCCGCCGATGAATCCGAAGTGCCGGAAGCCGCGGTTGGCGGCCATGATGAGCACCCCGAAAGAGACGCTGGTGGCCGCCGACGCCAGCAGCGTGGCGCGCGCCGTCGTCTGCGCGCCCTCGATGCACGAGGCCGACAGCGGCTCCCCGCGCGCGCGAAGCTGTTTTACCCGCGCCAGGTAGATGAGCCCGTAGTTGATTCCGTTCCCCACCACGATGGCGCCGAGGAAGGCGGTCTGCGTGTTCAGGTAGCCGATCACCACCCAGGTCAAACCAAAAGTGATCGCCACCGCGATGAGGATGGCGATGCCCAGCGAGACGGTCGATCGCAGATCGCGGAAGAAGAGCAGGATCGAGGAGAGCACCAGCACCACCACCAGCACCGCGGTGCCCGCCACGTCGTTGATGATCGCTTCATACTCGGCGATGAACATGGGAAAGCTGCCGGCGAAGCTCACCCGGAGGTGCTTGTTGGAAATCTCCTCCGCGTGCCGATCGACCACCTTGTGCATCCTGCCCACCAGCTCGCGCGCCTCGCCCACCGAGAGGCTGGTGCCGGCGGGCCGCACCACCAGCGTCAGCGAGGTGTGATCGGGGTGGACCATGAAGCCGTCGACGAAGCGCTTGAAGCGCTCCGCCACCTGCTCGCGCGGCAGCGGCTGCTTCGGGTCCATCCACGAAGGCTTGTCGGCCTGCGGCTTCTCCTCCTCGTCCAGTTCGAAAGCCAGCGGATTGGCGGCGAGCTTGCGCTTCTTGATCTCCTCGCGGACCGCGTCGCGCGCCTTGCGCAGATCCTCGGGCGGCACGAAGAGCGGCCAGTGCGCCTCGTACCATCGCTCGACCGGCTTCAGGTTCCAGTCCACCGAGCGGATCTGCGCGGGGCCCATGGCGAGAAAATCCTCCGCCAGCGCCGGAGCCAGCGACTCCGCGTTTCCGAGATTTCCGTCGAGGGTCTGGACGACCACGTACACCGTCCCGTCGCCGCCGACGCGCCGGATCATCTCCTTGACCAGGCGCACCGAGGGCAAGTCCTCGGGCAACAGCTCCTGGAAGCTGGAGCGGATTTCCAGGTGCGACGCGGCCCAGATGGAGATTGCGGCGAGCGCCAGGCCCGCCGCGAGGAAGAGACCGGGCCGCGCGACCGCCGCCTCCGTGGTGCGCGCCACGAAGCCGCCCCGCGGAGATGCCACGTTCGTCATGTGCACGGGCGGAGCACTACCACATCACGCCGCCTTGGATGGGGTGGCGGAGGTGACGCGGAAATCGCGCTCGTAGATGCGCACCATGGCGAGAAAGAACGCCACGATCAGCGGCCCGAGCAGAATCCCGATCAGGCCGAACATCGCCAGGCCGCCGAGCAGGGAGAGGAAGATGAGCCCGGTGTGCATCTGCACCTGGCCGCGCATCAGGAGAGGCTTGCCCACCTGCTCGGCGCCGACCACCACCACCAGGCAGAAGAGCGTCAATAGAATAGCCGCGGGGTGGTGATGCCCGACCCAGAGCGAGATCGCGACCGGGATCCACACCAGGCTCGTCCCCACGCCGGGAACGAATGAGACGAGCGCGGTGAGCATGCCGAAGAACCCGGCGTGCGGAATGCCGCAGAAAAAATATGCGCTGCCCGCCGCCATGCCCTGGAACGCCGCGGTGGCGATGATTCCGGTGACCGTCGCCAGCATGACCTTGCGCATCTCGACGGTCAGCTCCTGGGTCTGCTTGGCGTCGAGCGGAGAGACGCGCCAGGCCCACTCCACCACCCGCTGGCCGTCGACGAGCAGGAAATAGAGCGCGATGAGCATGATGATGGTGGAGGCGACCGCGCGGCCGCCGGACGCCAGGAGGCCCGGCATCGCGTCCTGGGCAAAACCCACCACGTAGCTGATGGCGTCGTAGACCTGCTCGCGCGAGAGGTGCAGCAGCTGGAGAACGCGTTCGATGCCTTCAGGCAACGAGGCGGCTTTCAGCTCCTCCACCGAATGGACGCCGAGCGTGTCGTGGATATAGGCGAGCCCGACCATCGACTCGCGGGTGAGGAACGCCACCAGGCTGGCGAACGGCGCGACGATGACCAGCAGGACGCCGGCGGTGACGAGCGCGCTGGCAATGACGCGCCGGCCGCGCAGCGCAACGCTGAGCCGCTCGAGCGGCCCGTGCAGGACCGCGGCGAGCACGATGGCGAGAAAAAGCGGCGTGCGGAACGGCCAGGCCACGTAGAGCAGGAGCACCGCCGAGAGCAGGAGCAGCACCAGGAACGTCCGCGAGATGCGGCGGGACGGGGGAAGATCCACGGCAGCAGTCTACCGCTTGGACGGCTCGCCTGCAGGTTCAGGGGCCCGGCGTACTTCTCGACGGCTCCAGAAATGATGGCCAGGTGGCGCTGCACTACGTGTCGGGTTTCCATCCCG
>Ga0099827_10000683_pt1 | contig 16087 bp, 10 predicted proteins | sample CZO8metaG_FD_79339 | JGI IMG/M metagenome (GOLD analysis project Ga0099827, IMG submission 79339) | Vadose zone soil microbial communities from the Eel River Critical Zone Observatory, Northern California, USA - CZOApr15con1.8 metaG | ecosystem: Environmental > Terrestrial > Soil > Vadose zone ...
CAATGTCAGGGCCACGACCGGTGCCGCGGTAGTGATGACCACCACCGGCCGGGTGGTGGCCATGGCGAGCTACCCGACCTACGACCCCAGTGTCTGGGCCGGCGGCATCTCCGTCGCCGAGTTCCGCAGGCTCTTCGGCTCGCGTGCCTTCGAGCCGATCCTGAACCGCGCCGCTCAGGGCCAGTACGCGCCGGGGTCGACATGGAAGGTGACCTCCGCCGCCGCAGCGGTAGCGGCCGGCTACCCGCTCGCCGGTCCCTACGCCTGCCCGGCCGCCGTGACGATCGACGGCCGCAGCTATGCCAACGACGGCCTCCCGAGCCTGGGGGCGATGAGCCTGGGCCAGGCACTCGTCGTCTCCTGCGACACGGTCTTCTACAACCTCGCCTACGACATCTGGCTGACCGACGACAGGAAGGCAGACGACGTCACCTCCGGCCACGCCCGCGTGCAGAAGATGCAGAAGATGGAGCTGGCCTGGGGCTTCGGCAAGAACACCGGGATAGACCTGCCGGCCCAGAGCCCCGGCACTGTGCCCACCCGCGAGTGGCTGTACTACCTCTGGAAGGACAACGCGCACGCCGGGCAGAACTGGTGCAAGCACGGCCGGGCCAGCGGCACGTACATCCAGCGGATCGAGTATGACGACTGCCGCTTCGGCAATGTATGGACGCCAGGCCAGTCGGTGATCGCCGCCATCGGCCAGGGATACGTGACAGTTACCCCGCTTCAGCTGGCCCGTGCCTATGCCGCGCTCGCCAACGGCGGCACGCTGTACAGCCCCCGGATCGGCGAGGCGCTGCTCGCCCCGGACGGAAAGGTGGTGCGGAAGATCAGGCCTCCGGTGGCGGGTCACCTGCCGGTCGCACGGAGCACGCTCGCCTACATCCGCAATGCCCTGGCCGGCGTGGTAACGCGGGGCACGGCGGCCGGCGCGTTCTCGGGTTTCCCGCTGGGCAAGGTGTGCGTGGCGGGCAAGACCGGCACGGCGCAGGTGGCCGGCAACCTTGCGACCTCGGTGTTCGCGTCGTTCGCGCCGTGTGGCCACCCCAAGTTCGTGGTCGTCATGATGATTCCCGACTCCGGGTACGGCGCGGACGTCTCCGCGCCTGCCGTCCGGCAGATCTGGGACGACATCTACGGGCTCGAGGGTCACCACGCGGCCCTGCCAGGAGGCAGGCTGCCGGGCATGCCGCAGATCGGCAAGGCCGGCCATATCGCGCCGCCGGCCGCCGCGCGGGCAAGGACGCGCAAGTGAGCTGGTCAGGCCGCGGCGCGGGCGGCCTCGGCAGGCTCGCTCCGGTGCGGCCTGCCGGGCGCGGCACCATCGGTGTGTCCGGCCGCACCCGGAGCCGGCTGCCGCTGACCCTGCTGCGGCGGGCGGTGGCCAGGCAGTCACCGCTGCGCCAGCTCGACTGGCTGCTGCTGGCGGGGGTGCTCGCGCTGAGCCTGATCGGCACGCTGCTGGTGTGGTCGGCGACCGAGCCGTCGCTGCGGCAGGCGGGCGCCGATCCGCACACCTACCTGATGAAGCAGCTGCTGAACGTCGGGCTCGGCCTGATCTTCATGCTCGCCGTGAGCATGCTCGATGACCGTCAGCTGCGGCAGTACGCGCCGTTAGTCTACGGCCTGTGCTGCGTGGGGCTGCTGGTGGTTCTGACCCCGCTCGGGAGCATCGTGAACGGCGCGCACTCCTGGATCTCGCTGCCCGGCGGGTTCCAGATCGAGCCGTCCGAGTACACCAAGCTCGCGATCATCGTGCTGGTCGGCATGATCCTCGGCGACTTGCGCCGTACCGAGTCGCGGCCCAGGATCCGGGCCGTCGCCCTGGCCATCGGCTGGGCGGGAGTCCCGATCGCGCTGGTGGTCATCGAGCCCGACCTCGGCGCGACAACGCTGATGGTGACCCTGCTGGTGGGCATGATCGCGCTGTCGGGCATCCGGCTGCGGTGGCTGGCGGTGCTGGGGGCGACGAGCGGTCTCGCGGTCATCGCGGTGCTCAACGCGCACCTGCTCAAGGCCTACCAGCTCAGCCGGCTCACGTCGTTCCTGCACCCGGCGGCCGATCCCAGGGGCGCCGGCTACAGCGCGGCCCAGGCAAAGATCGCCATCGGCTCGGGCGGCCTGCTGGGCCAGGGGCTCTTTCACGGGCGGCTGATCGCCGGGAACTTCGTGCCCGAACAGCACACGGACTTCATCTTCGCGGTCGCGGGAGAGGAACTCGGCTTCGCCGGGGCCGTCGCGATCATCGCGCTGCTCGCGGTCGTCCTGCTGCGGACGCTGCGGATCGCCGCTCGCGCGGATGACCAGTTCGGCATGCTCGTCGCCGCGGGCATCGCGATCTGGTTCGCGGTCCAGTCGTTCATCAATATCGGCATGACGGTCGGCATCACGCCCGTGACCGGGCTGCCGCTTCCGTTCGTGTCCTACGGCGGGTCAGCCATGTTCGCCGACATGATCGCGATAGGCGTGCTGCAGGTGGTGCACCGGCACCGGTCGGTCTTCAGCTGACCGCCGGGCCAGCAGGTGCCTGGCCGGGGCCGCTAGGGGGGCGGGCCGTGCGGGTCGGCGGTCAGGCTCGGATCCTTGGCGGCCGCGGGGCGGGCCGTGGACTTGCCGTTGCGCCAGGGCTGCGCAGTGGCCAGCCACGCGCCAGCGCCAGCGAGCAGGACGGCACACAGTATCCAGCCCAGCGCGGTGCTGCCGACACCGATGTACTTCAGGCCCGACGCGAAGATCACGAACGTGATGACCGGCCTGATGTAGCGGTCGGGGGCCCGCGACGACAGGAACGAGCCGACCAGGACCGCCGGGACGCTGCCGATGATGATCGATGTGGTGACGGAGAACTCGACATGGCCGAATGCCAGCGCGCCCAGGGCCGCCGCCGCCGTCAGCGGGACGGCCTGCGTCAGGTCCGTCCCCACCAGCTGGCCCGCGCTCAGCATCGGGTAGAGGAAGAGCAGCAGGACGATCATCAGGGAGCCCGAGCCGACCGAGGTGATCCCGACGATGAGCCCGCCGGCCATCCCGATGCCCACGGTGGGCAGCGGCCGGCAGACGACGTCGCGGACGATGCCGGTGCGCTGCTGGCCGCTGCGCCGGTCCAGGACGTAACGCAGCACCATCGCCGCGGCGCCGACCAGCAGCGCGGCGCCGAGCGCGGTCTCCACCCGGCCCTGGGCGGCCGAGCCGCTGCCGAACAGGTGCAGCAGGTAGGAACCGGCGAAGGCCATCGGCACCGAGCCGAGCACCATCCAGCCCACCAGAGTCAGGTTCACCGTCCCCTTGCGCAGGTGCACGGCGGCCCCGACCGGGCGCATCAGCACGGCGGCGACCAGGTCACTGGAGATGGCGGTCGAGGGCTTGACGCCGAACAGCAGGATCAGCATCGGCGTCATCAGGGCGCCACCGCCCGCGCCGGTCAGCCCGACCAGCAGCCCGACGACGGCGCTGCCGAGCACGATGTAGGGATCGGCGTGCATAGGTCCCTCCGGATCATCCGATGCCACTAGCCCGCACGGCCGGCCGGCCGTGCCCGCAGGCGTTCCGCCTCCTGGCCGTGCCCGCAGGCGTTCCGCCTCCTGGCCGTGCCCGCAGGCGTTCCGCCTCCGGCCGTGCTTGCTATCTATATGCATGATCGGGGAAGTCGGTATCTCCGGTGGCCCGCCTGCGAGAAAAGGCCCGGCGGATACCGCTATCCCCGGCTGCCCGGCGTCATCGGTAGGCTGTGACGATGCCTGTGCAGTCCGTGTACGCCGCTCTGGAGCCGCTGCTCCCGCTGATCCGCAAGCCGATCCAGTACGTCGGCGGCGAGCTGAACTCGGTAATCAAGGACTGGGACGCCGCCGAGGTCCGCTGGGCCCTGATGTACCCGGATGCCTACGAGGTGGGCGCATCCAACCAGGGCATACAGATTCTGTATGAAGTGCTCAACGAGCAGGACGGCGTGCTCGCCGAGCGCACCTACAGCGTGTGGCAGGACCTGGAAGGCAAGATGCGCGAGCATCAGGTGCCCCAGTTCACCGTGGACGCGCACCGGCCGGTTCGTGCCTTCGACGTCCTGGGCGTGAGCTTCGCCACCGAGCTCGGCTACACCAACCTGCTGACGGCGCTCGACCTGGCCGGGATTCCGCTGCGCGCGGCCGAGCGCGGCGCGGACGACCCGCTGGTGCTGGCCGGCGGGCACGCGGCCTTCAATCCCGAGCCGATCGCGGAGTTCCTCGACGGCGCGGTGCTGGGCGACGGCGAGCAGGCCGTGCTGGCCATCACCGAGCTGATCCGCGGCTGGAAGCGGGCCGGCCGGCCAGGCGGCCGGGACGGGCTGCTGCTGCAGCTCGCGACCGCCGGAGGGGTCTACGTCCCCCGGTTCTATGACGTCGATTACCTGCCGGACGGCGGGATCAGGCGGGTGACGCCGAACCGGCCGGGCGTCCCGCGTGCTGTCGGCAAGCACACGGTGATGGATCTGGACTCCTGGCCGTATCCGCGCAAGCCGCTGGTTCCGGTGGCCGAGTCGGTGCACGAGCGGTTCAGCGTGGAGATCTTCCGCGGCTGCACCAGGGGATGCCGGTTCTGCCAGGCCGGGATGATTACCCGGCCGGTCAGGGAGCGCTCCCTCACCACGATCGGCGAGATGGTGGATGCCGGGCTGACCGCCAGCGGCTTCACCGAGGTCGGCCTGCTCTCGCTGTCCAGTGCCGATCACAGCGAGATCAACGAGATCGCCAAGGGCCTGGCCGACCGGTACGAGGGCACCAACACCGGCCTGTCACTGCCGTCGACCAGGGTCGACGCGTTCAACGTCACCCTCGCGGACGAGCTGAGCCGGGGCGGGCGGCGTTCTGGCCTCACCTTCGCCCCCGAGGGCGGTACCGACCGGATCCGCAAGGTGATCAACAAGATGGTCACCGAGGAAGACCTGATCAAGACCGTCACCACCGCCTTCGCCAGCGGGTGGATCCAGGTGAAGCTCTACTTCATGTGCGGCCTGCCGACCGAGACCGACGAGGACGTGCTGGCCATCGCCAACCTCGCCCGCCGGGTGATCGAAGCCGGCCGGGCGGCCAGCGGCCGGCGTGACATCCGGTGCACGGTATCCATCGGTGCCTTCGTGCCCAAGCCGCACACGCCCTTCCAGTGGGCCGGCCAGTGCGACCACCAGACCGTCGACGCCCGGCTGCACAAGCTCGGCGCCGCGCTGCGGGCCGACCGCGGCTACGGCAAGTCGATCGGCTTCCGCTATCACGACGGCAGGCCGTCGGTGATCGAGGGCCTGCTGTCCCGCGGCGACCGCAGGGTCAGCGCGGTGATCAGGGCCGCCTGGGAGGACGGCGCGCGGTTCGACGGCTGGAGCGAGCACTTCTCGTTCGAGCGCTGGGAGCGGTGCGCGGCGCGGGCGCTGGCCGGCCGCGGCGTGGACCTGGCCTGGTACACCACCAGGGAGCGCCCGTACGGCGAGGTCCTGCCCTGGGATCACCTGGACGCCGGCCTGGACCGCGACTGGCTCTGGCAGGACTGGCTGGACGCCATCGACCCGGCCGGGGCCGCCGAGGTGGACGACTGCCGGTGGACGCCCTGCTTCGAGTGCGGCGTCTGCCCGGCCATGGGCACGGAGATCCAGGCCGGGCCGACCGGAGCCAGGCTGCTTCCGCTGACGGTCGTCACCGGCAGGTCGGCCGGGCCTGCTGGCCAGGAGCCGGCGGTCGCAACGGCCAGCACGCTGGCGGCGCGGGCGGCAGGCGGGCAGGGTGACAGGGACGTCCCCGTTTCGAATGGGGCGGCAGGAGGCGGCGGCTAGATGGCGCGTCCGGTACCGGCTGGGCCGCCGCCCGCGCCGATCGCCCAGCGGCTGGCGATCCGGTATGCTAAGAGGGGCAGGATGCGCTTCGCGAGCCACAGGGACATCGCGCGGGCGGTCGAGCGGGGAGTGCGGAAGGCCGGGCTTCCGGTCGGGTATTCCGCGGGCTTCTCGCCGCATCCGAAGATTTCGTATCCCGGCGGCGCACCGACCGGGACCGCGAGCGAGGCCGAGTACCTCGAGCTCTCCCTCACCGGGTCATGCGATCCCGCTGACGTCCGGGAGCGGCTCGACGCAGCCCTGCCGGACGGGATTGACGTGATCGAGGTTGCCGAGATGAGCACGTCGGATGCGCTGCTGCTCGAGGCCTCGGAATGGGAAGTGCTCTTGCCGGGGGTCGCGCCAGAGGCGGCGGCCAGCGCGGCAGAGGCGTTCCTCGCCGCGCCAGTCGCGGAGGTAGAACGCCTGACCAGCAAGGGAATCCGGCGGTTCGACACCCGTGCCGCCGTCGTCACGCTGGAGCTTGACCGGCGCGCCCGTGAGGAGCGGGACGCCGGATGTGCGATACTTCGAATGGTTGTTCGGCAGATGACTCCTGCCGTCCGACCCGATGACATCCTGGCTGCACTCCGCCATATGTCGGCCCTCGAGCCATCGTCGCCCCCGCTGGTGACGCGGCTGGCGCAGGGGCCGCTCGGCAGGGAGGCTGCCGCCGGGACTCCCGCGCCCGGAGGATCCGGGGCGGCTGAGTCCTCCGGGCCATCCAGGCCCACGGCGGAAGAGCCCCTGCCTGCAGGGCAGAGCGCGGCACAGGGGCAGGAAAAGGCAACGTGCCTGGATGCGGAGGGCGCCGAAGCGGCGCGCACCGCCCCGCTGAGCGCGTACGAACAGCTCCCGCGCGGCGCGGAGGGCCCGGATACGGGACCGCGCGCCCGGGAGCCTGACGGGAGAGATTGCCCGGATGCTCGAAACCGAGCGACAGAACAGACAGTCCGATAATGATGAGACGGCACCTTCTGGCCAGGAGAGCCAGGAGAGCCAGGAGACGGGGGGACAGGGCCGGAGGCTGCTCCGAAGGGCCCGTCGCGCCGTGACCCGGCCGGCCGGCCCGCCGGGAGACGAGGCCGGCGCACAGCCGCCTGCGGGCGGCCAGGAGCCTGCGGCGCAGGCGGGTCAGGCACTGGGAGCAGATCCAGCCGATGCGCCGCCCAAGCGGCGTCGGCCTGCCCGGTCGCCTGCGTCCGCATCGCCCGCATCGCCTGCGTCCGCCCCGCCTGCGTCCGCCCCGGCGGCCTCCGCCCCGGCGGCCACGCCGGCGTTCACTCCGGCGGCCACGTCGGCTGCGGCGGGTCCAGGGGCGTCGGCTGCGGCGGGTCCAGGGGCGAAGGTGACCTCGGCGGCGCAGGATTTCCGGCCGCCTGCCGCGGTTCCGGCGGCCACCTTCCAGCCGCCGCTGGTCATTTTCCAGCCGCCGGACATCAGCGAGGTCAGGGCGCCCGGCAGCACGGGTCGCGCCCGGCACCAGCCTGGCTCCGGTGCGGAGACCGGCAGCAGCGAGGGAGCCGCAGGCCGCTCAGCAGCGGACGGCGCTGATGACGCTGACGGGCCGGACGACGGCGGCAGCGGTCAGCAGCCCAGCCGGCGCAGGAGCAGGTCACGCGGCAAGTCAGGCGCAGCCGGCGATGCCCAGGGCGGTCCGGCCGACGGTGCCGTCGAGCCAGGCCAGGCCGGCCAGGACTGGGCCGAGGACGACGCCCAGACCGCAGGCGACCAGGACGGCGAGGGCGGCGGACCGGCCAGGCGCAGGCGTCGTGGCGGGCGCGGTCATGCCAAGGGCCGCGGCGCGAGCGAGGACGGCGGGGAAGCCGGAGCCGGGGCCGCCATGCCGGGGTCCGGCCAGGAGAGCGACACCGGCGAGCAGGGCAGCGGCGCGAGGGCAGGCACGGACGGAGCCGCCGGGGACGGCGACCAGGACGGTGACGGGCCAGCGACGCCCGCACGGCGCCGCAGGCGCCGCCAGCGCAGCGGCTCGGGCGGGGACTCTGACCTGGCCCCGGACGACCCGCCGGACACTGTCGTGCACGTGCGCGCGCCCAGAGCAGCGGCAGCCACCGACATCGGCGATGTCCGGTCGGTCAAGGGATCGACCCGGCTGGAGGCCAAGCGGCAGCGCAGGCGCGAGGGACGCGACTCAGGGCGGCGCCGCCCGCCGATCATCACCGAGTCGGAGTTCCTGGCCCGCCGGGAGGCGGTGGAGCGGGTCATGGTGGTCCGCCAGCATGGCGAGCGGACCCAGATCGCGGTGCTGGAGGACGGCGTCCTGGTCGAGCACTATGTGGACAAGGCCAGCCACCAGTCCTATGTCGGCAACGTCTACCTCGGCAAGGTGCAGAACGTGCTGCCCTCGATGGAGGCGGCATTCGTCGACATCGGCAAGGGCAGGAACGCGGTCCTGTACGCCGGCGAGGTCAACTTCGACGCCAGCGGCCTGGAGGGCGTGGCCAAGCGCATCGAGTCGGCGCTGAAGTCGGGCCAGTCCATCCTGGTGCAGGTCACCAAGGACCCGATCGGGCACAAGGGCGCGCGGCTGACCAGTCAGGTGAGCCTGCCCGGCCGGTACCTGGTCTACGTGCCCGGCGCCTCGATGACCGGGATCAGCCGCAAGCTCCCCGACACCGAGCGGTCGCGGCTCAAGCAGATACTCAAGCAGGTCATGCCGGAGAACGCCGGCGTGATCGTCCGGACCGCGGCCGAGGGCGCATCCGAGGAGGAACTCGCCCGCGACGTGGCCAGGCTGTCGGCGCAGTGGGAGGCGATCGAGCGCAAGGCGAAGACCGCCACGGCGCCCGAGCTGCTCTACAGCGAGCCTGACCTGACGCTGCGGGTGGTCAGGGACATCTTCAACGAGGACTTCACCAAGCTGGTCATCGCCAGTGACAACGACTGGGACATGGTGGACGAGTACGTCCGCTACGTGGCACCCAACCTGGCCGACCGGATGGAGCGCTGGACCGGCGACGATGACGTGTTCGCGGCCTACCGCCTCGACGAGCAGCTCGCCAAGGCACTCGACCGCAAGGTGTGGCTGCCCAGCGGCGGCTCGCTGGTGATCGACGTGACGGAGGCCATGACCGTCATCGACGTCAACACGGGGAAGTTCACCGGCCAGGGCGGCAACCTGGAGCAGACGGTCACCCGCAACAACCTGGAGGCCGCCGAGGAGATCGTCCGCCAGCTACGGCTCAGGGACATCGGCGGCATGATCGTGATCGACTTCATCGACATGGTGCTGGAGAGCAACCGAGATCTCGTGCTGCGGCGGCTGATCGAATGCCTGGCCCGAGACCGGACCAAGCACCAGGTCGCCGAGGTGACCTCGCTCGGGCTGGTGCAGATGACCAGGAAGCGGGTCGGCTCGGGCCTGCTTGAGGCGTTCTCGGTGCCGTGCGAGCACTGCAACGGCCGTGGCGTCATCGTGTCACTTGACCTGGTGGACCATGTGCCGCCGCAGGGCCGGGCAGGCGCCGATGACCGGCAGGGCGGCGGCGACCGCAAGCCGAAGGAAGGCCGCTCGTCCAGGGGCGGCAGACGCGGCTCATCGGGTGCCGCAGCGGGCGATCCGAGCGGCGGTGATTCGGGGACCGAAGGCGACCGCGCAGCGACGGAGGTCAGGCCGCGCGCGGGAACCGCCCAGGCCGGCATGGCCCATGTCGGGGCCGCGCTGACGGGACCGGTTCAGGCCGGGACTGGCGACGCCGGAACGGCAGCCGCCGGGACGGCTCAGGTCGGTCCTGCTTTCGTCGGGACAGCCCATGTCGGGACCGTCAAGGTCGGGGCGGTGCAGGGCGGCCCGGCCCGGCGCGGCGATGCCTCGGCCGGCTCTGGCGTCCAGGATGCGGCGGCTCATGGCGGCGGCGATGCCTCGGCCGGCTCTGGCGTCCAGGATGCGGCGGCTCATGGCGGCGGCGATGCCTCGGCCGGCTCCGGCGTCCAGGGCGCGGCCGGCGACGGCGCGGAGGTTTCCGGGAATGCCGGCGGGACGCGGGCGCCCAGGGCGTCGCGGAGCAGGTCCGGCAGGCCCAAGGCAGCGGGCGAGCCTGAGATGGCCGTCACGGCGGGGGAGGCAGCAGCCGGGACGGGGACTCTGCTCCGGCCCGACGGCCACACCGGGACGGACGGCCAGGCTGGGGCCGGCGAGGCGGCGGCGGCCGCCGGTCGCCCCGCCGCGCGCGGCCGTCGCGGCCGCGGCACGGCAGGCAAGAAGACGCAGGCGGCTGAGCCGGCCGAGGACGGCGCCGGGCCCGACGACGGGCCCCACGCCGGGCCTGACACCGGGCCAGGCACCGGGCCCGCCGCAGTGCCCGGCGGGGACGCAGCCGGCGAGCCCGGCGGGCAGGCTGGTCCTGGCCGTCATGACGATGCACCGGAGGCTCAGCCGGCGGCCATCTGACGGGCCGCGCAATCTGATACTCTTTGTGGTCGGCGCACCGGAAGAATCCAGCGGCGGATACGCGGCTGGGATGAGCGGTGCGCAACGCTGGCAAGCCCGCCCGCATCGACGCCGAACCATTCCGCGAATCTCGCGGCGGGCTGGCACAAGGGAGAGAGAGTTCTGGCGTGTACGCGATCGTGCGCTGCGGCGGCAGGCAGGAGAAGGCGTCAGTCGACGACGTCCTGACCGTGGACAAGCTCGCCGGTGAAGTCGGCTCCAGCATCAAGCTGGCCGCCGTCCTCGTTGTCGACGACGACAAGGTGATCAGCGACCCGGCGGAGCTCGGTGGCTATGAGGTCACCGCCGAGATCGTGGGCGCCGCCAGCGGCCCCAAGATCAACATGATCCATTACAAGAACAAGACCGGCTACCGGCGCCGGCTGGGCCACCGGCAGAAGTACACCCAGGTGAAGATCACCGGGATCGGCACCGGCGGCGGTAAGGGGCGCGCCAGCTCGAGGAAGAAGGTCTGAGATGGCACACAAGAAGGGCGCGTCGTCCAGCCGGAACGGCCGCGACTCCAATGCCCAGCGGCTCGGCGTCAAGCGCTTCGGCGGCCAGGTCGTCAACGCCGGCGAGATCATCGTGCGCCAGCACGGCACTCACTTCCATCCGGGAATCGGCGTTGGCCGCGGCGGGGACGATACCCTGTTCGCCCTGGTCGCCGGGAAGGTCGAGTTCGGCACCCGGCGCGGGCGCCGGGCCGTGAGCGTCATCGAAGCCGCTTCGGAGGTAACGCAGGCAGCGGCGGCGGCCGCCAGCTAGGCCAGCCGTAGCGTCGCAGCAGCACAAACAGGCCAGGGGCGGACCGGCTATCGGTCCGCCCCTGGCGCATTGCGGAGGAGGTGTGTCGGTGGCGGAATTCGCGGACCAGGCTGAGCTGCGCGTGCAGGCGGGCGATGGCGGGCACGGCTGCGCCTCGATACACCGGGAGAAGTTCAAGCCGCTGGGCGGCCCCGACGGCGGCAACGGGGGCCGCGGCGGCGACGTGATCGTCGAGGTCGACCCCGGCGCCGCGACGCTGCTCGACTTCCACCGGCGGCCGGTGCGCCGGGCCGGCAACGGCAAGCCGGGCTCGGGATCCAACCGGAGCGGCGCCGCGGGCGAGGACCTGATCATGGCTGTGCCGGACGGCACCGTGGTGAAGACCATGGACGGCGAGGTGCTCGCCGACCTGACCGGGCCGGGCACCAGGTTCGTGGTGGCCCGCGGCGGGCACGGCGGCCTGGGCAACGCGGCGCTCGCCTCATCGAAGCGCAAGGCCCCGGGCTTCGCGCTGCGCGGCGAGCCAGGTGTCGAGCGTCATCTGCTGCTCGAGCTCAAGACCGTCGCGGACGCCGGCCTGGTGGGGTTCCCGAACGCCGGGAAGTCCTCGCTGATCGCCGCCATGTCCGCGGCTCGCCCCAAGATCGCGAACTACCCGTTCACCACGCTGATCCCGCACCTGGGCGTGGTCGAGGCAGGACAGACCCAGTATGTCGTCGCGGACGTGCCCGGCCTGATCCCTGGCGCGAGCCACGGCAAGGGGCTCGGGCTCGACTTCCTGCGGCACGTGGAGCGCTGCACGGTGCTCGTGCACGTGCTCGACTGCGCCACCGAGGAGCCGGGCCGGGATCCGATTTCCGACCTGGACGTGATCGAGGAGGAGCTGGCCGCCTACGAGGCGGCCACCGGCGCCGGCCTGCAGGACCGGCCGAGGGTCGTGGCGCTGAACAAGATCGATGTCCCGGCTGCGCGTGACCTGGCCGCTCTGGTCGCGCCCGAACTGCAGGCGCGCGGCCTGACCGTCTGCCAGATATCGGCGGCCACCCGCGAGGGGCTGCGTGAGCTCTCCTTCACCCTCGCGGCCGTGATCGCCGCGGACCGTGCCGATGCCCCGGTGCTGGAGTCGACCCGGCTGGTACTGCGGCCCGAGCCGGTCGCGGGCCCGGCGTTCGAGATCGTCCGCACCGGCGACAACAGCTTCCTGGTCCGCGGCGAGAAGCCCCGCCGGTGGATCCAGCAGACCGACTTCAGCAATGACGAGGCGGTCGGCTACCTCGCGGACCGGCTGGCCAGGATCGGGATCGAGGAGGCGCTGGCCGAGGCCGGAGCCGTGGCTGGAGCCGAGGTGCTGATCGGCGAGGAGAGCAACGCCGTGGTCTTCGACTGGGATCCGCAGCTGCCCGACGATACGGCGCTGGGCCCCCGCGGCACCGACCGGCGGCTTTCCCGGTAGGGCAGCGGCCGCCGGGAAGGCGGCCAGGCCGGACGGAGAAATAAAAAAACGCGCTACATTTGTTAGCGCTGTATCACTGTGTTGCCGTATCGCTATATCGTTTTTATCCGGCCCACAACTCAATGAGCTATTTAAAACGGACTTCTTTAGTTTACCGGAAAAGGAGCCTGGTTGTCAAACGGGGAAATGGCCCGCGAGCAGGAATACGTCTCGATGCTCTATGGCCGACTCGATGAACTTCGCAAGCGCGCGTCCGGCCGCCTGTCGCGGGTGCTGCGGCAGACGGGCGGGACGCCTCAGGCCAGGACCGAGCGGGACGCGTTCAGCACGCTGTACAGCCGGCAGCTCGCCCAGTTCGACGCGGCCGAGCACGGCCTGTGCTTCGGCCGGCTCGAATTCACCGAGGGCGAGCGCCGTTATATCGGCCGGCTCGGCCTGCACGCCGAAACCGATGACTATGAGCAGCTGCTGATGGACTGGCGCGCGGCGGCCGCGCGGCCCTTCTACCTCGCCACCGCTGCCTCGCCCGGCGAGGTCAAGGTGCGCCGTCACCTGAAGACGCGCGGCCGGACCGTGCTGTCCATCGACGACGAGGTACTCGACCTGGCCATGGCCGACCCCACCAAGCACGAGGGCCTGACCGGCGAGTCCGCCCTGCTGGCCGCGCTGAATGCCAGCCGGACCGGGAAGATGGGCGACATCGTCGAGACGATCCAGGCGGAGCAGGACCTGATCATCCGCTCCGACCTGAGCGGCGTCGTGGTGGTTCAGGGCGGGCCCGGCACCGGCAAGACGGCGGTCGCCCTGCACCGGGCCGCGTTCCTGCTGTACACCTACCGGCGCCAGCTGGAGAAGCGCGGCGTGCTCGTGGTCGGCCCGAACGCCACCTTCCTGCGCTATATCGGGCAGGTGCTGCCCTCGCTGGGCGAGACCAGCGTGCTGCTGTCGACGATCGCGGATCTGTTCCCCGGCGTGAGCGCGCGGGGGACCGAGCCCCCGGAGGCGGCCGCGGTCAAGGGCGGCCTGGCCATGGCGGGTGTCATCGCGGCGGCGGTGCGCGACCGGCAGCGAATCCCCGGCCACGAGCTGGAGATCGTCTTCGACCACGAGAAGATCGCGCTGTCCCGCCAGGCCTGCACGCAGGCACGCGAGCGGGCCAGGCGCTCGCGGCTGCCGCACAACCAGGCGCGGCGGATCTTCAGCCGGGAGGTGATCACCGCCCTGACCCGGCAGGTCGCCGGCCGGCTCGGTGCCGACGTGCTCGGCGGCGGCAACCTGCTCGACCAGGCTGACCTCGACGACCTGCGGCAGGAGCTGCGCGGCAACCCCGGCGTCCGGGCGGCCATCGACGCGCTGTGGCCGGTCCTGACCCCGCAGGCGCTGCTGGCCGGCCTGTTCTCATCGGAGCACGCCCTGGACTCGGCCGCGCCCTCGCTGACCGAAGCGGAGCGGGCGCTGCTGCTGCGGGACGCGGCGGCCGGGTGGACGCCCGCGGACGTGCCGCTGCTGGATGAGGCGGCAGAGCTGCTGGGCGAGGATGACCGGGCGGCCAGGGCGCTGGCTGAGCGCAGGCGGCGGGCCGAGGTCGCCTATGCCCAGGGCGTGCTCGACATCATGTCCCGCGACCTGGACGACGATCCGGAGATCCTGATGGGCTCCGATGTCGTGGATGCCACCGAGCTGGCGCTCCGGCACGAGAACTCCGACAGCCTGACCGCCGTCGAGCGCGCGGCCGCCGACCGGACGTGGGCGTTCGGCCACGTCATCGTGGATGAGGCGCAGGAGCTGTCCGAGATGGCCTGGCGGATGCTGATGCGCCGCTGCCCCGGCAAGTCCATGACGATCGTCGGCGACATCGCGCAGACCAGTGACCTGGCCGGGCTCTCCTCCTGGCCGCGGGCACTGGGGCCGTACATGCAGGATCGGTGGCGACTCGCGCCGCTGACGATCAACTACCGGACGCCCGCCGAGATCATGACGGTCGCCGCCGACGTGCTGGCGGCGATCGACCCGGAGCTTGAGCTGCCCAGGTCGGTACGCGAGTCAGGCACGCAGCCGTGGCGGCTGGAAACGCCGGCGGCCGGCCTGCCCGGCCAGCTGGCCGGGGCCGCGACGGCGATGGCCGGGCTGACCGGCGACGGGCGGGTGGCCGTGATCGTGCCCGCCGCCCGGCTCGGCGAGCTCGGCGAGGCGGTGAGCGCCGCCCTGCCGGGGACCGCCGTGGGGGAAACCGCCGAGCCTGGCGGCCCGGTGGAGCTGGAGAATCCGGTCGTGGTGCTGAGCGTCCGGCAGGTCAAGGGGCTTGAGTTCGACGCCGTGCTGATCGCCGACCCGGCCGAGATACTGGCCGAGTCGCCCCGTGGCCTCAACGACCTGTATGTCGCGCTGACCCGGGCGACCCGGCGCGTCGGCGTCGTGCACAGCGGGAAGGTGCCCGGCGTGCTGACCGGGCTCAGCCCGATCGGCTCGGCCGCGGAGATCAGCTGACCGGCACCTGACCCGCCCGGCCGGTCCGTGGCCGGCGGGCGTCAGGCCGTTTGGAAAGGAAGGTCAGTCCTGGTCGTCGCGGTTCCCGCCGCCGAACCTGTTGAACAGGCGGCTGCCCGCGCCCGCGGCCGTCTCGGCCACCCCGCGCACCGCGCCGATCAGCGGGTCGGCGCTGCGGTTCCACGAGTCCTGGTAGGACTTCGCCGCCGACCTGAACTCCTCGCCGACGGAGGTGTCCGAGTCATCCTCGCGGCGGGGGTAGTTCCCGGCCAGGATGTCGCGGTACTCACCGCCGGCAGCCCAGCGGTCCAGCTCGGCGAAGCGCACCACGGCGAACGGGTGGATGTTGCCCTGCAGCTGCAGCAGCTTGAGCAGGCCCTCGCGAAGGTCGGGGACCGCGTCGTATTCCCGCGCCTGCTCGTGGAAGGCGTCGTGACTGAGCTCGCCCAGCTGCGCGCCGCCCGCGGTCTTCATCAATGCCCGCCGGCCCGCCTCGACGTCCTGGCCGGCCAGCACGCCCGCCCGGTCGCAGGACAGCTCGGACTTGCGGTACCACTCCTCCAGGCCCCAGATGATCGCCTTGAGGCCGAGCCAGGCGAACGGCACGAACGCCAGCCGGTTCGCCAGCGCCATCAGGGCGAGCAGCATCGTGCGGTAGACCGCGTGCCCGGACAGCACGTGGCCGAGCTCATGCGCGATGGCGAAGCGCATCTCCTCGGCGTCGAACAGGTCCACCATGCCGGTCGTGATCACGATGAACGGCTTGTCGGTGCCGATCGCCATCGCGTTCACCCTCGGGTCCTGGCTGATGAACAGCTCGGGGATCCTGGGCAGGTCAAGGACATAGCAGCCGTCCCGCAGGTACTCATACAGGTCGGGGAACTGGTCCTGGGACGCGCGCACGGAGCTGGCCAGGAACAGCAACCGCAGGCTCCGGTCGCTGAACAAGCCGGCTAGACGGCGCAGCAGCACGTCGAAGCCGGTGAGTTTGCGCATTGCTACCAGCGCCGACCGGTCAGCGGGATGCTCGTAGGCACGGGAGCTGATCCCGGGAAGGCGGACGCGGGCACGATCCGGCACAGAGGTCATG
>Ga0099827_10000687_pt1 | contig 16053 bp, 16 predicted proteins | sample CZO8metaG_FD_79339 | JGI IMG/M metagenome (GOLD analysis project Ga0099827, IMG submission 79339) | Vadose zone soil microbial communities from the Eel River Critical Zone Observatory, Northern California, USA - CZOApr15con1.8 metaG | ecosystem: Environmental > Terrestrial > Soil > Vadose zone ...
ACCGCCGCCGCGATCAGCCCGCTCACGACGATGCCGAGCAGGAAGAGCGCCGGCAACCGGAACCGCAGCGAGCTGAGCATCTCAGCTACACGGTACTTGGCGCCCCTACCGGCAATGCTTGCCGGCCTCCCGCCCGCGTGCACGCGGCGCCAGGATCCACCCTCGGCCTTACCAAGGCTTCCAGCCTTGGCTGCGCCCGAGTGCGGCCCCTGGCTTGGTGCACACGACCGGGAGACTCGGCAGCATCACCGGCAGGGGCGCTAGGCCTTGACTGCAGCCGGCGTGGGCCCGACCTTGTAGCCGACCCCCCACACGGTCACGATCGGCGAGGCCTCGCCGAGCTTCCGTCGCAACTGGCGCACGTGGACGTCCACGGTCCGCGTGTCTCCGGCGAAGGTGTACCCCCAGACGCGTTCGAGCAGCTGGTCACGCGTGAGCACGAGCCCGCGATGATCGAGCAATTCCCACAGGAGGTCGAACTCCTTCGGCGCGAGCTGCACTTCGTCATCGCCGACCTTCACCTCACGCCGGCCGGCGTCGATGACCAGCTGGCCGTGTTGCAGGACTGCGCTCTCCGGCTCCTTCCTCCGGTCGGGAGTCGAGCGGCGGAGGATCGACTTCACGCGCGCGACGAGCTCGCGCGGGTTGAACGGCTTCGTCATGTAGTCGTCGGCGCCGACCTCGAGCCCGATGATCTTGTCGACGTCCTCGTCGCGCGCGGTCAGCATCAGGATCGGCACGTCGGACTTCTGGCGGAGGCGGCGGCAGATCTCGATGCCGTCGATGTCCGGCAGCATCAGATCGAGCACGATCAGAGACGGCTGCTCGCTCTGCGCAGACGCGAGCGCGTCGGTACCGTTCGACGCAGTCCGAACCTCGTAACCAGCGTTCTTCAGATAGAGCGAGACGAAGGACGCGATCGACGCTTCGTCCTCGACGACGAGCACTGACTGCGTGCTGGCGCTCAAGAGGATGCCCCTAAGGAGTGGCGGCAGACAGTTGGAAGGGGAGCGAGAACCCCGGCACCGCGAGGTACTCCCCACCGTTCACGGAATACGACCCGTCGTCGTCGGTACCTGCTCCGCTGAGCGTCACTTTCCCCGTGCCCACGAGCGAGAGGTTGATACCCCGTCCCTTGACAACGATCCGGAATGACCCACCGATGATCCGGAAGCGCACCTTCGTGCCGCCCCAGGTGGTCGTCGTCGCGTCGCGGTCCTTCGACCATTCGTCCCCGGTCACGATCGGCCCCGTGCCGTCGCCGTCGACCGGGTCGTTGATCGTCACCCTGCCCTGAGCAAAGCTCCCGATCACGCCGCCTCGCCCCGAGATCGTGATCGAGCCGCGCCCGTCGCGCACGGATAGCGTGCCGTCGCTGGCACCCTGGCTGCGCGCAGCCGAAGCCGCAGGCAGAACCAGCGCTACGAGCATGGCAAAGGTGAGGAGTCGCCTCATCGCTAGTCAGTATCGACGCTTCAATTGTGCCCTGCATCATTGGAAAGTAAGGAGATTGTAAGGCGGTGACGCCCCTCGTCCTCGCTGCAGCGGCGGCGCTCACGGCACCCGGGCCGGCGCTGCTCGACCTCCGCGTGACGAACGGGTCCACCCCCTATCTCGGCGACGGGCGCCGCCTGACGACGGTGAGCCCCAACCGGGACGGTTTCCGCGACGCGGCGTTCGTCCACTTCCGGCTCCTGCGCCCCGCGACCGTGCGACTGGAGGTCGTTGCGACGAACATGGTGCGGGCAGGCAAAGGCGGGACGACGATCGTGTGGCGGAAGGCGAGGCAGTTCGCCTCCGGTGCGCGCACGCTCACGTGGCGGCCGTCACCGACCACGCAACCGCGCACGTACGTGATGCGTCTCAAGGTCGGCACGCGCGTCTACGGCGGTTACGGCCCGAGTGGACGGCAGGACGCACCGGTGGTGCGTGTCCAGGGAATCGATGCCGGTTTTACGAAGCGCAGCTACGCACCAGGCGAGTCGGCCGAGCTCCGGCTCGCGACCGACGCGCGCCTGCTGCGGCTGCAGGTCTTTGCGTATCAATCTCCGGGACGGCCGAGCGAGCAGGACGTCAAGACCAGCGGGCTCGCCAAGACCGGTCCGATTCGCGTGGACTGGCGCGCGCACCGCGACGGTCCTGCGCTGCTCCGCGTCCTGCGCGCGGGCGATTGGCCAAGCGGTCTCTACTTCCTGCGCGCAACCGCAGCCGACGGCAGGGTCGGGTATGCGCCATTCATCGTCCGGCCGCGCAGACTGGGCACGAACCGTGTGGCCGTCGTCCTCGCCACCAACACGTGGGCCGCATACAACTTCGCCGACGCCGACGGCGACGGTTGGGGCGATTCCTGGTACGTCACCGGACGCCACCGCAGCGTCGACCTGCAGCGGCCGTTTCTCGACTTCGGAGTGCCCTTTCGCTTCCACGACTGGGACCTGGAGTTCGTCGCGTGGCTCAACCGGACCGGCAGGACGGTGGATTTCCTCTCGGACGACGACCTCGGTGCGGTCAGTAGCGGTGAGGAGCTCGCGCGGCGCTATGACCTCGTCGTCTTTCCCGGACACGAGGAGTACGTCACGCGACATGCGTACGACGTGATCGAGCACTACCGCAACGCCGGCGGGAACCTCGCCTTTCTCGCTGCGAACAACCTCTACCGCCGCGTCGATCGCGTCGGGCAGCAGCTCGTACGGCGCGGCCTGTGGCGGAAGCTCGGGCGGCCCGAGTCGCGCATCGTGGGAGTTCAGTACGTCGGATCAGATCACGGACAGCGGCAGGCCGGCTACACCGTTACGGGTGCGGTCGCGGCGCCGTGGGCATTCGACGGCACCGGCCTCGTCGACGGCGACGTGTTCGGCCGCTACGGGATCGAGATCGACGCACGAACGTCCGAGTCGCCGCACGGCCTCCAGGTGCTGGCGCACATTCCCGAGCTGCTCGGGCCCGGACGATCTGCGGAGATGACGTATTACGAGACGCCGGCGGGTGCAAAGGTCTTTGCAGCGGGAGCGCTCAACTTCGGAGCGTCGCTCGGCCGGCCCGAGGTCGACCGCCTGCTCGCCAATGTTTGGGCCCGCCTGAGCCTGCCTTAGGGGAGGACCGTCCGATGCGGCCAGGAAGATGCAGGACGTGACCGAACTCACCCGTTCCGAACGCACGTCACAGCTACTCGTGGCACGGCTCGACGCGCTCGCCAGCGTTGCGGCCCAACTCCACCACGCAGATGTCGAGCGCCTGGTCGAACTCGCGTCCGTCGCGACGATGCACGCGGTCGCGCTCGAGACCCTGCACGCGGAGAGAGCCGAAGAGATCTGGCGCGACGCGCACAGGCGGCATCCCCACCTGCCAGTGGTCGAGATCGAGCTGCCCGAGCAGCTCGCGGCCTAACTAGTACTCGTAGAAGCCGCGGCCGGTCTTCCGGCCGAGCGCACCCTCCTGTTGGAGGCGCACCAGCCGCTCCGGCGGCGCCATTCGTTCCTCGCGGAGCTTCCCGTACAGGGCTTCGGATGCATGGACGTGCACGTCGATACCGATCAGGTCGATCAGGGCACACGGGCCCATCGGCCAGCCGGCGCCGTTCGTCATCGCCTTGTCCATCTCTTCCGGGGCGACTCCCGCTTCGTCGAGCACACGCACACAATCGTTCAGCAGGGGAATGAGGATGCGGTTGACGATGAAGCCCGGCGTGTCGTTGCAACGCACCGGCTGCTTGCCGGCCTGCTCGGCCCACGCGTAGGCCGCGTCGACCGCCTCGTCCGAACTCTCGCGCCCGCGGACGATCTCGACCAGCGGCAGCACAGGGGCCGGATTGAAGAAGTGCATGCCGACGACGCGCTGCGGCCGCTCCGTCGCTTCGGCGATCTCGGAGACGGACAACGCGGACGTGTTCGTCGCCAGGATCGTGTCGGGACGGGTGAGGCGATCGAGCTCGGCGAACAGCTCACGCTTGAGCTCGAGCTCTTCGAGCGCGGCTTCGATCACGAGGTCGCAGTCCGCGAGCTCGCCGAGGTCCGTCGTCAGCTTCAGACGCCCGAGTGCAGCGTCCCGATCCTCTTCCGAGAGACGGCCCTTCTCGACGCCCCGGCTCAAATACCGCTCGATCGTCGCGCGGCCGCGCTCACCGAGCTGATCGTTCACTTCCCGGCCGACCGTTTCGAACCCGGACTGCACGCAGACCTGAGCTATCCCCGCGCCCATCGTGCCGAGACCGACGAGGCCGACTTTGCGGATCTCCACTAGACGGCTGCCCGAGCCAGGATCCAGCGAAACGCGACGTCGCCGTGCCCAGGCTCGTGCTGCACGACGACCTCGTCGCGCACCGGCTCCAGACCGGCGTCGCGCAGGAGCGGTAGATAGGCCTCGCTGCCGAGAGACGCAAAGAACATCGGTGCGCCCAGCCAGTCGGCGGTGATCTCCTCCCCGGCCTCTCCCGCGCCGAACGTGCCGAGGAAGAAGCCCCCGTCGCGGAGCCAGAGCCCGATGCGGGCGATCAGGCCGGTTTGTTCCTCGATCGGAACATGTCCGAAGACGAACAGCGCCGCGACCGCATCGAACGAGGCCGGCGCGACCTCGACCTCCATTGCATCGCCGTGGACGAAGCTGGCCTCGGGAACGTGATGCCGCGCGAGCTCGATCTGTACGGCAGAGATGTCCACTCCGGTGACGCGATGGCGACGGGCCAGCTCGCGGGTCGCCGGGACGCCGCGGCCGCACCCGAGCTCGAGCACATCGGCGCCGTCGTCGAGGCGTCCGTCGAGATCGCGCACCCATTCCATGACGGGCGAATCAACCTTCCCGGCCCATTCCGCGTAGCGCAATGCGATCGCGTCGTAGCCGCGAGCGACGATCTCTTTCGGTTCCCGCGCAACTGCGCGTCCTGCCATCTCCCCCACGCGCGGAGAGTAACGATCAGACGCGTTCGACGACGCAGGCGAGCGCCTGGCCGAAACCGATGCACATCGTCCCGATCCCGTAGCGCGCATCGCGGCGCTCGAGCTCGTTCAGCAGAGTCGCAGTGATCCGTGCGCCCGTCGCGCCCAGGGGATGCCCGAGCGAGATGCCGCCGCCGTTCGGGTTGATGTCGTCCCAACGGTCCTCGAGACCCTCATCGCGAGCGAATTGCAAGACGACGCACGCAAACGCCTCGTTCACCTCGATGACGGAGATGTCGTCCCAGGTCAGACCTGCGCGCGTCAATGCCTTTTCGCAAGCCTGTGGATTTCCGTGCAGCATCCGGTGCGGATCGACGCCCGCAAGCCCGAAGGACACGAAGCGCGCGCGCGGCCGCAGCCCGAGGCGGCCGGCCGCGCTCTCGCTCGCAACGAGCACCGCTGCGGCACCGTCGCAAATCTGCGAAGAGTTCCCCGCGGTCACCTTGCCCTCGGGCAGGAACGCCGGCTTCAGGGCCGCGAGCGCCTCGGCGGACGTGTCGCGACGCGGCGTCTCGTCCACGCCGAAGACGGTGCCCGTGTGCGGGTTGGTCAGGTCGATGGGCACGATCTCGTCGTCGAAGCGACCCTCGTCTGCAGCCGCTGCGGCGCGGCGATGCGACTCGAGGGAAAAAGCGTCGAGCTCCTCGCGCGAGAAACCCCACTCATCGGCGATCACTTCGGCGGAGATTCCCTGGGGCACGATCTCCCAGCGGTCGAGCAGCTTGTCCGAGAGGTCGCCCCCGTTCGATCCCATCGTGACACGCGACATCATCTCGACTCCGGCGGAGACCACGAGATCGAGCTGTCCGGACGAGATCGCAGTCGCCGCGCTGAAGTTCGTCTGCATGGACGAGCCGCACTGACGGTCGACCGTCGTGCCGCAGACCGATTCGGGCCAGCCGGCGACAAGCGGCACCATCCGCCCCAGGTTCCAGCCCTGTTCGCCGATCTGGGTCACGCAGCCGAGCTGGACGTCCTCGATCTCCGCAGGATCCAGGTCGTGCCGAGCGACCAGCCGGTTCAACACCTGGGCCGCGAGCTCGTCTCCGCGAATCGACGCGAGCGAACCGTTCTTCTTGCCGATCGGCGAGCGAACCGCGTCGATGATCAGCGCATCAGGCATCGATGACAGAGTAGAGGCGCCAGCTGCCCACGCCCTTGAGCTCCCGCGCGCCGCGATCGGCGAAGACGATTCCGGAGCCCGCGACAAGGTCCTTGACCGTGCTCGACACGAGCACCTCGCCGGGGTCAGCCGCAGCCGCAACGCGTGCGCCTGTGTGGACGGCGATCCCGCCGATCTTGTCGCGCATCAGCTCACACTCGCCGGTGTGGAGCCCTGCACGGATCTCGATGCCGAGTGCCTGCACGCCTTCCCGGATCGCACACGCGGCCCGGATGGCCCGGGCAGGCCCGTCGAAACTGGCGAAGAAGCCGTCGCCGGCTGTGTCCACCTCGCGCCCGCGGTATCGCTCGAGCACGTCGCGAACACGAGCATGATGCTCGTCGAGCACCTCGTGCCAGCCGCGGTCGCCGAGCTCGCGCGCGCGCTCCGTGGAGCCCACGATGTCGGTAAACAAGACGGTCGAGAGCACGCGGTCGTAGTCGGGCGTCGACCGAGTGCCAGTCAGGAACTGCTCGATCTCATCGAGCAGGCCGTCCTGGTCTCCTGCCCAGAGCAGATGTTCATCGCCGGGGAGTTCGACGAAGCGCGCGCCGGGGATCTGTGACGCGAGCCAACGGCCCTCAGCAACCGTGACGTCCCGGTCGCCGGTCCGGGTGAGGACGAGCGTCGGAACGCGAATGGTCGGAAGGATGTGCCGGGTATCGATCTGTGAGTTCATGCGCAGGAGTGCGGCCGCTGCTCCCGGGCTCGCGCTCCGCCGCAAGTAGGTCGAATACCACTCGAGCAGAGCTGGATCCTCGTGCGGCGCGTAATCCGTGATGTCGAGGCCGACTCCCCAGTCGCGTTCGACCTCCTCGATCGTCGCGAGTCGCTCCTCGAGCGAGGGCGCCCACGGATAGTCGTCCGTGCGAAGGCGTTTCGCGAATGCGCCGACAAGGACGAGCGCACGCGAGCGCTCGGGATATGTTGCGGCGAAGAGGACGGACATGCTGCTGCCTTCCGAGTGCCCAAGCAGTGCGGCGTTCTCCGACCCGACGGCGTCGAGAACGGCGCGCACGTCGTCCATCCGCTCCTCGAGCGTCGGCAGCCGGTCATTCGAGACGCGGTCGGACATCCCGGTCCCGCGCTTGTCGAACAGGATCAGTCGGGAGAACGACGCCAGGCGCTCGAGGACGCGCGCCGGCTTTGGCTTTTCCCAGAAGAGTTCGACGTTCGAGACCCAGCCGGGGACGTAGACCAAGTCGAACGTCCCGTCGCCGACGACCTGGTAGGCGATGTTGATGTCGCCACTTTTCGCGTAACGAGTCTCCGGCGGCATAGGCTTCCACTATGGCGGCCACGGCGACTGAACGGAAGCTCCTCGTCGGCGGTGAGTGGATCGAGACCGGTGATTGGCTCGACGTGCGGTCGCCCTATTCGGGCGCTGTCGTCGGCCGGGTCGCGAAGGGCGGCGCCGACGAGACGCGCCGAGCCATCGATGCCGCTGAGCTGGCGATGCGGGAACCGTTGCCGGCCCACAAGCGGGCCGAGATCCTCGTTCGCGTCGCGGGTGCGCTCGGCCGTCGCCACGAGGAGGCTGCGCGGCTGATCTCCGACGAAGCAGGGAAGCCCTTGAAGGCCGCGCGCGTGGAGGCTGCTCGTGCGATGTCGACGTACACGTTCGCCGCGGTCGAAGCCCGCAAGCTCGTGGGTGAGATGGTCCCGATGGACGCCGCGCAGGCGGGCGAAGGGAAGCTCGCCTTTACCCTGCGCCGCCCGATCGGCGTCGTGGGCGCGATCAGCCCGTTCAACTTCCCGCTCAACCTCGTCGCCCACAAGATCGCGCCGGCCCTGGCCGCGGGCTGTGCGGTCGTGCTCAAGCCCGCGAGCGCGACGCCCCTGTCAGCGCTGTTCCTCGCTGAGTTGGAAGAGGAGGCCGGGCTTCCTCCGGGCTGGCTCAACGTGCTCGTCGGCCCGGCAGCCGAGATCGGGGACGTTCTGGTCGAGGACGAACGCGTCAAGCTCATCACGTTCACGGGCTCGAGCGGCGTCGGGTGGAAGCTGAAGGAGCGCGCACCGAAGAAACGCGTGAACCTCGAGCTCGGGAACGCGACGCCGGTGATCGTCGCGGCCGACGCGGACGTCTCTACCGCAGCCACGAAGGTCTCGCAGAACGCGTTCGCCTTTGCGGGTCAGAGCTGTATCTCAGTGCAGCGTGTCTACGTGGAGCGCGGTGCGTACGACGAGTTCGTGCAACAGCTCGTTCCTCTGGTTGAAGCGCTGAAGATCGGCGACCCGGCCGACGAGGACACGGACGTCGGCCCCGTCATCGACGAGGGCGCACGCGAGCGCATCCTCGAGTGGATCAAGGCGAGCAGCGGACAGGTGCTCACCGGCGGCGAGCTGGAAGGCGAGTTGATCCGGCCGACGGTGATCGCGAACCCCGGCCCCGACGACGAGGTCTCTCGCGAGGAGGTCTTCGGACCAGTCTGCACGGTGACAGCCGTCGACTCCATCGACGAGGCGATCAAGCTTGCAAACAGCACCCGCTACGGGCTCCAAGCCGGCATCTTCACTGCCAGCCTCGACAATGCACTGCGGGCGGCGCAGGAGCTCGAGTTCGGCGGCGTCACCGTGAACGAGGCGCCGACGTTCCGTTCCGACCAGATGCCCTACGGCGGAGTCAAGGACTCCGGCAACACGCGCGAGGGACCGCACTACGCGGTGCGCGAGCTGACCGAGGAGCGCCTCGTCGTTATCGACCTGCCGTAGTGATCGGGCTCGTGCTCGCTCTGGCGGTCGTTGCCATCGTCGTGTCCCTCGTCGGACAGTGGATCGTCGGGATCGCGATCGGCGCGGTCGGACTGATCCTGTTCGTCCTCTTCCTGACCGGCTTCGGTCGGAGAGCCGCCTCGCGCCGGCCCTAGGGCATCACACCACGCTGTTACCCTGACTCACGTGGCGCGGCCTTCGCTGCTTGCACGCTTCCGCCGCAAGGATGAGCGGGTGGTCGCAGACGCGCGGTCAGCCGGCCCGCCGCGCCGTGCTCTCCCTCATCCAGGGCAGCTCAGGAGGGAGCGGCGCGCGCTGCTTCGCGTCCGCGAAGAGCGCCTCCGAGACCTCGGCGGCCTCATGCTCGAGATGTTCCGCCGCGACCAGTTCCGCCAGGACTTGCTCGTCGAGCGCTGCGACGAGCTGATCGCGCTCGACGAACGACTGCAGGAGCTCGACACGCTGCTTGCAGCATCTGTCTCCGTCCGGCGTGCGGCGCCCGCGGCCCGGTGTGCATGCGGTGCTCCCCTCGTGTGGGGCTCGCACTTCTGTGCCAACTGCGGCCGGCCGGCGGCCGCAACCCCGCCGGTGGTCGGCTGCGCGCAATGCGGCAGCGCGCTGGCGGCGGATGCGAAGTTCTGTGCCGTCTGTGGGAACGCGGTCACGCAGGCTCAGCAGTCCGACGCCGCTGCTGTGGAGCCCCGAGCCGAGCTGCTCGAGGCCCTGCCCACACCCGCGCACGAGCGCTGGGAACAATGAGCACACCGGCCGGCCCGCGCAAGGTGCCACTCTGTCCGCGGTGCGGTGCCTCGTACGGTCCAGACCAGGAGTACTGCCTCGAGTGCGGCCAGCGGCTCTATCCCGCCAGCGGCGTCTTCGGCAGGCTCGCCGGGGCGTGGCAGCAGCGTTTCTCCTGGTACCCAGGCGACTGGATCTGGCCGGTCCTGCTCTTCCTCCTGATCGCAGTGGCCGGCGCGACCGCGGCCATCGTCCTCGCCGACACCGGCGCCGGGAACTCCACGCTCGTGGCGACCCAGGGTGGGACTCCCCACTCCCCGACGACGGCCCCCGAGACGGCGACGGTCGCCCTGCCATCCGTGCCGAGCGGTACCCCCTCCGGCGCTCCGTCGACCCCCACCGTCCCACCTCCGGCCACGACGACGGGGCCTCGGCCCGGCGCCCTCACGCCCTGGCCGGCCGGGCAGAGCGGCTACACGGTCGTGCTCGAGTCGATTCCCACGAGCTCGAACGGGCGTGCACTCGCCCTGGACCGGGCCCGATCGGCGTCCAAGGCTGGCCTGCCGCAGGTGGGTGTCCTGGATTCGAGCCTTTATTCGAGCCTCCACCCTGGTTATTCCGTGGTCTTCAGCGGGATCTATGACTCCCGCGCGCAGGCCGACCGGGCTCAGGCCGCGGCCAATGCCAAGGGTTTCAGCGCCGCCTACGTCCGGCAGATCACCCGCTAGCTCGTTCTCAGGCGAGGCAACGAGAGCCCGGACTTTGTAACAGGGGCCCGGACCCTATAGACTCCGGCCCGAAGCCATCCAGGCCGACGACGATTTACTGCGGGTTAACAAAGCTTTGCGGGGGATTAATGGCTGCTAGGGATACTGTGATCGAGGAATACACCGCCCAGCTTCAAGCCTGCATGTATCAATACTCGAGAGCCATCTACAGGTCGATTAAGGACCTCATCGACCCGTATGTGGCCCCCGAGCTGCATCTCGAGTACCGCCGCGCAGTCCTCGAGCAGTGCGAGCAGACGATGGAGCGCCTCGCGAAAGATCCGCTCTACTTCGCCAAACCCGACCGGGCGCTCTTCCAGGACATCCGCCGTTACTTCCCGATCACGGTGCAGGCAGAAGTGGCGTGGGCCGTGAAGGAAGGTGTGGCCGCCGCGGTGGCGTTCATCGAAGAGCAGATCGAGGCAGGAGCCCTGGACGGCGGCGTCGCACGCTGCCGCGCGACGACGCGCAAAGGCAAGCCTTGCCAGCGCACGCCCCTGCCGGAGCGCGACTACTGCCCGTCGCATCAGCACCTCGAGCGCTCCAAAGTCGCGGCCTAACCTCGAGCCAAACCGTCCTCGCGAGACACGTCCCTCGGGGCGATGCTCCGTCCTCCCCTGTCACGTGCCTGGCACGTGACGGGACCGCGTCGGACGTGGGGCGAAACCGTCACAGCGCGGGCTGAGTGGTTTTCGTAGCGCTACTTTCGGGAGATGGGTCGGCCCCACCGTTACCTCGCCGCCGGTGCCTATTACCACGTCGGGATCCGCGGCAACAACCACGCGCCGATCGTGCTGGACGACGGAGACCGGATCGTCTTCTTCCACATCCTGCGCCGCGTCGAACGGCGCTACGGCTGGCGCACTCACGTGCGCTGCCTGATGGGAAACCACTACCACCTCCTTGTCGAGACTCCGCTGCCGAACCTCGCCGACGGGATGCGGGACCTGAACGGCGGCTACGCCCGCGCCTTCAACGAGCGGCACAAAAGGAAGGATCACGTCTTCGGCCACCGCTACTGGTCAAAGGTGATCGAGTCGGACGAACAGTACGAGGCCACGGTGGAGTACATCGTCAACAATCCGCTCCACCACGGCTTCGTCCGCCGGCTCGAACAATGGCGCTGGACGTCGGGCCCGGCAGTCGGTGCGGTAGATTCGCCTCGTGTCTCACGACACCGACAAGCTGATCCGTCAGCTGTCGCTCGTCGCCTATCTGATGGCGGAGCGACGGCTTTTGACCGCGCGCGACGTGAAGTCGAACGTCGAGGGTTACTCCGAGATGTCGGACGAGGCCTTCGCCCGGCGCTTCTACTCCGACCGCGCCGAGCTCCTTGCACTGGGTGTGCCTCTCCAGTCACAGCGCGACGAGTTCACCGGCGAAGAGCTCTACACCCTCCGGTCCGAGAACTACTTCCTCGACCACCTGGAGCTGGACAACGACGAGCTCGCCGCGCTCCAAACCGCGCTGTACCTGCTCGAGGGGCAATTTGCCTATGCCGAGCCGCTACGCCTGGCGCTCCAGAACCTCGCCCTCGGCCGCGAGGGTTTCGGCGAGGCCGCTTCCGAAACCGCCGTTCGCGTCGAGATGCTCGACCCCGACTACTCGGCCGAGATGCCCGGACGGCTGGGGAAGCTCGAAGGCGCGATTTCGAAACAGCGCACGATCAAGTTCCCGTACTACTCGATCTCACGTAACCGCCAGAGCGAGCGAACGGTCAATCCCTACGGTCTGCTCTCCGACAACGGCAGCTGGTACGTGATCGGCCAGGATCTCGACCGGAAGGACATCCGGACCTTCCGCGTCTCGCGCATCCGCGGTGACATCAGGTTTGCCACGCGCCGCGAGCGGGACTTCCGGATCCCGACCGACTTCGACATCGACGAATACCGCGGCCGGCCCCCGTGGCAGATCGGCGACATCGAGGGCGAAGCGCGCATCGAGCTCGCGGGCGATACGGCGTGGTGGGTCGAGCGCGCGTTCGGGAATGCGGGCCAGCTGGAGGATGGTGTGTTCGTGACGGGCTACTCCTCGCTGCCGCAGCTCGCCTCGTGGATGCTCCGGCAGGACGGGCGCGCGATCCCGGTCGAGCCGGACGAGCTCCGCCGTGAAGTGGCGCAAGCGCTGCGAGCCGTCCGCGACCGCCACGAGGAAGCTCCGCCCAAGCTGGCCGCGCCTGCCCCGGTGCCGCGCGTGGAAGCTTCCGGCGAACGTCCTGCGGGCCCGGTTGTGCCCGAACGCTTTGCTGTCCTGCAGGCATTGCTCGCCTACCTGCTCGCGGCCTGCGGCGAAGCGAACGACGCCGTGATTCCGGCGCACGAGATCGTCGAGCGCTTCCACATTCCCGAAGAAGAGCTCGAAGAGCACCTGCAGCTGCTCAACCTCGTCAATTTCGGCGGCGGCTGCTACACGGTCTACGCCGCACTCGAGGGCGATAGCGTCCACGTCGACAAGGAGTTGTACGGGGACACGTTCCGACTCGCGCCGCGCCTAACGCCGCTCGAGGCGCGCGCGATCGGGCTGGCACTGGAGTTCGTGGGGCCGATGATTGCCGCCGACGCGCACACGCCGCTCGACCGCGTGCGCAAGAAGCTCGAGGAGACGTTCGGGCAGTTCGAGCTCGCGCAAACGCCCAATCCGCAGATTGCAGAAGCGGAGGCCGACTTGGTCGCGACCCTCACCGAAGGCATTCGCGAGCGCCGCCTCGTCGAGATCGAGTACCAGAAAGAGGGCGAGCAGACGTGGTCGAAGCGCGTTGTCGAGCCTTACTCGCTCGAGCGCGAGCTGCCGAACTGGCGCGTGCACACGTGGGACCGCTCGCGCGACGCCGAGCGAAGCTTCCGCCTCGACCGGATGCGCAGCGCACAACTCACCCAGGAGCTCTTCGAGCCTCGCCCGGCGTTCGACCCACACGGCTTCCGGGATGGACGATCGGCGAAGATCCTCTATCTCAAGGGCGTGGCCGCCCGGTGGGCCGCCGAGCGCGGCGCCACTCTGCTGAAGGACGGCACCGCCCTCGCGGAGATGCCCGTCGGCAGCGCTGAATGGCTGATCGGCGAAGTCCTGTCGCAGCGCGGCGAGGCGATCCTGCTCGAGCCCGACGCGATGCGCAAGGCAGTGGCCGACCGTGCGCGGGAGCTCGCGAACGAACTCGGCGTCTCGCGCCTCCGCGCCCGCGCCTAGCCGGCGTTTCTCTCCTCGATTCGCGCCACCGCCCACTCCGCCTGCTCGCGCAGGAGCTCGTCGTCGCCCTCGAGGAAACGCTCGGCAAGTGAGAGGTCGGCGAGGTCGCCGGTGTTCCCGAGAGCGACGAGCGCATTGCGGCGCAGATAGCGCGCATCGTTCTTCGGGACGTAAAGCCGCTCGTAACGCTTGGTCAGCGACGCGCCGTCGCCCTCGAGCCAATCCGAGAGACGCACGTGGGGCTCCGCGCCGGCCGGCACCGAGTCATCCGCGCGCCGTTTCTCGATCCCGCGGTTCCAGGGGCAGACGTCCTGGCAGATGTCGCACCCATATACCTGTGCGCCGAGCTCGGCGCGATAGTCCTCGGGAATTGCTGCCGGCGCCTGCGTCCAGTACGACAGGCACTTCGTCGAATCCACTAGACCCGGCTCGTCGAGCGCACCGGTCGGGCAGGCGTCGATGCAGAGCGTGCACGAGCCGCAGTTCAGCTGGAGCGGAGGCGTGGCTTCCACCGCGGCAGTCGTCACGAGCGTCCCGAGCACGACCCACGAACCGTGACGGCGGGTGATCAGCATCGTGTTCTTCCCGTAGAAGCCGACGCCCGCCCGCGCGGCCGCCTCACGGTCTACGTGCTGATTGGCGTCCACGAGCACGCGGTACTCGCCGCCGAGCCGGCGCCCGAGCTCATCCAGCCGTTCGCGGAGCACGGCATAGCCGTCATGCCACGTGTAACGCGCAAGCCTCCCCTCGCCCGCCTCAAGCGCCGGTTCCGGCGCGTAGTAGCAGTAGGCCGCCGACACGACTGTGCGTGCGCCGTCGAGCAACGCTTCGGGATGGCACGAGACCTCAGGCTGCGCCATGGTGAAGCGCATGTCGGCGAAAAGCCCGCGGGCCTTTCGCTCCCGGATGTGACGCTCGGTTTCCCCGTACGCGGAAGCCGACGCCGCTCCGACGACGTCGAGTTCCAGCTCCTCGGCGAGCCCCTCCAGCTCGGCAGCGGTCATATGCGAGATTGTGCCCGGTGAAGGCCGTGCGTATCCACGAGGACGGCGGGCCGGAGGTGCTTCGCTACGAGGACGCCCCCGATCCGGTGCCAGGCACCGGACAGGTCCTGATCGAGTTACGTGCCGCGTCGCTCAACCACCTCGACGTGTGGATCCGCAAGGGTCTACCGTCCGTGCCGAAGCCGCGGATCCTCGGCGCCGACGGCGCCGGGGTCGTGGTCTCCGGAGACGGCTTCGCGCCCGGCGACCGGGTCGTCATCAACCCCGGACACGATCTCGGCAATGGGAAGGTCTCGGTCGTCGGTGAGCACTCGGACGGGACGCACGCCGAGTTGATCGCCGTGCCGCGCTCGCAGGTCTATCCACTCCCCGACGGGATCGACTTCGAAGCTGCCGCCGCCTTCCCGCTCGTCTTCGAGACCGCCTACCGGATGCTCGCGACGAAGGCGCACCTGCAAGAGGACGAGTGGGTGCTCATCTGGGGAGCCGGCGGCGGCGTTTCGACCGCGGCCTTGGCGATCGCCAAGGCCCTGGGCGCACGTGTGATCGTCACCTCGTCCAGCGGGGACAAGCTGGCGCGGGCCCGCGAGCTTGGCGCCGACGCGACCTTCAATCACGAAACCGACGACGTCGTCGCCGGCGTCAAGGACCTCACCGGTGGAGGCGCGCACGTCGTCGTCGACAATGTCGGCGAGGCGACGTGGAAGCGATCGCTCGACGCGGCCCGCCCGGATGGGCGCATCTGTGTGTGCGGCGCGACGACCGGGCCGAATCCCCCGGCCAACCTCCATCGCATCTGGTGGAAGCAGCTGACCGTCTTCGGTTCGACGATGGGCTCGCAGGCCGACTTCGAGGCCGTCTACGAGCTGGTCAAGTCCGGACGCGCGGTGCCGCTCGTCGACAAGGTCTTTCCGCTCTCTGAAGCCGCTGCCGCCCACGAGCGCCTCGAGGCCGGCGACCAACTGGGCAAGATCGTCCTGCGCATCCCGGACTAGTCCGGTGCCTGGCACCCGAGTCTAGCCCGAGACGCCTTACGCGGTTTTTACGGGGTTTTTACAAGTGGCGTCGAAGATGGTGCCGATCCATCTTCAAAAGCTGCCACGACTACCCAGAGGGGTCTCTCCGATGAAACGCAAATCACTTGTCTTCCTGAGCGTGGCTGCGGCCGCACTCGTCTTCGTCTCAGCCGCGTGGGCATTGCGGTTTACCGACGAGAGCTACTTCGCCCCCGTGGGAACGGTGGGGTCGCCGTACAGCTTTACGTTCACCGGAGCAGGTGGGTGCGGTCCGGCGTTGCCCTACCAGTTCAGCTTGATCGGGGGGACCCTGCCGCCGGGACTGACGCTTGCATCGAGCGGCACCGTGAGCGGCACCCCGACCAGCGCGGGGGGCTGGTCGTTCTGGGTCAACCTGAGCGATCAAAATCCACCTTCCGCCAGCTGGTGCGTGCCTGGGGCGGCACAGCGCGAGTTCACGATCACGATCAACGGCCCCGGAGGCAGCCCGAATCCTAGTCCGGGCCCTGCTCCCACTCCGACCCCGGCGCTCTCGATCAC
>Ga0099827_10000688_pt1 | contig 16045 bp, 10 predicted proteins | sample CZO8metaG_FD_79339 | JGI IMG/M metagenome (GOLD analysis project Ga0099827, IMG submission 79339) | Vadose zone soil microbial communities from the Eel River Critical Zone Observatory, Northern California, USA - CZOApr15con1.8 metaG | ecosystem: Environmental > Terrestrial > Soil > Vadose zone ...
CGAAGAACCAGATCTGGTCTTTCTTGATCGGTCCGCCCACGGAACCCTCGACGTTATAGAGCTTTGCGATGCCGTCGGGCGTCTTTACGCCGCGAGCCTTCAGGGAATCCGTGAGGTTGCTCGACTGGAAGCTCTGATCCTGGTAGCCGAGAAAGACACTGCCCTTCAGCGTGTTGCCGCCGTCCCGAGGGATCATGTTCAGCCGGACGCCCCCGCCCGAGACGTCAGCCCCGGCGCCGCTGGTCGCGTAGACCATCTCCTGGCTCATCGAGCTGTTGAAGTAGTTCTGCACCGCGCCGTCGCCATCGAGCCCGTTCACCATCAGCCCGTCCACCTGGACGGTGGTCTGCGAGGCCCCGAGGCCGTGCGTCGACATGTAGGTCTGCTGCATCGCGCGTGAGCCTCCGACGTCCGGGATGTTCAGCGACACGCCCGTAATGAGCTGCCCCATGCCTTGAATCGTGCGGCCGGTCGGGATCGAGTCGAGCGCGTCCCGGTTGAGGACTTGGGTTTTCGCGGTGCTCTGGACGTCGACCGTCGGCGACGAACCAGTCACGGTCAGCGTTTCCTCGAGGGCCCCGATCTTCAGTTCGCTGTTGATCGTCATCGTGAAGTTGGCGGGCAGTTCAAGCCCTTCTCGCTTCACGGTGGAAAACCCTTCGAGGGCGAAGGTGATCGTGTACACGCCTGGCCTGAGATCCGTCAGGCGATAACCGCCCGTCGAGTCGGTGATGGCCGAGCGCGTCTTCTCGATGAGGACCGGGCTTGCGGCCTCAACGGTGACGCCAGGCAGCACCGCGCCGGACGTGTCTTTCACGACTCCCGTAAGTGAACTCTGTGCATGTGCCGCAGCCGGCAGCAGGCACAAGAGCACGAACGCGACCACACCCCATGCGCGACGCCTCGTCATGACGTGTCCCTCCAAGTGAACCGACCACCGTGTGCGAACGCCTCGTGATTCAAGCGGGCCGGATTCTATCGCAATACTTGCACCCAGCGCATGCAGAAAAGCGCTGACGCAGATGAACATCGACGCGTGCACCAGTACCTTCAGGCGACGGTCATCACGCGCGTGCGCCGATTCCGCACGCTGCCGCCAGGCGTAAAAGCCACTGGGCGTCACGTCGAGCCAGCGTCAGAATTTCGTAAGGGGTTTCGTAAGGGGATATCAGGCCTTCTCCGTCTGGATCCACCCGAACTTTACAGGTGATCCTTCGCGAAGAAGGCCGCGGCTTGGATGGCGCGACGGCGTGTGCGAACGATGCGACCTCGTTGAAGGCACACAGGCAAGAACGCGGGGAGCCTACTGTTGCTGAGTCGTCGTCTCCTTCGCGCGGCGCTTGTCCTGCTCGATCTTGAAGTCGTCGTCTTTCATATAGACGATGTTGATCCACGCGTGCGCCATTTCGTCCACCGTGCGATCGCCCCATCCCACCCATTGATTCGGATCAGGATTGCTCTTCTTGGCGCTGGTGTTGTCGTGCCACGCCGTCACCTTGAGGATCGTCCCCTTCGGCAACAGCGGCGCCGCTTCGTCCGCGTAGACGTACGTAGTCATCCAGTTGAAGTTGAAGTCGCTGACCAGGCTGATCACTTGCTTCTGGCCGCTCGGCAGGATCGCTTCGAGCATCATCGCCTTACCGCGCAGGTGCATGTGCGCCTGGAAGCTCTCGATGCGGGCCGCCTCGCGGAGCGTCGTGAAGCCTTCCTCCACAGCGACGGTATTCGGACGGATGTCCAACGTGCCGAGTGCGGCCGGGACGAGCGACAGCGCCGTGCGGTACTTCGGCTCCTGTCCCTTCGGGTAGAAGTAGATGCCCATTTCCACCTTGTTCGTGATCTCTTCACCGGCCTGGGAATAGTGAATATCCCAGTGGAACTTGGAACCGGGCAGGAGCAGCTTGCCGGTGTCCGGGCGCATCATCTCGCCTTGCTTGCCGACCGCCCACTCCATGAACGGTGCGGGCAGACCCGGCGTCGCCACGACGCCCGGCTCGGTCTGTTCGAGGTACGCAATCGCGTGATGCGTAATCTTGCGGCCCTTCAGCGTCTCGGGCCGGATCTCGATCGCTCGAACCCAGCGCGGCTCGGTGATGCCCGACGGCGTGATGCGTTTGTCCCAGACGTCCTGCGACACGGCCGGCATTGTGAAGTCATACGACTTGATGATCAGGTCCGGCTCTTTCTGGCCGAACGTCGCCGCGAAGTTCCAGCCCTGACCGTCAGGCCAGTGTTTGGCGGCGGGCATGTCTTTGGCGTCGCCCTGCGGCGCACCGGCGTCCACCCAGCGGACGATGGTCTCGACCTGGTCGTCTGTGAGGGATCGGTCATTCTTGAATTTCTGAATGCCGACGGTCCGATCGATTTGCCACGGCGGCATCTGGCGATCGCCGACGCGGGCCTTGATCGAACGCGCCCACGGCCGCGCCTCGGTGTATGTCATGAGCGACATCGGCGCCATCGAATCGGGCCGGTGGCACGCTTCGCATTTCTCCTGGAAGATCGGCGCGATGTCCCTGGTGAACGTCGGCGTCTTCGCGGCGTCGGCGGCTGCGGCCGCGGCTGGCAGCATCAGCGCCGCACTCAGCGCCCACGCACCGACCGCCAGGTTCCGCGCGTGTCCATACGTCAGTCGCATCATGTTGGTGCTCCCCCATCTATTCTACTGCACGGTCACCTTCACGTAGGTGTTGGTCCAGCAGCACTGAAAGCCGAAGCCTCCCTCACCCGATTCGTCGTTGGCCTGCACGCGCAGCAGGTAATCGCCAGGGGCGTCGAAGGTTGCCGCGGCGCTGATCATCGCGCCCTGTTGGTCGACGGGGATCCGCCCCTTGTCGAAGGTCACCTTTCCGGGACCGCGAAACTTGTGGAACGAGACGGTCGCCACCTTGGCAACGGGCCCAAACAGCGCCGGCGGTGGCTCGGCCTCACCCGGCGCCTTGGGATCCTCCACCCAGACGCTGATCGCGACGGGCTGGTTCACGGTTGCGGTGAGGCTGCCGGACACCCCCACGGGCGGACCGGTCACCTTCGCGCCACCCTGTGAAAAGGCGAGGACCGGTGGCTGGTTGCCCATGCCGAGTTCCTTGTACGGACTGATGGGATAGCCCTTGTGGAGGGTGAACGGAACCGACTGTGCCTCGCCGTTCGACACGATGGTCCATGTGACCGTCTTCGTTCCGAAATCCTTCGGCACTTTGACGACAAAGACTCCCCATTGCCGTCCGACCTCAAAGTGCGTCGGCTGCCCTTGATCGAGGGCGCCCGGTTCGAAGCGGTTGTTCGGCCCCACTGGGATGTCGAGGGCTTCCTTGGTATTCCGGTTGTAGTAGCCGATGAGCATACTGAAACTGCCGTCGGGATTCGCGTACCAGCCTTCGTACGCGGGCGTGATGCTGGAACCGCGCTCGCGGGGCGGATCGAGTGGCAGGTTCCTCTGAGGGCGTTGCGCACCGGCAGCGACGGCCCAACTCGTCACGATGCCGAGGCTCGCGGCCATCACCCGGTGACGATGTGTCATGAACACTGATGTACTCCGTTCTGCACGATGTTAATCGCACCGTCAAGGCTTCCGCCTGTTCTGGGCATGGAAGAGTCGCCGCCGAACGGGTCGGCCGACGGCGCCGACTGATGTCCGCACGTTGATCCGCGCGATGTCCGCAGCGCGCGGATGGCCGCGCGCGGGCGCTGCGCCTCGCGCAGCTAGTGCTCTCGTCCGGGCTGCCTTGGATCAGTCGGTTCTCAGCGCGGCCAGCGGATCGACGCGAGTGGCACGCCGCGCGGGGACATAGCACGCCGCGAACGCGACGAACGTCAACACGCTCGTCACTCCGGCCACCGAGAGCGGATCATGCGTGCTGATCCCGAATAGCATACTGCTCATAAGGCGAGCGAGCCCAAGAGCGGCGGCGAGGCCGATGATGACACCCGCCACTATCAGCTTCGCCCCGTCCCGAAGCACCATCTGCACGATATCCCGCCGCTCGGCTCCAAGCGCAACACGGATGGCGATTTCGTGCGTTCGCTCTCCCACCCAGTGCCAAATCACCCCATAGATTCCCACGCAGGCCATCAACAGCGCCAGCGCGGCAAAGATTCCGAGCACAATCATCGAAAAGCGACGCGTCACCAGCCGGTCCGAAATGATTCCGTCCATGGCCTGCTCACCGTACATGACCAATTGACCATTGATCCGTTCCAATGCGCGTCGAACCGGGTCGACTTGCGCGAGCGGCGCATCAGCGGTCCGGAGCACCATACCGATATCTCTGGCGGCAAGGGGCATCACATGAGCCGGCAGCTGGAAGATCGAGAGATAACATTGCGCCCGGTCGGACGTCTCGCTCTCGTCGAGGCCCGACTGTTTCACGTGTCCCACGACTCCCACGACTTCGGCCGTCATGTTTAGAACGTCGATGTTGATGCGACGTCCGACGGGGTTCTGATCCGCAAAATGTTGCCTGGCAAACCGATCGTCAATCACCATCACTGGTGATGCATGCTCGTTGTCTTGGGGAGTCAGAAAGCGCCCGCGCCGCAGTGGAATGCGGGTGACCTTCAGATAGTTGGCGTCCACGATGTAAGAGATCGCCCACTTCATCTCCGCCGCTGTCGATGGCCTTGCGTCTCCCTGCAGCCAGAAGGGCAGCGTGCTGAAGTTGCCGGTCATCGGTACTGAATCGAGGCTGAGGGACGCCTCCTGAAGACCCGGAACGGTCTTGAATGCCTGGCTCATCTCCCGCCACACCGCCATCACATGGTCTGGCGTCGTGACCGACACAGGAAACGAGACGCGCGCGACCAGAAGTCGATCGGTGTTGAATCCGGGATCGATGCGTAGAACGGTAACGAGACTGCGGATCATCAGTCCCGCTCCAACCAACAGGACGCAGGCGAGCGCGATTTCCAAGACCACGAACACGCCTTGGGCGCGATGGTGGGCACCACCCGCACGCGGTCCTCGCTCTATCAGCCCTGCGTGAAGGTCGAGGCGCGAGGCTTTGAATGCTGGAACCAACCCGAAGAGAACGCCGACGGCGACGGATGCGATGGTCGTGAACAACAGCACGCGCTGGTCGACGCGGATCTCCTCGGCTCGAGGCAGCATCACGTTCGGCAGTTCCGTGAGCGCAGCCTCGGTTCCCCAAAAAGCGGCCAGCACCCCGAGACCGCCTCCTGCCATTGCCAACAGCACGCTTTCGGTCAGAAATTGCCGGACAATGCGGGTCCGGCTCGCGCCCAGCGCCGCGCGAATCGCGACTTCGGTTGCGCGGCGGCTGGAGCGTGCCAGCAAGAGGTTGGCGACATTCACACCTGCGATCAGGAGCACAAACAGCACGGCCGTGACAAGGAGCACGAGGAGCGGGCTGACAGATCCAACAACGGCCGACTTGAGAGGAACCAGTGTGATGCCGATTCCTTTGTTGACCACGGGATACTGCTCGGCGAGACTCTGGGCGACGCTCTGCATCTCAGCGCTGGCCTGTTCAAGGCCGACACTTGGCTTCAAGCGTCCGATCACGTCCATCCCCATAGACACCTGGCGATTGCGAAACCCTGGCGCATTCCACGCGCCAATTGGCAGATACACGTCGCGGCGGTGGAAGTTTCCAGCGTAGTTCTGAAACGTGGCCGGGATGACGCCAATGATGACGTATGAGGTCCCACTCAGCGTTAGGGTCTGACCCACGGCGGTCGGCGAAGAGCCGAACTTTCGTTTCCAGAAGCTCTCGCTGATCAGCGCCACCGGCACCGCGCCCAATTGATCGTCAGCAGGAAGGAGGGCACGACCATGAATCGGCTGCACCCCAAGCAACCGAAAGAAGCTGGCCGAGACCATTTCCACAGGTACTCGTTCAGGCTGGCCCAGCCCAATCAGGTTCATGTCGTCCGGCCGGAACGCGGCAAGATCCGAAAAGGAGCGGTTCTCGCGCGCCCAGTCGAGGAAATTGGCATAGGACGAGGACATCTTCTGCCAGCTGGCTGTCTGTGAGTAGAGCACGACCAGTCGATCGGGTTCTGGATATGGGAGCGATTTCAGCAAGACAGCGTTCATGATCGAGAAGATCGCGGTCGTGACGCCAATGCCCAAGGCGAGCGTCCCTACAGCGACCAACGTGAAGCCGGGCTCCTTGATCATTCGCCGCACCGCGTACTTCACGTCCAGTCGCACGTCCTCCGGCCACATCAGCGATCGAACCTCCCGGTAGATTTGCTTCACTTGCGTGATCCCCCCAAAGTCGCGCGCTGCTGCGAGTCGCGCGTCCTCGCGTGAGAGACCCCGGGCGACGTACTCGTCGGTTGCCTCCTCCAGATGACTCGCGATTTCATCGTCGATCTCGCGATCGTGCTGTCGCGATCGCGTGAGCGCCGCCAGCCGGCAGATGAACGTGCGGAGCGCTTTCATGACGCGTTCTCAGAGATCTTGAAAAACCGATCGACGATGTCATAGAGGACGTCGCTGCGATCGGGAGCCATGTGTTGGGAGCCTACAGCTGTATCTGTTGGCAGTCAACCTGTCAGGTTCGAGCGGAGCGCGGCTCAAAGCTTCAGAGTCACGATGGCCGTCGCTGCAAATTGTTGCAAGTAAACGACTTCTGGAATGGCTCGCCGTCCTGGACGATTTCCGCACCTGGCTGGTCCGTGAGGCGGCCTGAGCCTTGACATGCGACGAGCATGCACGCATGCTTATCACATGTCCAAGATGGTCCAAATCAGGAATGTGCCGGACGCACTGCACCGCAAGCTGAAGGTCCGGGCTGCGGACTCCGGACAGACGCTCTCCGACTACCTCCTGGCCGAACTTGATCGTCTGGCGGCGCGACCCACGCGCGAGGAGATGCTGACCCGAATCCACAGCCGAAAGCGCGTGACGTTGAAGACGCCGGCCGCGGTGGTCATCCGGGAGGAGCGCGAGTCGGCGTGATCGTCGTCGACGCCTCGGCCCTCCTCGAATTTCTGCTGCAAACTCCGCTTGGCACCAGGGTCGAGGCCCGCCTTTTTCGAGACCAGGACGAGTTCCATTCGCCCCACTTGGCGGACGTTGAAGTGACTCAGGGCCTCCGACGCCTCGTACGGACAGGCGAGGTGTCAGCTAACCGAGCGGCCGAGGCGATTGCGGATCTCGCCGACTTCGATCTCCACCGTCACCCCCATCTCGATCTCCTGACTCGCGCGTGGAAGCTGCGCGTGAACGTCACGGCGTACGACGCCATGTACGTGGCCCTGGCAGAGGCGCTCGATGCGCCGATCGTCACCTGCGACACGCCGCTCGCCAAGGCGCCAGGTCACCGGGCGCACATTGAAGTGATTGAGTGACGTGTTCAACAAGCTGGTGAGGAGCGCAGTTCGAAGGTGAGGGCGCGGAGGAGCAGGATGGGATGACGGACCTGAATCCCATTAATAGTATCCCATCACACCACCCCACTCTTCAAGACTGTTTGTTGGTCGGCAGGACGGGTATCATCGCCGGGCCATGTCGAGAACCACGAACCGTAAAACGGCGCCCCACGATGGGGGCTCGGTGGAACATCGGCTCGCGCGTTTCCTGGACACGCGATTCCTCGCGCGGATCGTCCCACACCTCACGCCGGAGACGTTGCATCAGCTCATTCAATTTCGCGGGCTCGATGCGTGCGGCGAACTGGTCACGTCGGCCACAGCCGCGCAGCTCACCTCCCTGCTCGACCTAGATCTGTGGCGCCACGCGCAGCCGGGACGCGACGAACAGTTCGATGTCAATCGCTTCGGCGAATGGCTCGAAGTGCTGGTGGACACCGGAGACTCGGTGGCAGCACGCACCGTCGCCACCCTGGACAAGCACCTGGTGATCGTCGGCCTCTCCCGTTACGTACGTGTATTCGACCCGGGCACGTTCGAACCGACAGCATCGAGTGATGACGAGCCGATGGGTCGCAACGAGATGATGAACAGCGAGACGAGCGGTGACGTGCTCGAGTGTGAAGTGGGCGGCTATCTGGTGCGGGCGCGGAGAACCGAGGCGTGGGATGCGATCGTCACGCTCCTCGTCACGCTCGATACCGAACACGACCACTACTTTCACGCGGTGATGCAGGGATGCCGCCGCCTGTCCAACTCCAGGCCGGAGATCGACGGCCTCGACGATCTGCTGATGGCACCGGAGCAGCACCGCCACGACGTCTCGACCGAACGGGAGCGACGAAGATCGCGGCACGGCTACGCGACGCCGGCCGACGCGCGCGCCTTCCTTCAGATGGCGCGACACCGGCAACACTCGGCAGACACGTCGGATGCATCGGTCCGGGTCTCGATGTCCGCGTCGGCGGCGGCCTCCGCGTCGCGGTCGGCATCGGCGCCGACGGCCCCGATCGCCGTCAACCCGATCGCCACGGCCTATTTTCGCGCGGCCGAAGAAGAAGCGGACACCAGACCAGAAGGCACGTCTGCAGGTGCGCCTGAACGTGCCCCACACCACGACGCGACAGACGTCTCCGCGTGCGGCGACGACATTCCCACGTCGATCGACGCGGTCATCGAACTGCTGACTGAAGCCGGCATGATGCCGGTACGGCCGCGGGCGCTGCTCGGAGCCGCAGACGAGGACCCTCGAGCCACGAGACTCCCCCTCCTGAGGCGGCTGATGGAGTTCGCGCTGCACCATGACGAGGCCGCGTACTTCACGCGCAATCGTGAGCTTGCATTCCTCGCGAATACCCTGCTCGCGGGATGCTCCGTTCAGTCGCGGCCGTTCACGCCCCAGGAGGCGTCCGATGCGGCTGCGTGCATCTGCAACCTGGGTCTCGAATGCTGGCCCGCGCGCGGGCCGCGCGCGACCTCGCAGGGTGCATCGTCGCCGCGAGAACTCGACACGGCCATGCCTCCCTCCGCGTTCCTCTTGGATCACGACCTCGTGACGGCGTTCGAAGTGGGCTGGTCGCTGTTGCACCAGGACGTGAGCCTGTTCGTGGCGGATCAGCTCATGTCGACGCTGGCCGATCTTCATTGTGTCGACGCCGACACTCGCGACGGACTCCGCGCGCTGCAGCGCAAGCTGGTGAAGCAGCGCGACGCCGGTACACCGTGGCTCGCGCGCGACGCCACCGATGTGCTCGCGATGCTCGACATGACCGCCTGGGTCAGCGTGCTCGGATTGCTGGACGAATGTCCCATCCTGCCCGCGGCGCTGACAGCCGTTCTCGAACGGCGGACCACGTCCGTCAGCCCGACCGCGTTCGAGTTCATCTCGACGACCGCCCAGATCGGGGACATTCGCCTCTTCATGCGGACGCTCCCCGGCGTGTTGTCACGCTGAGCACGCGCTCGTGCCGCACAGTTGACGCACTACATCGTGAGCGTCATCTGGCCAGCCACTGCGAGCGCGCTATGAACGTCGCCGCACCAGGCCCAAGCACTTCGGTGCGGCGAGGATTGCGCACGACAACCAGCTTCGCAACCTTGCGCGGATGGCGGATCGCCAACTGAATCGCAGCAACTCCTCCCATCGAGGAGCCGAACACATCGGCTTAGCCACCTCTGAGAGCCAGCTGTTACCCGGTGTTCGGGAGCAAATCGTTCGCAGATTGTTCATAGTCGTCGAAGTCCTACAGAATAAACTGCCTCGGCTGCTGCAGAACCATGCAGCCGGCGAGATCCTCCCGGAAGGCGGTGCGCTGGATCGAAGCACCAAGGGGCATCTCAGCGCCTTGCCGTGCCGACGCGCGATGCTGTCTACTGGCAGGCTCGGTTCCACGATTGGATCCACGTGACGTGACGATCTCTGCCGGAACCCGCTTCGACCATTACGAAATCGACGGCCTGCTGGGCGAAGGCGGGATGGGAGAGGTCTATCGCGCACGCGACACGCGGCTCGATCGTGTGGTGGCGCTCAAACTACTGCCGGCGGCCCTCACCCTGGACCCGGATCGTATCCGCCGCTTCATCCAGGAAGCCAAGGCCGTTTCCGCGCTGAACCATCCGAACATTGTCACGATTCACGAATTCGGGCACTGCGACGCGGGCCAATTCATCGTCATGGAGCTGGTGCAGGGACGGACGCTGCGCCAACTCGACCAGCCATGCGCCTTCGAGCTACTTGTCGACCTTGGCAGTCAGACCGCAAGGGCGTTGAGCGTCACGCACGCCGCCGGGATCACGCACCGCGACATCAAGCCCGACAACATCATGCTGCGCGACGACGGCTACGTGAAAGTGCTTGATTTCGGCGTCGCTCAGCTCGCCGCTCACGCGCTCGACACCGACGCGGAGACGTTGCAACGGACGCTGCCGGGCACGCTGCTCGGCACGATCAAATACATGTCGCCGGAACAGGCCCGAGGCTCGGCCGTCAGTCATGCCAGCGACATCTTCGCGCTCGGCATTGTGTTGTACGAACTGGCGACAGGGCGTCATCCGTTCACAGCCAAAACGCAGATTGGCTATCTGCACGCCATCAGCGGGCAAGTGCCACTGCCGCCGACCAGTGTGCGACCCGACATCCCCGCCGAGCTCGAGGCGTTGATTCTCGGGATGCTGGAAAAGGAGGCGAGACAGCGTCCGACCGCGGGGGAAGTCGCGGACGCGTTGCAGGCCCTCGAGCAACACGTCACCGCCCACACGCCCTTGTCTTCAATTCGTCCAGCGACTCCTGCCGCTCGCCGTCACCTCGTCGGGCGCAAACGGGAACGGGCCGAACTGCGTGCCGCGTTCAACCAGGCGCAGGCCGGGCGGGGATCGTTGCTGTGCGTCGGGGGCGAGCCAGGGATCGGCAAGACGACGTTGGTGGAAGATTTTCTGGCGGAGTTGGCGCCCGGCCATCACTGCACGATCGCGCGCGGGCGTTGTTCAGAACGCCTGGCGGGGACGGAAGCCTATCTGCCGCTGCTGGAAGCGCTCGACAGCTTGTTGCGGAGCGGGAGCCATCCGACTCTCGCCGGGGCGATGAGACAGCTGGCGCCGACGTGGTATGCCCAGGTCGTGCCGCTGTCAGGCGACAGCGAAGAGTCGGCGCGCCTGTTGGCCGACGTCAAGGCCGCCTCGCAGGAACGGATGAAACGGGAGTTGGCAGCCTTCCTGCGCACCGTCGCGCACGTCCAGCCACTCGTCATTTTCTTTGATGATCTGCATTGGGCGGATGTCTCGACGATTGATCTGCTCAGCTTCCTGGCTGGCAAGTTCGACGAGTTGAAGGTGCTGATCGTGGCGACGTACAGGCCTTCGGATCTGCTGCTTGCCAAACACCCGTTTTTGCAGATCAAGCCGGACTTGCAGGCGCGCGGCCTCTGTCGTGAGCTGCTTCCTGAATTCCTGACTGAAGTGGAGATTGCCGACTACCTCGCGCTGGAATTCCCCGGTCATGAATTTCCGGCGGACTTTCCGCAGCTGATTCACGCGAAGACGGAAGGCAGTCCGTTGTTCATGGCTGATCTGGTGCGCTACCTGCGCGACCGCCGCGTGATTGAGAGCGCCAGCGGCACACGAAGTGGAGCCTGGACGCTGGCGCAGGCCTTGCCAGACATCGAACGCGAGCTGCCGGAGTCGGTGCGCGGGATGATCGAACGCAAGATTTCGCAACTGAGCGAAGAGGATCGCAAGCTGCTGACGGTTGCGAGCGTCCAAGGCTATCAATTCGATTCAGCAGTCGTGGCGCAGGCGCTCAACCTCGACGCTGCCGCAGTCGAGGAGCGGCTGGAAAAGCTGGACCGGATGTTTGCGTTTGTGAAGCTGACCAGTGAAGCGGAGTTTCCGAATCGCACGCCGACGCTCAAGTATCGCTTCGTCCATGTGCTGTATCAGAACGCGCTCTACGCCGGTGTGCGCGCCACTCGCAAGGCTACGATCAGCCGCAGCGTGGCGCAGGCGCTGGAAGCGTGCTACGGCGATCGCCGCGCCAGCGTGGCGAACGAACTGGCGCTGTTGTGGGAAGCGGCGCGGGACGATGCGCGGGCGGCGGAGTATTTCCTGCAGGCGGCGCGCACTGCGGCACAGATCAATGCGCAGCGCGAAGCGGTGCAGCTTGCCGAGCGCGGGCTGGACGCGGTGCGCCGATTGCCGGATTCGCCGGAACGCGACGCGCGGGAACTCGGCCTGCAATTGACGCTCGGCTTCTCGTTGCAGTCCGCCCGGAGTTGGGTTGCGCCGGAGACCGGAGCTGCCTTCAACCGGGCACGGACACTCTGTGAACGGATGGGCGATGATCCCCGGTTCTTCGCGGCTCTGGTTGGCGTGTGGGCCTATCACATCGCCCAGGGCGAATATGCAACAGCGCAGGGACTGTGCGGGCGGATGATGGAACTAGGAGAGCAATCACGGGACCCGGTGCTGCTCGTGACGGCCTGTATGTGTTTGGCCAAGCTTCATTATTGCCAGGGAGACTTCGTCTCTTCCCGTCAAGTCGCGGAACGCGCGCTCGCCCTGGATCGGCGGGAATACCACGAGGCTTATCTGTCCCTCTATAACGAGGACGGCGGACTCTCGGTGCGCCGAGAGCATAGCTACTGTTTGTGGACGCTCGGCTATCCGGATCGAGCGCTGGCCCTGGCGTATGAAACGGTCTCGCTGGCTGAGCAAGCATCTCACCCCTTCAGTCTGGGTGCCGCTCATTTGATGACGGCGGCGAACCTTGCTCGGTGTGGGGAGTGGCAGGCCAGCGAGAGCGAGTCTAGGAAAGTGCTGACGATCGCCGACGAGTACGCTCTGGGAGACATGGTCAGACATTCCACGGTCATGCATGCCCTGATGCTGGCGTTTCAGGAGCCGACCGAAGAAGCGCTCGTGCGGGCGAAGCAGGCGATTGATTCCATGACTGCCCGAGGTCTAAGGGCGCTGAAGACCGGGTCGCTGGCAAGTATGGGCAGATTGCTGTGGCGGGCAGGCCGGTGCGCGGAAGGGCTTGCCGTCATCGCGGAAGCGTTGGCGCTGGTCGAAGACACCGGGGAGCGTTACTCGGAAGCCGAACTCTGGCGCGTCAAAGGCGAGTTGCTGTTGAAGGCCACCGGCGATGCGCACGCCGAAGCGGAAGGCTGTTATCACAAGGCCCTCGAGATCGCACGGCGACAGCGCGCGAAAGCGTGGGAACTGCGCGCCGCCACCAGCCTGGCGCGCTTGTGGCACCGGCAGGGCAACCACCCGGAAGCGCGGGAGATGCTGGCGGAGATTTACGGTTGGTTTTCCGAAGGTTTTGATACGGCGGATTTGAAAGATGCCAGGGGGCTGCTCGATGAACTGAGTTCGGAGGCGAGCGCTTAGGCCAGCGTCGCAACCGATGGCCCGCACGGATGGAGGGGAAGCCGGAATTAGTGGTTCCTCAGGCTGGATGCGAACCAGCCGGGACTCGCTTGAATTCGGCCACGCGGTCGGTGATCGCGGCGCACGCCCGGGCGATCGAGGCGGTTCCGCGTCAGCACGTCGTGTGCCCCTGAGCCAGGATTTGCCTTCCTTACCGGCGCTCCCGTTTCTCGTCCGGCGCGCCGGTGCCCGACGAGCCGACGAACAGCTTCTTCCCGTCCGGGAAGGTGATGTCGCGGCCGTTGGCGCGCAGCGAACCGTCCTTCGCCTGGAAGCCGTCGACGATGATCTTGATGCCCACGGGCAGCGAGTTCTTGCTCCAGCCGCGGCGGATCAGCGCGTTCGGCGCGCCACCTTCGACCGCCCACCGCTCCACCTTCCCGTCCGGGCCCGTGACGTCGATGTGGATCCAGGAGTGCGGGTTGGTCCACTCCACTTTGAAGACCGTGCCGTTGATCTTGACGGGCTTGTTCGCGTCGAACTCGGCCGCGAACGAGTGGTGAGCGATGGCCGGGGCGGCAGAAGCAACGAGCAGCGCGGCACCGGCGATGACGGTGAACAATTTCGTACGCACCGTGTCTCTCCCGTTCTTCTCTGGCGCTACCGACGAAACAGTATGCCACTCCTGGAGCCTACTCAGGCTTCTTTTTCAGGCCGCCGTAGAGCAGCTCCTCCGAGAATTCGACGCACTTATACTCGAGCAGCTGAGCGCTCGGCTCCCGCCGCCGGTAGAGCGGCATGCGGATCGTCCAGGGCCGGGTAAATGTCTTCGGATCCTCGAGCCGCGCCTCGTAGTTGATGTGGTTCCCGCCGGGCGCCAGGGAGTAGCGCTCGGTGACCGTCAGCGCATCGCTGTGGTGATTGCCGGCGCGGTCGAACCAGGACAGATCGTTGAAGCCATTCACCTCGATGGCAAGCGTGTCGCCGTCCCACCTGCCGTTCGACCACCCCATCCAGCTGTCCACCGGAGACTCGGTGTGGTTGGTCATGTGGACGGTGCGATTGGTGCTCGCGTACTCGTAAATGAAAAGGATGTCCTTCGCTCCCTGGACGATCTGGAACGGGTACGGCATATAGGTCGCCCGCGGTAACCCCGGCATGTAGCACTTGGCTTCCGGATCCGACGTGGGCCATCCGGCCTGGTTCTCCTGCCGCTTCTTCAAGCCCTCCGGCGTGTACGGGATCGTGCCGTTGTTGTCGACGATCACGCTCTGTCCCGCCGGAATCGCGAAGATGGCGCCGAGCTGCGAGAACGCGGTCGCCGACGCGGAGTGACTCTCGACGTTCCAGTTGGCGGTGTTGATGGCCTGCCAGACGCCATTCAGGTTCGGATGGCCGGCGATTCGATCCGCTCGTGCGGCTGGCGCCGTACCACGACCACGACCCTCCACCCCACCGCGCCCAGTCCGCGCGGTGGGGGCCCCGGCCTGGGCCGGCGCTGCCGCGCCGCCCTGACGAGAGGGCTGCTGCGCTGTGACGGTCAGCGTCAGTGCACCTCCCAGCGCAATCGCGATGAATGCGTCGCTAAACCGTTTACGCATGCGTCTAGGTCTCCCGCGCTTTCGCGTTGTGAACTTCGGCGTGGCTTCTATCAAAGATGTCGCGGCGAAGTCAGCGCTGTCTTCGGCCTTAATGGACCCTGCTTGCACGTTTCAAGATGTCGTTCGTTAGCGCCTTCGCCGCCTGGAGCAACTCAAGGCAACGGGCGGTCCTGTTTTCCGGGAGAGGCGTCGTTGTCGAGATCAGCGTTTCGATCTCGGCGAGCATGTTCTGGAGCGCTTTGATCGGGACTGGATCGATGAGCATGCGCCCCACACTACGGCAATCGGCGATTCCCATCAAGACTCCGACCAACGCAGGTTTCAGACACCACCGTCTCTGGATACTCTCTACTGTTTCAACGCCATCACGATGTACTGACCCGGCGGTCCACCGACTCCGCCGCGTTCGCCTGCGGGGCCCGGCCCGCTGAAGCGTGCGGCGAACATTCCAGCGTTGGCGGCGACAGGAACAACAATGAACTGCCGGCCGTTGATCTCATAGGTCGCAGGCATCCCTTCCGACGCAGCGAGAAGCTCCATCGACCACACTTCTCGACCGTTGTCGCGATCATAGGCGCGGAACCGGCGGTCTGACCCGGTGGCAAAGAAGACCAGGCCGCCAGCGGTCACCAGCGGAGCACCGCGCGGGAAGTGAGAACCGGTGTTCGGTGGAATCCCCAGCTCGGGCGGGCCGAGGACGGTGCCCGTCGGAATCCGCCATTTGATTTCTCCCGTGTTCAGGTCATACGCGGTCATCTCCGACCAGGGCGGCCCGACGGCGCTCATGCTCAGGCTGTTCTGATTCATGAACTCGTACGGAGACGGAAGCCGCGGCGGTCCGCTTTTCGTGAGCAGCTCCTCGGCCTGCGCGATCATCTGTGCCTTCTGTCCCGGCGTCACGATCGGGCCCGCCCTTCCGCCGCGTCCGCCTTGACCTGGCAGCGTCAGTCGATCGACCGTCGGCAGCGCCTTGGCCACCACATACATCTCCCCGCGAGTGGGATCGACTGCGGAGGTCGCGAAGTTGGCCCCGCCGTTGTGGCCCGGCATGGAGATGCTGCCCTCGAAGCTGGGCGGCGTGAATAGACCGTCGTTGCGAAGACTCCTGAAGCGCTGAACGAGCGCCTCTCGCTCCGCCGCCGGCAGATACGGGTTGATGTCTTTCTCGGTGAACGTCTGGCGAGCGAACGGCGCCGGCTTCGTCGGGAACGGCTGCGTCGGCGACGAATGCTCTCCAGGCA
>Ga0099827_10000690_pt1 | contig 16037 bp, 14 predicted proteins | sample CZO8metaG_FD_79339 | JGI IMG/M metagenome (GOLD analysis project Ga0099827, IMG submission 79339) | Vadose zone soil microbial communities from the Eel River Critical Zone Observatory, Northern California, USA - CZOApr15con1.8 metaG | ecosystem: Environmental > Terrestrial > Soil > Vadose zone ...
CGCAGGGATCGTCGCGGCCGCCTTGCTCGTTGCACCCCGCAGGCCGCCCCGAACCCGGGCGCGTCCCCTAGACCTCGATCAGCAGCGCGTCGCCCTGGCCGCCGCCGGAGCAGATCGCCGCGAGCCCGAGCCCGCCGCCGTTTCGGCGCAGCTCGTGCACCATCGTCCCGAGGATGCGGCCGCCGCTCGCGCCGATCGGATGTCCGAGCGCGACTGCGCCGCCGTTCACGTTCACGATCTCCTCGTCCGCGCCTAGCATCCGCGTCGAGTTCAGCGCCACCGACGAGAACGCCTCGTTGATCTCGACGCGCTTGACGTCCTCCATGGTCTTGCCGGCCTTCTCGAGCGCGCGGTGTCCGGCCCGCGCCGGCGTGCGCGCGAGCCACGCGAAGTCGTCGGCGACGTATGCCTGCGAGATGATCGTCGCGAGCACCTCGAGACCGCGCGTCCGCGCGAACTCCTCTGACGTGACGATCACGCACGACGCGCCGTCGTTCACGCCCGGCGCGTTGCCGGCGGTCGTCGTACCTTCGGGATCGAACACGGGCGCGAGCTCCGAGAGCTTCTCGGGCGTCGTGTCGCGCCGGATCGACTCGTCAGCGACGACGTCGCCGACGGGGACGATCTCGTCGTCGAACCGTCCCGCTTCTTGCGCCGTCGCCGCGCGTTGGTGCGACCGGTACGCCCACGCGTCCTGCTCCTCGCGCGTGACGCCGAGCGCACGCGCCACCTGCGAGTTCTGCTGCACCATGTGGAGCTTGTCGAACGTGGACGTGAGACCATCGAAGACCATCGAGTCGATCAGCTCGCCGCTGCCGAGCCGGTAGCCGAAGCGCGCCTTCTTCAGGAGATACGGCGCGTTCGACATCGACTCCATCCCACCCGTGACGACGCACTCGAGCTCGCCTGCGCGAATCATCGCGTCGGCGATCTCGACCGCGCGGATCGACGAAGCGCACACCTTGTTGATCGTGTCGGCCGGCGTTTCGACCGGCAGCCCTGCCCCGACCGCCGCCTGCCGCGCCGGCGCCTGGCCCGCGCCGGCCTGCAGCACCTGACCCATGATGGCGTACTCGGGCTCCGTCGGCTCGAGCCCGATCCGCTCGAGCGCCGCCTTGATCGCAATCGCGCCCAGTTCGGTCGCCTCGTACTTCGCGAGTCCGCCCCCGAGCCGCCCGAAAGGCGTGCGGACTGCGGCGAGGATGACTGAACGGGTCACGTCTTGAGCGTAGCCGAGCCGATCCTCCCTGCGAATGCGACGAGCAGCTTCACCGCGTTCTCGACGTCGTCGAGCGACACGAGCTCGGTCGGCGTGTGGATGTAGCGCGTCGGGATCGACACGAGGCCCGTCGGGATCCCCGCACGGCTGAGGTGGTACGCGTCCGCGTCGGTGTGCGTGCTGCCGGTGACGACCTCGACCGTGCACTTGATCTCCTCCTGCTCCGCGGTTTCCCACAGGAGATCGAACACCGGCGCGCTGAGCGGTGCGCCGCGCGAGATCACGGGACCGCCGGCGATGGGATTGTCGCCCGACTCCTCCAGGTCGGCGCCGGGAACGTCCTTCGCGTTCGTCACATCGATCGCGATCGCGACGTCGGGCCGGACGGCGTACGCCGTGGTGCGTGAGCCTGCGAAGTCGCCGACCTCTTCGCCGACCGCGGCGACGGCGACGACGTCACCGGCGACACCGCCGGCCTCGGCGACCCGGCGCGCAGCCTCGAGTGCGACGTAGCAGCCGATCCGGTTGTCGAACGATCGCGAGGCAACGCGGTCGTTCGGCAGCTCGACCGGCGCGCCCGCGAGCACCGCCGCGTCGCCGATGCGGACGCGCGAGCGCGCGTCGTCGCCGTCGCGCGCACCGATATCGATGAACAGATCCTTCAGCTCGACCTTCTCGTCCTTCTCCTTCTTGAACGGTCCGCGCTTCTTCCCGATCACGCCCGGGATCCGCCCGTCGCGGGTGAGTACCTCGACCCGCTGGGCGAGCAGGACCTCGGGCAGCCAGCCGCCCAGGCCGCGGAAGAAGAGGAAGCCCTTGTCGTCGACGTGCGTGACGGCGACGCCGATCTCGTCGATGTGCCCGACGAGCGCGAGCGACGGGCCGTCTCCCGCTCCCTTCACGCGGGCCAGGGTGGAGCCAAGCGAGTCCGTCGAGACCTCCGCGAACCCCTCGGCAGCGCGCCGGAAGGCTCCGGCCGCGTCGGCCTCGTGGCCGGAGGGGCCAGGTGTCGTCAGCAGCTCTCTGAGGAGATCCGGGACGGGCACGGCCGGGGACGCTATCTGGTTTGACGCAGGGCACAAGGACGCCTACTCTGAGAGCGATGACTCCCATGTCCTGCAGCTGGGCCTGGCGCTCTGAGCGGGGCGGGAGCCTGCGCTGACCTAGCGCCCACAGCCCGTTCCGCTCTTCCAAGACCCCCGCCGGGGTCTTTTTCGTTTGCGATGACGACCGCGATCACAACCGACCTCCTCACCCCACTCGGGGCCTACCTCCGCCTGCGCGCGAACGGACGCGGCTCGTTCCTGCTCGAGTCGGTGGAGCAGGGCCGGCTCGGCCACTATTCGTTCGTCGGCGCCGGCTCGCGGCTCGTGTACCTGAACGAGGCCGAGGCGCTCGGCCTCCCCGTCGTCGGCTACGTCGGCTACGAGCACGCCGCGAAGCTCGAGCCGACGGTGCCGGTACCAGCCGACGGTCCCGCCCTGCCGGAGTCGCGCTTCCTCGTCGCCGATACGCTCGTGCGCTTCGACCACGCAAACGGCGTCGTGGACGTGATGTACGGGGACGGCGCGGAGCTCGAGGAGCCGCAGCCGCCGCTCGAGACGGCGGACGCGCAGCCGCGGCCGACCCGTCGCTTCCCGTCGCAGCGTGACTACGAGCAGGGCGTCCGCCGCGCGAAGCAGGAGATCGCTGCAGGCGAGGCCTTTCAGATCGTGTTGTCCCAACGCGCCGAGCGACGGACGAGCGCGTCGCCGGTCGAGCTCTACCGCGCCCTTCGGCGGATCAATCCCTCTCCTTATCTCTTCCTGCTCGAGCTCGACGGCGTCTCGCTGGTCGGCTCGTCGCCGGAGACGCTCGTCAAGCTGGAGGGACGGCGCGCGAGCGTCAACCCGATCGCGGGCACGACGGAGCGCGGCGACGGCGACGCCGAGCGCCTGCTCGCCTCCGAGAAGGACCGCGCGGAGCACGTGATGCTCGTCGACCTCGGCCGCAACGACCTCTCGCGCGTCTGCAAGCCGGGAACCGTGCGCGTCGAACGCTTCCTCGAGGCGGAGCGGTTCTCGCACGTCACGCATCTCGTCTCGGAGGTCGCCGGCGAGCTGCGCGACGGTGTCGGCGCATTCGATCTGCTGCGCGCGTGCTTCCCGGCCGGCACCGTCTCGGGCGCGCCGAAGGTGCGCGCGATGCAGCTGATCGCCGAGCTGGAGGGCTACCGCCGGGGCCCGTACGCGGGCGCCGTCGGCTACGCGCTGCCCGACGGCTCGCTCGACACGTGCATCGCGATCAGGACGATCGTGCTCGAGGACGGGCTGGCGCGGCTGCAGGCGGGGGCCGGGATCGTGGCAGACTCCGATCCGACGGCCGAGCACGAGGAGTGCCTGCGCAAGCTCGCGGCGCTCGAGGCGGCGATCGACCTGGCGGAGGCGTCGTGATATTGCTTGTCGACAACTACGACTCGTTCACGTACAACCTCGCGCACTACCTGTGCGAGCTCGGCGCGGAGGTCGCGGTGCGCCGGCCGGACGAGCTGAACCCGCGGCTCGAGCCGTCGCACCTCGTCCTCTCCCCCGGCCCGGGCCGTCCGACCGAGCAGCTCGTCGGGCTCGTCCGCGACTCGCGTGTGCCGACGCTCGGCGTCTGTCTCGGGCACCAGGCGGTCGTCCAGGCGTTCGGCGGGGAGATCGGCAGCGCGCAGCGGCTCCTGCACGGGAAGACGAGCGTCATCGAGCACGACGGACGCGGTGTATTCGAGGGGCTGCCGCAGCAACTCGAGGTCGGGCGGTACCACTCCCTGGCCGCGACCACGATTCCCGACGAGCTCGAGGTCTCCGCACGGGCCGAGGACGGCGAGGTCATGGGCGTGCGGCACAAGACGCTGCCGATCCAGGGCGTGCAGTTCCATCCCGAGTCGGTGCTGACGCCGCTCGGCAAGGATCTGCTGAGGAACTTCCTGTCGTGATCCAGCGCGCGATCTCGCAGCTGCTCGACGGGCACGACCTGTCGCGCGCGGAGGCGCGGGAGACGATGCAGGTGATCATGAGCGGCGACGCGACGCCGGCGCAGATCGGCGGCTTCCTCGTCGCGCTGCGCGCGAAGGGCGAGACGGCCGACGAGATCACGGGCTGCGCCGAGGCGATGCGCGCGCACGTGCTCGCGGTGAAGCCCAAGCGAGACGACCTCGTCGACACCGCCGGCACCGGCGGCGACCAGCAGCACACGCTGAACATCTCGACCGCGGCCGCGCTCGTCGCGGCGGCAGCGGGAGCCGCGGTCGCGAAGCACGGCAACCGCGCGGTCTCGTCCAGCTCGGGCTCGGCGGACGTGCTCGAGGCGCTCGGCTTCGACCTCGAGCTCGAGCCGGCGCGAATCGAGCAGTCGATCGACGAACTCGGCTTCGGCTTCATGTTCGCGCCGACGCACCATCCCGCGATGAAGCACGCGGCGCCCGTGCGGCGCGAGCTCGCGACGCGAACGGTGTTCAACGTGCTCGGCCCGCTGACGAATCCCGCAGGTGCGCGCGCGCAGGTCGTCGGCGTGTTCTCGCCCGGGCTCGTGCACACGATCGCGGAGGTGCTCGCGCAGCTCGGCGCGCGACGCGCATTCGTCGTCCACGGCGCGCACGGGATCGATGAGCTGTCGCCCGCGGGGCCGAACCTCGTCTGCGAGGTCGTGGGAGAAACGGTCACGGAGCGGACGATCGACCCGCTGGAGCTCGGCGTCCCGCGCTGCGATCCCGGCGAGCTGCGGGGCGGCACGCCGGCCGAGAACGCGGCTGCGATTCACCGCGTCTTCGAGGGCGCGGACGGCGGCGCGCGTGACGCGATCCTCCTCAACGCGGCGGGCGCGATCGCCGCTGCGGGCCACGCGGCCGACCTGCGGGAAGGGCTGGACATCGCGCGGGTGGCGGTCGCCTCGGGCGCCGCCGCCGAGCGGCTCGCCGCGCTCGTGGCATTCTCACGGGCGCATGAGCGTGCTCATGCGCCGGGGAGGGGGGCTCGGGGGAACCGAGAGGTTCCCCCTGGCGCTGCACCGCGGGTTCCCCGCGGTGCAGCGGGAAAGAACACCGGCGATGCGCAGCTTTAGGGACGCGCTGGCGGCGCCCGGCCTCGGCGCGATCGCCGAGGTGAAGCGGCGCTCGCCGTCCGCGGGCGACCTGCGCCCCGACGCCGATCCGGCGCAGCTCGCCGCGGAGTTCGAGCGGGCCGGCGCGGCCGCGGTGTCGATCCTCGTGGACGAGCGCTTCGGCGGCACGCTCGCCGACCTGAAAGCCGCGCGCGCGGCGGCAACTCTGCCGCTGCTCGCCAAGGGCTTCTTTGCTGAGGAGTTGGACTTGTTGAGAGTAAAGATCGCTGGAGCCGATGCGGTGCTGCTCCTCCTGCGCGATCTCGACGACGCGCGCGCGGCCGCGCTGCTCGCGTACGCGGCGGAGCTCGGGCTGGATGCGCTCGTCGAGGCACACGACGCTGAGGAGCTCGACCGCGCCGTCGCACTCGACGCGCCGATCATCGGCGTCAACGCCCGCAACCTCACAGATTTTTCGCTGGACAGAGCCACTCAGCTCGCGCTGGTCGCGCGATCACCTCGAGATCGCGTTGTTGTTGCCGAGTCGGGCGTGCATTCGCGCGCGCAGGGCGCCGCGGCCGAGCTCGCCGGGGCGGACGCCGTGCTCATCGGCACGGCGCTCATGAGCGCGACCGATCCTGCGTCGAGGCTCCGCGAGCTGCTGTCGCGGCCGCTCGTCAAGGTATGCGGGCTCACCCGCGAGGAGGACGTCGCCGTCGCCGCTGAAGCGGGCGCCGACCTCGCCGGATTCATCCTCGCGCAGGAGTCGCCGCGCCGCGCCGACGAGGTCCTGCCCGTGCCAGAGACGATGCTGTCGGTCGCCGTCTTCGTCGCGGACACCTACGACGCCGGCTCCGACCTCGTCCAGCTCTACGGCCGCGAGAACAAGCACCGCAGCCGCGACGGCATCCTTCTCCGCGACACCGAGCAGGTCGCGGAAGTGATCGACCTACCGTGGGAGGATGACGATCCGACGCACCTCGAGCGAGCACGCGCCGTCGAGGGGCGCGTGATGCTCGCCGGCGGGCTCGCAGCGGACAACGTGCGCACCGTCATCGAGTCGGTGGCTCCGTGGGCGGTCGACGCGAGCTCGCGGCTCGAGGTTCGTCCCGGCGTGAAGGACCATGCGCTCGTACGCGCGTACGTGGAGGCGGCGCGCGCGTGAGCACCGGGCTGTACGGCACGTACGGCGGGCGCTACGTCCCGGAGACGCTGATCCCGGCGCTCGACGAGCTCGAGTCCGGCTGGCGCGAGGCGCAGGGCGACGACGCGTTCGTGCGCGAGCTGGACGAGCTGGGACGTACCTATGCCGGTCGTCCGACACCCCTCACACGCGCCGAGCGCTTCGCGCCGGCAAAACGGCTGTGGCTGAAGCGCGAGGACCTCCTGCACACCGGAGCGCACAAGCTCAACAACGCGCTCGGCCAGGCGGTGCTCGCGCGCCGCCTCGGCAAGCACCGCATCGTCGCCGAGACCGGTGCAGGACAGCACGGCGTCGCGGCGGCGACGGTCTGCGCGCGCTTCGGGCTCGAGTGTGTCGTCTACATGGGCAGCGAGGACATGCGCCGCCAGCGTCCGAACGTCGACCGGATGGGACTGCTCGGCGCCGAGGTTCGTCCGGTCGAGTTCGGCACGCGCACGCTGAAGGAGGCGACTAGCGAGGCGATCCGCGACTGGATCACGAACGTCGAGACAACGCACTACCTGATCGGCTCCGCGGTCGGACCGCATCCATATCCCGAGATCGTGCGCGAGCTGCAGCGCGTGATCGGCCGCGAGGCGCGCGAGCAGTTCGTCGCCGCCGAGGGTCGCTTGCCCGAGGTCGTCGTCGCATGCGTCGGCGGCGGCTCGAACGCGATCGGGACGTTCTACGACTTCGTCGACGACGCCGATGTGCGCCTCCTCGGGGTCGAAGCCGCCGGCGCCGCGTCGCTCGGAACCGGCCGCCCCGGCGTACTGCACGGCGCGCGCTCGTCGATCCTCGCGGACGACGACGGACAGATCCTCGACGCGCACTCGATCTCCGCCGGGCTCGACTACCCGGGGGTCGGCCCGGAGCACGCGTTTCTCCGCGACACGGGCCGCGCGGAGTACGTCGGCGCGACGGACGACGAAGCGCTCGCCGCGTTCCACGAGCTCGCGCGCACCGAGGGGATCATCCCGGCGCTCGAGCCGGCCCACGCGCTCGCACGCGCGCGCGAGCTCGACGAGACGTACGTGCTCGTCTGTCTCAGCGGACGCGGGGACAAGGACCTCGCGGAGGTGCTGTCGCGATGAGAGGCAACGTCGCGAGCCCGCGTCCGACCGTGTACGCCTTTCCCGCCGAGCTGCACTTCGACGAGCTGCTCCTGCGGCTGCCGACGCCGGAAGATGCCGAGACAATCGCGCCGGCCTTCATCGATCCCGCCGTCGGCGGCGAGGCGGGACTGCCGCCGCTCGACGTCGACGAGCTCCGCCGGTTCACCGCGGACGAGCTCCCCGCGTGGCGCGCGGCCGGACGCTTGGCGCCGTACCTGATCGAGGATGTGACGAGCGGAAGAATCCTCGGCGGGGCTGCGCTCCACCACTTCGATCCGATGCGTGGCGCCGTCGAGCTCGGCTACTGGCTCTTCGCCGACGCACGAGGCCGCGGCGTGGCCACGCGCGCGGTGAACGCGCTGGCCGAGCATGCCTTCGCGAACGGCGTCTACCGTGTCGACGCGGTCGTGCGCGTCGGCAACGTCACCTCGGAGCGCGTGCTCGAGCGGGCCGGCTTCGTGCGCGAAGGCGTCAAGCGCCGCTATCTCCGCCACGGCGGCGAGCGCGTCGACGCGACGCTCTTTTCGCGCCTGGCGGACGACTGATGCGCTGGTCTTGTCCAACGCGCGCGGCGCACGTCGCCGCAGACACAGATCCTCGAGGCGCATTCGATCTCCGCAGGCCTCGAGTATCCGGGTCCGACCGGAGCACGCGTTCCTCCGCGACATCGTCCGCGCCGAATACGTCGGCGCGGCCGACGAGGAAGCATTGACCGCGTTCCACGACCTCGTGCGCACTGAGGGGATCATCCCCGCGGTCGAGCCGGCGCACGAGCTCGCCCGCACGCGCGAGCTGGACAAGACCTAGGTGCGCGTCTGCCTCAGCGGCCGCGGCGACAAGGACCTCGCCGAAGTGCTCGCACGATGACTGTGCACGACTTCGAGCCGACGCACTTCCATGTATCGATCGGCTCGCACGAGCCGGTGCTGCGCGTCGCGGGCGGCGACACGATCCGCACGTGGTGCGTCGACGCGACGGGCGCAGACGCGTCCGGCGAGCAGATCACGGACGGCGGCAACCCCCAGACCGGCCCATTCTACGTCGAGGGTGCGGAGCCCGGCGACACGCTCGGCGTCCGCTTCGACCTCATCCGTCCGAACCGCGCGCGCGGGCTGAGCGCCCAGCTGGTCGCGCCGCACGTCGTCGATCCGGACTTCGTGCGCGAGCTCGACTACACCGGTCTCGACACCGACTGGTGGGCGCTCGACCTCGAGCGCGGCACCGCGCGGCTCGAGGCGCCGCCGACCGGCCTCGAGTCGCTCGGCGAGCTGCCGCTCGCGCCGATGCTCGGCTGCTTCGGGGTCGCACCGCCGCGGGGCCAGGCCATCTCGACGGCAACGTCGTCGAGCCACGGCGGCAATATGGACTACCGGGGATTCCGCGAAGGCGTCACCGTCTTCTTTCCGGTGTTCGCCGAAGGCGCACTCCTGCACGTCGGCGACGGCCACGCGCTGCAGGGCGACGGCGAGATCGTCGGCACCGGGATCGAGGTCTCGATGGACGTCGAGGTGACGGTCGAAATCCTGAAGGGGAAGCACATTTCGTGGCCGCGGGCGGAGGACGAGACGTTCGTGATGGCCGTCGGCAACGCGCGGCCGCTCGACCAGGCGGTGCAGCACGCGACGACGGAGTTGATGCGACTGCTCGAGGAGGACTACGGCCTCGACCACCGCGCGAGCTCCGTGCTGCTGGGCCAGTGCATCCGCTACGACGTCGGCAATGTCTTCGATCCCGCGTACACGATCGTGGCAAAGGTCGAGAAGAGGCTGCTCCCGTGAGCAACACCGCGTACCCGGTACGTACCCGGTACGTACCCGGGGCCAGTGCATCCGCTACGACGTCGGCAATGTCTTCGATCCCGCGTACACGATGGTTGCGAAAGTGGAGAAGAGACTGCTCCCGTGAGCAACACCGCGTACCCGGTACGTACCCGGTACGTACCCGGTACGTGCCAGGTACCCGCACTGCCGAAGCGGACATGCCTTGTGGTCAGACCAGCGTGACGGCAAAGAGGAGAACGTTCCACAGGTGACGCGCAAGGCGCTCTCGATCTACCTCATGTGCGGCCGGCAGACGCCCGCGCTGGCGCAGGCGGCGGTCGAAGCAGGCGCCGACCTGCTCGAGCTCGGCTTTCCGTTCTCCGATCCGCTCGCAGACGGGCCGGTGATCCGCCGCGCCGGCGAGCGGGCGCTCGCGGAGGGCATGCGCACCGGCGCGTGCCTCGAATGCCTCGCCGACACGCGCGAGCGCGTGGGCGCCGACGTGCCGCTGATCCCGATGACGTACGCGTCGATCCTCGAGGCCTACGGCTGGGACCGCTTCGCCGCCGATGCCAGCGCCGCCGGCGCGACGAGCCTGATCGTCGTCGATCTCCCCGTCGGCGAACGGCCCGAGCTGCGACGCGTCCAGCTCGTCGCGCCGACGTCGACGGACGAGCGAATCCGCCGGGCGGCGGAACACACGGACGGCTGGCTCTACCTCGTCACGGTGACGGGCACGACGGGGACGCGCGACGAGCTCTCCCCCGCGCTCGCCGGCCTCGTCCAACGCGCGCGGCGCACGTCGCCGCAGACACCGCTCTACGCCGGCTTCGGCATCTCGACGCCCGAGCACGCGCGCGCCGCCGCCCAGCTTGCGGACGGGATCGTGGTCGGCTCGCGCGCCGTCGAGGTCGCCGAGGATGGCCCGCCCGCGCTGCAGAGCTACGTCGCGAGTCTGCGCGTCGCGCTGAACCGCTAGGGTTCGCGACGACGCGGCCGCAGCCGCGTCTTTCGTGTGTCCCCGTTTTCGAGGAGTTAGGTGCAGGTCGACCCGCCCGATCTCGGCTTCTTCGCGACCGCCGTCAGGCTGCTCCGCGTCTGGCGGGAGCAGTGGCGCCTGGTCCTCCTCGGCCTTGCGTGCGCGCTCGCGACGACCGGGCTCTCGCTGACGATCCCGATCCTGATCAAGCACGCGATCGACTCCTCGATTGCCCCGAGCTCTGTTGCCGGGGTAGTCCAACACCGCTCACGCCTCTGGCCGTACCTCGTCGCGATCGTGATCCTCGCCGCCGTCCGCTTCGCCACGAACTTCACCCGCCGCTACGCGACGGCGCGCGTCGGCATCCGCATCGAGGCGCGGATGCGCGAGCTCCTCTACCAAGCCTACTTGCGTTTCCCGCGCGCGTTCTACGACCAGCACGCGACCGGGCAGGTCGTGTCGCGCGCGACGAACGACCTCTACCCGATCCGCTACTTCATCGGCTGGGGAATGGTCCAGGGCGCGCAGTCGCTGATGATGATCGTCGGCGTCGCCGTCGTGCTCGTGCTCGTCAACCCGTTGCTCGCGCTGTACGCGGGGCTCGCGATGCCGCTCGTCGGCATCCTGACGTGGGTCTTTGCGCTCAAGGTAATGCCGGTGTCGCGGCTGGTGCAGCAGCTCAAGGCCGACGTGACGGAGGCGTCGGACGAGGCCGTCGTCGGCATCGAAATGGTGCAGGCGTTCGGCCGCGAGGACGACGTGCGAGAGCGCTTCGGCGTCAAGGCACGCGCGGTGCGCGACGGCGTCGTGCGCCAGGCGCGGATCGAAGGCGGCTTCCTCCCCGGGCTGCTCTTTCTGCCCACGGTCTCGATCGCCGTCGTCCTCTACTTCGGCGGCCGAGACGTGATCCACCAGCACCTCACGCTCGGGGAGTTCTTCCTCTTCTATTCGCTGCTGCTGCAGCTCGTGTGGCCGCTCGAGGCGCTCGGCTGGATCATCAACCTCGGCCAGCGCGCGACCGCCTCCGCGTCGCGCAGCTTCGCGTGGCTCGAGCAGATCGACGAGATCCCCGAACCGGCCGAGCCGAAGCATCTGCCCGACGGCGAGCTCGACGTGCGCTTCGAGAACGTCCACTTCTCCTACGGCTCGGGCTCCGAGGTGCTGCGCGGCGTCGACCTGCACGTCGCGGCCGGCGAGATCGTCGCCGTCTGCGGCCCGACCGGCGTCGGCAAGACGTCGCTGCTCAACCTGCTGCCGCGCTTCTACGATCCGACGGGCGGCCGGGTGCTCATCGGCGGCATCGACGTGCGCGATCTCCAGATCGAGGAGCTGCGGAGCGCGGTCGCGCTCGTCACGCAGCGGCCGGTCCTCTTCTCGATCCCGCTCAAGGACAACCTGACGGGAGCGCGACCCGACGCACCGTGGGACGAGGTGCTCGCCGCGTGCTCCGCCGCCGGCGTCGACGAGTTCGCCGAGGAGCTCCCCGACGGGTACGACACGCTGATCGGCGAGCGCGGCGTGAACCTCTCCGGCGGCCAGCGGCAGCGCGTCGCACTCGCGCGGGCCCTGATTGCCGGCGCGCGGATCATCGTCCTCGACGATCCGCTGAGTTCCGTCGACACCGAGACCGAGCGGCTGCTCGTCGACAACCTGCGCCCCGCCGTAGCGGGATGGACGGTGCTGGTGGCGACGCAGCGGCTCTCGACGGTGCAGGTCGCGGACCGTGCCGTCGTGCTCCACGACGGCACGATCGTCGAGGACGGTACACCCGCCGAGCTGCTCGAGCGACGCGGCTGGTTCGCGCGCTTGTTTGGAGACGAGGTCCTTGCAGCGTAGAACTGGCCTCTCGCGTCTCGCGCGCTATCTGCCGGGCCAGCGCGGCCGCGTCGCCTTCCTCAGCGTGATCGCGATGCTCGGCGCCGCCGGTCCCGTGATCGGGCTTTTGCTCGTGCAGGACGCCATCGATAGAGGTATGAAGACGGGAAACCAACACCGCTTGACGCGCGACGTCCTCATCTACCTCGGCGTCAATGCCGCAGCGTGGGTGTTCACCTCGACGATGATCCGCGGCCTCGCGCGCGTCGGGCAGGGAATCGTCCTCGCGCTGCGCGAGCATCTGTTCGAGCACCTGACTTCGCTCTCGCTGCGCTACTTCTCCGAGCAGCGCGCGGGCTGGATCATCGCGCGGCTGACGTCGGACGTCGACGCGATCTCGGACGTGCTCTCGCAAGGGCTGACGACGCTCGTCTCCAACTCGCTGACGCTCGTCGCCGCGGTGATCGGCCTGTTCGTGCTCGACTGGCGGCTCGGTCTCGTCGCGCTCGTGATCCTCCCGCCCACGCTCGTCTTGACGCGCTGGTTCCAGGTGCGCTCGCACGCGGCGTTCCTCGAGGTGCGGAACACGATCTCCGCGATGACCGCGCAAGTCGCGGAGTCGGTCGCGGGCATGGCGGTGATCCAAGCGTTCAACCGCGAGCGCGCGTTCCTGAAGGAGTTCGACGACGCGAACATGGCGAACCTGCGCACGAACCAGTTCGCCCAGTGGCTCAACTCGCTGTTCTTCCCCGCGATCGAGGTCTTCGGCGTCGTCGCGATCTCGTCTGTACTCCTCGTCGGCGGGCACCTGCACGACCAGGGGACGCTCAGCGTCGGCACGCTCATCTCCGCGGTCTTCCTCCTCAACCTCGTCTTCCAGCCCCTGCAGGAGCTGTCGGACCTCTACAGCCAGGTGCAGTCGGCGGGCGCGGCGATGGAGAAGATCTCGTCCGTGCTCGACACCGAGCCCGAGATCCACGATCCGGCGAACGCAAGGCAGCTCGGACGAATAGGCGGCACGATCGAGATCGACGGCATCGTCTTCGCGTACGGCACCGAGCCCGTCTTGCGCGGGATCGACCTGCACATCCCCGAAGGGGCGTGCATCGCGCTCGTCGGGCACACGGGGCACGGCAAGTCCACGCTCGCGAAGCTGATCGGGCGCTTCTACGATCCCGGCGAGGGCGCAATCCGCGTCGACGGGATCGACCTGCGCGACGTCGAGCTCCGTTCGTACCGGCGCCAACTCGGCGTGGTGTTGCAGGATCCCTTCCTGTTCGCGGGAACGATCGCGGACAACATCCGCTTCGCGCGACCCGACGCGACCGACGAGCAGGTGCGCGAGACCGCCGCCGCGATCGGCGTCGATCGCGTCGCCGCCCGGTTCGAGAAGGGACTCGAGCACGTCGTCCGCGAAGGCGGCGCCGGACTGTCCGCCGGCGAGCGGCAGCTGATCTCGATCGCGCGCGCGCTGCTCGCGGATCCGCGTATTCTGATCCTCGACGAGGCGACGTCGAACATCGACCGGCCGACGGAGATCCTGATCGAGCAGGCGCTCGACCGCCTGTTGCACGGACGCACGTCGATCATCATCGCGCATCGCCTGGCGACCGTCCGGCGCGCGGACGAGATCCTCGTGATCGAGCACGGCCGAATCGTCCAGCGCGGGACCGAACGCCGGCTGCTCGCGGAGGACGGCCCCTTCCGCCGCCTGGCGCGCGACCTGCGTCAGGGCGTGACGCGCTCGGCACTCGGAGCGCCGGCCGCGGCTCGGCCGCGTCCCTTGTAGCACCGGCGGCGAAGTGGTAAGACCCTGCGGGGGGGAACAGCGACCAAAGGAGAAACGATGGCGACCGCCGCAACGCTCGCCGGTCTGGACGAACTTCAGGCGCAGGTGCGGGGCGAGGTGATCGCAGGCGACGACGCGCGCTACGAGGAGGCCCGGAAGGTCTACAACGCGATGATCGACAAGCGCCCGGCGCTGATCATCCGATGTCGAGACACCGCTGACGTCTCGGCCGCGCTCGCATACGGACGCGCGAATGGCCTCGACATTGCGATCCGCGGCGGCGGACACAACGCCGCCGGGCTCGGCACGGTCGACGGCGGGCTCGTGATCGACCTCTCACCGATGAAGTCGGTGCGCGTCGATCCGGCCACGCACACGGTGGTCGCGGGCGGAGGGTGCACGCTCGGCGACGTCGACCACGCGACGCACGCATTCGGCCTCGCAGTCCCGTTCGGCATTCTGTCGACGACCGGGATCGCCGGCCTCACGCTCGGCGGGGGCATCGGCCACCTGACGCGGAAGTACGGACTGTCAGTCGACAACCTGATCGGCGCGGACGTCGTCCTCGCCGACGGCAGCTTCGTGCACGCGAGCGAAGACGAGAACGAGGACCTCTTGTGGGCACTGCGCGGGGGCGGCGGAAACTTCGGCGTCGTCACCGCGTTCGCGTACCAGGCTTATCCGGTCGCGACGGTGATCACGGGCCCAACCCTATGGCCGCTCGAACGCGCGACCGAGATCATGCGTTGGTACCGCGACTTCATCGCGGCAGCACCGGACGACCTGAACGGCTTCTTCGCCTTCCTGACCGTTCCTCCGGGCCCGCCGTTCCCCGAAGAGCTCCACCTGCAGAAGATGTGCGCCGTCGTCTGGTGCTATACCGGGCCCGCCGAGCAGGCTGACGAGATCTTCCGGCCCGTCCGTGAGCAGAAGCCCGCGCTGGACGGAATCGGCGCCGTGCCGTTCCCGGGAATCCAAAGCGCGTTCGATGCGCTCTATCCCGCCGGCCTGCAGTCGTACTGGAAGGCGGACTTCGTGTCCGAGCTCTCTGACGAGGCGATCGCCAAGCACGTCGAACACGGCTCGAACCTGCCGACCATGCAGTCGACGATGCATCTCTATCCGATCGACGGCGCCGCGGGCCGAATTGCGCCGAGCGAAACCGCGTGGAGCTACCGCGAGGCGAGGTGGGCCGAGGTGATCTTCGCCGTCGACCCCGAGCCGGCAAACGCAGACCTCATCCGCACGTGGGCGACCGATTACTGGAACGCCGTGCATCCGTTCGCCGCGAGCGGCGGCGGGGCGTACGTCAACTTCATCCAGGAGGAGTCGCAGGATCGCGTGCGCGCGTCGTACCGCGACAACTACGACCGCCTCACCAAGGTGAAGGCGAAGTACGACCCGGACAACGTGTTCCACGTCAACTGGAACATCCAGCCGGCGGCCTAGATGGTCGAGCCACGGCAGCTCGACCTTGTCGACGAGACGGTCGAGTTGTCGGGGCGAACGCTCTCGATCGTGCGTCCGCGCAGTGCCGAGGCGCTGCTCGACGAGGAGGCCTTCGAGCGCGAGGAGTTCCTGCCCTACTGGGCCGAGGTCTGGGCGAGCGGCGTCGTGCTCGCGTCCGTCGTCGCGAAGCGCAAGCTCGCCGGCGCGCGCGTGCTCGAGCTCGGCTGCGGGCTCGCCCTGCCGTCGCTCGCCGCGGCTCTGGGCGGAGCGGAGGTGCTCGCGACCGACTGGTCGCCGGACGCGATCGCCGTGCTCGAGCTGAACGCGGGGCGAAACGGCGTCTCGCTCGAGACGGCTCTCGTATCGTGGGGCGAGCCCCAGCCGCTCGTGCGGCGAGCGCCGTGGGACCTCGTGCTCGCAGCGGACGTCCTGTACGAGCGGCGCAATGCCGACGAGCTGCTCGCGCTGCTGCCGCGCCTCGGCGACGAGGTGCTGCTCGCCGATCCCGGCCGCCCGCATGGAAAGACGTTCCTCGAGCGCGCGGCCGAGCAATGGACGATCGAGGAGCTCGCGCACGAGGGCAGCGTCGTCGTCCGCTCGCTTCGGCGCGCGTTTCCCTAGAGGGCGCGAAGAGCGTCCCGCTCAGCGGCGCTCAGCTGCCAGCCG
>Ga0099827_10000694_pt1 | contig 16015 bp, 16 predicted proteins | sample CZO8metaG_FD_79339 | JGI IMG/M metagenome (GOLD analysis project Ga0099827, IMG submission 79339) | Vadose zone soil microbial communities from the Eel River Critical Zone Observatory, Northern California, USA - CZOApr15con1.8 metaG | ecosystem: Environmental > Terrestrial > Soil > Vadose zone ...
CCTGGCTCACGGGGCCTCCCCGGGGCTGTCCTGATCCTGGCCCGCCGGGCTGTCAGCGGGCGACCTGAGGTCGGCGGCCGGTGCCGGCGGCTCGCCCGCCGAGCCAGCCGCCGCGTAGTCGTCGGCCGCGGCGCGCGGCGGCGGGGCCGGCCCGGCCGCGGGCGGGTCCCAGGGCGGCTCGGCCGATGCGCGCGGCGGCGGGGCCGGGCCAGCCTCGGGCGGATCCCAGGCCGACGGGGCCGGACCGGCAGCGGGCGGGTCCCAGGGCGGCGCTGCCGGGCTAGTCTCGGGCGGGTCCCAGGGCGGCGCTGCCGGGCTAGTCTCGGGCGGGTCCCAGGGCGGCGCAGCCGGGCTAGTCTCGGGCGGGTCCCAGGCCGACCGGGCCTGCGGGTATGCGCCGGATGCTGGCCAGCCGCGGGCATCGCGCGCGGGGCCCGCGGCGCCCGGCCCGGATGAGGCCTGCAGCTCCGCAAGCTGCCGCCGCAGCGTCGCGATCTCGACGTCGCGCTCGGTAATGGTCCGCGCGATCGCGCTGAGCACGTCATCGGAGACCTGGCGGTTGTAGCCGAACAGCGCGGACGGCGGGCGAAGCAGCACGACGTCGGCCGCGGTCACGATCTCCGCCTCGAACGGGCGGACGTCAGCCGGGAACCTCGCCAGCTCGCCGCCACGGCCCATGGCGACGACGACTACGCCGGCCAGGATCACGGCGGCGGTGATGAGCAGCACCACGGGCACACAACGAATCGTGCCATGCTCGTGCCCATGCTGACGCCCGCGCCGGGCCGGCGGCGGCCGGCCCCGACCGCGTTGCTGGCCGTGGCCGACAACATGAGCGAGGCAATGGCCGCGGTGCGGGCGGGCGCCGATCTGGTGGATCTCGGCGGGGCACAGCGGCCGGCCGTCGCGGAGTTTCGCGCCCGGCACCTTGCGTCGGTGTCTGCGCGCCCGATGAGGCAGCTGATCTGGTCCGGCACCCGGCCCTGGCGATCGCCACCGGCGCGCTGCTGATCTGCGCCGATCCGGGCGCCGCGCGCGCCAGCGCGCTGCCTGCCGGACAGCTGATCGTCGAGGTGATGCCGGACGGGGTGACCGCGGTGGCGCAGGCCGGCTGGGCGGCGCTGGTCGACGTTGACCTGGCCGCGGAACTGGCCGCGGCAAGGCGGCCTGCCCTGGTCCAGGCGGACCGGGCGGCGGCGCTGGCCGGTATCGTCGCGATCGCCGCGCTCAGTTCCTGGCTCGACGCCGCCGTGGTCAGGACGCGCCATCCGCTGCAGGTCAGGCGCGCGCTGCAGATGGCCGCGGCCATCTCGGGCCGCCGCCCGCCGGCCAGGACCGTCCGCGGCCTCGCCTGAGCAGGCCAGCCGCCGGGACCTTCAGGCGTTCACGCCGTGGTCGCGGAGTATGGCGTTGAGCGCCAGCTTGTCGTGGTCACTGCCCTCGGGCAGGCGCTTGATGACGAGCACGCAAGGCATGCCGAACTCCCCGCCGGGGAAGGTGCGGGCCCTGGTGCCGCCGACGCATACCGACCAGGCGGGCACCTCGCCGCGGGGCAGTTCCGCGCCCGTCTCGGTGTCCACGACGTGCGTGGACTCGGTCAGGATCACTCCAGCGCCGAGCTTGGCACCGCGCCGCACCCGCGCACCGCCCACCACCATGCAGCGGGAGCCGATGAACGCGTCGTCCTCGATGACCACGGGGACCGCGTTCGGCGGCTCGAGCACCCCGCCGATCCCGACTCCGCCTGCCAGGTGCACGTTCTTCCCGATCTGCGCGCACGACCCGACCGTGGCCCAGGTATCCACCATCGTGCCCGAGTCCACGTAGGCGCCGATATTGACGAACGACGGCATCAGCACCGAGCCGGGTGCTACATAGGCGCCCCAGCGGACGATCGCGCCGGCCACCACTCGGACCCCGTCGAGGTGCCTGGTGAGGGGGACCCGGTCGTGATATCGGAACTCGCCGACACCGGAGGCGACCATCGGCAGCAGCCGGAACGCCAGCAGGATGGCGCGCTTGGCGCGCTCGTCCACCACCACCTCGTCGGTGGCCGCCTCGATCCGGGCGATCCGCGCCTCGCCCGCGTCTATCCGGTCCACCGCATCTACGACGACGGCGCGCGCCGCCGTGTCGTCGGGGGTCAGGTCGGCGCGCCGGTCCCAGATCTCGTCGATGCTGGCGGGCAGCGCGGATGCCGCGGCACGGGCCGCGGCCGGCTGAGGCAGGTTCATGGCGAGCGAGCCTAGCCGCTATGGGCAGCGGGTAACTTTTGATGTGTGCCGATAACCCGCCGCAACCGCGCAGCAGGCGTGGCTGCTGCCGTTGCCGTCACGATTGTCGTGGCCCTTGGCATCCTGGCGACCGTCCGGCATGTGGCACCCACGTTGCTGACGGGCAGCGGCTGCTCGGCGGACGCGCGCGGCCAGCTCATCCCGCTGGCTACCGGGCAGGCCCGCATCGCGGCCACTATCGCGGGCGTCGCCCGGCAGGATGCGATGCCCCGCCGCGCGGTGACGGTGGCCTATGCGGCGGCACTGCAGGAGTCCAAGCTGCAGAACCTGCACTACGGCGACCGGGACTCGGTCGGGATCTTCCAGCAGCGGCCGTCGGAGGGCTGGGGACCTGCCCGGCAGCTGGAGAATCCCGTCTACGCGACGACCAAGTTCTTCGCCGCTCTGGCCGTCGTGCCGAGGTACCGGCGGATACCCGTCTACCGGGCTGCCCAGGCCGTGCAGCACAGTGCCGATGGCGTCGCCTACAGCCAGTATCAGCAGACGGCAGCCAGCCTGTCCACGGCCTTCACCGGCACCGCCCCGCATGCGGTCTGGTGCTGGTACGACAGCCAGGCCGCCGGGCCGGCCAGGCTGACCGCGGCAGCCAGGGAACTGACCAGGACCTTCGGGCCGCTGGCCGAGCACCGGGCCGAAGATCCGGTGCTCGCCGTGCATGTGACCAGCGCCAGGGACGGCTGGGCGGTCGCGGCCTGGCTAGTGTCACACGCCGACGCGTACCGGATCCGCAGGGTCCGCTATCACGGCTATCAGTGGACCACCGCCGAAGGAAGCAAGGGCTGGACTCATAAGCGTGCCCGAGGCCAGGCACCACCGGGAAGCGTAGTGCTCAGCTGATACCGTTCAATATCGCAGGTTCGACGGCTAGTGCCGCATGCATGCGGCCCAGGCGCACGAACGAGCGGGCTAGGCGCACGGAAGAGGAGTTTGCGACGTGACGTACATCATCGCGCAGCCTTGCGTCGATGTGCTCGACAAGGGATGCATCGAGGAATGCCCAGTCGACTGCATCTATGAGGGCGAGCGGATGCTCTATATCCACCCGGACGAGTGCGTGGACTGCGGCGCTTGCGAGCCGGTCTGCCCGGTCGAGGCGATCTTCTACGAGGATGACGTCCCCGACCAGTGGAAGGACTACTACAAGGCCAACGTCGAGTTCTTCGCCGATCTCGGCTCGCCGGGCGGCGCGTCCAAGACCGGCAAGATCGGCAAGGACCACCCCATCGTGGCCGCCCTGCCGCCGCAGGCAGCGGAGCACTGACCGGGCCGGTCCCGGCGGCGGCCGGACCGCGGTGACCGGGACGCTGGCCGGGCGCCTGCCCAGCTTCCCCTGGGACGCGCTGCGACCGGCCAGGCAGCAGGCGCTGGCTCATCCGGACGGCATCGTCGACCTGTCCATCGGCACTCCGGTTGACTCCGTGCCGCAGGCCGTGCGCGAGGCCCTCGCCGCCGCCGCCGACGCGCCCGGCTATCCGACGGCGGACGGCTCGGCCGCGCTGCGCGAGGCAGCCGCGCTCTGGCTGGCCCGCCGGCATGGAGTGCAGGTCGAGCCAGCCGCCGTGCTGCCGCTGATCGGCACCAAGGAGCTCATCGCCGCCCTGCCGACGGTGCTCGGCTGCGGGCCCGGCGACCTGGTCGTGCATCCGGCGCTCGGCTACCCGACCTACGACGTGGGCGCGCGCCTGGCCGGGGCCAGGCCCGTGGCCACCGACTCCCTGCTGTCGCTCGGCCCCGAGCAGGTCGCCCTGGCCTGGGTCAACTCGCCGTCCAACCCGACCGGGCGGGTGCTGGGCGCCGAGCACCTGCGCAAGGTCGTGCACTGGGGGCGCGAGCGCGGCACGATCGTGGCCTCGGACGAGTGCTATATCGAGCTCGGCTTCGAGGCGCGGCCCGTCTCCCTGCTGCACCCGCTGGCGTGTGACGGCTCGCATGCCGGGCTGCTCGCGGTGCACTCGCTGTCCAAGCGGTCCAACATGGCGGGCTACCGGGCCGGGCTGGTGACCGGTGATCCTGAGCTGATCGGCGCGCTGCTGGAGATCCGCAGGCATGCCGGGATGCTGATGCCCGCCCCCGTTCAGGCGGCGATGATTGCCGCCCTGGCGGACGACGGTCACGCTGATCGCCAGCGCGCCAGGTACGCGGCGCGGCGCGCGACGCTGCGGCCCGCGCTGGAGGCGGCCGGCTGGGTGATCGAGCACTCGGCCGCCGGGCTCTACCTGTGGGCGTCGCATCCCGGCCTGGACGGCTGGGAGTCGGTGCGGACGCTGGCGAAGGCCGGCATCCTGGTCGCGCCCGGCGAGTTCTACGGCCCGGCCGGGACGCGGCACATCCGGGTGGCGCTCACCGCCACCGACGAGCGGATCGATGCCGCCGTCGGCCGGCTGGCCGGGCTGGCGTGATCGCATGTTCCGGCTCTACGACACCAGGGCCAGGCAGGTCGTGCCCATCGCGCCCGACCGCCGCGGCGGGCTGCGCATGTACACCTGCGGGCCGACCGTATACCGGCCGGCGCACGTCGGGAACCTGCGCTCTTACCTGCTCTCCGACCTGATCAGGCGGAACGCAGAGCGGCACCGGCTGAGCACGATCGTCTGCCAGAACATCACCGACGTGGGGCACCTGGCCGACGACACCGAGTCCGACCCCGGCGGCGAGGACAAGATGCTGGCCCAGGCCCGGTCCGAGGGCACGACGGTGCTCGAGCTTGCCCGCCGCCATGAACAGGCGTTCCGGGCCGACTGCGCCGCGCTGAACCTCCGTCCCCCGGACTACTGGCCGCGCGCGTCCGAGTCGATCGGCCTGATGATCGACCTGATCGCGAAACTGATCGAGACCGGGCACGCGTACGCTGCGCCAGACGGCTCGGTGTACTTCGACGCGCGCTCGTTCGCCGGCTACGGCGAGCTGTCCGGCAACCGGTTCGATGACCTGCGTCCTGGTCACCGCTCGCGCGGCGGGGTGGCCGGGCAGAAGCGGTTCCATGCGGACTGGACGCTGTGGAAGGCCGCGGCGGCGGGCCGTGAGCTGACCTGGCCAGCTCCCTGGGGCACCGGCTTCCCAGGCTGGCACACCGAATGCTCGGCCATGTCACTGCACTATCTGGGCGACCAGATCGACGTCCACACCGGCGGCATCGACCTGCGGTTCCCGCATCACGAGGATGAGCGTGCCCAGTCCGACTCGGTGGCCGGGCACGAGGTGGTCCGACACTGGGCGCACGGCGAGCACCTGCTATTCGACGGCCGCAAGATGGCCAAGTCAACGGGCAACGTGGTGCTGCTCAGCGATATCGCCGGCCGTGAGCTGGATCCGCTGGCGCTCCGGCTCGCCCTGCTCGAGCATCGCTACCGGCAGCAGCTCAACCTGACCTGGGACACGCTGCAGGCCGCGGACCGGACCCTGCGGCGGTGGCGGGACAGGGTGGCGGACTGGGCCCGGTCGCCGAGCAAGCCGATGTGCGCGCAATATGTCGGCGACATCACCGGCGCCTTCGACGACGACCTGGATACTCCCGCCGCCCTGCGCGCGCTGCGCGGCCTGGAGAAAGACGGCGAGATCCCGCCTGGGTCGAAATTCGAGACCTTCGCGCACGTCGACCAGTTGCTCGGGCTCGACCTGGCCCGTACCGTCGGCCGGCCCGCCAGCGCGGCGCCGCTGCCGGCCGGCGCGGCGGCGAAGCTCCAGGCCAGGCAGGCCGCGCGGCAGGCCAGGGATTTCGCGGCCGCGGACCAGCTCAGGGACGAGCTGGCGGCCATCGGCGTTGCCGTCGTCGACACGCCAGGCGGCCAGGAATGGTCAGTCAGCGCCAGTAGCTAGGCCGCCGGCAATCTGACGCAACGTCTGGCGTGTAATACGGCAGACTACGCAACAGATCACCGCTGCTGCGCACTGACTGCGCAGACCGCCGGTGCTGCCCGCCTCCTACGCTGGATTCCTGTTCCATCATCACCTGACGGGAGCCGCATGAGCCAGACGGACGGCGCCGCGCGTTGCAGGATGCCGCGCGCCAGGAGCTATCTGATGTGCCCGCCTGACCACTTCGCCGTGAACTACGCGATAAATCCGTGCATCGACCCGGCCGTCGGAGTCGATGCCGCCCGGGCGCTGGTCCAGTGGCGCAGCCTGCGCGATACCCGAAGTGCTGCACACTTGAGCTGCGATCGTGAGGGGGCAGGACATGGCAGCTAGGCAGGAACCGGACGCCGGCCAGCGGACGGCGCAGGATCTGCGGGCGCAGGATCTGCGGGCGCAGGATCTGCGGGCGCAGGCGGAGCTGCACGCAGCGCACAACTATCACCCGCTGCCGGTGATGATCGCCGAGGCCGAGGGCGCATGGGTCACCGACGTGGCCGGCCGGCCCTACCTTGACCTGCTGGCCGCCTACTCGGCGCTTAACTTCGGCCACCGGCACCCGCGGCTGATGGCTGCGGCGAAGCGCCAGCTTGACCGGGTCACGCTGGTCAGCCGGGCGTTCGAGCACGACCAGTTCGGCCCGTTCTGCGCGGAGCTCGCTGCGCTGGCCGGCCTGGAAATGGTGCTGCCGATGAATACCGGCGCCGAGGCGGTGGAAACTGCGATCAAGACGGCGCGCAAGTGGGGATACGAGGTCAAGGGCGTGCCCGCCGACGAGGCGGTCATCGTGGCCTTCGCGGGCAATTTCCACGGGCGCACCACCACGATCATCAGCTTCTCCACCGACGAGGACGCGCGCGCCTCGTACGGCCCGTTCACGCCCGGCTTCCGCGTGGTCCCCTACGGCGATCCCGGCGCGCTTGCCGAGGCCATGGATGACCGCGTGGTGGCCGTGCTGGTCGAGCCGATCCAGGGTGAGGCGGGCGTGCTCGTGCCGCCGGCCGGCTTCCTGGCACGGGTGCGCGACCTGTGCACGGCGCACGGCGCGCTGATGATCGCCGACGAGATCCAGTCCGGTCTCGGCCGGACCGGGGCGACCTTCGCCTGCGAGCACGAGGACGTCGTGCCTGACATGTACGTGCTGGGCAAGGCACTCGGCGGCGGCATCGTGCCGATCTCCGCCGTGGTTTCGTCCAGCGATGTGCTCGGCATGTTCAGGCCAGGTCAGCATGGCTCCACGTTCGGCGGCAACCCGCTCGCCTGCGCGGTGGCCCGCGAGGTCATCGCGATGCTGTCGACCGGCGAGTTCCAGGAGCGCTCGGCCAAGCTTGGCGCGCACCTGCACGATCGGCTATCCGGCCTGCCGAGGGACGCCGTGCGGGAGGTGCGCGGGCGCGGCCTGTGGGCCGGCCTGGAATTCGCCGCGATCTCCGGCCGCGAGGCCTGCGAGCGGCTGGCCTCGCTCGGCGTGCTGGCCAAGGACACCCACCGGACCTCGATCCGGCTGGCGCCGCCGCTGATGATCAGCGAGTCCGATCTCGACTGGGCCATCGACCGCGTCGAGGAGATCGCCCGCTGATTAGCCCCGGCCGTAACGCCGCCGGGCAGGTGCCGGATGCTTGGGACATGCAGAGCGTGTATGAGGCCGCGGGCGGCAGCGAGGGCCTGCTCCGCCTGGCCGAGGCGTGGCACTCGCGGGTGATGGCGGACGAGATAGTCAGCCACGCGTTCAGCCACGGATTCCATCCTCAGCACAGCGAGCGGCTCGCTGCGTACTGGGCCGAGGCTCTTGGGGTGCCCGCCACCTACTCCGACGCCTATGGAGACGAGACCTCTGTGGTGCGGATCCATAGCGGCAACGGCCCACACGAGGAGATGGACCGCCGGGCGATCGCCTGTTTCGACCAGGCGCCGGAGGACGTGGGGCTGAACGCGGCCGAGCCACTCCGGCATGTATTGCACGACTATTTCGCCTGGGCCACCACGACGACCATGTCGCGCTACCACGAGTCTGCTGACGATGTCCCCGAGGGCCTCAGCATTCCGCGATGGTCCTGGGACGGACTTCAGCGCTAGCCATCATCGAGTTGGCCTGGAACTGCTGGATGGCTTGATCGGGCTGTACGGCGGCGCGCGTGGAGTCGTAGACGACCGCGACGGCCCGGGCAAGAGGTGTCTATGTCGCGGTGGCTATTGAATCGGCTAGCCGGCCGCGAGCCTGCGGTAACCGCCGCTGAAGTAGATCAGCGGGCCGCCGTCCGTCGGCTCGGTCACGCCGACCACCTCGCCGACCACGATGCTGTGATCGCCGCCGTCGTGCACCGCCGTGGTCCGGCATTCGAGCGAGGCCAGCGCGGCGTCCAGGATCGGCGCGCCAGTCACCGGCCCGGGGTGATGCGCGATCATGTCCAGCTGGCCCTGCAGCGGGCGGCCGCGGGTGGCCAGCCAGCGGGCCGTCTTCTCCGACTCCTCGTCGAGCACCGACACCGACCAGATGCCGGACTCCAGCACCGCGTCGTGAAATCGCGCGATCTTCTCCGCGCAGAACAGCACGAGCAGCGGATCCAGCGACACCGACGTAAAGGCGCTCACCGTCATCGCGTGCCCGGTGCCCTGCAGGCTGGTGCCCACCACCACGATGCCGGTCGGGAACCGGGCCGCTGCCCGCCGGAACGCGCCAGCATCGGGCGGCGTCACCGGCCTGCCCTTGACGGCCCGGACCGGGACAGCCAGACGAACGCCGCCACGACGCCGGCCGCGGCGCAGGCCGAGCCGCCGTAGAGGAACCACTTGCCCGCAGCGCTGTTGGTGATCAAGACGCTTCCTCCCGGCGTGGACATGGCAAGCACGAACGATGCCGCGAACCATCCCACAGCGGGCATAAGCCCCCCGGTCGGCGTCTGCATTCCCCAGGCGGCGAGGATGGTCGTCACGAGGATGGCCGCGGCGAACCCGAGCGCCGCTGCCGGGACCGGGCCGATGGCACTGCCGTAGAAGAAACAGCCGATCACGCCCTCAAGCGCGCCGAGGACGAAAAGCAGCGCGTATCCGCCGCCGGTGACAAGCACCAAGCCGCCGCGGCCCGGCGTCGCGTTCTGCACGGACTGAAGGCTAGCTAATTCCGCTGAAAAGATCGTCTTCCCAGCCGTGCGGCCCGTGGCCGTCGCCGCGCGGGCCGGCCAGCAGGATGTAGTACTCATGGCCGAACGCCAGCTGGCCCACGTTGTCAGACAGCGCGAAGAACGGGCTGTGCACCGCTATCTGGGTCGCGTGCGCGCGCATCGCCTCGACCTTCGCGTCCAGGTAGCCGGTGGCGTCGATGTTCGTGGTCACCACGTCGTCCGGCACCCCGTAAGGCAAATCATCCGCCGACTCGGCCTGGGCGAAGTCGGGGCCGCCGGAGAACTCGCCGGGCTCGCGGCCGCGCATCAGCTCGATCGCCTGGGCCAGCACGGACTTCGGCACTGTCATCGCGTAGAACTTGCTGACCAGGCCGTCCGCGAGCGCGAAAGCCCGGCAGGCCACCCGGTGCGCCTGGATGTGATCAGGATGCCCGTAGAAGCCGTTGTCGTCGTAGCTGATCATGACGTGCGGGCGGACTTCCCGGATCACGCTCAGTAGCTCGCCCGCTGCCTCGTTCACGTCGGCCCGCCAGAAGCTGCCGTCCCAGTCGTTGGACGGCGTGCCCATCATCCCGGAGTCATGCCACCGGCCAGCACCGCCGAGGAACCGGTGATCGGTCACCCCGAGCGCCGCGCAGGCCTCGGCCAGCTCGCCGATCCGGTGCTGGCCGAGGCCGCCGTCGGCGCCGGCGGCCAGGTGCGCGAACTCGGGCGGGATGATCTCGCCAAGCTCCCCCAGAGTGCAGGTAACCAGCGTCACCCCGGCGCCTTCGGCCGCGTACTTCGCCATCGTCGCGCCGGTACCGATCGACTCGTCGCCCGGATGGGTGTGCACGAGCAGGAGCCTGCGGCCGTCGTCGGGTGTGCTCATACCGGCGAGCCTAATGGCGGGCCGGCCAGCGGCCCGGCGGTGCCACGGCCGGCGGCCTGGACGGCTGGCTGGCAGGATCTACTCTCATGACGGATAGCGTGACCGACACCTTCCCCCGCCAGCAGGCGCGGACCCAGCGTTTTACCCTCGGGGTGCCGCGGTCCTTCGAGATCTCGCCCGACGGGAACCGGATCATCTTCCTGCGGTCGAAGGGCGGGTCGGATCCGGTCAACTGCCTCTGGCTGCTTGACGTCGCGACCGGGCAGGAGCGCCTGGTCGCCGACCCCGCGGAACTGGGCGCCGACGGCACCGACATGGACCCGGAGGAGAAGGCACGCAGGGAGCGTTCGCGCGAGCAGGCGGCCGGCATCGTGGCGTTCGGCTGCGACGCCGACGTCCGGCTAGCCGTGTTCGGCCTGTCCGGGCGGGTGTACGCGGCGGACTTGGCCGGCCCTTACTCTGGCCAGCCCCGGGTCCGCGAGATTCCTGCACGCCCGCCTGCGGCCGACCCGAGGCCGGATCCTGCCGGGCGGCTCGTCGCCTATGCCTGCGCGGGCGCGCTGCGGGTCACCGACACCCGCACCGGGGAGGACCGGGCCATCGCGGCCGCGGACTCGGCGCCAGAAGTCTCGTATGGGCTTGCTGAATTCATCGCCGCCGAGGAAATGGGGCGGATGCGCGGCTACTGGTGGGCGCCGGACTCACGTGCGCTGCTCGTCGCGCGGGTCGACGAGAGTCCGGTTGTCCGATGGCATATCGCCGACCCGTCGAACCCGGCCAGCCCGCCCGCCGTCGTGCGGTACCCAGCCGCGGGTACTCCGAACGCCGATGTCTCGCTTGTGCTGGCTGGCCTGGACGGCACGCTCACCCCGGTGGACTGGGACAACTGCGCCTTCCCTTACCTGGTCACGGCATGCTGGGAGGGCTCAGGCGCGGCCGCGGACTGCCCGCTCATCGTGGTGCAGGCACGGGACCAGCGGGAGATCCGGATCCTGGCCGTGGACAGAGAAAGCGGCACGACGACCGTCGTCCGCGCCGACAGCGATCCGGACTGGCTCGACATCATTCCCGGCGTGCCGGCCAGGACCGGCGACAACCGGATCGTCTGGACTGCCGACGCCAGCGGCGCGCACCGGCTGATCGTCGCCACGGCCGAGGAACTCGCGGCCGGCCAGGCTGTCCCGGTGACGCCGGACGGGCTCCAGGTCAGGGAGGTGCTCAGCGTCGACGGCGACACGATCCTGTTCACCGCCACCGGCACCGAGCCTGCCGAGATCGGGCTCTGGACATACGGGCCAGATGGCCTGGCCAGGCTGGCACCCGGCGACGGCGGGCCCGGAGTGCACGCTGGCCGGCGGGCCGGCGGCACGACCGTCACGGCCAGCCAGACCCTGGCGCGGGACGGGGTCGCCGTCCGCGTGCTGCGCGACGGCGAGGCCGGCCGGATCACCTCGCTGGCCGAAACCCCGCTCGTCCCGGTCCCCCGGCCGGTCATCTTCACGGCCGGCCAGCGTGGCATCGCCGCGGCGCTGCTGCTGCCCTCCTGGCACCAGCCGGGCGCGGCGAAGCTGCCGGTGCTGATGGACCCGTACGGCGGTCCGCACGGACAGCAGGTGCAGGCCAGGCGGAATGTCTACCTCACCTCGCAATGGCTGGCCGAACGCGGCTTCGCGGTGATCATCGCGGACGGGCGGGGCACCCCGGGCAGAGGCCCTGACTGGGAGAAGACGGTGGCAGGCGACCTGGCGGGCCCGCCGCTCGCGGATCAGGTCGAGGCACTGCACGCCGCCGCCGCCCGGTGCGCCGACCTGGATCTTGGCCGGGTGGCGATCCGGGGCTGGTCCTTCGGCGGCTACCTGGCCGCGCTGGCCGTGCTGCGCCGCCCTGACGTGTTCCATGCCGCGGTGGCCGGCGCTCCGGTCACCGACTGGCGGCTGTACGACACCCATTACACCGAGCGCTACCTCGGCCATCCGGACGACAGCAAGCAGGCCTACGACGACTGCTCACTGCTGACCGACGCGCACAAGCTGACCAGGCCGCTGCTCATCATCCACGGGCTGGCCGACGACAACGTCGTCGTCGCGCACTCGCTGCGGCTGTCATCGGCGCTGCTCGCGGCCGGCCGGCCGCACAGCGTGCTGCCGCTGTCCGGGGTGACCCACATGGCCTCGCAGGAGGAGGTAGCGGAGAACCTGCTGCTGCTGCAGGTCGATTTCCTGCGCAAGTCGCTCGGTATGGCCGATGGTGTAGCGAGTGTCACACCCGCATTGGCGCGCCCCGCGCCAGCGCGGTGATATTCCTTTGGAATAGGGTTCACACGGCACCGCGGCCATGCGCCGCGCCCGGGCGCCATATCCAGGTTCCCGGGCAGCGCACACGCAGGCGGCGCGACCCCAGTGAGTTCCAGGGCGGAGACGTCGACAAATGACGCAGGCAATGGACGCGCCGGCCAAGACCAGGGCGCAGATCAGCGAACGGACGCTGCGCCGGGATCCCTGGTGGCGGGAACCGGCCATCACGGCCACGCTGCTGATCATCTGGGTCGCCTACGCGACCGTGCACGTATTCCTCGGCCGCTGGTACTGGGTACCGCGGTATCACTACCTGACGCCGTTCTACTCGCCCTGCGTCAGCGGCGCCTGCGCGCCCGGGTCGAGCACCCTGGGACAGTGGTTCGGCGACGTGCCCTCGATCATTCCGTACGCGGTCGTGTCGCTGCCGTTCGTGCTCGGCTTCCGGCTCACCTGCTACTACTACCGGAAGGCCTACTACCGGGCCTTCTGGCGGGCACCCGCGGCTTGCGCGGTCCGCGAGCCGCACGCCAGCTATTCGGGCGAGACCCGCCTCCCGCTGATCATGCAGAACCTGCACCGCTACTTCTTCTACCTCGTGATCCTGATCTCGGTGCTGAACACCTGGGACCTGGTGCAGGCATTCCGCGGCCCGGACGGCAGCTTCGGGCTCGGCCTCGGCACCCTGATCATGGGCGTCAACGTGGTGCTGCTGTGGGCGTACACGCTGTCCTGCCATTCGTGCAGGCACATCACCGGCGGCCGGCTCAAGCATTTCTCGAAGCACCCGGCCCGGTACTGGATATGGACCCAGGTCTCCAGGCTCAACGCGCGGCACATGCAGCTCGCCTGGACCACGCTGGGCACGCTGATGCTGACCGACCTCTATATCTGGCTTGTCGCCAGCGGGGCCATCAGCGACCTGCGGTTCTTCAACTGAGGCAGGGGCAAGACGATGACTGACATCGAGCGGCTCGGCTACGACGTCGTGGTGATCGGGGCCGGCGGCTCCGGGCTGCGGGCGGCGATCGAGGCGCGGCTGGCCGGCCAGAAGACCGCGGTCATCTCCAAGTCGCTGTTCGGCAAGGCGCACACGGTCATGGCCGAGGGCGGCGCCGCCGCGGCGATGGGCAACGTCAACCCGAGGGACAACTGGCAGGTGCACTTCCGCGACACCATGCGCGGCGGCAAATTCATGAACAGCTGGCGGATGGCCGAGCTGCATGCCAAGGAGGCCCCGGACCGGATCTGGGAACTCGAGGCCTGGGGCGCGTTGTTCGACCGCACCCCCGATGGCAAGATCAGCCAGCGTAACTTCGGCGGCCACGAGTACCCCCGGCTGGCCCACGTGGGCGACCGGACCGGCCTGGAGATGATCCGCACGCTGCAGCAGAAGGTGGTCGCCCTGCAGCAGGAAGACGCCGCGGTGCATGGCGATCCCGAGGCCATGATCAAGGTCTTTGCCGAAACCACCATCACCCGGCTGCTGACGGACGGCGAGCGTATCGCCGGCGCGTTCGGCTACATCAGGGCGAACGGGCGGTTCGTCGTGTTCGAGGCGCCCGCCGTCATCCTCGCGACGGGCGGGATCGGGAAGACCTTCAAGGTCACCTCCAACTCCTGGGAGTACACCGGGGACGGCCACGTGCTCGCGCTGCTGGCCGGCGCGACCCTGCTGAACATGGAGTTCGTGCAGTTCCACCCGACGCACATGGTCTGGCCGCTGTCGGTGGCCGGACTGCTGGTCACCGAGTCGGTCCGCGGTGACGGCGGCGTGCTGCGCAACTCAGCGGGCAACCGGTTCATGTTCGGCTACGTGCCCGACGTGTTCCGCGCCCAGTACGCCGAGACCGAGGAAGAGGCCGACCGCTGGTACGCCGACCCGGACCACAACCGCCGCCCGCCCGAGCTGCTGCCCCGTGATGAGGTGGCGCGGTCGATCAACGCGGAGGTCAAGGCCGGGCGGGGCTCGCCGCACGGCGGCGTGTTCCTTGATATCGCCTCGCGACGGCCCGCCGAGGAGATCCTGCGCAAGCTGCCGTCCATGTACCACCAGTTCAAGGAGCTGGCCGACGTGGACATCACCAAGGAGCCGATGGAAGTCGGCCCGGCCCAGCACTACGTGATGGGCGGCGTCGAGGTGGACCCGGACACCGCGGCCTCCAGCGTGCCGGGGCTGTTCGCGGCCGGCGAGGTGTCCGGCGGCATGCACGGCTCCAACCGGCTCGGCGGTAACTCGCTGTCCGATCTGCTGGTCTTCGGCCGCCGGGCCGGGATGGGCGCGGTGGCGTACCTGGACACCCTGGCTGCGGCGGGCGGCAGCGCACGGCCGGTGCCGAGCGAGGCGGAGCTGACCGCGGCGCAGGCGGAGGCGCTCGCGCCGCTGCAGCGCACCGGCGGCGAAAACCCGTACGCGGTGCATGCCGATGTCCAGCATACCATGAGCAGCCTGGTCGGCATCATCAGGCGCGAGGACGAGATCACGATGGCGCTGGCCGAGCTGGAGAAGCTGCGGGAGCGGGCCGCCCGCGTCAGCGCCCCGGGCGGCGCGCCCTACAACCCGGGCTGGCACCTGGCCCTGGACCTGCGCAACATCATGCTGATCGCGGACTGCGTGGCGCAGGCGGCGCTAGAGCGCCAGGAGAGCCGCGGCGGGCATACCCGCGATGACTTCCCCGGCATGTCGCCGGAATGGCGGAAGGTCAACCTGATCTGCGCGCTGGATGGCGACCGGGTGGTGCTCAGGCGGCAGCCGATGACCCCGATGCGCGCGGACCTGCTCGCCCTGTTCGACCGGGCCGAGCTGGAGAAGTACCTCACCGATCCCGAATTGCCCGGGGAATTGCCGTCGGATTCGGCACCGGATTCGGCACCGGATTCGGCACCGGCCCCGGAGGAGGCGCTCTGATGGGCGAGAAGGTAACCCTCCGGATCTGGCGGGGCAACGCAGGCCAGGGCACGCTGACCGATTACCAGGTCGAGGCCAACGAGGGCGAGGTCATCCTGGACGTCCTGCACCGGCTGCAGGCTACCCAGGCCGGCGACCTCGCGGTGCGCTGGAACTGCAAGGCTGGCAAATGCGGCTCCTGCTCGATGGAGATCAACGGCCGTCCCCGGCTGGCCTGCATGACGCGGATGTCGCTCTTCGACCCGGCCGAGACGATCACGCTCACCCCGATGCGGACCTTCCCGGTGATCAGGGACCTGGTCACCGACGTCTCGTTCAACTACGCGAAGGCCCGCGAGATCCCGTCGTTCACCCCGGACCCGTCGGCCGGGCTCGGCGAGTTCCGGATGCAGCAGATCGACGTGAACCGCTCGCAGGAGTTCCGCAAGTGCATCGAGTGCTTCCTGTGCCAGGACACCTGCCACGTGATCCGCGACCACCCGGAGAACGAGCGGGCATTCGCCGGGCCGCGGTTCCTGATGCGGATCGCCGAGCTCGAGATGCACCCGGCCGACACGGCGGACCGGAGGGAGATCGCCCAGGACGACTTCGGCCTCGGCTACTGCAACATCACCAAGTGCTGCACCGAGGTCTGCCCGGAGAACATCAAGATCACCGACAACGCGCTGATCCCG
>Ga0099827_10000695_pt1 | contig 16012 bp, 21 predicted proteins | sample CZO8metaG_FD_79339 | JGI IMG/M metagenome (GOLD analysis project Ga0099827, IMG submission 79339) | Vadose zone soil microbial communities from the Eel River Critical Zone Observatory, Northern California, USA - CZOApr15con1.8 metaG | ecosystem: Environmental > Terrestrial > Soil > Vadose zone ...
CTCGGACAGGCGCCCCGGTAGCTCACGCAACGGGATGTGGCGCGCGCCTGCGATGCGCGCGATTTGCGCCTCGCGTGGCTCGCGCACGTCCACGAGTACGAGGCCAGGCTTGCGGCCACGCTCGCGCTGCAATTCGGTCGCGCTGATCTCGACGCCTTCCCCCGTCCCCCTTTCCTCTTCCCCTATGCCACAGAACGCTTCGTAATCGATCAACTCCGTCACGGTTGGATGCTCACCGCACACCGGACAGTCGGGATCCTTTTGTAGCGCGAGCTCGCGGAACTGCAGATGGCGGCCGTCGAACAACACGAGGCGGCCGATCAACGAGTCGCCGAACCCGACGATCAGCTTGATCGCTTCCAGCGCCTGTAGCGAACCGATGATTCCGGGCAGCACACCGAGCACACCACCGTCCGCGCACGACGGCACGAGATCGGGCGGCGGCGGCTCCGCGTACAGGCACCGATAGCACGGCCCCTGCTTCGCATAAAACACGGAGACCTGGCCGTCGAATCGGAAGACCGAGCCGTACACGTTGGGCTTGCCGAGCAACACGCAGGCATCGTTGACGAGATAGCGAGTCGGGAAATTGTCGGAGCCGTCGACGACCACATCGAAGTTCCGGAGGATCTCGAGGGCGTTGGCGGAGGTGAGCTGTTGGCCAAACGCGTCGACCTGCACGTGTGGATTGATGTCGTGCAGGCGTTCGCGCGCCGAGTCGATCTTCGGCGTGCCGATACCCGAAGTGCCGTGGATGATCTGGCGCTGCAGGTTGCTGCGATCGACGAGGTCGAAATCGATGAGCCCGAGCGTTCCGACGCCTGCCGCGGCGAGATACAACGCCGCCGGGGATCCCAGTCCCCCCGCGCCGATGAGGACGACACGCGCGTCCTTGAGTTTCGATTGCCCTTCGAGACCTACATCGGGGAGCGTGAGGTGCCGGGAGTACCGCAGCAGCTCCTCATGCGACAGCGAGATCAATTCCCGAACGCTACCCCGGCGATCTGATAGACCTCTGGCTCGGCGTGCAGCAGGTCGGCGAGGGACACGCCGGCGAGCACTTCGTCGATGCGCCGCTGGAGCAGACGCCAGACAGGACGAATACTGCAGGCGGTCGCCGGATCGCAGCGCTCTTCGTCCACTCGGTGCAGGTCGCAGTTCACCTCGAACGTCACGTGCTCCGACGCCTCGATGACATCCTTCACGCTCACGGCCTGGGCTTCGCGCGCCAGCATGTAGCCGCCGCGGGCGCCTCGAACCGACTCGACCAGGCCGGCCCGGCGCAGCCGCAACAAGATCTGCTCGACATAGTCATGCGGGAGACGTTCCTGCTCGGACAGCTCACGGGCAGCGACGGGACCTTTGCCGGCGCGCCTGGCCAGATGGATCGAAACGATTAAGCCGTATTCCGCCCAGGTGGTAACGCGCATGGGAGGAATATGCGAGAGACCTTATCGGGATTCAATGGCTCTCTGGTGCTCGAGCCTGGGGCTCAGACTGACACCCACCTGTACGATGAACGCATTGCGGTTGTTCGGATCACTGCGCTGCAGCCACAACACCCGTGCGTTGACGTTCGTCATCAGCGTCCGACCACTGAAGATGTCGGCGCCGAGTCCAGCGTGCGCACCCTGGGCAACACCGCGATCAGCTCCAATGGCCGGGAAGCCCGCGAGCAAAAGCCCGAGCTCGGCGTAAAAGCGTCCCCACGCCGGATGAAGCGAAGGCTCGTATCCCGGGGCAAACAGGATGGCATACGGATCACAGTTGGCCGAGCAGCCCGTCCTCACGCGCAATGGCGCGTAGTCGATCTGCAAGCCCAGGGAGCCCCCCTTCTTTTGATCACGGCGGAACCGGACGCCTACGGTGGGGCCGCGACCTTCGAGGGGCCCGCTAAGGGGTGTCAGCACGCCAACGGCCGGCCCGATGGTACCATTCAGCAGTTGCGTCTTCGCGTTCGGACCGAACGCGAAAGACACGTTGGCGCGCCCTTCGAGCGCCTTAATGGCGCTGTTCGGGACTTGAAAGAATCGTGCCTCGACGAGGGCGGCAGCCTGCTTGTCAAGATTTACGCGCACGCCGAGACCGAAGCCCAATCCGAGCTCGTTGGTTGTCTGCGCGGATGTGTTGCAACCCAGCAGCGCGAGCGTCGGGTCCTGGTCGAGCACACGCGCCAACCCTACGGCGCTCGACGCGAAGGGCGCGACGCTTTTCGCCCCAATTGGATAGTAGTTCGACTCGAGCCCAACAAACGTCATCTGCCGGACGCAGCTATTGTTCGACAGATCGCCGTAGCGGGAAACGCCCACACCGATTTCGCCGTCGTCGCCGGAGAGAAATGCCAGACTGCCGCCGAACGATGTGAACGAGTTGCTGCCGCCGGAGCCGTTTTCGAGCGAGATGGACGAGACCGTAGGACCGATGCGCACACGCCGTTGCGCCACTGCATTGCCGGCAACCGCGAGTGCGATGAGGACAATCGTCAGGGTACGCATGAGGAAACGTCTACCCCATCGCGCTCGCGCGTGCCGTGACTGCCGTCACTTCATGAGCAGTCCCACCACCAGCCCGGCGGCGTTCATGCGCACGAGCCACTCCCAGCAGGTGGCCATCTGCAGCTGCCGCACTTTGGCGTACCAGACGCCGCTCCCGACCATGGCGAGAAAGATCGTCGGGAGCCACAGCACGGTCGCGAATTCCATACCGGCTAATGCGCCGCCGTGCTGGACCCACAGAGCGCCGCGGAAGCGCCCATAGAACCAGGCGAGCAGCAGACCGAACGCGAGTGTGAGAACGGCCGACTTCGCGAGCGCCGGCCCCATGAATCGCTTCATCTCCTCCGGCGTCATCTGGGTGACAAACGCATCCAGACCGGTGGTGAAGACTTTACTCCACATGACCCAATCCACGAGGTACGCGACGACGGCTGCGATGAGTCCGGCAACGATCCAGCTACCCATGGGTGCGTCTCCGATGTGAGAGTTATTTTCGCTTTTCCCGCTCCCCCGGCACGCCCAGCTCTGTCATGGCCCGTAAATCCAGGACTTCGTCGAGCTCCTTCCCCTTCAACAGCCCCTTCTCTATCACGAGCTGCCGCACGGTGACGTTCTTCGCCACTGCTTCTTTCGCCAACTTCGCCGCCTCCGCGTAGCCGATCTTTGGCGCCAGCGCGGTGACGAGCGCCGGACTGCGCTCGAGCCAGTGCGCGGACTGCGCCGCGTCCGCCTCGATCCCCTCGACGCACCGCTCCGCCAACACGCGCGTCGCGGTGGTGAGGATACTCATCGAGAACAGGAGATTGTGCGCGATGACGGGCATCATGACGTTCAGCTCGAGCTGCCCTGCCTCCGCGGCGGCCGTCACGGTGACGTCGTTCCCCATCACCTGGAAGCAGACCTGATTCACCATTTCGGGGATGGACGGATTCACTTTCCCGGGCATGATGCTGGAGCCCGGTTGCACCGCCGGCAGCAGGATCTCCGCGAGACCTGTGCGCGGTCCGGACGCCAGCAGCCGCAAATCGCTCGCGATCTTGCCGAGGTCGGCGGCGTAGGTACGCACGGCGCCCGAGAATCCTGCTGCATCGCCCATCGACTGCATCAGCTGCACGCGATCCTTGCCTTCGCGCAGCTCGAGCCCCGTCATCGCGCGCAGGTGCTTCACCATCAGCGCCGGGTATCGCGGCTCGGCGTTGAGTCCGGTACCCACCGCCGTACCGCCGATGCCGAGATCGCGCAGGTCGTCCGCGGCACGCACGATCCGGTCGCGATTCCGCTCGACCGTGTGGCCGTAGGCGGCGAATTCCTGGCCGAGGCGGATCGGGGTCGCATCCTGCAGGTGGGTCCGGCCCGACTTCACGATCCCGTCGAAAGCCTTGCCCTTGGCCGCGAACGCCCGCCCGAGACGGGTGAGCGCCTCGGTCAGCGCCGCCAGCTGCGAAAGGGCGCCGAGCCGAATCGCGGTGGGGATCACGTCGTTCGTGGACTGGGCCATGTTGACGTGATCGTTCGGATGGACCGGCTTGTACTCGCCGCGCCTGCTGCCCAGCAGCTCATTGGCGCGGTTCGCCAGCACCTCATTGCAATTCATGTTGTGAGAGGTGCCGGCACCCGCCTGATACGGATCGACGACGAACTGGTCGCGGTGCCCGCCTGACAGGATCTCGTCCGCGGCTGTGACGATGGCGTCGGCGAGTTTCGCGTCCAGGCGCCCCGTTTCCCGATGGGTGAGGGCGGCGGCTTTCTTGATACGGATCACGGCGTCGACAAAGGCGGGGAGCGGTCGGAGATTGGAGATCGGGAAGTTCTGCCGTGCGCGTTCGGTCTGAATACCCCACAGCGCCTCGGCAGGGACCGGCATCTCTCCGAGCGGATCACGTTCGATGCGCGTCTGATTCACCGCTTCCACCATCCCATTGGTCTCGAGCCAAGAATCGCCCATAGAATCGGTCCTCGCTAGCGTCGCCGGAACCAACCGACGGTGAATAGCTCTTTCGCGGCAGCCGCGCCGTGTGTCCGGACCAACAAATACATACCGAGCACCGTCAGCAGAATCGTCGTGTAGAAACGCCAGAGCAACAGCATCATCACCTGATGACCCGAACCGAAGTCCCCGGCGAATCCCGACAGAAACGCGACTTCGATGCCGCCGCCCCCCGACGGCAAGGGCACGACGAGCGGCGCATGCAGCAGCGCCAACGAACCGAAGAACATCACGCTGAAAGGCGGCGCGTCCGGATGACCCCACACGAGCGCCGGCAATATCAGCGCCCGCGCGGCCAGGCTGACGACCGTGAGCAGGGCTCCCACGAGCAAGACCCACCACGGCGCGCGCCGCACGTGCGCGAGGGCAACGCGCCATTGCCGGCGCACCCGATGCCGAATCGCGCCGGGCCGCACCAGCCGCTGCAGCGTCCAGATGACGATCAGCGCCACCAGCGCGATGAGCTCGATGCCGAACAGGTCGCGCGCCAGACTGTGCGTGAGAAACCGGTCGGCCGCTTCGCTCCAATCGGGCACGTAGTACGCCGCGAGCGCAACCGCCACGACGCCAAACACGGGCCACTCCGCCGCCACTTCGACACCGAGGGCCACGAGCGCCTGCACGACGCGCAGCCCCGACCACGTCATGCCGAGGAAACGCGCCGGTTCACCACCGAGGCGGTTGGGGGTGAACGTGGAGGCCGCTTCGCCGTACAGGTTCAAGCGCAGCGCGTCGCGAAAGTCGAGTCGCCCGCCGGCTGCCCAGGTGGCGAGCTGAATGCGCCACGCGCGAGCGACGGAATCCACGGCGAGGAGCAGGATCGCGAGGAGGTGATTCAATCGGAGCAGTCGCCGAGCGGATAGAGAAACCCGCAATTCGGGCACGGATTCTTGCAGCCCCGGGGCTTGGGCTGGACTTCGGCCCCGCACCGCATGCAGCGCGGGCGGGGTTTAGACGATCCGGTTGACGCCGGTGAGGAAGGGATTGGTCTGGCGCTCCCGTCCGATGGTCGTTTCGGGTCCATGTCCGCTGTACACGATGGTATCGTCGGGAAGTGGGAGCAACTCGCGTTCGATGCTGGCGATCAGCGTCTCAAAGTCGCCGCCAGGCAAATCGGTCCGTCCAATCGATCCAGCGAACAGCACGTCACCGCTGAAGACAACTCCGTGCCCCACCAGACACACGCTGCCGGGCGAATGTCCCGGCGCGTGGCGTACTGCAAAGCTCAAATCCCCGACCTTCAGTTGCTGGCCCGCAACGAGGTCCCGGTCGGGGGCGGGCATTCCCTCCGTCAGCGCAAGGCCGAACCCCGCCGCTTGCTCCCGAACGGCGTCATACAGCGGGCGGTCGGCTGGATGGAGCCATACGATCGCGCCGGTCCTGGCCACGATTTCCGGCACACCGAGGATATGATCGACATGCGCGTGCGTGAGCCAGATGGCCACCGGCTGCGCCTCGGCTGCCTCGATCTTATGCAGAATCAGACCGGGTTCTTCGCCCGGATCGACGACGACGCACAGGCGCGTCTGCTCGTCGATGACGACATAGGAGTTCTCGGCGAACACGCCGTTGGGGACCTTGACGATCCTCACTTTTTCGCCTTGGCCTTCGCCTTGCCGTCGCCCTGCTGTTCGCGCAGCGACTTGAGGTATTTCTCGACGGCGATTGCGGCCGTGGTCGCGTCGCCGACCGCCGTCGTGATCTGCCGGGTGACCTGGCTGCGCACATCCCCCGCGGCGAACAGTCCCGCCATCGACGTCATCATGCGGTTGTCGGTGATCAGATAGCCGCCGGCGTCGTGGTCCACATGGCCCTCGACGAGCTGGGTGTTGGGCTTGAACCCCGCGAAGATGAACACCCCGCCGACGTCGAGATTGGAGCGAATGCCCGTCGCGTTGTCCTCGAGTACGGCATGCGTGACGCCTTTCGTGTTGCCGGCGATTTCTGGTACGATCGTGTTGCGGATGACCTCGATCTTCGGGTTCGCGAACGCGCGCTCCTGCAGAAGCCTGGAGGCGCGGAACTCGTCACGGCGGTGCACCAGGTGCACTTTGCTCGCGTAGCGCGTGAGATAGTCGGCTTCCTCGACGGCGGCGTCGCCCCCCCCGACCACGGCGAGACGCTCGCCCTTGAAGAACGCACCGTCGCACACCGCGCAATATGAGACACCCTTGCCGGCAAACTCCTTTTCCCCGGGCACGCCGAGCTTGATCGGTGTGCCACCGGCGGTGAGGATCACCGCCTGACTGCGATAGCTGTCGCCGCGCGCGGTCTGGACGTCGAACCAGCCGTCGGCGTCCCTGGTGATTCGCACGACGGTGTCGGTCACGATCTCGGCGCCGAACTTCTTCGCGTGTTCGGCCATTTTCTGCGCCAGCTCCCACCCCTTGATGCTCTCGAAGCCGATGTAGTCCTCGATGAGGTCGGTGTTGAGGAGCTCTCCACCCGGCGCACCGCGCTCGATCGTGACCGCGGTGAGCATGCCACGGCCGGCGTAGAGCGCGGCACACAGCCCCGCCGGGCCGGCGCCCACGATGACCACGTCGTAGATGAGTGCGGTACGGTTCGTCATACGTCTCGGAATTCCAGTCGCGGGGGGTAACCCTCCCCCGCCAGGGCGCGCGCCAGATGCGCGCGAAACTGTACGGTTTCGAACTCGATCTCGGGTTGCTGCGGCCCGGCCAGCTTCTCCAGTGCCGCCGCTCCAACGACGACGGTCCCATGGCGGTTCCCGCGGGCCCTGTGCAACAGCGCGGCGGCGGCTTGAATCAGACCCTGCCAGACACGCGCCTCGTCTTCCTTAATAATAGAACGCCAGACTGTTTCCAACGCTTCGTGCGCGAACCAATACTCCCCCGCGTTGAAGAGCTCGCGGGAATGCTCCAGGTAGCGCCGGCGATCTTCCGGTGTCATGTCGGACGGTCGGACTGTCGGACGGTCTGACAGAACTGCATGCGCCTCAGTCGGTCCGACCGTCCGACGGTCCGACCCTCAACAGATTCAAAGCACCGTGACAGCTCGAGATCGTGCCGACCAGCACTTCAGCGGCCTGGTCACTCGCGCCAGCTTCTTCCACGAGCCGGTCGCCTGCGCGCACGGCGTCGGCTGCGAACATCCCTACGCCGAAGACTTGATGCTTGCACACAAACAACGCGGGCCCGCTCACCGGGCGGCCGCCGGCCCGCAGCCGCTCTGCGAGGTCGCGCACGGAATCTCCCATCTCCCAGGTGCGCGGTGCCCCGATGGCGGGACAGAGCGCAGGCTCGATGCAATGCGTGGGACAGATCCAATCCGCAAACGAGACGTAGCGGGTATGATCCGCTCCGGAACGGTCGTAGGGAGTCGGGAGGTCACCCGGAACCGGTGCGACCGAGACCGCGCGCGTCGGCCATCGGGCCCGGGCACGCCGGAGCAGCCATTCGAACATCAGGTGTGGCATGTGTGGCGACGGGACAATTTGGTCGTCGGTCGGACGGTCGGACGGCCGGACGGTCAAGAACTCGTCGAAAAAGGCACCCCAATCAGACTCGACGAACGCTCGATCGGAGGCTTCCCCGAGGTCGCGGCGCGCCTGGCAGTCCCGATTCCGATCGACCACGATGACCGTGCGGTAATCGGCCTTGCCGCGCCCTTTAGCTTTCGCGAGCTGGGACGCGTAGAACGTGCCGTAGCAGCCACCCCCAACCACGACGACGTCCCTCAGCGGATGAGTCTCCCTCCGTCGACGACCAGCACGGTGCCGGTCACGTAATCGGTGCCGGCCAGGAGGAACCGCACGGCGGCGACGACGTCGGCCGGATCGCCCAACCGCTCGAGCGGTGTCGTCTCACGGATATGCTCTCGCGCCTTCTCGTCCCAATCCTCAGGCAGAAGCACCGCTCCCGGAGCGACCGCGTTGACGGCAATGTCCGGCGCAAGCGCCCGTGCGAGCGCTTTCGTCAGCATGACGACGCCGGCTTTGCTGACGCAATGCGGGACATACGCCGGCCATGGCTCCATTCCCGCGATGTCGGCCAGGTTCACGATCTTGCCTTTGGCTCGCCGCAGATGCGGGATCGCGCCCTGCGAGACAAAAAACATCGCGCGCAGGTTCAGGTCGAGCGTCGCGTCCCAGCTCTCAGGGGTGACGGTTTCCACCGGCTGGCGCACCATGACGCCCGAGGAGTTGATCACGATATCGAGGCGCTTCAGCGCCCGAGCCGCCTGATCCGCCAGCCCCCGGGACGCGGTGGCGTCGCTGAGGTCGGCCTGGAGCAGTTCGGCGTGCCGTCCCGCTCCGCGGACCGCGCGCGCGGTCTCTTCGGCACCCTTAGCAGAGCCATGATAGTGGATGGCGACGTCGCAGCCGGCCTGCGCCAGGCCGATGGCAATCGCCTGGCCGATCCGCTTCCCGGCTCCCGTCACCAGCGCCCCGGCGCCCTCGAGCCGCACTAGTACGCCTTTCCGGTGATAGGGACGATTTGACCCGTAATCGCGCTAGCTTCGTCACTGGCCAGGAACAGCACGGTGTTCACGACTTCGTCGAGCTCGACGAGTGGCTGCTTCTCGCCCATCTGAGCGACGTTGTCCGCCGTGCGGACGGTCGCGGGCGCGACCGCGTTGACGCGAATGTTCGCGTCGCGGTATTCGCGCGCCAGCTCGCGCGTGAGCCCGGCGACTGCCGACTTGGCCGCGCTGTACGCCGACATGTGCATGAGCGACCGGACCACGGCGATCGACGCGAAGTTGACGATCGATCCGCCGCCGCGGGACAGCAGCAAGGGCATGGCAGCCTGGCACATGTAGAACGCGGTCTTGAAGTTCACCGCCAGCTCGCGATCGAGGATCTCGGGCTTTACTTCGGTAAATGGCCCGTAGCTGAAGAATCCTCCCGCCACGTTCACGACGATATCGAGACCCCCGAAGTGCGTCTGGGCGGCGGCGGTCGCGGCGCGGGCGACCTCGGGCTGAGTCAGGTCGCCGGCGGACGATTTGGCGGCGATCCCTTCCGCCCCGAATTCCTTGACGCGGTCCGCGAGGCCGACGGCGTTGACATCGGCGAGCAGCAGTTTCGCGCCGGCGCGGCCCAGGCCGCGCGCCACGGCGTGGCCGATTTGCCCGACCCGACCCACGCCCGTGACGAGGACGACCTTGCCGTGCAGGTCAGCGGGCACGGACGATGTCGTCCACCGGAGGTGCGCCGCGCTGCGCAAAGCGCACGGTGCCGTCGCGGCCGATCACGTAGACCGTACGCTGAATCCCCTTGCCGTCGTCTTTGAGCGCGTTGTACGCACCGGCGATCGTGCGCTCCGGATCGGACAGCAGAGGAAAATTGAACCGCATCTTGTCGACGTACCCCCGATGGCTTTCCGTGCTCGCCGGGTTGACGCCGAACGGCTGCATGTTCGCGGAGTTGAATTTGGCGATCTCATCGCGCACGGCGGAGAGTTGGCGGTTTCAGCCGGGTGTGTTGTTTCCGGGATAAAAGACCAGCGCGACCGCGCCGTTCTTGAGCAGATCGGCGAGCGCATACATCCCGCCGTCTGATGCCGGTGCCGTGAATGCCGGTGCTTTGCTGCCGATCGGTAGCGGCTCACTCATGCGTCCCTCCCCTGTTTCCTCGCGGCGAGCTCGAGGCGCCGCTCCAGCGGTTCGAGCCACGTGTCGGGCACGCGCATGCCGCCCAAGGGGGCGTGGCTTTCACCGTATTCGCTTTCGCCATGCCAGTCCGACCCGCCACTGATCCCGAGTCCCAGCCGCTCGGCGATGCGCGTAAGCCGCTGCTCGACCGCGGGCGGATGACTGGGGTGGCGGACCTCGACGCAGTCCAGTCCCTGGTCCTGAAAGATGCGGAGTTGGGACTCGGTGCCGTGATCGCCCAGATGCGCCGCGACGGTCAGGCCACCGACCGCGTGCACGAGCGCGGTGACCTCGCCGAGCTTGGGCAGCGGCTTCTCGACGTACGCGGCGCGGCCACGACCCAGGTAGCGGCGGAACGCGTCGCTGATGTTGTCGCACGCGCCCGAGTCGACGAGCGCCCGCGCGACGTGCGGCCGGCCCAACGCTCCTCCATCTCCACCCATTAACTGCGCCTGTACATCCTCCAGGTCGATCGCCACGCCGAGGGCCTGCAGCTTGGCGACGATTTGCTCGCCGCGGCGGCGGCGCGCGGCCCGCGTGTCGCGCAGGAACCCCTGGAGCAGCTCGTTCTCGTACGGCAGAAACAGTGCGAGCACATGCAGCTCGCCCCACGGCGCGCGCACGCTGAACTCACATCCCGCAATGACGCGGATGCCCAGCTTCGTGCCTTCGTGCGCCGCTTCCGCGACGCCATCCGTGGTGTCGTGATCGGTCAGCGCGATCGCCGCCAGGTCCACCGCGCGGGCCCGGCGCGCGACCTCCTCCGGCTCACACTCGCCGTCCGAGGCCGTCGAATGGCAATGCAGATCAATGTGCGGCGTAGTCGGCCTCTGGGGCGGTCCATGCCGGCTGCGACTGGCGGAACAGCTCGAGCAGCTCGCGCTCGGAGAGCTCGGCGAAGGCGCGATCGGGCGAGCGCGCCCCGAGCGGCGAAAAGTGCGTGACGCGGCGGCGGCGCTGCGGCCCGGTGCCTTGCTCGAAGATGAGACCGAACTGATCCCGCCCGTACACGGTCACGCGGCCCGAGGGAGATACCTCCCAGCGGTCGCCGTCGACGGTCAGAGTGCGTCGCGCCATGAGCGTTACGCCTGCGACGTCGTGGCGACGGGAACTTCGCTCCACAGCTCCCAGGCGTCGGGCGCGTACGTCGCCAGTGCCTGGAGCCGCCGCTCCAGCTTGATCTCTTCGGGGAGTCGCGAGGCTTGGGCGCGGTGCGACATCTCCGTCGGGCTCTCGGAGAACTCGATGAACAGCCGCGGATCCTTGGCATTCCGGAACAGCCAGATGCGCTGACCACGCGCTTCGGCGAACTGGCTGAGCTCGCGCAGCGTGTTCACGTATTCCGTCTCGTTCTGCGCGGGGACGCGAACACGCGCCGCGGTCAGGACTTTAGGCATTCTCACACCGCTCCCTCAGGAAACTCCTGCAGCAGCTGCTTCACGTCGGCCAGGAACCGGTCGGCGTCGGCGCCATCGACGACGCGATGATCGTAGGACATCGTGAGCATCCCCATCGTGCGGATCGCAATGGACTCGGTGACGTCGGGAGCGGAGACGACTTTGGGGCGTTTCTCGATTGCGCCCACCCCGAGGATCGCCACCTGCGGCTGATTGATGATCGGAATGCCGGCGAACGGTCCGAAGCCGCCGGGATTGGTGATCGTGAACGTGCCGCGCTGAATGTCGTCGGGTAACAGCTTCTTGGTGCGGGCGCGCTCACCCAGATCGTTGATCGCGCGCGCGATCCCGATCAGCGACAGCTCGTCGGCGTGTTTGATCACCGGCACGATGAGGCCCCAGTCGAGCGCCACCGCGATGCCGATGTTCACGTCGGCGCGATAGATCGTGCTGTCACCCGACACCGCCGCGTTGACGATCGGGTGTTTCCGCAGATTCTCGGCGCAGGCTTTCGCGATAAAGGCGAGGAAGGTGAGGTTGACACCCCGCTCGCTGTAGCTGCCCTTCGCCTTGCCCCGCAGCTGCGCGACGCGCGTGAAATCGACCTCGAAGAAGCTCGCGACGTGCGCCGACACGCGCTTCGACATCACCATGTGATCGGCGGTGATCTTGCGAATCTTGGACCACGGCTCGACGCGGTCACCGGGCCACGCGTCGACGGACGGGTGCGCGACGCCTGAGGGAGCAGTGAGCGGGGAGCGGAGAGCAGTGGGCGCTGCGGGAGCACGCTCGATGTAACCGAGGATGTCTTGCTTGGTCACGCGCCCCGCGTAGCCGCTCCCCGGAATGCGCGAAATGTCGACGCTGTGCTCCGCGGCGATCTTGCGAACCAGTGGCGTGGACTTCGTGCGGAGTCGCTCCTCGGCCGTTTGCACGCCACCATCACCGTCGGCCGGACGGCCCGAGGCTTGGACGGCCGGACGGCCGGACGGCCGGTCGGCCGGAGGGGGCGCGGGAGCAACTTTCGGCGGTTCGGCTTTGGGCGTCGGTGGTGGCGGAGCGGCCTTGGGTGGCTCCGGCTTCGCGGGCGCGGGGGCCGCGGCGCCTTTCTCCGTCTCCAGCACCGCGACGAGCGTCTGCACCGGCACCGTCTGCCCTTCCTGCACCTTGATCTCCGCCAGCACCCCTGCGGCCGGCGCGGGAATCTCGGCGTCGACCTTGTCGGTCGATATTTCGAAGAGCGGCTCGTCCCGTTTGACGGGGTCGCCGACCTTCTTGAGCCACTTGCTGAGCGTCCCCTCCGCAATTGACTCACCCATTTGCGGCATAAGAACGTCTACGCGTGCCATGTTTTCTCCAAAGCGGTTTCTGGTGCCAGGTGTCTGGTGTCAGAAATGCCACTGACACCAGGAACCTGACACCCGACACCTAGTATTTCGCCAACCACCGCGCCGCTTTCACGATGTCGTCAGTCTGCGGGAGCACAAAGTCTTCGAGTGTCGGCGCGTACGGCAGCGGCACATCGTGCGCCGTCACACGCATGATCGGCCCATCGAGCCATTCGAACGCCTGCTCATTGATCCGCGCGGCGATCTCCCCGGCGATCCCGCCGGTCCGCGTGTCTTCGTGAACGATCAGCACTTTGTTCGTCTTCTTGACGGTCGCGACAATCGCGGCGTCGTCCATCGGCAGCAGGGTGCGCAGATCCAGCACTTCGACCGACACGCCGTCGGCCTTCTCGAGCTGCTCGGCCGCCTCCAGCGATTTCCACAGCGTCGCGCCGTAGCTGATGATGGAAAGATGCTTTCCCTCGCGCGCGATCCGCGCCTGCCCAATCGGCGTGAGGATCTCTTCCCCCTCCGGCAGCTGTTCCTTGACGCGCCGGTACAGCCACTTGTGCTCGAGGTAGAGCACCGGGTCTTCGTCACGGATCGACGATTTGATGAGACCCTTCGCGTCTCGCGCGGTCGCAGGGTAGACGATCTTGAGACCGGGCGTGTGGAGGAATGCCGCCTCAGGATTCTGCGAATGGAACGGCCCGCCGCGCACGTAGCCGCCACATGGGCCGCGCACCACCATCGGCGTCGACAGTCCGGCGCGATACCGCGCCGTCGCAACGTAGTTGGTGAGCATGTCGTACGCGCATGAAATGAAATCGATGAACTGCATCTCGGCGACCGGCCGCAGCCCCATGTGCGCGGCGCCTGCCGCCGCTCCCACGATCGCGGCCTCGGAGATCGGCGTGTCGATCACCCGCGACTCGCCGAACCGCTTGGTAAAGCCTTCTGTCACCTTGAAGGCCCCGCCGTACAAGCCGACATCCTCGCCGAGGATGAAGACCCGGTCGTCGCGCTCCATCTCTTCCCAGAGACCCTGACGCAGCGCTTCGAGGAACGTGACTTCGGCCATCACAATACCTTGAACCAGAGCTTGTCCGCCGCAGGCGGATCAACGTAGACGCCAGGCAGCGCGCTCTCCGGCGGCGGGAGCGGCTCATCCACACACGCGTCGGTCGCCTGATCCACTTCCACGCGCACGCGATCGTCGATGTCCTTCAAGTCACCCTCGGCGACCATGTCGGCCGCGAGCAAGCGCTGCCTATACCGATCGATCGGATCGTTTGCATTCGCCCAACTCTCCAGATCGGTTTTCGGCACGTAGTGCTGATCGTCGTGCTCGGCGTGGCCTTTGCGCCGATAGGTCTTCACCTCGATGAAATGCACGCCCTTCCCGCGGCGGGCGCGCTCCGCCGCAAACCTGGTCGCTTCGTATACTGCGAACACGTCGTTCCCATCCACCGTCACGGACGGAACCCCATACCCTTTCGTCTTCTCAGCGAGGTCCTTGACGGCGAACTGCTTCTCGGGCGGCGTGGAATACGCCCAATGGTTGTACTCGCCGATCACAACGAGCGGCAGCCGCCGCACGGCGGCCAGGTTCAGCCCTTCATGAAAAGTGCCGGTCGACATTCCGCCGTCGCCGATATACACGAGGCCGACGCGCGGCTCGCCGCGCAGCTTGAAGCTGAGCGCGATCCCGGCCATCACCGGGATCATGTCGCCGAGGTGGGAGATTTGGCCGAGATAGCCCTTCTCGAGGTCGTTGAAGTGGACGTTCAGCTCACGGCCGCGGGTGGGGCTATCGGCCTTGGCCATGTACTGCCGCAGGATCTCGAGCGGCTGGGCACCCATGACGAGCAGCGACCCGAGGTTGCGGATGAGGGGGGAAAGCACGTCCTTGTGACGCCCGCGCTCCAGGGCATACGCCGAGGCGACCGACTCTCCTTCCTGGCCGAGCGAGCGGAACAGCCCGCCGATGACCTTGGTCTGGCGGTACAGCGCCACCAAGCGCTCCTCCAGCGTCCGGGTGAGCCGGAGATAGTAGTAGATCTCGAGGAGCTGGTCGGACGACAGCGCCGCCCCCGCCGCCCCCGCCGCCCCGGAGGGGAAGACTGCTGTCGGCCGCGTCGCAGGAAGAGCCATGGCCCTAAATTATAGTTGGGAGGGGAGAGCCATGGCGAACGTCAAACTGCGTGTCACGGGAATGACCTGTGGCCACTGTCAGGCCAAGGTGGAGCAGGCTTTGAAGGGTGTCGCCGGGGTCTATACGGCCGTCATCGACTTGCCCGACGGCGAAGCGGAAGTGGACTTCGATGATGACTCGGTGACGACGGACCAGCTCGTGGCGGCCGTCGCGAAGGCGGGATACGGGGCGAAGGTCGCGGGCTAGTACGCGCCGCGCATGACGTGCGCCGGCTCGACGAGCCGGTGGACTTCCGCGAGGAACCGTTTGGCGAGCTTATCGAGCTCCGATTCGCCCACCTGATCGGTCGCAACCTCGACGAATGTGTAGTGTCCTCCCTCCGGCCGCGCGCTGATCGTGATACGACCCAATGTGCCATGATAGGCCCGCCGGCGCGGCGACTCCTCCGCCGGCGCCAGGCGGCCGCCGAAGAAGCTCTTGGCGACGTCCAGGACGGCTTCGGGACTCGCGCTAGTTCTGTGGAAGTACCGCATGCGTTGCCGCTCCCGGAGTTTTGAACGCCCGCAAGGTGAGGCTGTTGAGGACCACCGAAAGACTCGACCACGCCATCGCCGCGCTCGCGAGCACCGGTGAGAGCAGCCATCCCGTCACCGGGTAGAGGACCCCGGCGGCGACGGGAATCAGCAGCACGTTGTAACCAAACGCCCAGATCAGGTTCCAGCGAATCGTCCGCATCGTGCGGCGTGCCAGCTCGATCGCGGTGTACACCGCGCGCAAGTCGCCGCGGATCAGCGTCACGTCGGACGCTTCCATGGCGATGTCAGTTCCGGTACCGATCGCGATCCCGACGTGCGCCTGGGCCAGGGCCGGCGCGTCGTTGATGCCGTCGCCGACCATGACGATGGGTTTACCCTGACGGTGCATCTTCTTGACCAGATCCGCTTTCTGCGATGGCAGCACCTCGGCGAGCACTTCTTCGATGCCCATCTCCGCGGCTACCGCTTCCGCGCCTTTGCGCGAGTCGCCCGACA
>Ga0099827_10000699_pt1 | contig 15982 bp, 15 predicted proteins | sample CZO8metaG_FD_79339 | JGI IMG/M metagenome (GOLD analysis project Ga0099827, IMG submission 79339) | Vadose zone soil microbial communities from the Eel River Critical Zone Observatory, Northern California, USA - CZOApr15con1.8 metaG | ecosystem: Environmental > Terrestrial > Soil > Vadose zone ...
CGGCATGCAGGCGACGGCCGCGCCGGTGATCGTGATCGCGACGGGCATCCTCATCGCGCACCACTTCGCGCAGCTCTACGGGATCGGCGTCGCAGTGATGGCGCAGCTCTCGATGACCGGCCTGATCGTCGCGCTCGATGCGTACGGTCCGGTGACGGACAACGCCGGCGGCATTGCCGAGATGGCGGACCTTCCCGCGGAGGTGCGCGCAATCACCGACCCGCTCGACGCCGTCGGGAACACGACGAAGGCGGTCACGAAGGGCTACGCGATCGGTTCTGCGGCGCTCGCCGCGCTCGTCCTCTTCGACAGCTACACCACCGGACTCAACGATGCGGGCCTGTCGACGCTGTTCAGCCTCAACGACGCGTGGGTGATCGCGGGACTGTTCATCGGCGGCCTGATGCCGTTCCTGTTCGCGTCGCTCGCAATGCAGGCCGTCGGCCGCGTCGGCGGCGAGGTCGTGCAGGAGGTGCGCCGTCAGTTCCGCGAGCATCCGGGGATCATGCAGCGGACGGAGCGCCCCGACTACTCGCGCGCCGTCGGGATCGTCACCGGCTCCGCGATCAAGAACATGCTCGCGCCGGCGTTGATCCCGATCGCGTTCCCGATCATCGTCGGCATCATCAACGCGCGGATGCTGGGCGGCCTGTTGATCGGGACGATCGTCACGGGCCTCTTCCTCGCGATCGCAATGACGTCGGGGGGCGGCGCCTGGGACAACGCGAAGAAGCTGATCGAGGACGGCGCCTACGGCGGCAAGGGCTCGGAAGCCCACGCCGCCGCGGTGACCGGCGACACGGTCGGCGATCCCTACAAGGACACCGCCGGCCCGGCGATCAACCCGATGATCAAGATCACGAACATCGTGGCGATCCTGATCATCCCGCTGATCGTCTCGATTCACGGCTGACAAAGAGCCGACGGGCTGTTCGCGGCTGCTCTGCCTGGCTTAGGCAATTCACTTGCCAAACTACTAGGCATTTAGTAGTTTATTTGCGGAATGCCGCTCTTCCCGTACGCCGCGGGAGCCGTGTCGGACAGCTGTGCAGAACTGGACCGTTGGCGCGACCGGCTTGACCGGCAGCGTGCGTTTCCGCGTCGCTGGGCGGGACGGATGCGCCGAGACCTCGAGGCGGAAGCGGTGGCTGCTTCCCTCTCCATCGAGCAGGTGCCGGTCACGGTGGACGAAGTGCGTCGGATTCTCGTAGGTGAGAGTCCGCCGAGTGTCTCGCCCGGCGATCAAGAGCTCGTTCTCGGCTATCGCGACGCGATGAGCTACGTGCTCCGACGTGCTGACGATGCCGGATTCCGCTGGAGTCGTGAGCTCGTAATCGGCTTGCACGATCGTGTCCTCGCAGGGAATTACGCTGCCGAAGCCGGACGCTTTGCTCGAGGGGCGCGATGGGTGACGAATCGTGTCACGGGGGAGGTCGTCTACACGCCTGCCGACTCGGAGGCGGTGCCGGGGCTCATTGACCGAGCCTGCGAACACCTCGCGGGGAGTGAAGACCATCCCGCGGTTCAGGCGGCCTGGTTCCATGTCGTCACCGCTGCGATTCATCCTTTTCGAGACGGCAACGGTCGAGTTGCGCGTGTCCTCGCGTCCCTCGCGATGTACCGCGGAGGTTTCAGGCGCAACGAGTTCACCTCCCTCGAGGAGTGGTGGGGACGCCACGTCGCTGACTACTACGCGGCATTCGAGTGCTTGGGGTCGCGCTTCGATGAGGAGGCCGACGTGACGCCGTTCATCGCCGCGCATGTTTCCGCCCAACTCAGTCAAGTACGTGGCCTCGATCTGCGCGAACGCGTCGAACGAACGATTTGGGGAGCACTCGAAGAAGTTGTGGAGTCTTCTGGGCTTCAGCAACGACTGGTCAATGCCGCGTGGGACGCGTTCTTCGACCGAGCCGTCACTCCCGCGTACTACATCCCCCTGGCGGACGTCAGCCGCGCTACTGCGACAAACGATCTTGCCGCCGCTGTGGCGGCGAGCTTGCTGGAATCGCGTGGCGGCGGTCGCGGGCGTCATTACATCGCCGGTTCCGCGCTGTACCAGTGCGTGGCCGACGCACTTGGCCTCGGGCTCGTCGATCCCCGCAGAGAGGAGATCGTGGCTCTCTTGACGCGCGAGCTTGCAGAGACCGGCGGCGTACATGGCTAGACGGAGACAGCAGGGCTCGAGCGCGTCCTCGGAACGCCGGCGCTCTTCGCGACCGCATACGGGAACGTCGGCTCGTCGATCTACGACGCGCTCGGCGTCACCGCCTCGATCGCCTAACACGGAGGAAACGATGTTTCCCCCGTGGGCCCCCTTCTTCTCGTCGGTGGCATCGCCAAGCGCGCTTGGCCTCCCGCCGGGCGAAGCCCGGCTCCGGCGACGACTGTCGGCGCTCCGTCGGCCGGAATAGAGTCCCGCCGTGCCAAGGCGGCGCAGGCAACAAGGTCTTGAGCGCGTCCTCGGGACGCCGGCCCTCTTCGCGACCGCGTACGGGAACGTCGGCTCGTCGATCTACTACGCGCTCGGTGTCACCGCCTCGATCGCCCTCGGGCTGACACCGCTCGTCTTCGTGATCAGCGGCCTGATCTTCGCCGCGACCGCGGCGACCTACGCGGAGGGGACGGTCCGCTTCCCCGAGGCGGGCGGCTCCGCCTCCTTCGCGCGCCACGCGTTCAACGAGCTCGTCTCCTTCGGAGCCGCGTGGGCGCAGATGCTCAACTACATCATCACGATCGCCATCTCGGCGTTCTTCGTCCCGCACTACCTCTCGATCTTCTGGGAACCGCTACGCACGAATCCGTGGGACATCGTCGGCGGTGCGATCGTGATCGCGGTCCTGGTCGCTTTGAACATCGTCGGGATCAGGGAGGCGGCGAGCCTCAACATCTTCCTCGCCGTCGTCGACTTCGCGACGCAGCTCTTGCTCGTGCTGCTCGGCTTCGTCCTCATCTTCGACTCCCACGTGCTGACCTCGAACGTGCATTGGGGCGTCGCGCCGACGTGGTCGAACTTCGCGCTCGCGATCCCCGTCGCGATGATCGCGTACACCGGGATCGAGACCGTGTCGAACCTCGCCGAGGAGGCGCGCGATCCCGTGCGCTCGATCCCCGGGTCGATCCGCTGGGTCGCGGTCGCCGTGTTCGCGATCTACTTCACGCTGCCGCTCGTCGCGCTGTCGGCGCTGCCGGTGTTCAAGGACGGCGCGGGCCACTGGGTGACGCGCCTCGGGCAGAACCCGCCACAGGGTTTCAAGAACGACCCGGTGCTCGGCCTGGTCGAGAACCTCGGGCTGCATGGCACGGTGCTCTCGGCCGCGAAGATCTACGTCGGCCTCCTCGCCGCGACGATCCTCTTCATCGCGACCAACGCGGGTGTGATCGGCGCGTCGCGGATTACCTACTCGATGTCGACGTATCGGCAGCTGCCGGAGATCTTCCGGCGGCTGCATCCGAAGTTCAAGACGCCGTGGCTGGCGCTCGTCGTCTTCGCCGGGTTCGCCTCGATCGTCTTTCTGCTGCCGGGCAACGTGGACTTCATCGGGCGGATGTACGCATTCGGCGCGATGCTGTCGTTCACCGTCGCGCACGCCGCGGTGACGGCGCTGCGGTATCGCCGGCGGCACGAGGAGCTGCAGTGGCGCGCGTGGCCAAACGTCAGCGTCCGCGGCGTCGAGTGGCCGCTGTTCGCGATTATCGGCGGGCTTGGCACCGGGATCGCCTGGCTCGTCGTCGTCGTGCAGGACGCTCCGACGCGATACGCCGGCCTCGGCTGGCTCCTGGTCGGCTTCGTTCTGTACATGGTGTACCGCGGCAAATTGCACGAGCCGCTGCGCGTGACGGTGCGCGCGCCGGTGGTGATCGGCCCTGCGGCAGCGCTCGAGTACCGCAGCATTCTCGTGCCGCTCGCCCCGGGGCGAGAGACGCAGGAGGCGCTGGATGTAGCTTGCCGGCTCGCCGCCGAGCGCCGGGCGCGGATCGTGGCGATCGCGGTCGTCGAAGTGCCGCTCGAGCTGCCTCTCGACGCCGAGCTGCCCAGAGAGGAGGCCGAGGCGCACAGGCTGCTCGACGAGGCGCGGACGCTCGGCGACTCCTACGGTGTGGACGTCGTCGGGCGCCTCGCGCGCGCGCGGCGCGCCGGGCGCGCGATCGTCGACGACTCCGAGCGCCGCCAGTCGGAGATCATCGTCATGGGCTCGCCGCGCCGCCGGCGCGCCCGCGCGGGCATCTTCGGCGACACGACCGACTTCGTGCTGAAGAACGCACCGTGCCGCGTGATGGTCGTCGCGGCGCGTGAGGCCGCGTGAGCGTGCTCACGCGGCCTCGGGGAGGGGGATTCGGGGGAACCGAGAGGTTCCCCCTTGCGCTGCACCGCGGGTTTCCCGCGGTGCAGCGGAGACAAGGGCAGGCCGCGTGAGCGTGCTCACGCGGCCTCGGGGAGGGGGACTCGGGGGAACCGAGAGGTTCCCCCTTGCGCTGCACCGCGGCTCGGCCGCGGTGCAGCCGGGACAAGGGGAAGCGGCGTGAACCGCTTTTACCGCGGCGGCGTCGCCGTCTTCGGCGTTCTGTTCGTCGGCATCGGCGTCGCGCTGATCGTCGCCACGGCGGCGCGGGGCGGGGGGATCGGCTACCTGCTCGGTGCACTCTTCGTCGCCGCGGGAGTCGGGAGGATCGTCTTGCTGAGCAAACGCTAGATGGTTGATGCCACACCTGTGCACGCCTGGCTGGTGGCTCAGACGCGGCGCCGGCTCGGCCGCCTCCCGCTTGCCCAGGCCAACCGGCCTGGGCTGCGCGTGATGCGACCGTCCGGCTTGGTCTGAGCCATCCCCAGGCGCACCCGGGCATGGCATCAACCATCTAGTCGCGGTATACGACAACGGTGTGTGCAAGGCGGTCTCCGATTCGCTGCTTCTCTTCGTCTACCGACACGGCGAACGCTGCAACGAGGTACGGCACAACGTAGGGGAAACCGTCGATGAAGCGCGCGAGATTTCGCACCACCGATGCACGGATCCCTATGCGCGACCCATCATCGGCGCGCACGGTCAGATTCAGGACGCGCTTCCCGATCGACGTGCCCCACGCGACTTCGCAAACTATGTAGTAAGCAACCATCAGCAAGGCCCACAGCAGCACTCCCCATCCACCCAGATGCACGCCCGCGCTCCCATTTCCCCTGAACGTCCCGCCCGCGATCCATCCGGCGACCACCGCGACCGGTATCCCGGCGACGATGACATCGACGAGGACCGCCATGGCGCGCGAGCCTGTTCCCGCGTAACGCAGCTCGGCAGGCGCCTGCACGGCCGGGATCCTAGCCTGAGCTCCTCGGCGTTAGGCTCACGGCGTGGCTCGTAAGCTCCCGCGTCTCCAGCGCCGGCTCGGGGGGACGGCGCTGTTCTCCGTCGCGTACGGGGAGATCGCGTCCTCGATCTACTTCGCGCTCGGGATCATCGCGCTGCACGCGCTCGGGCTGACGCCCGAGATCCTGCTCGCGACGGGCGTCCTCTTCCTGATCGTCGCGCTCTCCTACGCCGAGGGAACGACCGAGCTGCGCGAGACCGGCGGCGCCGCCACCTTCGTGCGCCGCGCCTTCAACGACCTCGTCGGCTTCATCGCCGGCTGGGCGCTCTTCCTCGACTACCTGATCGTGACCGCGCTCGCGGCGCTCTTCATGCCGCACTACCTCGGCCGCGCGCTCGGCTTTCAGTCCCTGGAGCGCGGGCCGTGGGACAAGGTCGCTGCGCTCGCGGTGATCGCCGCGATCGCGGCCGCGCGCCTCTCGCGGCGGCACCGGGTCTATGCGGCCGCCTTCGTCGCGACGGCGATCGACCTCTGCACGCAGCTCCTGCTCGTAGTGCTCGGACTCGCGCTGCTCTGGTCGCCGCACGCGCTCACGCGCGGCGTCTCGGTCGGGACGTCGCCTTCGTGGCACTCACTCGCGTTCTCGGTCCCGCTCGCGATGCTCGCGTACACGGGGCTCGAGACGGTCGCGAACCTCGCCGAGGAGACACGCCGTCCCGGTGTCCAGCTTCCCAAGAGCCTCTTCGGCGGCATCGGCGCCGTCGTCGCCGTCTACGTCGGGATCGCCGTGGTGGGCTTGATGGCCTTCCCGGTTCACGCGGGGACGACGCAGCTCGGCACGCGCTGGCAGGGCGCGCCCCTGATGGGGATCGTCGCCGCGCTCGACCCGCACATCGCGAGCTGGCTGCAGACGCCGCTGCGCGTCTTCGTCGGACTGTCGGGCGCGCTGATCCTGCTGCTCGCCGCGTCGACGTCAGTCTCCGGCTTCGGGCGCCTCGCGTACTCGCTCGGCGAGCACGGGCAGCTGCCGCGCGCGTTCGGCCGGCTGCACCGGCGGATGCTCGTCGCGCCCGAGTCGGTGCTCGCCGCGACGGGGATCGCCGCCGCGATCATCCTGCTCACGTCGCTGCTGCACCGGCCCGTGACATTCCTCGCGAGCCTGTTCAGCTTCGGCGTCCTGCTCGCGTTCACGGCCGCACAGCTCGCCGTGATCAGGCTCCGCTTCCGCGAGCCGACCCGGCGGCGGCCCTTCAAGGTGCCCCTCAATGTCCGCGTGCGTGGCGGCGAGCTGCCGATTCCGGCCGTCGTCGGTGCGATCCTGACGTTCGCGATCTGGATCGACGCGATGGCGACCCATGCGGCCGCGCGCTACGCGGGGCCCGCCTGGCTCGCCGCCGGGCTCCTCGTCTACGTCGCCGTGCGCCGCTCGCGTGGCGCCGGCCTGTTCGCGCACGTCGCATCGACCGACGAGCAGGTCGTGCCGGAGGCGACGTTCTCGAGCATCCTCGTGCCGATGAAGCTCGGGGAGATCGGTGAAGAGATGGTCGCGACCGCGGTCAAGCTGGCGCAGGAGCGCCGCTGTCCGGTCGAGGCGCTGCACGTGATCCGTGTGCCGCTCGAGCTGCCGCTCGACGCGGAGCTGATCGACGAGGAGGAGCGCGCGGAAGCGTCGCTCGCGGAGGCGAAGCTGCTCGGCGCCGAGAACGGCGTCGAGGTCCGCGGCACGACCGTTCGCGCGCGCTCGATCGGCGAGGCGATCGTCGAGGAGGCCAAGCGCACGGGCGCGGATCTGATCGTTCTCGGCTCGGCGCCGCGCTGGCGGCGGCAGTCCCGCTTCTTTTCGCCGACCGTTGAGCACGTGTTGAAGAAAGCCCCGTGTGAGGTACTGATCGTTGCGTTCCCGCAGGGAGTTCTGGAGGAGGAGGTCGCACCCGTATGAGAGATCCGCGGGACGAGCAGTACGCAAGGCTGCTCGTCGAGACGTGCATCGACGTCCAGCCCGGCTGGCAGGTGATGGTCAGCTCCCACGTGCGCGGGCAGCCACTGTTCGAGGAGGTCTGCAAGGTGATCGCCGAACGCGGCGCGCGCGTCGTCCCGCGCGTGACGTTCGCCGGGTTCGGGCCGCCGCACCCGTGGATTCGCAAGGCGTCCGACGAGCTCCTCTCGGTCGTCGCGCCCGTTGAGGAGCACGCGTACCTCGAAGTCGACGCGCTGGTCGCGATCGTCGCGCCGGAGAACACGCGCGAGGGGTCGGACATCGAGCCGCGCCGCATGCAGCTCGTACAGCACGCCTCGCACCGGATCCAGGAGCGGCTGATCTCCGGGGAGGTGCCGTGGGTCGGCTGCCAGTATCCGACCCCGGCGCTGGCGCAGGACGCGGGGATGACGCTCGAGGCGTTCGCGGAGTTCCTCTACGGCGCCGTCCTGCTCGACTGGGACGCGGAGCGCAAGCGGATGGAGAAGATCAAGGAGCTGTTCGACGCGGCGAAGGAGGTGCGCATCGTCGGCGAGGGGACCGACCTCCGCATCGGGCTCGACGGGCGCGAGGGAAAGATCGACGCCGCCGGCGCGAACATTCCCGGCGGGGAGGTGTTCTACAGCCCCGTCGAGGACACAGCGGAAGGTGTGATCGAGTTCACGGAGTTCCCCGCGATCTACGCCGGCCGTGAGCTGACGGACATCCGCTTCGTGTTCGAAGGCGGCCGGATCGTCGACGCCTCTGCGAAGACGAACGAGCCGTTCCTCCTGGAGACGCTCGACACGGACGAAGGGGCGAGACGGCTCGGCGAGCTCGGGATCGGCTGCAACCCCGGGATCACGCGCTACATGAAGAACACGCTCTTCGACGAGAAGATCAACGGCACCGTCCACCTCGCGATCGGCCGGGGCTTCCCCGACCTCGGCGGCACGAACGTGAGCGCGATCCACTGGGACATCGTCAAGGACGTGCGGCAGGGCGGCCGGATCGAGCTCGACGGGAAAGTGGTACAGAAAGCCGGCGAATGGCTAGGCTGAGAGCGTGAAAGTGATCGTGATCGGCTGCGGGCGCGTCGGCTCGACGGTCGCGAAGCAAATGCTCGCCGAGGGGTGGGACGTCACCGCCGTCGACGAGAAGGAGGACGCGCTCACGCGCCTCGGCGACGACTGGCCGGGGGGCTTCGTCCTCGGCCACGGAATGGACGTCGACGTTCTCCGCGCGGCCGGGATCGAGGAGACCGACGCCGTCGTCGTCTCGACCGACGGGGACAACACGAACCTCGTGATCGGCCAGGTCGTGCAGAAGCGCTTCGACATCCAGTGCGTCGTCGTGCGTCTGCTCGACCCGGCGCGCGCCGACTTCTACGAGCAGCGCGGCATGCGGACCGTGTGCCCCACGAAGACGGCGATCGAGGTTCTGACGGAGGCGGTTCGCAGCTGCGAGATCCCGAAGGTGACGGTCTAGATGTACGTTTTGGTGGCAGGGGGCGGGAAGGTCGGCGCGAACCTCGCGCGCCTGCTCCTGCGCGCGGGCCACGAGGTGACGCTGATCGAGCAGCGCGCCGACCGCTTCGCGGCGCTGGAGGAGGAGTTCGAGCACGCCGCACAGCGCGGCGACGCGACCGAGTTGTTCATCCTCGAGCGCGCCGGCATCAAGCGTCCGCCCGACATCGTACTGGCGGTCACGGGCGACGACGAGGACAACCTGATCATCTGCCAGATCTCGAAGGAGAAGTACGGCGTCCCGAAGGTGATCGCGCGCGTGAACGATCCGCGCAACCAGGCGCACTTCGACCTGCTCGGCATCTCGCCGACGATCTGTGCAACGTCGAACATCATGGGGCTGATCGAGCACGAGGTGCCGGAGCACGAAGATCTCGTCCACCTGCTCGAGCTGCGCCGCGAGAACCTCGAGATCGTCGAGGTGCAGATCGACAAGGACTCGCCGGTCGCGGGCAAGCGTGTCGAGCAGCTCAACGTGCCGGACGGCGCGCGGCTGATCTCCGTGATGCGGAACGGCCAGTCCGAGATTGCCGTCGGCTCGACGGAGCTGCTGGCCGGTGACCAGGTATTGGCGATTCTCCAGCCGGGCAAGGAGGACGAGCTGCGGAGGGTGTTGCTGAAACGGTGATCCGGCTCGCCGGGGGGATCGTCGCGGCGGCGATCGTCGCGACGTCATGCGCGAGCACGGGAGCCACGGGCACGCGCGCCCCCGGGACGGACTGGGGTCGCTTCGGCTACGACGCCGCCCGCCACGACTCGGGACCCGCGTCGACCGGCATCACGTCCGCGAACGTCGGGAAGCTGCGCCGCCAGGCAGTCGCGCTCGACGGCACCGTCGATTCCTCGCCGATCTACCTCCACGATGTCAGGGTCGGTGCCACGACGCACGACGTCTTCTTCGTGACGACGACGTACGGCAAGACCGAGGCGATCGACGCGGCGAACGGCACCGTGCTGTGGCGCTACACGCCGTCGACCTACGGCTCGTACGCCGGCTCGGCGCGGATCACCAACATGACCCCGGCCGCCGATCCGAGCCGGACGGCCGTCTACGCGGGCGCGCCGGACGGGCGAATCGCCAAGCTGTCGGTCGCGGACGGGCGCGCTTTGTGGTCGACCTCGATTACTCGCGACCCCACGCACGAGAAGCTGACGTCCTCGCTGAACGTCTCACGCGGGCTCGTGATCGCGACCACCGGCGGGTACATCGGGGACGCACCGCCCTACCAGGGCCACGTCGTGACGTTGAATTCGTCGAACGGGCGCATCGTCCACGTGTGGAACTCGCTGTGCTCGAACCGGCGCGCGATCATCCAGCCGTCGAGTTGCCGCGCGAGCGACTCGGCGATCTGGGCCCGCTCGGGAGCCGTCGTGGATCCCGCGACGGGAAATTTGCTCGTCGCGACGGGGAACGGCCCGTGGAACGGGAGCTCGAACTGGGGCGACAGCCTGCTCGTCCTCTCGCCCAACGCGTCGGCGCTGGTCAAGCACTGGACGCCCACCGACCAGGCCGACCTCGCGTCGAGGGACCTCGACCTCGGCTCCACCGCGCCCGCGCTGCTGGCCGGCGGCTACGCCGTGCAGGGCGGCAAGGACGGCAAGCTGCGCCTGCTCTCACTGCCCCGGCTGTTGCAGACGGTCGCGACCCCGGGAGGCGCGGCGCTCTTCACGTCGCCTGCGGTCTGGAAGGGCAGGTGGCTGTTCGTCGCCTCCAACTCGGGCACGGCGGCGTGGGTCCTGCGCGGCGGCCGCTTGCACGCCGCGTGGTCGAACGGCAGCGGCGGCACGAGCCCGGTCGTCGCGGGCGGATTGCTCTACGTCGCGGGGAGCGGGGGCGTGAACGTGTACGTGCCGTCGTCCGGACGTCATGTCGCGACGCTGCCCGTCGGGGCGATCCACTGGCAGAGCCCGATCGTCGTCGACGGCCGCGTCGCGGTCGGTGAGGGGAACGCGAATCAGCACCTCACGAGCGGCGTGCTGAGCATCTATCGCCGATGAGACGCGCACTTGGTGCGGTGGTCGTCGCGGCCGTTGTCGTCGCCGGAGGCGCGAGCGCCGGGACCCAGCGCACGACGCTCGGCCTGCGTCCGGTGCTGACCGGGCTCACCTCGCCGTTGGGCCTCGTGTCCGCGCCCGGCCAGAAGAACGTCCTCTACGTCGTCGAGCAGGTCGGCGACATCAAGGTCGCGGTGAACGGGAAGCTGCGCGCCCGGCCGTTCCTCGACATCCGCAGCCTCGTCAAGTCGGGCGGCGAGCAGGGGCTGCTCGGTCTCGCGTTCCATCCGAGCTACAAGTCCAACCACAAGTTCTACGTCGACTACACGGACACGAACGGCGACACGCGCGTCGTCGAGTACCGCTCCAACGGCAACGTCGCCGTGAAGAGGCTGCGGGAGCTCCTGTTCGTCAAGCAGCCGTACGCGAACCATAACGGCGGCCAACTGCAGTTCGGCCCCGACCACTGGTTGTACGTGGGGATGGGCGACGGCGGCTCCGGCGGCGATCCTCAGAACAACGCGCAGAACCTGTCGAGCAAGCTCGGCAAGCTGCTTCGCATCAGCGTGAACACACGCAAGGCAACCGTGCAGATCGTCGGCTACGGCCTCCGCAACCCGTGGCGGTTTTCCTTCGACAAGGCGACGGGTGATCTCTACATCGCCGACGTAGGCCAGAGCTCGTGGGAGGAGGTCGACTACACGCCGCACGTCAGCCCGGGCCTCGAAAACTACGGCTGGCGGGTGTACGAGGGGACGTCGCGGTACACGGCAGGCCAGGAGCCGACCTCCGCGGGACACCTCGTGATGCCGGTCGTGACGTACAGCCACGGCGAGGGCTGCTCGATCACCGGGGGCTACGTCTACCGCGGCTCCGGAGTGCCGGCGCTACGGGGGCGCTACATCTACGGCGACTACTGCAGCGGCAAGATTTGGACGCTGCAAATCCAGAACGGCAAGGCGGTAGGCGTGCGCCAAGAGGCGATCAACGTGCAGAGCCTCTCGTCGTTCGGCGTCGACGCCGGCGGCGAGCTCTACGCGGTGTCGCTCGAGGGCACCGTCTATCAGGTGACGGGCTAGCGGAGTTTGCTTCTAGAGTCTTCGCGGTGACAGAGGGGATTGAGCTCGCCTTCGATCGCGTGGCCGACGCGTACGATCGGGTTCGGCCTGGATACCCCGCGTCGCTCGTTCAAACGGCCTGTCTGCGGGCTCGCGTGGAGGTCGGCTCCCGCGTCGTCGAGGTGGGGTGCGGCAGCGGCAAGCTGACCGCCGCGCTCGCCGAGCGCGGGCTTCGCGTCGAAGCTGTCGATCCAGGTCCTGAGCTGATCAACATCGCTCGCCGCCGCCTGGGAGAGTCGGCGGTGCGTTTCCACGTCAGCCGTTTCGAGGATGTGGATCTGCGGGCCGGCGCGTTCGAGGCGGTCTTCTCTGCAACTGCCTTCCACTGGATCGATCCCGCGGTTGGCTGGTCGAAGGTCGCGCGCCTGCTCTGTCCCGGCGGTGTGTTGGCGCTTCTCCACCACGTCGGCGGCGTGCTGCTCGAGCTCGACTCGGCGTTCCTCGCGGCGTGGCGAGAGGTCCTGCCTGAGGCAGCCGCCTGGGTTTCCCGTGACCCGCAGACGCTGTGGGAGGGCGCAGAGGCGCGGCGGGAAAACGTCTCCGAGTTGTGGGCTTGGCTCGTGAAGCGCGAGATCGCGCGGCCGGAAGCGGCGGAGCTGTTCGGCGACGTTCAGCTCACCACGATTCCGATCGAGACAGCGGATACGACGGAGAAGTTGCTGGCCCTCGTGCGCACCCAATCCGAGTTCCTACGTCTGGACGCTGAGCGCCAGAAGCTGCTCGAGGCACGATTGGCGGCCATAGTCGAGGGCGCGGGCGGTACGTACCGTTCGACGATGTTTGCCACCCTGGTCACGGCGCGGGTGAGGAGCTAACGAGTAGCTGTTAGCCCGTTCTGCGCCGCCGGACACTCGGGCCCTGCTGGCCGAGCGCCGCGTAGGCGAGCGTCTGCAGCGACTCGTTCAGCGTCGTGAGCTCGTGCGCGATCCGGATCATCCCCTCGCTCGTCTCGAGCCGGCGGTTGATCGCCGCGACCTCGGCGGTCAGCTTGTCGAGCCGCTCCAGCAGCGCTTCGAGCTGGCGATCGGTGACTGACTTCTGGTCCACGTGCGAGATTCTACGGATGCGTCTCGACTGGGAGCTGGCGCGCCGCGGTTACCGCCGCTATGCGGCATATCCCGCGGCGACCGCGGCCGGCGCGTTCACGAACACCATCTTCGGGTTTGTCCAGGCCTACATCCTGCTCGCGGTCTACCGCCACCGCGTCGACATCGGCGGCTACTCCGCGGCCGACGTCGTCACCTACGTCTGGCTGGCGCAGGCGCTGATCATGACCGTGCACGTCTTCGGCTGGCAGGAGCTCGCGCTGCGGATCCGCGACGGCTCGATCGCGACCGACCTCGCGCGGCCGATCGACCCGCTTCGCTACTGGCTCGCGTTCGATCTCGGCCGCGCGCCGTACCATTTCCTGTTCCGCGGCGTGCCACCGTTCGTGATCGGAGCGCTGGTATTCGACCTGCGCTATCCGTCGCCGGGAGACGCGGTCGCGTTCGCCGTCAGCGTCACGCTCGCCGTCGTCGTCAGTCTCGCCTTCCGTTTCCTCTACAACTCGGCCGCGTTCTGGCTCCTGGACTACCGCGGCGTCGTCACCTTCTCGATCACCGTCTCGCTGTTCTTCTCGGGAATGATCCTGCCGCTCGCGTTCTTTCCCGTCTGGCTGAGGGCGATCGCGCACGTGCTGCCGTTCCAGTCGATCATCCAGGTGCCGATCGACGTGTATCTCGGCAAGCACGCCGGCGCATCGCTCGCGGGAGTGCTGGTGCTGCAGGCGTTCTGGGCGCTCGCGCTGCTCGCTCTGGGACGCGCCGCGCTGGCCGCCGGAACGCGCAAGCTGGTGATCCAGGGTGGTTGACACGCTCGTCGTCTACCGGCGGCTGATCGGCGCGCAGGTTCGATCGCAGCTCCAGTACCGGGCGTCGTTCGCGCTTGATCTCTTTGGCGCGTTTCTCATCTCGTTCCTCGACTTCCTTGCGGTACTTGTGATCTTCCACAACGTGCCGCGGCTCGCGGAGTGGAGCGTGCACGAGGTCGCGTTCCTCTACGCGGCGTCGTCGATCTCCTTTGCCCTGTGCGATCTGGCGATGGGGCACCTGGACGACTTCCCGAAGAAGATCAGGGACGGGAACTTCGACCTGCTGCTCGTGCGCCCGCGGGGCACGCTCTTCCAGGTGATCGCGGCGGACCTCGCGCTGCGGCGGCTGGGGAAGTTCGCGCAGGGCGTCGTCGTGCTCGGCTATGCGCTTTCAGGGCTGCACATTCATTGGGACCTTGGCCGCGTGGCGATGCTCGTGGTCATGGTTCCCGCCGGCTCGGTCGTCTTCGGCTCGGTGTGGGTGACCGGCGCGTGCCTCGCCTTCTGGACGACGGAGGGCGGCGAGTTCACGAACGCGTTCACGTACGGCGGCAACTTCCTCACGCAGTACCCAATCGACATCTACTCGACGTGGGCGCGGCGCTTCCTCGCCTATCTCGTGCCGATGGCGTTCGTGTGTTACTTCCCGGCGCTCTACGTGCTCGACAAGCCCGACCCGCTCGGCCTGCCGTCCTTCCTGCGCTTCTCGTCGCCGCTCGTCGCCGCGCTCGCCGCGCTCGTCGCCGGCTCGGTGTGGCGCCTCGCCGTCCGCCACTACCGGAGCGCCGGCGGATGATCGAGGTCGAGGGCGTCGAGAAGAGCTTCGTCACCTGGCGCAAGACGGGGCGGCTGCGCCGAAAGCGGATCGAGGTGCACGCCGTCGCCGACGTGACGTTCTCCGTGCCGCGCGGCCAGGTCGTCGGCTACATCGGGCCGAACGGCGCCGGGAAGTCGACGACGGTGAAGATGCTGACGGGGATCCTCGTGCCGAGCGCCGGCCGGATCTCCGTCGGCGGGCTCGAGCCGTCACGGCAGCGGATCCAGCTCGCGCGACGCATCGGCGCCATGTTCGGCCAGCGGATCCAGCTCTGGTGGGACCTGCCGCTGATCGAGTCGTTCGAGCTCTTGCGCCACATCTACCGCGTCCCGGCAGATCGCTTCCGCGAGAACCTCGCCACCTATCGCGAGGTGCTCGACCTCGACCCCTTCCTGCACACGCCGGTGCGCCAGCTCTCCCTCGGCCAGCGCGTCCGCGGGGAGCTGAGCGCCGTGATGCTGCACGATCCCGAGATCGTCTTCCTCGACGAGCCGACGATCGGGCTGGACGTCGTCGCGAAGGAACGCGTGCGCGAGTTCCTGACGAAGGTGAACGCGGAGCGCGGCGTGACGGTGATGCTCACGACGCACGACCTCGCGGACATCGAGCGGCTGTGCTCGCGGATCCTGATGATCGACCACGGGCGGCTGATCTACGACGGGACGGTGAGCGAGCTCGTCGATCGGTACGGGGGCGAGCGGACGCTCGTCGTCGACCTCGAGGAGCCGGCGGCGCCGCTCGACGTTCCGGGCGCGCGCGTCGTGAAGGTCGACGGCCCGCGCCAGTGGCTGCGCTTCCGCCGCGACGAGGCCAGCGCGGCGGAGCTGACGGCGGCGGTCGCCGCGCGCGCGCGGCTCATCGACCTCGCGATCGAGGAGACCGACATCGAGGACGTCGTGCGAAAGATCTACACCTCGGGTACCGATGCGTAGGGCGCGCGCGGCAGTCGGCAGCGTCGTCTTTCTCGTGGTTGCGCCCGGCACGGTCGCCGGCTTCGGGCCCTGGCGGCTCACCGGCTGGCAGGCGGGGGATTCGCTTCCGAGGTGGCTGCCGGTGCGCGCGGTCGGCCTCGCGCTCGTGCTCGCCGGAGCCGTCGTGCTCCTCCATGCGTTCGCGCGGTTCGTGAGCGAGGGGATCGGGACGCCCGCGCCGGTCGCGCCGCCGGAGCGGCTCGTCGTCGGCGGCGCGTATCGCTACGTCCGCAACCCGATGTACGTCGCGCTCGAGGCGATCATCTGTGGGCAGGCGCTCCTGCTCGGACGTGCCGTGTTGCTCGTGTACGCGGCGGCCTTCGGCGCGGTCGCCGCTGCGTTCGTGCGCTGGTACGAGGAGCCAACGCTCAGCCGCCGTTTCGGCGCGGACTACGACGCCTACCGTCGTGCGGTGCCTGCCTGGCTGCCGCGGCGCACGCCTTGGAAG
>Ga0099827_10000702_pt1 | contig 15968 bp, 12 predicted proteins | sample CZO8metaG_FD_79339 | JGI IMG/M metagenome (GOLD analysis project Ga0099827, IMG submission 79339) | Vadose zone soil microbial communities from the Eel River Critical Zone Observatory, Northern California, USA - CZOApr15con1.8 metaG | ecosystem: Environmental > Terrestrial > Soil > Vadose zone ...
AGTCGGCGCGGTAAGCCACCAGGGCCACGTCCTCGGGCTCGACGATCAGGTAGCCTTCCGAGGTGACGCCGCAGCCCTTCGACAAATGAATGGTACTGCTGCCGCTATCGAGCTTGATCTCCAGGCCGCAGGCGATGCCGATGCCGATGAGGTTCGACCGGGTCAGCCGTTCCTGTTGGTCCAGATAGTTGAAGACGTCGTTCAAGTGGGCGCTGGTCAGCACCTGATTGGCCTCGAAAACCGGGAAGTGATCTAGCATGAAGCCCATGGCGATCTCCCTCGTCAGGAGGTTTCAGGTGAGAAATGTTCGGAGCGGGTAGTTACCCAAGGCCGTGTTGTCCAGGCGAACGGGGTTGTGGTCGCTGCCGTCGTCGCAATCGTGCAAGGTCGCGCCGGGGTAGGTGTTGCGCAATTCGCTCAGTAGATTCACGACGATCCAAAGCCGGTACGACACTTCCCTGTAGGCGTCGTAACGGTCCTTCAACAATTGAGCGATCGCCTCCGCGGTGCCCGGTTTGAAGCTCATGCCGGCGCAGAGACTGATGGTGGGAGGCGAGAAGGGGGAAAAAGTCTTGGGCGCAAGACCCGCTTTCAGGTTGCCGTCCATCCATTTGTGAAATGCTGTCCCGTACTGATTCAAAATCTCCTTGGCGCATTGGCAGATCGCGGCTTTCTGCACTGAAGCCGTGAGCAGATTGATCTCGAGGATCGCCTGCACGCGCTCGAGCAAACGCTCCTCGGTCCAGTCGATCTCGGCATTGGCATCGAGCCACCGGTGCCAGGCCGCCTCGAACCGCTCGAACTGCCAGCCGGACGCGGCGATCTCGACGAAACGCTTTTTCATCAGCGCTTGCACCTGTGACCACAACGACGCATCCAGCACCGTGGTGCAAGTCACGTCCGCCGGCTTGACCGCAGCGTCGAATTGCTTGGCGATCAGCGTCTTGAGCGCGTCGGGATGGAGGTAGTCGAGCGCCTTGTCCGCGTACCATGCCGCGAAAGCTGCATGGAACGCATGGTAGAGAGCAAGCGCACAGTCGCAGGCCTCTTTTTCGGAGGGCGCAGTTCCGCCCGCGGTCAATCCCTGGCTGATCAGCAGCTCGGCCAGTCGATCGACGACTTCGTCGCATGGATTTTCGATCATGCCGTCGTTGTCGACCCAGCAGGTTTTCTCGACCAGGTGAGAGGGCGTCTCGCGCTGGATCGTGCGTTCGGCGAAGCGGCGCAGGTCGAGGTCGTCGGTGTACTGGACGGTCCAGCCCGGCATGACGAACGTCAGCCGGAACGAATAGGGGTCCTCGTCTCCGCAGGTGCAGCACGCGCCTTCGCTGCACGCGGGATAGAGCGCGTCGCCCGGAAACTTGGGTCGCAGCAGAACGTGCTCGACGACGATCAGCCGCTCGTTGGCGCTCCATGCCAGCAGCTCGTCCCGCACCGCCGCCGCATCCGCGCTGGCGTCGAACAGCTGGGGATGCCGGCCCAGCTCGACGGCGGTCTCGCTCCTCAGCTTGAGACGGAACTTGCCGGCCTCGGCGGCGATCTCATAGGCATCGAGCTGGACCATCCGTTCGATCAAGGTGCGATAGGCTGCTTGCTCGGCTTGCGCCTTGGTTCCCGCGGCCACCGTCACCGTGCCGTCGAGCCAATGGCGGCCGTTGCCGTCGTCCAAGTGATAATCGACCGCGCAGGTTCCGCCGCTGGGAGCTGCCGGGGTCCAGTTGAAGGTCAGGTCGGGGTAGCCCAACAGCAGGCTGATGCGCTTCTTGATGCCGGGTGCGTTGGCTTGTGACGGCGGGAGCGTGTAGTCGAACGCCTTGGCGCGATCGTGGCTGACCTCGGGATAGTCGTTGAGAAACGCGATCTTGTCGTCGATGAGCCGCCGTTGCGCGACCGGCTTGCCGGCGGCCTTGCCGAGCAGCAGGGCATACTCGCTGAACTGCTCGCCGAACCTCGCCAGCAGATGGTCGAGGAAGCGGTTACGCCGCTCGTAAAATTCGGGCACGGTTTCGGTGATCGCCTGGACCGCGTCCTTGGTCATGCCGGGCGCGATGTCATCGAAGCCGCTGACCAGCGTCTTGCTGAGTTCCTTGACGAAATAGCTCTGCGTAATGGTGGGATCGAGCGAAAACAGGTCGGCGGTATGGGCCAGTTGCGCCAGCGCATTGCCGAGCAGCTGCTCGAACACCATCAAATATCCCTTGAGCTGCCTGGCCTGCCCCTGGCGCGGGCTCGAGGCGGTGGAGGGCAGGCCGCCGGGTCCGATGCCGTAGACCTGCGGAAAGCTGTATTGCACCGGGTAATAGTCTGCCGGCTTTCTGAAGCTGCCCTTGGGTATTTCCAGATCGTTGTCGGCAATGCTGTTCTTCGGCCGCTCGGCTTTGCCGCGCAACTCGTTCAATGTGTCCTCGGCTTCATCCATCCGCGGCAAGAAGGGAAGGCCGTTCTTGAGGAACAGAAACCGCGACAAATTTCGGTAAAGCCGGGGTTGATGGTGATTGCTGATGAACAGGGCCCAAGCCGCGCTGGTCTTCTTGGCGTCGAACACCGGCAGCCCGTTCAGCCCCCAGGTGGGATCGGCGGCCCCGGCCACGGCATTGCCTTCCGCGTCGTACTTGGTCAACAACAGCTGATTGACCGCGATCACGCCGGGAATGTCCATCAGGAGGTTGATGATGTCGGAGACGTGCAGCACCGTCTTCAGCGAAGAGGCTTCCAGATCGTCGGCCTTGATGAAGCCGCTATCGAGCTCAGGACCGTTGAAGATCTCCTCCACCGCCTCGTCGGCGTCACGCAGCTCCTGCAAGGTGTGGAAGGGGATGGGCGGATTGAAGTACTGCTCGATCGCAAACCAGATGTTCGCCTGCACCCGCTCGATGTCGGCATCCGGCGCGACCTCCACGTCGGCGCAAACCGCAACCTCCTCGACGCCGACCACCTTGACGGTGCAGTAGTCCTCATCGAGGCTGCGGTGAGCTCGCAGCGCCATTTTCGCGCTCTCGACGGCGTCGTGCGCGTGCTGGGCCTTCTTGCGATAGCGTCGGACGAAGCCGCTTGGGCCCGAATCCTTGAACAGATTCTTCAAATCTTCGGCGGTCGTCGCCATCTTCGCCGCGACATCGCTGAAGATGCGCAAGCTGGCGTTTTCAAAGACGATGGTCGTGCTCGAAGACGCGAGCTTGACCTCGAGGCTTGCGTAAAGAACGTCGCGCCAGTATCTCCGGATGTAACGGTCGCGGCCGGCCTCATCGAGGCTATGGTCGTCGAACACATTGTAGGTCTTGGTCTCGCCGAGGCGGGTGAGCGTCACGTTCAACGAAGTGTCACCGCTGTCCAGGAACAGCCGCCATTGATCGTGGCTCCACACGGAGATGTCGGGAAACCGCAGCTCCATGATGATCGTATGCGCGCCGGCCGTGTCGTGGAAAACGGACGTATGCTCGACCTTGCGATCGTTCAGGTCGCCCAGCGCGGGGTCCGACTCGAGCTCCAGCAAGGCCTCGTATAGTCCAAGCGCCCACACCTCCTTCGGCGCGAGCGTGACATCGGCGGGCTTTTCGTACTTCAGCTGCAGCTCGCCCGTCTCGTCGCACCAGGCGAAATAGCTCGTCTCGCACGCGCACTCCTTGCACAGCACCCAGGCATTGCGGACTTGCGACAGGTCGATCAGCAGGCGGCGAAAATCGTCGGACGTGGTGGGGCTGATCGTGAGGATGTCCCTGGCGGTAAAGAATGCCTGGTTGGGATAGGGCGGCTGCTTCGGATCGGATGACGCGATCTCCGGAGTCAGAATGTCTCGGATGTCCCAACCGGTCCGATAGGCCAGGTCGGTGATGGCGTAGCACAGCGCTTCCAGCGTGGTGATGCCCGGATCATGGGTGTTGTAATCGGTCCACTGCTGGCTTCCCATCTTCGCGATGAAGCCGATGCCGTCCCGGCGCAACCGGTAGAAATCCTGCGCCGGCTCCAGCGTGGGATTTTTCGGCAAGGGTTTGGCGATCTGGCTCATGCGTCACACATGCAAGCTTCACCGGACGGAACTTGCTGCTTTTTTTCGTCGATAGGTATGATCTGGTGCTTGGCGGCGGGCGCCGACACCAGGATGGAGACCGCCGTGGAGCCGGCGACTTCATCCAGGTCGATGGCCCCTTGCCCGTCGTCGATGTCCTGGAACAATTGGAAATCGGTGACGTAGTCGACGTAGGGCTGGTCCTCGATGAAATTGATCAGCACCGACTTGTAGATCTTGCCGCCGAACGACGGCGCGCCGCCGTCGGCAAAGGCCCAGGGCGACAGGAAGCGGGTGATCGCCTGCTGGAGCAGGCTCGTGTAGTAGGTCTCGTCGAAGCCGTCGTAGAGGCGCAGCTTGAAGCATGCGCGCACCTCTTCGAACTTCGGGTTCTTGACGTGCAGGCGGGCAAAGCAGCTGGTGCGCTGTTGCAAGAATTTCTCGATCTCTTGCAGCACGCCGAGGCTGGTGTAGGGCTTGAGCGGATCGCGCCGGTTCTGGTTCTGCAGATTGGGAATGGTGACGATGGTGACGTGTCCGGGCGCCAATTCGCGGTAGATGGCGCCGTCGTAGTGGGTGTGGTTCAGGCATTTGACCTTGTAATTCTGCGGGAACGCTTCGAGCACCAGCCGCTCGTAGTCCCACAGGTCGATGCCGCGGTCCTTGTGCCGCAACCGCTCGCTGACGCGGGTGTAGAACGCCTTGGGCGGCTCGGCGCCGCGCCCGCCGAAGGATGCAAACGGCTGGCTGATCGCCTTGACCGCGGAATCCGGCGTGTCGAGCTTCTTGATGGTTCCGGCCGGCAGCGGGAGCGCCCCGAAGTCCGGAGCATTGCCGCGGTCGACGAAGACCGCCTGCATGGCTTGCGCCGCGACCTGCTGCAGCATGCATACCGCGTCGCTGCGTTCGCACACCGCCGCGCGGATCCAGATCAGGCCGCTCGGAAGCAGGGTGTGGTCGCTCGTGGCATCGCGCGGGACGGACAAGGTGACGATGCCGGAATTGAGCAGCTCGCCGGTCGAGTCCTGCACCTGGCTCTCGGCGAATGCGGTCCATTGGTTGTTCACGAGGTAAGACCAATTGATATGCGGCTTGAGAGGCTTGAGCGCGTTTGGATTGGCGGTTCCCGGCGCAACCTGAAACAGCAGGGCGAGATTCTGCGGCGGCTTCAGTCCTTCGATACCGATGTAGAGCTCCGCTTCGCTTTGCACAGTGTTTTTGTTAAACACGAAATCGAATTGCGGGAGCAGATGTGGCGACTCGCCTGAAGCCAAATAAGGGTGCTGCTCGGCGGCGCCGAAGGGCGTCAGGTGGAAGAATTGACCCGGCCGCTTTTCATAGCTGTCTGCCGCGGACGTATTCAGGGCCAGCTCCGAACCCGCGATGTAATGCATGGACAGCGCGCTTGCGGTCGGCCCGACGGGTTGTTTGGGCGGCTGGGTCACGCTTGCGTCCTTGCTCAGATACTTGAGCAGGTCGGATTGATAGTCCGCCTGGCCGAAATCGCCGTCCAGGCTCAGCTTGGCGAAGCCGTGACGGGACTGCGTGCTGTAGAGCTCGTTGGCGCCGAAATCCGGTTCATCGAGCACCGGCAGAAGGCCCGGGGGGAAGGGGAATTTCACGGGTGGGCCGATGGACCCGATGGGTGTCGAGTTGACGACTGACTGCGGCCATTGCCCCTCGCTCAGAACGTCGATGGAGACGTTCGGCGGAGATTTCGTCTTGGAGGGGGACGCGTACGCTTGTGGCTCGGTCAACCAATTCAGGCTCACCGAGGCATAGAACAGTTTCTTTTGAAAGATCTCCTTGGAGCCGATGATGAGGCTGCTGCCGCTGACCGGCGATGGGCCGAAAGGTTGGAACGGTTTCGACGTGTCGACCGGGCCGAGATCGTTGGAGACCGCCAGAGATTTCACATTGGGAGCGGCCACAAACAACGTAATGTCCGTCACGACTACGCTTTGAAGCGTCGAATATGCGTAGGGCCGCGCATCGTCCTGTTTCAGCTTGACCAATAACATCGGCAAATCGGTCTGAAAGGCATAGCCATGCGTCTTGGCTGAATACGGCGCGATCGGTGCGTCGGCTCCAGTGATCCCCAGCCACAGAACAAGCGTATTGGCTCCGCTCGCCTGAAATACCTGCGGCACTTTCTCCATCCATGCCTTTTCGGTCGTCAGCAGACACCGGATGTCATCGCGAAGGTTCTGCTGGGGGGCGCCCGAGTGGCCGTCGACGGTTATCACTGCAACAATCGTGCGTGTCCCTTCCGCCATCAGCAGATAGTGCGAGGCGATCGCGAAGCCCACGTCCGCCTCGGGCATGCGGATTTCCTTGAGCTCGCCGTCGGCGTACCGCTTGTTGAAGAACGGATGCCAGGATTGATCGGTTGAGGTCAGCGGCGCGCCGAGGCCGTCGTCCGAGTTGGCGACGGGCGAGGCGTAGAGCCGGCCTTCGTTAGTAGTTTTTCCACCGACCTTTTCGTCGCCGTGCCGATAAACCGTTTTCAAGGCGGCGACCTTGGCCTGGTTGGCGACGAAATCGGCGCTGTTGGCGAAGAAGGCGTCGCGTCCCTGGGCGTCCTTGCCGGCCTTGAACAGCTCGCCGACCTTGAATTCGCGGCTGCCGACCTGCTTGGCGAGCTCGGCGAGCAGATGGACATGGCCGGGGTCGGCGGGCTTTTCCTTGAGGCCGAGAATATCCCGATAGTAGAAGTCCAGGTGCCGCTGCGTCAGCGTGTTGCTCGACGCGCGGGCATATTCGAGCAGGCGCAGGAATGCGAGATACAAGGCGTAGTGCGGCTCGTGCTTGTCCCAGCCGGTCAGTGTGTCGTTGAACGAGGCGTCCGCCGCGCTGACGACGCGGGCGAACACTTTCAGGAATTGATCGAAGACGGACGTGAACAGGTTGTGGGTCGAGCAGTGATTGATTTGCTCGAACACGCCGCTTCCTTGGCCATAAACCGAGGCATCATCGTGAATTGCAACGAGGTAGTCGGCCCAGGCGTGTTCTTCGCTCCAGTCTGCGGAGAGTCCCGTGCTCAAGATGGAGGCGAAGCTGACGACGGGTTGCCGCAATATTCGTACGTCGGGAGGAACGGCGGCGCTAATCAGACCGCGCGTGACGCCTGGGTTGTAATAGGCGACCAACCGCTTGAAGGCAGGCGCGAGCTGGCCCTTGATGAGATTCCGCAGCGTGCCTTTCAAAGCAATGTCCGCCGGCAACGTCTCTTTCAGGGCGTCGAGCTGCCGGGCAAGGGTCGCGATGGCGGCGTACAGGAACCCGAAGCGATCCTTCAGCTCGGGCTCATTGCCCTGGTTCTCCAGGCGATTCAAATAATCGAACCATGATTGCATATTCGCCTTGTAGGCGACCACGTCCTCGATGGCGGCGATTGCCAATTGCACGGATACGTCGTTGCCGAAGAACGGCACCCAGTCGCCTGCCGGGGTGTTGCTTCCATCGAAGTATTTCAGCAAGGCGGCGTAGCTGCGCGCAAAAACCGTACCGTGCTCGACGGCATGCTCGTTGGCCGGCGCGTAGGCCGGATTCAGCGCGTCGGGCATGCGGCCGTCCTGGGTCGTGCCTTCGCGCACGAGCTTCAATGGATCCGTATTTTGCGAGCAGTCAATCGCCATGGTCGCCGCTCAGTCGTTGTCGGGGAGCAGGTTTACGGTGGTCGTAAGATTGATGTCGGTGCCCTCCTGCTTGTAATAAGGAAACACAAAGTTGAATCGCGAATTGGTGGTCTTGACCCGGTAGATCACTTCGATCAGCACAACGCCTTCGAGCTCGCGGCTGTCGTCGAGCTTCACGCCCTCGAGCGTGACGCGCGGCTCGTAGTAAAGAATCGCCGATTCCACTTTGTCGGCCATCAGCGTCTTCATCCGCGTGTCCAGCGTCTCGAACAGTAACTCGCTCAGATTGCAGCCGTAGTTAGGCTGCAGAACACGCTCGCCCGGCGTCGTGCTGAGCAAGATCTGCAGGCTCGATACGACGTCCGCTTCGTCCTCCAGCATCGTCACTCCGGCGCGCTCGCGTACGAAAGTTGGCGGAAACGACCAGCCGCGGCCCAGGTAATCGCGATCCATCGGCTCAGCCTCCGATCAGCACGGTGACCGCGCCGGGCGGCATCACCGCTCCGCCGCCCGCGGTCGGATCGGCCACCCGCGCGGCCGGGCTGCCGCCGATGAGAACGGTCGTCGATCCCATGACGATGGCGTCGGCGCCGCAGCTGTCGCCCAGGCGCGCGGCCGGCAGTCCGCCGATCAGCACCGTCGGCGCGCCCGGGGGGATGATCGGCGTGGGAACGCCCGACGTGGCCGTGCTCACGATCATGTCGGTCACGCGCGCGGCGGGAGGCATGGCTTTCCTCCTTGGTCGTCGTCAATTGATCTGCACGGTCGCGCCCCGGACCACGAGCGAGCCGGAGCTCGAGACTTCCGCATTGCGCATGCCGGACGCTTTGAAGCCGGCTTGCGCGCTGAATTCCGTGTTCATTCCCGACAGGTTCAAGTCCTTGCCCGCCTTCAGGATCAAGTCCTTGGCGCTTTCGATCGTGATGCCGCTGTCGTCGAGCGTGATCTTGTTGCCGTTCTGGTCCTGCAGCGTGATGCCCTTGGCGTCCTCCGACAGGGCGAGCTTGTTGCCGGCGGGCGTCTCCAGGCCGATGATCTTCTTCTCGTCGTCGAAGGCGAGCTTGAGCTTCTCGCGGCTGACATAACCCTTGTGATGATTATCGTCCTTGGCTGGCTCAGGCGCGGGCTTGGCGCTGCTGTGGCACATGCCCAGCACGACCGGATAACGCGGATCGTCGTTGAGAAATCCCACGACCACCTCATCGCCGATCTCGGGCCGGAAATAGGTGCCGCGCTCCTTGCCCGCGTCCAGGGTCGCGAGGCGCGCCCAGACGCCTTCGTCGTTGGCGCTGATGAGCGGCAGGCGAATCTTGATGCGATCTTCGCCGGCGGGATCGTTCTCCAGCGCCGTGACGATGCCGACTTGCAGGCCGCTCACCGTGGGCAGCAAGCCCGCCGCCGGCAGCGGCCGCAGATCGTAGGTCTGGGCGAACAGCTCGGGGTTCAAGCCGAACTGCACGTCGGTTTCCCAATTGCCGCCCGACACGCTGTGACGGACGGCCGACACGTACATCTTGCCCTGGAAGCGCTCGCCGATGCCCGAGACTTCCACGATCTTGTCGGGCATCACGCCGGCGAAGCCCTGGCACCTGGCGCGGCCGCGCACTTTGGCGAGCCGCATGCGCGACAGCCGCGCGTCGGCCCAGGTTTGCAGCTGCGATTCGTCGAGCGCGCCGCCGTGCTTGATGTCGAGCGTGTCGCCGCCCAGGACCTTGGCCAGATCGGAAGCCGCCAAGTTGCCGACGCTCGGCGTCGAAGGCTCTTTCGCCTCGGCGTCGATGATGGCCTGGTCGGCGGCCTTCCAGCTGCTGGCCTTGACGCCCGCGCTCTGCCAGCGCGCATCGACCTCCGCGTCCAGCTCCAGCACAGTGGAGCCGTAGGCGATCTGGAGCACCGACGAGCCTTCGGTCCCGGGTTTGGCAACCCTGACTTTGTCATCCCCGACCAGCACGACCTGCCCGTTGGCCTCCGCGCGGCACAGCAGAAAATCCCAGTCCGTCGCGTCGTACTGCACGACTTCCTTCAGCGCCGGCGTGGTCGCCTCCACGTCCTTGGGCAGGGAATGGGCGTCGAGCAGCTCCTCCATGATGTCGCTGTCTTTCTTGTCGATGAAATAGCGGCTCTTGCTGGCGCTGGTCATCTTCACGGCGTCGCTGCGGCATTCGATGTTGAGCGCGCTGCCGCTTTTGCGCACCTTGATGCCCTGCTTGACGATCAGCCCCTTGAATACGGTCTGGTTCTGCGAGCGATAGCCCAGTTGAATCTCGATCTGCTTGCCCGGGACGAAATGATCGGTGTTGCTGACCGCGAAGGTCGCCTTCGCGGGTTCGCCGTCCTGGATCTGAATGGTGGCAGACGGAATCCGGTTGAGCTCCCGGCTGACGGAAACGGACAGCACGTGCAGCGCGCCGGAGACTTCCGTCCCGTCGACCAGAAGGGCGACCGTGCAGACGTCGGGCGTGGCAGGCGTGGGAATGGTGGATTCGTTGCTCACGGGGCACAGCTAGGTTTTGGCGAGGGGAGGGAACGTCAGGTTCGCGCCGGTCTCCAGCCGGCGAAAGTTGCCGAGTCCATTCACGTCGGCCACTGCGAGGTAATGCTTGGGGTCGCCGTAGATCTCGAAGCAGAGCTCGGGCAGCGTATCGCCCAATTTCACCTTGCGGACCTGGGTCAGATCGGGAGACTTCTTGTCCTCCTTCGCCGCGCGCTTTTCCTCTTCGATGCTGCTCTTGAACTTGACCTTGGCGACCGCCCGGATCGGCGTTCCGTCGCTGTTGAACAGCTTGTAGGTGATGCCGACTTCCGTCACCCGCCCTTTGAAAATCGAGTTCTCGCCCCACACCAGCTTGAAATGCCGCGGCTCGTGCGAGTCCCCTTTGTAGTCGACCAGGACTTCCTTGAATTTCTTGATGTCGTCGGCGACCGAGTCCCGAGGTTCGTTGTCGATGATCCCCGTGTTGTCGAACAGAAACTCGAATGTCATTTCCGCCGGTTCGGTGAACTCGTATTTGAGCTGCTTGCCGCTGGTTCCGTGGCCTTGTCCCCCCTCGGAAAATTTGAGCTTGTACTCGAGCGTATAGGTCTCGGGATTGATCAATGCCTCGAACGAATCGTCCGCTTCGGCCACGCCGCCGCTCTCCGCCTTCTTCGAGTCGGCGAAGGCGAGGATGAGCATCTTTCCGTGTTTGCCGGGCGGAGCCATCAGCGGTCTCTCTTCGCCTGGAGTATGTGCAGCACCTGCTCCACGCACTCGGAAACGAGCGCGTCCTTGTCCGCGGCCTCGCTGCCTGCCGCCGGCTGGGCCTGTCCGCCGGGCGCTGCTTTGGCCGGAGCCGCGTTGACGGCTACGCGAATGTGCAGCTCTTTTATTTCAACCGGCATGGTCGTCTCGTCGCTCGATATCGATGGCCTGTCGGGACGCGGCTGGCTCGTCGCGTCGGGATCTCCTCGCCGCTCGCGAGAGCTATTGAATCGTGAAATACCGGTACGTCAGCTCCATGGTTTCGATGACGATGCTGCTTTCATTGGCATTGAAATCGCTGACCAGCCATTTCTTGGGTATGGCATGCGCCACGTTCCACGTGCGCAAGGGCTCGCCCTTCTCATTCATCAGGATGACGCTGATATCGGCCGGGCTGAACTCGCGGTCCCTGAACGCAGCCAGAAGCCACTTGATGACTCCCGAATCCGTCAACATGCCCCGCTTCAACACCATGTCCGCGTACTTGGTGCGGACCGGCAGCTTGTGCTCGAACCGGTTCTCGCCGCCCTCTTTGAAGCTTTCATAGTCGTACTCCACCGACAGGCCGGACACGGTTTGGAATCGCGCATCGTTGGTGTCCTTGCTGATGGTGAATTCCACCTTGTAGTAGAAGCCCCAGGGCGGGTAATACGCGACCATGATCGCCTGCTACAGCTTCATCAGTTTCAGGCCTTCGTGCGCGATCTCCATGCTTTCGATGGCAATTTCATTGGCATCGGATTTGAGATCGGGAGCGGTGATCTTCACCGGGAAGCAGCGGGTCGCCGACCAGGCTGCGACGGGATCGTGCTTTTCGTTCAGCAAGCGGATGATGACATCACGGCGGCCGTTCACCCGGTCGTTGGCGACCTCGTCGTGCCATAGGTTGATGTCGAAATCGCCTTCGAACTTGCCGCGCTTGAACGTCATGTTGTTGTTCTTGACCAAGCCCGGCATTGCGATCTTGTTGAAGTCCTTGCTGTCGCTGTGACGGTATTCGATTTTTTCTCTTTCCATGACCAGTCCCGTCACCTCGGTGAAGCTGATCTTCTTGCCACCCCAGTCGACCTGAAAGTGAAAGCGCGGAAGCGGATATTCTTGCGGCATGTGAGTTCCTCCGGTTGGACTACGATCAAGACTGGGCCATCATGTGCGAGAACCTGAGGATGATGAACTCGGCCGGCCGTACTGCGGCCATTCCGATCTCGATGATCATGCGGCCTTCCAGGATATCGAGCGCCGTCATCGTCTTGCCCAGCCCGACGGCGACGTAGAACGCGTGCTCGGGCTTCACGCCTTGCAGCGCACCCTGTCGCCAGAGCGTGGTCAGGAAGTTCTCGATCATGCCCTGCACCTTGACCCAGGTGTTGGCGTCGTTGGGCTCGAACACGAATTGACTGCTCGCCTTCTTCACCGACTCCTCGACGAAGATGAAGAAGCGACGGACGCTGATGTAGCGCCACTCGTTGTCGTTTCCTGCCAACGTCCGGGCGCCCCAGACCAAAGTGCCTTGGCCGATGAACGGGCGGATGGCGTTGACCGATTTGCCGGCGGTCGGATCGACGTTCAGCTCGCCCTGGTCAGCGTTGGTGAATTGAATCGTCGGTGCGGTGACCGCGGCAACGCTGACGTTGGCCGGGGCCTTCCAGACGCCTCGGCTGCTGTCGACGGCGGCATAAATGCCCGCCATCGCCGCCGCCGGCGGCAGGTTGCACGACATGTCGCGGATCGCCGCTTTCGCGATCTCGTAGCCCTGGTTGTTCGGAGGTGTCCCGGTTTTGAGCGTATCGAGTTTGACGGGAGATTGGGGCGTACCGCCATCCTTCGTGATTGTGACATCGGTTGCGGTTTCATCGAAGGCAAGGTCCAACACGGTCTCGATGTTGGGCGCGTAGGCCGCGCCGTACTTCAAGTTATTGGTGCCGGTGCCGTTGTTCCGGAAGTTGCCGACCGCTGTCAGCAGGGTGGTGGTACCGAGATCGGACATGGAAACTCCGTCGCCGCCATGAACGTCCATGATCACGAATCGGTCTTTCAGGTCCTCGCATTGGGCCAGCGCCGCGTCATGCAGCGTCTTGAACTCGCCGATCTTGAGACCTTGCGCTTCGGGGAAAACGATCAGCGTCGGCTCGTCTTCCTTTCCTATGGCTGTCAGACCCAAGGCCAGCTCGCCTTCGTCCAGGGCCTTGTAGGGAGAGACCGAGACGATGTAGCAGGGGCCGCCGCGGTTGGCGAAAAACATCTGCAAGGCGTAGTGCATGATGTGCTTGGAACGAGACGACTCGGCCAAGGTCGCCGTTGCCTTCTGCTCCTTTATGACGCCGCCTTCCGTCGTCTGGATCAATGCGACCTTGATCGAGACTTCCGGTTCGGGCTGACCGAAGTATCGTTCATAATCGAGCATCGACGTGATGCGCGTCGGCTTCAGGTGCAGATCGCCCGCCGTCACGTCATCGGCTTTTTCCGTGTAGCCGATGAATGCCGGGATGGCCGTTTCAACCGGCGCGACCGAGGGCGGGAATTTTGAAATTTCCTCGACGTAGACGCCGGGGGTCTTGTAAGCCGTTGCCATGGGATTGTCCTTTCACCTGAGTGGGACGACGAACCTCCTAGACGTAGACTTCCGAGACGAGCCGCGTGATTTTCGCGCCGGTCATGTCGGCTTTCACGAAACCCTCGGATGGCTTTTGTTTCGTGCCGGCGTTGCCGAAATAGGTCAGGGGCAGGGGACTAGCCTCGGTCGAATCCACCGCACGTGTGCGTTTGTTCAAATAAGTCCAGATGGTCGAGCGATTCTTGAAACGGACGTGATAGACCGGTGCGGCGGCTTTCGCCGCGCCCGCTCCGTCGACGAAACTGAAGGCGTCGTCGTTTGCACGCACCGCCGTCAGGCTGAGCAGCGCGAGCACATCGTCGGTGACGTCCGCCGACAGCCTCACTCCGCGTGCCGGCGCGCCGGTCAGCCCCGGCGGCGGGACGATGACTGGTGCGTCGGCTTGATGCACATACGCGGGAACATCGGTTGCTTGGGCGTTGAGTTGTTGGGTCGTGGCGCTCGGACCGTCGCTGGTCAGTTGCAACAAAGCGGCCCCTGACAGCACGAGCGCCTCGACTTGATCGCCCGCGGCTGGTGGTGGGATCTCGCTGGAGAGAAAAAGCGACTTGTTCGCGCCGGTCCCGCGCGTCGTTCCGGTCAAGTTGGAAAGAACCGGGACATTCTCCTTGTACCGGTAGATGACGCCATCGAGCGCATTGTACAGCTCGTAAATCCCCCGCGGCCGCAAAGTCAGCGACGTATAGTCGTAAAATGAACGATGCGTTGTGGTGACAATGAATTCGAACACGGTGTCCGGCGGAATGATCGCCGTGTCAGGCGCCAGGACGACGCATCCCAGCGCGGTTTCCCTGAACAGGCAGCGAAACGCGCTCAATCCGCCGGCGGTCTCCGTGGTCGGCCTGACCGCCAGGAAGGCGCGCATGTCATAGGCCTGAAGACGCGCCGCTTGCTTGGCTTGATCGGCGATCTGGTCGAAGACGACGGCGCCCTCATCCAGCCAATAGTGGTGGAGCAGCCTGACCTCGAACAGGCGCGTGTTGCGACTCGTCGTGCTTTCCGACATGTCAGCCCGCCGCCGAATTTCGATGATAGAACTCGTTGACGACCTCGGTGATGAGCCCGCCCTCGCTTTGTGCAGCCTTGAACTTCAATTCGAGCAGGCGCAGCGAATACAGGACGAACGGATATTGCTTTCCGCCCAACGTGCCCCACAAATGGTTCACTTCTTCCATCGTGGGCGAATAGAGGTCGAAAATCAGCTTGAAGGCTTCCAGTTGGTCGAGCACATTGCTCGGCGCGTTGGTCGTGAGCGAAGCCGGCGCGACGTTGTCTTGCGTGAACACATTTTTGAATTGAAAGAAGCGGATCGCCCGAGAAAGCATCAGCAGCGCATTCGCGTAATTGCTGTGCGTCGCAACAACCAATATCTGACAGTTCAAAAATACCGGCGGATTTTCGTAGACCACTCGGAGAGTCGCATCGTTTCGCACTTGGTTGGTGACATTCTTGAGGGCTTTTTCTTCCCTGATATTCACCATCGACAGTGCCAGAATGTCCCTGGGCACTCCATTGCTCGACGCGCCGCTTCCGATTCCCTCCGACAAATTCCCCAATCGCACCTGAGGTGAAACAGCTCCTGATCCATAGGTGTCAGTGAGATGCCTTTCCAGCTCGTTTATGACAATCGTCAAAGCGTGTGAGATCATTCGCATTCCCCAACAAATGCGAGCTGCTCGTAATTTTTCGAAATCTTGGTAGATGCCCCATTGAGAGATGAGTTGGGACAACGGCCGACATGAACGATATGCGACCTTTTCTTTTGAGTCAATGTTTTCAGAATTTCGATGCGTCCGAATCGAAATCTTTTCGTGCATGGAATTGCGTGTTGCGGAGAAAGTTGTGCGGCGGGTTGTGTTGTCATGCGTCGATGACGCTCGTAACGTTGACTATTCGTGCGTGTCTCGAGCGTATCGACTGGCGTGGGCGTGTAATCTATAGATCAAAGCTATTGTGTGCGCTTGCTCGGGATCGCCGCCTGGTCCAGCCCCGTCTCGATCGGGAAATTCCAGCCGGTCGCGAGTGAGCCGGCCGCTGACGAACGCTCAACGCACTCGCTGGACAAGGTCGCCCCGCCTGAGTCACTCTCGATCAATGGACAAGAAAGAATTCAGCGTGCGCGCGATCCTGGCCGGCCAGGCGCCGAAGGACGCGCCGGTCACGGTCAAAGGCTGGGTACGAACCCGGCGCGACTCGAAGGCGGGCATTTCATTCGTGCACTTGTCGGACGGATCGTCGTTCCATCCGGTGCAGGTGGTCGCGCCGAACACGCTGCCCAATTACGCCGATGAAGTCCTCAAGCTCACGGCCGCTTGCGCGGTGGAGGCGACGGGGACGATCGTGCCGTCGCCGGCGAAGGGGCAGCCGTTCGAGATGCAGGCGAGCGCGATTCATGTGATCGGCTGGGTGGACGACCCGGATACGTATCCGATCCAGCCGAAGCCGCACACGCTCGAATTCCTGCGCGAG
>Ga0099827_10000703_pt1 | contig 15964 bp, 18 predicted proteins | sample CZO8metaG_FD_79339 | JGI IMG/M metagenome (GOLD analysis project Ga0099827, IMG submission 79339) | Vadose zone soil microbial communities from the Eel River Critical Zone Observatory, Northern California, USA - CZOApr15con1.8 metaG | ecosystem: Environmental > Terrestrial > Soil > Vadose zone ...
AGCTTGCCGTTGGTGGCCACGCTTCGATGATAGACAGCCCGTCCAGCTACGTCGTCGAGGCCGCCTCGGAATTGCACGTCGAGTAGGCTCGCGGGATGGCGACTTTGGACGGAAGCTGCCTCTGCGGAGGCGTCAAGTTCGAGGTGACCGAGGCGCCAGACACGCTCAGGTACTGCCACTGCGAGAGCTGCAAGAAGCTCTCGGGCGGCGCCGCGACGGTGAACGGGCGAGTCCCGTCGACGGCGATCCGGATCCTCGAGGGCCAGGAGCTCCTCCAAACGTTCCAGCCCGCCGAGGGCAGCTCGAAGACCTTCTGCCTGGCGTGCGGCTCGAACCTCTTCGGCGGCGGGTGGCCCGACTCACCCGTTGCGAGCGTTAGGGCGACGACGTTCGACGACCCGTTCGACGCGAGGCCGAGCGCGCACATCTTCGTCGAATCGGTCGCGGCCTGGGAGACGCTGCCGGACGACGGGCTCGACCGCTTCGAGACCCGTCCGGGCTAGCTGCCGAGCCGGCACGCCAGTTCTGCCTGCTCCGCGCGAGCTGTGTCAGCACTTCCGCGCGTCCCGTGTCCGACGGCTCCCATCGAACCCCGCACTGTAGCTTCATCGCCCTTTCATCTACGCCTCCTACGGTGCCCCGGCTGATGACGAACACGCTGAAGGGAGCAGTGGTAGCCGTCGCCGCGCTCGCGCTCACCGCCTGCGGCAGCGACCACAAGTCGACCGCCTCGTCCCAGAGGCTCCCACCAACGCCATGCGGCACCTACAGCGGCCGCGGCTGCGCGCCGCAACGCGAGCGGGTGGATCTCACCGTGCCGTCGTTCACGAACCCCACGAAGGTGACCAATCCGCTCTTCCCCATCAGCCGGCTCCGATCCGCCGTGCTGCTGGCAGTCGGCCTCGGCCACCGTCGCGCGGATGAACGCGGCCTGGAAGTGCAGACCGGCAAGCCGCCTCGCCTGGTCGCCGCGCGTATGAGCGACGCCCTGACCGTGCTGAAACGTGCGGTGCGGGGCCGGAAAGCCGAACGGGCCGCGCAGGCGGCCATCGACATCGCGCAGTCCACACTTGACCTCGAGCTGCGTTACCAGCCCCCGGCCGAGATCGACGCCGCCCGCTTCCGCCTGTGGACGCAACAACTGCGCGTGGATGCGGCGGCGAAGGACCTCACCGGGGTGACGGGCGACGTGGCCGTGCTCGAGTGGATCCGCGACCGGTTCGCCAACACTCTCGACCCGGCGGATCGTCAGGACATCGACTCCGGGCTCCGCGCGCTCCGGATCGCGAGCGACGTTAAGAACCTCCCCGCCGCCGCCGACCACGCGGCACGGCTGGCGTCTCGACTGCGCGTCCTCGGGCTCTGACGGGCTCCCGGCGGACTCCGCAGTTGAGAACCGCCGCGTGCACGCGGTGCTCACCTTCCTGCGGGCACGGAAGCGCTTAAACGTCCCTTGAGCTCAACCGTAGGGTTGGCAGCCTTGACCCGTTTGACGAAGTCGTGCCAACCGTCGATCGCCCCGTATAGCTCCGCGCGACCCCCCTCGAATCGGACGATGACGTAGCGCGGACCGCGAGCTCGAATCGAGCGGATCTGACTCAGATGCGTTCCCCGCCGCCAGAGGATGCTTCTGAACTCCACCGTGTCGCCGGCCACGTCGACGCGATAGGCGGCTCTCCAGATCGTGGTGAACCAGAACCAGAGGACGACCGCGACCCAGATGAGCTCGAACCAGCTTCCGGACGAGATCGCGTGTGCAAGGACAAACGGCGAGAACGCCGTGAGGGCGGCCAGCACCAGCAGCATGAAGTACGGCTGAACCCCAGAGATTCGATAGGTGGCGCTCACGAACGGAACCTAGAGCGAGACTCCGTCATCGCGATTCCCCCGTTCAGGGGTTCCACGGCCGCAGGCGAGGCAGCCAACGCGGGACGTTGGCGCGGTAGCTCTCGTACTCGGCGCCGAAGCGGCGCGCGAGGCCGGGCTCCTCGATCAGGGGGAAATAGACGGCGTTCACGGCGACGAAGGCCCCGAGCAGGATCAGCAGGGACCAGGATCCGAAGAACGTGGCCCCTCCGGCAAGGATGCAGGCAACGCCGGTGATCATCGGGTTGCGCACGTGGCGGTAAGGGCCGCGGACGACGAGTTCGGTGGTTGGGTCCCACGGCGCGAGCGTCCCCTTCCCGACGGTGACGAAGAGCTTGACCGTCCAGACGACGAGCGCTAGGCCCAGCACGATTAGGACTCCTCCCAGCAGTGCCGGGACGAGCTCGACGTCAGCTCCACTGCGCGAGACGATGATCGCCGGGACGACCAACGTGACCGTGCCCGGCAGGAGCAGGACGGCGCGCAAATGCCGCCAGACGCTCATCGAGGTCGAAACGCCCAGCGCAGAAACCTGACCCACGGCGACCACGCACGCGCGGACGGCGAGCCGCCTAACGCCGCCTGCGCCCGGTCGAGGACGTCCTCGTGTAGCGCGTCATGGATCGGACGGATGACGAGCGGCCACGCCAGCCGCGACCAACCGCGACATTCGGCCTCGACCACGTGACGGAGAACCGTGGTGCCGTTGGAGATCACATCCCAGCCGTGCCAGCCGCTGAGGCCGTCCGGTCCGGTGATGCGAAAGCGCCGCGACTTCCTACGCTCGTGCTCGAGCGGTTCATGTCGAAGAAAGCCGATGCCGTCCGGCCGCAGTTCCGGCCAGTGCCCGTGCGGCCACATCCGCGTCGGGTCGTCGACGAGCGCACCCACCTCCTCCGCCGATGCGGAAAGGGCACGTTGATGAACGCTGCGGGCTCTTATGCGTCGACCATCGCTAAGGGGGCCGGCCTCTTCACCAGCGCCTCCCCCGGGTACTGCTCTTGCGCCTCCTCAGACGGATCCGGATCAGCTGCGCCGTCGCGAGCAGCGTCGCGACGGCGAACAGGGTTAAACCCGTCCAGTTGCGCAGGAGACCGAATGCGACGAGGCCCGCGGCCGACCCGAGCAGGACCAGGACCCACAGCCACGTGCCCTCGACGTGTAGTCGCTTTATGCGTCCACCATCGCGTCGATCGCATCGGCGACCTCGCCTGCGCGGAACGGAATCCCCCGCACGAGATTGAAGCCGGTTGCATCGACGAGGAACTCCGCCCGGACGAGCTTCAGAAGCTGGCCGAGGTTGATCTCGGGGACGAGGATCTTGGAGTACCCGCGCACGACCTCGCCCGTGTTGCGCGGAAACGGATTGAGGTAGCGAAGGTGCGCGTGTGCGACCCTCTTGCCGCCCGCGCGCACGCGGCGCACTCCAGCTGCGACCGAGCCGTACGTTCCGCCCCAGCTGAGGACGAGGGTCTCGGCCCCGTCCGGGTCGTCGACCTCGAGCTCGGGGATGTCCTGCGCGATTCCGGCGACCTTCTGCGCGCGCAGCCGCACCATGCGGTCGTGATTCTCCGGGTCGTAGCTCACGTTGCCCGTCACGTCCTGCTTCTCGAGGCCGCCGATTCGGTGCTCGAGCCCCGGGGTGCCGGGGATCGCCCACGGCCGCGCGAGCGTTTCCTCGTCGCGGCGATACGGCTGGAAATCCTCGCCGTCCGCCTGCGCGAAGCCGGGGTCGATCGGCTGGATCGCATCGACGTCGGGAAGCAGCCACGGCTCGGAGCCGTTCGCCAGGTACGCGTCCGAGAGCAGGAAGACGGGAGTCCGGTACTTGACCGCGATCCGCACCGCCTCGAGCGCCGCGTCGAAGCAGTCCGACGGCGTGGCCGCGGCGATCACCGGCACCGGCGACTCGGAATTGCGGCCGAACATGACGCCGAGCAGATCGGCCTGCTCCGGCTTCGTCGGCATGCCCGTGGACGGGCCGGCCCGCTGGATATCGACGATCACGAGCGGCAACTCGAGCGTGATCCCGAGCCCGATCGTCTCCTGCTTGAGAACGATTCCCGGGCCGCTCGACGTGGAGACGCCAAGCGCGCCGCCGAAGCTCGCGCCCAGCGCGGCGCCGACCGCGGCGATCTCGTCCTCCGCCTGGAAGGTGCGAACGCCGAAGTCCTTGTGCCGCGCGAGCTCCTCCAGTACGGCCGATGCGGGCGTGATGGGGTACGCGCCGAGGAAGAGCGGCAGGCCCGACTTCACCGACGCGGCGATCAGGCCGTACGCGAGCGCCTGATTCCCCGTGATGTTCCGGTAGAGGCCCGGCTTCAACGCCGCCGGCTTGACCTCGTATTGCACGGCGAACGACTCGGTCGTCTCGCCGAACGCATAGCCGGTCTGGAAGGCCTTGACGTTCGCCTCGGCGATCTCCGGCCGCTTCGCGAACTTCCGCCGCAGGAACTCGATCGTCCCCTCGGTGGGGCGGCCGTAGAGCCAGGACATCAGCCCGAGCGCGAACATGTTCTTGGAGCGCTCGGCCTCGCGCTTCGTGATCCCCTCGATCTCCTTGAGCGCCTCGATCGTCATCGAGGTGAGCGGAATCGCGTGGACGTCGTAGGAGTCCAGGGAGCCGTCCTCGAGCGGGTTTCCGTCGTAGCCGGCCTTCTGGAGGTTGCGCTCTGTGAACGCGTCCTTGTCGACAACGAGAATGCCACGCGGCGGGAGGTCCTTGAGGTTCGTCTTCAATGCGGCGGGGTTCATGGCGACGAGCACGTTCGGCTGGTCGCCGGGCGTGAGGATGTCGTGGTCGGCGAAGTGGAGCTGGAAGCCGGAGACGCCCGGAAGGGAGCCCGCGGGCGCACGGATCTCCGCCGGGAAATCGGGGAAGGTGGCGAGGTCGTTGCCGATCACCGCGGTCTCGGACGTGAACCGGCCGCCCGTCAGCTGCATCCCGTCGCCCGAGTCCCCAGCGAAGCGGATCACGACGGAATCGAGCTGCTCGACGGGCTTTGAGGCCACGTCTGAGTTGTAGCGCAACGAGGAGCGGCCGGAGCCGCCCTCCGTCAGACCAGGCGGCGCAGCCTTGCGAACGCCGATCTTCTAGTCAAACTGCCGGGCCTCGGTCAAGTGAGAACCTTCCCGAGAACTCAACGGTCGGCATCGATGTCCAGCCGCAAAGCCGCGAAGCTGTAGAGCAGGAAGTACGCAAGGCTGAGAGCGAGTGTGAACAGGAACGTGACTGCGATCGCTTCCTGGTACTTGAAGGGATCGCGCGCGACGGCATGCGCGATCCGCGGGAGGACGCTTGGATGCTCGAGCGCGTCCCAGCTGTTGAGCCTCAAAAAGCGGCCGAGGTAGATACCGAGCGACCCCAAACCGATTGCGAAGACCGCGAAGATCCAGCTCATCGCGTCGCCACGCCACTGCCTCACAACGGTCTGCATCAGGTACAGCGAGCCGAAGCCCAACAGCAGCCCCATCCACGCGAATGCGGCGATCGTGACCGCGTCATACCAGTACGGCGCGAGCGAATGGCGCTCAAGGTGCACAAAGTCCGTCGCGATGTACGGCGCGTTCGGAAAGAAGAGGAGCCAGAGCAGTCCGAGCGTGAGAAGCAGGATCCCCGTGCGTCGGCGGCGCCATCGGTCGTAGACGAAGACGGCGAGCGCAAACGGAATCCACGCGAGGAAGAGATTCCAGATCAGATAGCGGAAATTCGTGTCACCCGTGTGCACATTTCGCACGACCACGAGCGCAATACAGAACAGCGATCCCGCGAAGAGCCCAAGGAGACTGGCGAGCCTGCGACGGCTGCGTTCCACTTCAGTCTGCCTCGGCGAGCAGTCTCCGCAAGTCGAGGGGCTGCGTGGTCATCGCGACGCCCTTTCCAACTTCCGGACGAGGCCACTCCTCCTGCGGGCGGTCGCGGTAGAGCTCGATGCCGATGTCGTCCGGATCGCGGAGGTAGATCGCTTCGCTCACCCCGTGGTCGGTCGCGCCGTCGATCGGGATGCCCGCCTCGACGACCGCCTTCAGCGCCTGCGCGAGGGTCTTGCGGTCCGGATACCGGATCGCGACGTGATAGAGGCCGGTCGTCCCGCGCGGCGGCGGCGGCGCACCCTTCGATTCCCAGGTGTTCAGACCGATGTGGTGGTGGTAGCCGCCGGCCGAGATAAATGCGGCCTGATCGCCGTACTGCTGCATGACCTCGAAGCCGAGGACGTCACGGTAGAACGCGAGCGCCCGCTCGATGTCGCTCACCTTGAGGTGCACGTGACCGATGTCCACGCGGGGATCGATCGCCATCAGTCCGCAAGCACCCGCCGCAAGACCTCGAGCCCCCAGCCATGATGTGCGACCTCCGAGAGGTCGGGAAGCTCTTGCAGCGGGAACCAGCTGGCCGCCGCGACGTTCGTGCCAGAGGCGATCGAGTGCGGCTCTTCGAGTCCGCCGACGTAGTGGAAGACGAGATGCCAGGCACCGTTGCCGAACGATTCGACCTCGGCGAGTCGCAGATCCGAGAGCTCGACGCCCGCCTGTTCACGCACGATCCTCCGTGCCGCCTCGTCGGGATGCTCGAGGTGGCCGAGGAAGTCGTCGGGGAGAAACCAACCCTTCTGTCCGTCGTACCTGGACGTATCGTCGTAGCGGACGAAGAGCACATGGCCGTCTGCGACGAGGGCGACGTCGGCGACGAGCTTGTGAACGGCGCAGCCCACGGCTGCAAGGCTAGCTCGTCCGTGGGGACACGAAGACGCAACCCGCGAGCGACCACAGACAGTAGGCCATCCAAGGGTCACCGATGACATCGGTCTGGACAGCCAAGACGAGCGCCGCGCCGAACGCAGCTGCAACGCCCACGACCGCCCACCAGCGCGTCTTGCGTGCGCTCAGGACGAGCGCGACGAGGATCGCGACGCCCCAGGCCGTCCAGAGCAGGGAGCCGAGCACACCCGTCTCGGCGCCGATCTCCGTGTAGTTCGACTCCCCGGCCTTGATCGGCGTCCCCGTGCGCGACGCAGTCTGGCCGGCGTTGCCGAGCCCGTAGCCCTGGGGGTGATGGATCACGGTTCGCACGCCCTCGCGCAAGCTGATCCAGTGGCTGTGGATCGAGGGCTCGTTGATGCTTCCCCCGCTGCCGCTCGCGCCCGGGTTCTGCTTCGCGATGTTGCGCTGCTGGACCAGGTCCTGCTGCGTCCACTTCCCCTCGGGCGCGACGTGCGGGAACACGTGCACCCACGCGACGCTGACGCCGATAGTGACCACGGCCGCCGCAACCGGCCACCAGCGTCGTGTGACGAACGCGAGCGCGACGAGGCCCGCGGCGAGCGCGAGCAGCGAGGAACGCGAGAACGTGAACAGGAGTCCCGCGGCCACGACGACGCTCAAAACGCCGAGGACCCGGAGGCGTCGCCAGAACGCCGCGCCGAGCAACAGGGCGACGACGAACATGTACGCGCTCGCGAGCGGCCCGAGGAAGACGGACACGAGCCGGCGCAGGAAGTGATCCTCCGAGCCGGTGTTGTAGATGAAGTTCTCGGGGAGGCCTCCCGTGCCGTGGTAGTCGTACCCGAGGTGCTTGTGGAAGTAGTCGACGACCGCCGAGTCGCGCCACCACGAGATCGGGATCAGGAAGTCGTCGAGCAGGCCGAGGACCGCAACCGCGGTCGCAGCGCCGAGCAGCGCCCACACGAGCCGGACGAGCTCGTCGCGCCGCACGATCAGCGACCGGCCGAGGAAGTATGCGCCGACCGGGATGAGGTCGTGCTTCAGCGCGAGCCCGATCGCCGAGCCATCAGCGGAGCCGCCGAGCCAGCGCTGAGGGAGCACCGCGTAGACACACACGAGCAACGCGAACGCGAGGGCGAGAACGTCCGCCGCGCGGATGCGGAATGCGAGCCTCTGCGCGCGCAGAGCCTCGAGGCCGACTCGGGCCAGAGCGACCCCGAGCAGAATCTCCTTCCAGGCCTGGAGGGCGGTCAGAGCGCCCCCTCGAACCCCGGCCCCGTAGAGCGCCGCCATGACCGCGTTGTGCGCGGCCAGGCCGACGATCCACGCGTACAGCGCGACGGCAGGCCTACGCCAGACGAGGACCGCGCCGGGCACGAGCAGCAGCCCGTAGACCGCGAGCGCGAGCCCCGAAGCCATCCGGCGAGACTAAACCGGGCGGGGACGCCGGAGCGCCCCCGCCGAAATCCAGGCTCGCGTTAGACGCCCCAAGGCCACATGGGCGGTGCCTCCTTCCCCCTTTCCGCAGGCTGAAAGGGCTAATGTTGTCACGAGGAAGCGCCGATTGACAATTTGACTTATGTCCGAGGCTCTTAAATGATCCCAAATAGCGTGTCGGAGGGCAGTTCGGTCGAGACCGTAGGTGCGCGCCTCAAGCGGTTACGCTTGCAGCGCGGCCTGTCGCAGCGGGACCTTTCGTCCCCGGGGGTCTCGTATGCCTACATCTCGCGTATCGAAGCGGGCGCCCGGACGCCCTCGGTCAAGGCGCTCCGAAAGCTCTCCCAGAAGCTGGGCGTCACGGCTGAGTACCTCGAAACGGGGAAAGACATTCGAGACGTCGACGACCGGGAATTGCGTCTTGCGGATGCCGAGCTCGAGCTGCGACTGGCCGAAAACACCGTCGCGGTCGAACAGAAGCTGGAAGCGATCTTCAAGGAGGCGGACGCAGCAGGCGACGCGACGTCTGCGATTCGGGCGCGGATTGCACTCGGCCTGGCGGCCGCGCAGCGCGGGAGCCATCTAGAGGCGGTCGAGCAGCTCGAAAACGCGACTCGGGATGAACACGCTCCGCCGCCACACCTGCGGCCCGACCTCTACACGAGCCTCGGCCAGTCGTATGCTGCACTCGGCGCACCCGACCGCGCCGTCCAGTTGTTCGAGCGTTGCCTGAAACAGGTCGACGAGGGGACACCGGACGACGTTGCCGCCTACATTCGCTATGCGACCTTCCTCAGCTACGCGCTGACCGACGCGGGGGATTACGAGCACGCAGGGGACGTCGTGCAGGAGGCGTTGAGCCGTGCCGGCGATCAGACAGATCCGTACACGCGTGTCCGACTGTACTGGTCCCTCGCACGCCTCAGCGGCATTGCGGGGCGGTCGGCGGAAGCGCTCGAATACATCCGCAGCGCCATCGCGCTGCTCAAGGCAACCGACGACAGCCTCGCGCTTGCTCGCGCGTACCTCCTGGCCGCCGGAATCGAGATCCGTCGAGGCGCGACGACAGACGCCAAGGGTCACCTGGAGCTCGCCGAGCGTCTTCAGGGTTCGATCCCGGAACCCCTCGATCTCGGCATGTTGCGAATCGGCGAGTCGCGTGTGGCAGCACTCGAAGGTGACGCCGAGACAGCGGTCGAGAAGGCCCGTGACTCGCTCGCGCTTCTGGGTGACTTCCACGGGGGCGAGCAGGGCGCGGCCGTCCACGCGCTCGCGCGAGGACTCGCAATGCAGGGCGACGAGACCGGCGCCAATGACTCTTACCGCCGCGCCGTAGATCTCCTGACCGTGCACGGCCGGCGTTTCGAAGCCGGCGAGGCTGCGCTCGAGTGGGCAGGGTTCTTGCGCGAGCGGGGGCGCGACGAGGAGGCCGAGCCAATCCTCCGGCGCGCGTACGATCTCGGCGTGGACGCCGAAGCCGAAGCCGCGCGCAAGCGTTGACCCTCGAGCGGGTCGTTCGTCCCGCCGGCCCGTTCTCGCTCGCTCTCTGCACGAAGCACGCGAGCGACGCCACGCGGCATCTTCGCGACGGCACAGTGACGACGGCGCTACGCGTCGGAGAGCGCATCGAGGTGGGATCCGCACGCCAGACCGTGGACGGTCGAGTCGTGCTGTGCGCCGAAAGCGAGGATGGTCTCGAGCGACTGCGGTTCGTACTCGCCGTCGACGCCGACCACACCGAGTTCCTCCGCCGGTTCGCGCGCGACCCGCTGATCGGGGAGACGACGTTGAAGTTCCAGGGCATGCGCCAGCTGCGGTTGCCGACGGTTGCGCAGACGCTCCTCCGCGCGTTCTGCGGGCAGCTGATCGAGTCCCGTCGGGCGCGGCAGCTCGAGGTTCGGATCGTCCGCGCAGCGACGCCGCGAGTGGATGGAACCGACTTGCACGCACCGCCGACGTGCGCGACTTTTGCGAGTTTCGCGCCGGCGCGGCTGCGCCAGCTCGGGCTCCACGCGCGGCGCGCGGCGGCGCTCGTACGCATCTGCCGCTCGATCGACCTCGAGCGCCTGCACGCGCTGCCGACCGCAAAGGCAGCGGCCTTCATCGAACGGGAGCGGGGCCTCGGCCCGTGGTCCGCCGGAGTCGTCTGCCTGGAAGGGCTGGGCCGCTACGAGCGAGGGCTCGTCGGCGATCTCACGCTGATCGAGCTGATGTCGCGACTTCGTGGCCGGTGGGTGGAGGGCCACGAGACCGCGGAGTTGCTGGCTCCGTATGGCGAGTGGGCAGGCCTCGCCGGCCTGTACCTCGCCATGGGCTTCAAGCACGGGTTGATCCCGCTGCCGGAGCATCAGCCGGTGCGGTTTCCAGGCCCCGCCTTCGCGTGATCGAGCTCGTCATCGGCGACATCACCGAGCAGGAGGTCGACGCGATCGTGAACGCGGCCAATCCGACCCTTCTGGGCGGCGGCGGCGTCGACGGAGCCATTCACCGCGCAGGAGGGCCGTCCATCCTCGAGGAGTGCCGACTGCTCGGCGGGTGCGAGCCGGGCGAGGCGAAGGCGACCCGAGGCGGCGCGCTGCCGGCGCGTTACGTGATCCACGCGGTCGGCCCGATCTGGCGTGGTGGCAGTGAAGGCGAGCCGGAGCTGCTCGCCTCGTGCCACCGGCGGGCGATCGAGCTCGCCGTCGAGCTCGGCTGCAGGTCGGTGGCATTTCCTGCGATCTCGACGGGCGCGTACGGCTATCCCCTCGAGCTGGCCGCCCCGGTGGCGATCGCGGCAACGAAGGAGGCGGTCGGAGCCCATCCGTCCATGGGGCTCGCCCGCTTCGTCTTCCGCGACGAGCGAACCCTCGCGCACTACGAGAACGCCCTGACTTCCTAGACTGCGGTATGGCCGCGAATCGAAGGATCGCCATTCTCGGCGCCGGGAAGATCGGCGAGTCGCTGCTCGCAGGGCTGTTGAGCTCCGGCTGGCGAAAGCCGAGCGACGTGGTCGTCACGGGCCGGCGGGAGGAACGTCTGAAGGAGCTGGTCGAGCGCCACGGCGTCGAGGCGACGCTCTCGAACGCCGACGCAGTCACAGGCGCTTCGCTCGTGGTGATCGCCGTCAAGCCGCAGGACTTCGACGTCCTGCTGGGGGACATCGGCGGTCTGCTCACTCCCGAGCAGACGGTGCTCTCAGTCGCCGCGGCGATTCCGACTGCGCAGATCGAGGCGAAACTGGCGCCGGGCGTTCCCGTGGTGCGCGCGATGCCGAACGCGCCGGCGCTCGTGCACGAGGGCATCGCCGGCATCTGCGCGGGGGCACACGCCCAGGACGAGCACCTCGACCTCGCGGAGGAGGTGCTCTCGCACCTCGGCGCGGTCGCGCGCGTGCCCGAGCGCTACATGGACGCGGTCACGGCCGTTTCCGGATCGGGCCCGGCCTACTTCGCGCTGCTCGCAGAGGCGATGATCGAGGCGGGCATCCTGCTCGGCCTTGGACGCGAGACGTCGACGCAACTCGTCGTCCAGACGATGCTCGGAACGGCGAAGCTGCTTCGCGACGAAAAGATGCATCCGGTTGAGCTGCGCGAGGCGGTGACGTCGCCGGGCGGCACGACGATCCGCGCCATCCACGCGCTGGAACAGGCGGGTGTGCGCGCCGCGTTCTTGAACGCCATTCAGGCGGCAATGGAGCGCTCGAAAGAGCTCGCGGCCGGCGAGTTGTGAAGCGCGCTCCATTGCGGCGGGGAGGGGGTCTGGGGGGAACCGGGAGGTTCCCCCGCTCGGTCTCCTCGCTCCACGCTCCGCCTGGAGCGAGGCGTACTCCAAAGAAGAAGGGGGCACGCGGGGGAAACATGGTTTCACCCGCGCGACGGAGCGGCCGCCTATGGCGGCCGCGGAGGAAGGCGGCAATGGAGCGGTCGAAGGAGCTCGCAGCCGGCGAGTCGTGAGCGACGTCGAGCTCGTCATCGTCGAAGACGAGAAGGAAGTCGCCGCCGCAGTCGCCGAGCGGCTTGCGCGCGCGGCGCGCGAAGGCGGCAACATCGTCCTCACCGGCGGCAAGACGCCCGAACAGGCGTACAGAGAAGTTGCGAAGCGCGCGCCTGATTGGAGCAGCGTCGAGGTCTGGTGGGGCGATGAGCGCTGCGTTCCTCCCGACCACGAGTACTCGAACTACGGCATGGCGAAGCAGACGCTGCTCGACCGTCTCGAGCGCGGCCCTCGCGCCGTTCATCGCATCAAGGGCGAACTCGGCAAGGAGAAAGCCGCCGCCGAGTACGGACGCGAGCTCGGCGACACTCAGCTCGACCTGCTCTTGCTCGGCGTCGGGCTGGACGGCCACGTCGCATCGCTCTTCCCGAACGCTCCGACTCTCCGTCAGCGCAAGCGCGTCATCCCAGCGGAACCGGGACTCGAGCCCTTCGTCGACCGTGTGACGCTCAGCCTGCCTACCCTGCAAAGCGCGCGTGAGATCCTCTTCCTGCTCGCCGGAGAGGCCAAGGCGGACGCGGCCCGCCGCGCATTTGCGGAGAAACCAGGCTCTGACACCCCTGCGAGCCTTGTCCGATCGCGCTACGGGAGAACGACTGCAATCCTCGATCGCGCTGCCGCAGCCAAGTTGCAGGCTTGACAGCGCCCGCTCTATATGTAGAACTGTCCCGGGGCAGACCAAGAGGGGCGGGCCGCTTGCAGGACACTCTGGTACTCGACAAGCCCGAACAGCTGAAGGCACTGGGGCACCCGCTACGGGTGCGCGTCCTGGAGATGCTCGGCCAGGAAGGCGAGTGGCAGCTGACCAACCGGGAGCTCGCGCAACGGCTCGGTGTCGACCCCGGCCACCTCCACTTCCACGTTCGCATGCTGCTCAAGGCGGGCCTGATCGAGCTCGCCGAGGCAGATGGACGCGGACGCGAGAAGCCGTACCGGGCGGTGGCCAAGATCTTCCGCGTCGCGCCCGAGTTGCTCGCCGCCGGCGGCGCGAGCGACCTCCAGGCAGCGATGATCGACCAGGTGCAGCGCGCGCACGCGCTCTATTCGTCGGAGGGCGTGTTCCGGGGCGCGCAGGTCGAGGTCAAGCTGTCGGTGGAACGTGCGCTGGAGTTGATGGCGGCCTTCCTGACGGCCGCACGCGACCTCGAGGACGAGAACGCGGACAAGGTGGTGCTGACGATGTTCGCCCACCCGCCCGCGAACCAGGACTAGGACGAAGCCGGCAGCAGCGGAGAGCTGAGCTCCGCGGCCATGTCACGCCGTGCGGCCAGCGCCTGCAGCACCATCACCGTGTCTGCGACCGGGAGGTCTTCGAGGTACTCCTCGCGCGTCTTGAACGACTCCAGCACGGATCCGATCGCCTCGACGTAGCCGACCGGATCTTGCGCTGCGACGAACGCCAACGCGTCGCCGACCCCAGCCGGAAAGTCGGCGTGGGTGCGCAGTCCGTCCGCGAGCATGCGCGCCTCATCGTCGCGTCCGAGGACGAGCAGCGCGAGGCAGGCGGCGTAGCGTCCGATCGGGGAGTCGGCCTCGGCCGCGCCCTGCTCCAGCGTCCACCGCGACTCCTCCTCCGCCCCGTCCCAATCGCCGGACAGGATGCGCGCCTTGATCATCCCGATCGGCCGGCCCCAGCTCCCGGGGGGCGCGAGCGCGAAGCTCTCGCGGTACCTCTCGACGGCGCGGTCGAACCATTCGCGCGCGCGGTGGTCAGCGCCGGACATGAGGTGAGCCAGGCCTGCTCCCCCCGCCGCGTTGCCTATCCTGGTCAGTTGCCGTTGGCGCGAATCATCGTCCTCCGCCTCCGGCAAGCGCGCTTCACCGTCGCGGTAACGCGCTTCCTCGCGTCCGATGTGCTCGCCCCACTCGGTCACGGGCGGAGCTTACGCCGCGCGTAAACTGCGCCGGTGGAACGCCGGGAGGTCGTGTTCGTCGACGGTGTCCGCACGGCTTTCGGCCGTGCCGGCTCGCAGGGGATCTTCTGGAAGACGCGCGCGGACGACATGGCGGTCAAAGTCGTGCGCGAGCTGCTGCGACGTAATCCGGCGATCCCGGCGGAGCGGATCGGAGACGTCATCTTCGCCGCGACCGCGCAGGTCGGCGACCAGGGCCTGACACTCGGCCGCGACGTCGCGCTGCTCGCCGGGATCCCGCAGTCCGTTCCCGGCTTCGCGCTCGATCGAATGTGTGCGGGCGCGCTGACGGCGGTGACGACAGGCGCAGGCGAGATCGGACTCGGCGCTTGCGACGTCGTCCTCGCGGGCGGCGTCGAGCACATGGGCCACCACCCGATGGGCGAGGACGTGGACTTCAACCCGCGCTTCGTCGCCGAGCGGCTCGTCGACCCGTCGGCGGTGACCATGGGCGCTACCGCGGAGAACCTGCACGATCGCTTTCCGCAAATCACGAAGGAAGACGCGGATGCGTTCGCGGTGCGCTCACAGCAACGTGCCGCAGCGGCGTGGCAGAACGGCGTGATGCGCGAGACCGTCGTCCCGATGACGGTCTTCACCGAGGAAGGCTGGAAGGTCGCCGACAGTGACGAGTTCCTCCGACCGAAGACCTCGATGGAAGGACTGGCTGGGTTGCGCACGCCGTTCCGCGCCGGCGGTCGGGTCACGGCCGGGAACTCGGCCGGACTGACGGACGGCGCGACCGCGTGCTTCCTGGCAGCCGAAGAGACGGCCGCCGAGCTCGGGCTCGAGCCCCAGATGCGGCTCGTCGCGTTCTCCTTCGCGGGCGTTGAGCCGGAGTTGATGGGGATCGGCCCGATCCCCGCGACGAAGCGCGTGCTCGAGCAAGCGGGACTCACGCTGGACGACGTCGGCCTGTTCGAGTTGAACGAGCCGTTCGCCGTGCAGGTGCTGACCTGGTGCGACGGCATGGGCGTCGATCCCGAGGACGAGCGGCTCAACCCGTACGGCGGCGCGATCGCCTGCGGGCATCCGCTCGCGGCGACAGGAGTCCGCCTCATGGCGCAGCTCGCGTACGGATTCCGCGAGCGGCCCGGTGTGCGGTACGGGCTGACGGCGCTTTGCGTTGGGATGGGGATGGGCGCGGCTTTGCTTTGGGAGAACCTTGGCGCCGGTCACTGAGTTCAAGCTCGCGCGCGCCGGCGACATCGCGCTCGTCACGATCGACAACGGCGAGGACTGGACGAAGCCGACCTTCTTCGGCGAGCAGGCGCTCGAGTCGCTCGACCGCCTGCTGGGCGAGCTCGAGCGGGGCACGTTCAGCGCGGCGGTGATCACGGGCAAGCCGTTCTTCTTCGCAGCGGGCGCCGACATCACGGAGTTCCCGGGAATCACGCGAGAGCGCGCGATCGAAGGGGCGCGCGCGGGACACGAGCTGTTCGGGCGACTGCGTGGCCTGCCGTTCCCGACGGTCGCCGCGATCAACGGCGCATGCCTCGGCGGCGGCGTCGAGCTGGCGCTGCACTGCACCGCGCGGACGATCTCGACGGCGGTCCGCCACTTTGCGTTTCCGGAGGTCTTCCTCGGGCTCTTCCCCGCGTGGGGTGGGACACAGCTGCTGCCGAGGCTCATCGGGCCGGACGCGGCGATCAAGGTGATCGTCGCGAATCCTCTCCGCCAGAACCGGATGCTCGGCGCCGCCGAGGTCGCGGGGCTCGGCATCGCCGACCGATTGCTCGAGCCCGCGGAGTTCATCGACGAATCACTCGCATGCGCGCGGGAGCTCGCCGCGCAGGCGCTCGAGCGCGGGAAACCAGACTGGTCCGCCTCGGAGACCATCTTCCGCCGAGCGCGCACCTCCGTCGACGACACGGTTCACGGCGCCGCCCCGGCGCCCTACGCCGCGCTCGACCTGATCGAGGGTGCGGGCGACTGGTCGCTCGAGGAGGGGTATCGACACGAAGAGGATGCGATCGGCGAGCTCCTTCCCGGACCGCAGGCGCAGGCGTCCATCTATGCCTTCCATCTCGTCGAGCAACGCGCCAAGAAGC
>Ga0099827_10000705_pt1 | contig 15957 bp, 10 predicted proteins | sample CZO8metaG_FD_79339 | JGI IMG/M metagenome (GOLD analysis project Ga0099827, IMG submission 79339) | Vadose zone soil microbial communities from the Eel River Critical Zone Observatory, Northern California, USA - CZOApr15con1.8 metaG | ecosystem: Environmental > Terrestrial > Soil > Vadose zone ...
GATCGCGCTCTCGCTGCTGCTCCTGATCGGCGCGGGCCTTCTCCTTCGCAGCCTCCAGAACCTTCACCGGCTGGATCTCGGCTTTCGCGCCGACTCCGTGCTGGTGTTCGATCTCGCGCACACCCCCCAGCAACGCGATCCCGCTTCGCTGTCCGCGGTCGGCTCGCAGGTGTTGCGGCGCATCAGACAGCTGCCGAATGTGGAATCGGCGAGCGTCTCGGGCCTGTTGTTGTTCAGCCGCTCGGACATCGGCGCGCCGTTGCGGATCGCCGATTACACGCCGCGCGCGGACGAACGCGTGACCGTGAGGTACAACGCGGTATCACCTGGGTATCTCGAAACGATTGGCATGCCGCTGATCGATGGCCGCAGCATCGAGGACCGGGACGCGTTCGACGCACCTATGGTTGCGGTGATCAACGAATCGATGGCGCGGCGGTACTTTTACGGCACTCGGCCAATCGGCCGGGCCATGGCAATCGACGTCACACGCGCCGACAGCGCTCCGCCTGCAAAGGCGATCGAAATCATCGGCATCGTTCGTGATGCCAAGTACAACAGCTTTCGCCAGGACACGAGGCCGATGTTCTACGTGCCGATTGCCCAGCTGCCGCGCAGCCTGCGGTCGCTCGAAGTGCGAACGAGTCAACCGGCATCGGCCATAGCGGCACAGGTGCGGCAGGCGCTCGCCGAGGTCACTAAGGACATCATGATTCGCCGTGTCCTGCCGTTAACCGAGCAAGTGGATCAATCGCTTGCCGCCGAGCGATTGACGATGAGGCTGTGCACGTTCTTTGGCTGTCTCGCCCTCGTCCTGGCCTGCGTAGGTCTGTATGGCGTGATGTCGTATGCGGTCGCTCAGCGGACCGCAGAAATCGGTGTCCGCATGGCGCTCGGTGCGAACGCGACGGCCGTCGTCTGGCTGGTGTTCCGCGAGACGACTCACATGATTCTGATGGGTGTGGCGATCGGCTTGCCGCTGGCGCTGGCGTCGACCCGTCTCCTGTCCGGCTTTCTCTACGGGTTGACGGCTACCGATCCCGCGACGATCGCGATAGCGACTGCGTGCCTGGTGGCGGCGGCGGCACTCTCCGCTTACATCCCCGCTCGTCGCGCCACGCGCGTGGATCCGCTGGTCGCGCTGCGGGCGGAATAGACGATAGCCGTAGGACGGCCAAAAGACCAAAACCCAGGAAGTCCCAGCGACGGAATCCCCTTATGTCTCGTCGCGGCTTACGGAACCTTCCCGCGACACGGTTCGTTGAGGGCGGCAGAGAACTTCCACTATCTTCGATCAGCTCTGGCGCAGTACCTCGGCCGGATCGATGCGCGATGCACGGTAAGCGGGGAGCCATCCGGCGAGCGCACCGACCGCACCGAGCACGAGCGCGGCGCCGGCAAACGTGATGGGATCACGCGGCTCGAGGCCGTAGAGCAAGGTCGCCACGAACCTGGACGCCCAGGCGCTGACGCCCGCCCCGGCCGCGACGCCGATCGCGACCAGCAGCGTTACGCGCGCCAGCACGAGGCGGACGACGCCGGCAGGCGCAACGCCGAGCGCCATGCGGATCCCGATCTCGGCGCGCCTGCGCGAGACCGCGTACGCCGTAACACCGTAAAGTCCAAGGCCGGCCAGGAGCAGCGCCAGCGCACCGAAGAATCCCGCAAGCATTGCGACCACGCGTTCCTGCGTGAGCGAGGCATCGATCTGGTCGGCAAGCGGGCGGAAGGTCAGTGCGAGCTGAGGATTCACGGTGGCCGCCGCAGCCGCGACACTCCTGATCAGCGTCATTGGCGAACCGGTCCTGGCCCTGACGCTCAGATTGATCGTCCGGATACCGAGATCCGCCAGGTAGTCGAACTGCGCGAGCGGCAGATAGAACGTCGGCGGCATGGGATTCCGCAGAGATGTGTAAACTGCATCGGCGGCGACGCCGACAATCTCGATCGGTCCGAGCGATCGCGCCGTGCCGGGATACAACGTGAACGCGCGCCCGATCGGGTTGCCGCCGCTCACAAGTTTCCGCGCAAACGCTTCGTTGACCACCGCCACCCGCGGGGCGCCTCTGCGATCGGCATCGGTCAGGTCGCGCCCGGCGACGAGTGGAGTCCCGAACGTCGAGAACCAGCCAGGGGAAATCAGATTCGCCCAAATCGGCCCCTGCGTGTCGACGGCCGGGCCACCCGCCATCTGCATGCGCGGCGTGAACTGACCGTTGCCCGCCGGCGTCGTCAGCGACAGCCCCGCGTCGGCCACGTCAGGTAGCGCGCGCACCGCGTCGCGCGTGCGCTCGTACACCGGGATGCGTCCGGCCGGATCAGCCAGCGCCCGGCCGGCGTCGATGCTGATGACGAGCACTTGTCCGGGCTGAAAACCAAGAGGCCGTCCGCTGAGCGAGAGGAACGTACGGACGAACAATCCGGCAGCGACCACGAGCACCAGCGACATCGCGACCTGCGCTACCACGAGCCAGTCGGTCATCGTGCCGCGGGTTTGTCCGACGGTCGTTCGTCCGTGTTCTTTCAGCGCGTCGATCGGCGCGACGCCTGAGGTGCGAAACGCCGGCGCGCTCCCGAAAAACAGCGTCGTGGCCACCGCGACCGCGATGGTAAAGGCCAGCACGCGGCCATCGATCGAGACGTCGAGACATACCGCATTCGCTGGCGTCGAAATCATGCGGACGAGCAGGCGGCTGCTCCAGGCCGCGAGCAAACAGCCCGAACGCCGCACCGGTTCCGGAGAGCACGAGACTCTCTGCAAGGAGTTGCCGGACAAGCCGCCACCGCGAGGCGCCGAGGGCAACCCGCACGCTGAGCTCGTGTCGTCTCGCGGTGGCGCGGGACAGTAACAGGTTAGCGATGTTCGCACAGGCGATCAGCAGCACCAGCGCTGCGACCACGAGAATCGTCAACAGCGGGCGTTCGTAGCGGAGGCGGAGATCCGAGGCGCCGGTCGCCGCGGGGAGCAACGCCATCGGCGTCGTCAGGTAGCGCTCGACCGCCTGCCTGCTGCCGAACTGGCCGGTGTCGCCGACCGTGGACTCACGGATCTGCGGCTGCGCGCGACGCAACGCCGCCGTGGCAGCCTCCTGTGATTCGTCCTGCCTGAGCCGGCCGATCACCGTCAGGAAGGTGGTGCCCTCGTTGTTCACGGCGCTGTCGCGGCCGCGGACGATCGGTTCATCCGCGATAGGCGCGGCCACATCGAACGTCCGGCCCACCTCCGCGCCGAAGAAATCCCGAGGCATTACACCCACGATCGTGAACGTGACGCTGTCGAGACGGATCGCGCGGCCGACGGCATCAGCCGCGCCGCCGAAACGCCGCTGCCAGAAGGCGTAACTGATCACCGCAACCGGGCCGTCCGATCCGCCGCCGGGCCGATCGTCGACGTCCGAGAACGTGCGGCCGAGCATCGCGGGCACGCCGAGCGTGTCAAAGAATGAACCGCTGGCCCAGAGACCGTCCACGAACGCCGTCTCTCCGCCGGGCGCCAGATTGAAGCGCGTGAAGGACCAACCAGCCGTTCGCTCGAAAAGATCCGGCCGGCGGCGAATCTGCTCCCAGACCGGAAAGCTCCAGGCGCGCGGACGCGTCATCGTGCCCTCGGTGACCAGCACGAGGCGCGACGGATCTCGCACCGGTAGACTGCGCAGCAACAGGCCGTTGACGATGGAAAAGATCGCCGTATTGGCGCCGACGCCAAGCGCTAGCGACAGGATCGCAACAGCAGTGACAACGGGCGTGGCCCGGAGCGCGCGGAACGCGAGGCGAAGATCCTGCATGCGGTCCCCGAAGCGCGAATTTTAATCACATCCAGACTGTGACAATCCTTGAAAGTCGCGAAGGGCTTACCAACAGCTGGGCACTCCACTGATCAGTTCATTTCGGCCGCGGCGACGAACTGGGCGACGCAGGCGCTCGTCGCCGCCGTGCGCGCGCGATCCTGAGTCACTCGGCCCGGAGTGCGATCACCGGATCGATCCTCGTCGCACGCCGGGCCGGGAACCACGACGCGCACTCGGTGACGAGCAGCAGAAAGACTGACAGCGAGAGGTAGACCAGCGGGTTTGTCGCGTCGACCTCGAAGAGCGTCTGCTGCAGCAGTCGCGACACCGCGAGCGCGCCGGCGATCCCGACGACGATCCCGATAAGCGTCAGCCGCCGGCCTTGACTGAGCACCATTCGCATCACCACGCCCGGTGATGCGCCAAGCGCCATGCGAAGCCCGATCTCGCTCGTGCGGAAGATCACGAGATGCGCCATCACGCTGTACACGCCGAGGCTCGCGAGCACGAGCGCCAGCACCGCGAATCCCCCCAGCAGCATCAGCGCGAGTTTGCGATCGGCGACCGTCCGCGCGACGCGCGCGGAGAGCGGCTCCGGTTGCAGCAGCGGGAGATCCGGGTCCACCGATCGCAGCGCCTCGCGCACGACGGGCAGCATCGCCGCGGGGCTGACGTTCGTCCGCACGAGGATGTTCGTGAAGGCTTCCGGCCGCTGCAGTGCCGGCAGGAAGTAGTCCGCTTCCGGCGGCGCGTTCAAACTGGTGCTGCGCACGTCGGCGACGACGCCCACAATCTCCGACGGCAATTGCGCCATGCCGGTGACCAACGTGCGCCCGATCGGGTTCTCGCCGGCAAAATGCCGCCGCGCAAACGTCTCGTTGACGATGACGACATGCGACACACGAGAATTGTCGCGCACGTCGAAATCGCGCCCGGCGAGAATCGGGATACCGAGCGTGGCGAAGTACCGCGGCGAGACGAGATGTCGGTTCGCCTGCGGACGTTCGCTCAGCGGCGGGAGCGGCCGGCCGCCGATCGCCACCGGCGCCGGCGTCTGCCCCCCGGTCAGCGGCACGCGGTCGGTGAGTGCGGCCGACGTGCTGCCCGGCAGCGTCGACAAGCGTTGATACAACTGCTCGTAAAAGGTGACGAGCTTCTGGCGGTCGTAGCGTGTCGGCGGCAGCGCAAGTTGAGCGGTGAAGACGCCGCCTGGCTCGAATCCCGGCTTGACCTGCTGCAGCCGTGCGAAGCTCGTGAGCAGCAACCCCACCGCGATCAACAGCACGAGCGATAGCGAGACTTCGGCGACCAGCAGGCCGGATCGCAGACGGCCACCGGATCCCACGGATCCGCGTCCCGCTTCCTTCAGCGCTTCCTGCACGTTCACACTCGCCGCCTGCCACGCGGGCAGCAGGCCGATCGCCAATCCGGTGACGAACGACACGGCCAGCGCGAAGCCGAGAGCCAGCGGATCGATCCGGATCTCGATCACGCGCGGAATGAAATTGGCTCCAAAGGCGACCAGTGTGGCAAGCGCCCACTGTGCCAACAACAGGCCCACTGCGCCGCCAAGGACGGCGAGGAGCATGCTTTCGGTGACGAGTTGGCGGATCACGTCGAATCGCGCCGCACCCAGCGCGAAGCGCGCCGCGATCTCCCGTCGTCGGCCGGCAAAGCGCGCGAGCACGAGGTTGGCGATGTTCGCGCACGCAATCAGGAGAACACATCCCACGGCGCCGAAGAGCAGCAGATAACTCTGTCGCTGCTGCCCGACCGCATCGTCCAGGAGCGGCACGACGTCGATGTGCGACGGCGCGTCGACGTTGGCGGGGTACGCGGCGCGGTAATTGGCGGCGACGACGTTCATCGCTTCGCGCGCCTGCGTCAGCGACACGCCCTGCCGCAGCCGCGCGATAGCTTGAAAGAAGAAGCCGCCGCCGTTCAGCTGCGAGGGAACCAGGAATGGCACTTCGGCAGGCCGCGGGACCCAGATCTGAAGCTGATTCAGCGGGAACGCAGTGGCGGCCTCGGGCAGGACGCCGATGATGACGTACGGCGCGCCATCGAGCGTCAGTGCCTGACCCAGCACCGACGGATCGCGATTGAAACGCTGCTGCCACATCGCATGGCTGATCAGGACGACGTGCTGGCCGCCGGGCGAATCTTCGGCTGGCGAGAAACTGCGACCGATCGCCGGCTGCAGGCCCAATGCCGGCAGCAGCGCCGCCGAGGCCAGGAGGCCAATGAGCTGTTCCGGATCGCCGCGGCCGGTCAACGTGAACGGGTTGCCTATCGACAGCGCGAGATCGCTGAACACCTGCTGCTGCTCTTGCACGGCGACGTACCGCGAATAGGAGAAGCCGACGCGCGTCAGGTTCTGCGCCTCGTTCGTCGAGCTCAATCTGACGAGCCGGTCCGGTTCGCGATACGGGAGCGGACGCAGAAAGACCGAGTTGACGACGCTGAAGAACGCGACGTTCGCGCCGATTCCGAGCGCGAGGCCGAGGATGGCGACCAGCGTGAAGCCGGGCGACTTGAGCAGCTGACGGATCGCGTAACGGACCTCTGACAGGCGGCCCCTCCGTTACGCGAGTATATCTGTGGTTAAACGTGGTTAAACGTGGACCTTCGCCAGGGGCTGCCAGTCAGCGCGCGGCGGCGTCCATTAGTAGCTCGTCTTCTTCAACGGTTTCCCGCTCGGGCTGTCATCTGCCGCGAGATCGCCAAGCGCGTACTGCATGCCGGCGAGCAGGTGATCGAGCATCGCCGGATTGTTGTAATAGATCGTCTCGCTGTGGCCGAGCGCTTCGTAGAACACGCGACCCTTCCCTTCCCGTCGAATCCAGCTCAGGCCGTAGTCGTGATCGGTGCGGGGGGTGGATTCGAGGCCTTTCTCGCAATCGGTCATCAACGAATAGTCGATGCTCGTGAGCACGTGGAGGTTCTCACGCGACCACGAATCCTGGTTGAACGCATATACCTCGTCGATGGTGTTGAACGATCGGCCCTTGAACGCCGCGTTGATCGGGCTCTTCGGGTCGTCGATTCTGACGGTAATCGGCGTCGGGTAGACCCAGTGGAACTTGAAGTAGCCGCCGATCATCCTGTTGAACTCCGGCCAGAGCGGAGAGCCGCCTCCATTTCCGCGCCCCGCGCTGCACGGCGGGATTGTCGCGCGGCCTGCGGGCGCCTCCGCCGCCGGCGGCCCGCCGCGCGCGGCGCCCCCGCCGTGGTAGGAGTCGGACGCCGCATGAATGCCCGCCAGCCCCTTTCCATTTCGCACGAAGTCGAGCAGCGCCTTTCGCCGCGCCTCGGTGAGGTCTGGATTGTTGGGATCGTCGAGGAACGTGCCAGTCGTGCTCGACAGGAACACCGCGTCGTATTGTTTCAGGCTGTCTGCAGACATGGCGGCGGGATCGTAGGACACATTGGTCGACCAGGCGCCCGTCTTCTTCCCCATCTCGTCGATCATTTTTGCTGCCAGCGGGATCGACGAGTGTTGATACCCGGCCGCGCGTCCGTAGACGAGCACTTTTCGCGCGCGCTTCGGCATCGCCGGTGCTTTGGCGGGCAGCACTTCCATCATTCTTGCGACGTCGCCAGCGCACGGCACCTGCGGCTGCGCGCTGCGTCCTCCGCAGGGCTCCACGGCGGCGGCCGCGCCGCCGCGCCCGGTACCGGGAGTGACGGGCGGCTGCGACGCTTGCACACCGGAGAAGCCGGCGGCTGTCCAGGCGAGCACGCACGTCCCCGTGAACATGTAAGCAACCGATCGAGTCCTCATGGCAGCTCTCTTCATTGGTTGGTGCGTCCGGCTGAGTCGAACAGCAACGGCGACACTTCGCGCGGATGATGCCTCCAGACGACCCACTCGCGCCGCCCGTCGGTCAGCTGGAAGGTTGTGATTGATGCCACTGTTGGTGAGCATACCGTCCAACGCTTTTGCGCTCGCGCCCGTCAACCAGTACTGTCAAGGAAGGACGCCGTCCGCACACCGCTTCAGGAAGAGTCCGTGTGAGGACGGTCGCACTCCCGAACGCCATGTCGCCCCGCGCGAACGACGTGGCGGCCCAGAGGTTGGCACTGTGCCGGGGGCCGCGGGCGGCAATTTGATCACTTCCGTGGCATCAGTCTACATTCACGCAGTCCAAGGGCGGAGTGGGGAATTATGGATGTGCGATTCGGACTGGCGATTCTGGCGTTGGCGGCCGCGAGTGCCGACCCGGGGCATGCGCAGCCACCTCAATCGGACACGGTGAGAAATCCGCTCGCGGATAGTCCCACGGCGGTTTCAGAGGGGCAGCGTCTGTACAACCAGACATGCCAGTCGTGTCATGGTCCTGCCGGCCAAGGCGATCGTGGCCCCGCGCTCGACGTCTCGCCCCTGGCGCACGGCGACGGAGATGGGGACCTGTTTCACACGGTTCGTGAGGGCCTGCCCGGAACACAGATGCCGCCGTTCGCGGGATTGAGCGACACGCAGGTCTGGCAACTGGTTTCCTACATCCGAAGTCTCAAAGGGACGGCGTCTGCCGGCGGTGCGCGTGGAACAGCGATACCGGCGACCGGCAATGCGGCGGGCGGCGAAGCGCTCTTCTTCGGGCGCGCCGGGTGCGCAACCTGTCACGAGGTGAACGGGCGTGGCGGCATCGTCGGACCAGATCTCTCGGGCGCCGGACGCAATTCGGTGGCGGCGCTGCGCCAGAAAATCGTCGATCCCAACAACCCGCTTCCGGCGGCTCCTGGTGCCGGCGGGCGCGGGGGCGGCGGCGGACGTGGAGGGCCTGCGCCGGCAACCGTGATCGTCAAGACGCAGGATGGACGTGAAACGCGAGGCATCCGTCGCAATGAAGATATGTTTTCGGTGCAGATGGTGGATACGACCGGCGCGATCCGCTCGTTCGACAAAAGGAGACTGTCTTCAGTGCAGAGCGACCCTCAATCGCTGATGCCCGCTGACTACGGGTCGCGTCTGTCGGCGAGCGACATCGATAACCTGGTGACGTACCTCGCGAACCAGAATGGACGCGATCTTTCGAAGACTGGTGTCCAACCCATGCTCCCGGGCGGCGTGACCTCGGAGCGCCTGCGAAACGCGAAAGGCGAGCCGCAGAACTGGTTGATGTATTGGGGTGACTACCAGGGCACGCACGCCTCGCCGCTGAAGCAGATCGAGGTCGGCAACGTTGGGATGCTGCAGGGTGTCTGGTCGATGCCGCTTCCCGGATCTGTGACGCTGGAGGCGACACCGATCGTGGCAGACGGCATCATGTATGTGACGACCAGCGGCGATCCGCTGGCGGTCGTCGCGCTCGACGCGCGGTCGGGCCGCCAGGTCTGGCGCTACTCGCGGCCACAGAAGGTCAAGAATCCGTACGAGATCAATCCCTTCAGTCGCGGTGTCGCCATGCTCGGCCATCGCCTGTATGTCGGGACGCTGGACGCGGCGCTCATCTCCCTCGATGCGCGTACGGGCCTGCCGATGTGGGAGGTTCAAATCGCGGATTCCACGGAAGGCTACACGATCACGAGCCCGCCGCTTGTCGTCAACGACAAGGTGCTGGTGGGCATCAGCTGCGGCGAATTCGGCACGCGCGGGTTCATCGACGCGTACGACGCCGCAAGCGGCAGGCGGCTCTGGCGGTTCAACACGGTGCCGGGACCAGGCGAGTTCGGCAACGACACATGGAAGGGCGACAGCTGGCGGCGCGGCGGCACGGGCGCGTGGCTGACCGGAACCTACGATCCCGAGCTCAACACGGTGTACTGGGCGATGGGCAATCCGGCGCCGCAGATCGATCGATTCACCAGGGGTGAACTCGACAACCTGTTCAGCTGTTCGGTGGTGGCGCTCGATCCCGGGACGGGTCTCCGGAAATGGCACTATCAGTTCACGCCGAACGACGGACATGACTGGGATTCCGTGCAGGACATGATGCTCGTGGATCGGATGTGGCACGGCCAGAATCGCAAGCTGCTGCTGCATGCCGACCGCAACGGTATCTTCTACGTGCTGGACCGGACGAACGGCACATTCCTGCAAGGCACGCCCTTCGTGCATCAAACCTGGAACGCCGGCTTCGATGCCAACGGCCGTCCGATCGTGGTGCCGAATTCCAACTCCAGCCCCGAAGGCAGCATCCTGGTCTATCCCACGCTTGGAGGCGGGACGAACTTTCAGAGTCCGTCCTACAGCTCCACCACCGGATTGTTTTATCTCGAGTACGCGGAAGGCGGCGCACAATATACGAGCGCCACGGCTGAATTCGAGCCGGGCCGCCAGTACATCGGCCGCGCTCCAGGGCGCGGCGCCGGCCCAGCGCGCGGGTCAAGCGATCCGCCGCCGACGAGCGGCATCAAAGCGCTCGACCCTGAGACTGGAAGGACAGTTTGGGATGTCAAGACGTTCCAGGGATCGCTGACCAACGGCTTGCTCGTCACCGCAGGCAGCGTCGTGTTTGCCTCGACGCGCGACGGGAATCTCATCGCGCTCGACGCGAGAACGGGCACGCATCTGTGGCACTACCAGACCGGCGGCAGCCATGCAGCGTCACCGATCAGCTATGCGGTGGACGGGCGCCAGTACGTCGCACTCTCAGGTGGCAACACCGTTCACAGCTTTGCCCTCCCGGAGCAGCCATGATCTCGAGGATCGACTTTTGACGAAAGGTGCATCCTGATGACGCGACAGATCATTTCCCGCATCTGCGTTTCAGCGCTGGTGGTGCTTGCCATGTCCTCGGTGTCTGCGCAGCAGCCAGCACCCTCGAGGCCCGGATCCCCGGCGACGCCGAACCCTGGAGCAGCGGCACTCCGGCCCGCGGTCCCGCGGTCTCCGGAGATTCATCCGGACAGGACGGTGACGTTCCGGCTCTCCGCTCCGCGCGCGACCGAAGTGACGTTGAACGGCAGCTGGGACGGCGCGACCAACCTGAAAATGACCAAGGACGACAGCGGCGTGTGGTCCGTGACGGTCGGACCGCTCGGCGCGCAGCTCTGGGGCTATTGGTATCTCGTCGACGGCGTCAAGGCGCTCGATCCCGGCAATGCGGAAACGCAACGCGACGGCGCTCGCTACGACAACCTGCTGATGATTCCCGGCGCGGAGTCCGAGCTGTGGGACTTCAAGGACGTCCCCCACGGCACGGTACAGGCCATCTGGTACCCATCCTCGACGCTGAAGCTGGCGAGCCGCCGCATGATGGTGTACACCCCGCCAGACTACGCGGCGAGCACACGGCGTTATCCGGTTCTGTATCTCCTCCATGGCGGCGGCGGCGACGAGGATGCGTGGCTCACGATGGGCCGCGCCAATATCATCCTCGACAATCTCATCGCGCAGGGGAACGCAAAGCCGATGGTCGTCGTGATGCCAAACGGCAACGCCACGCAGACGGTGTCTCAAGGCTATGGCTTCGGACCGACGCCCGCCCGTCAATCCGTGCAGGCGCCGCCGCCGCCGCCACAGCAGGCGGCGGGCGCACAACGCGGCGCCGCGCCCGCGGCCGCATCGCCAGCCGGCGGTCGAGGCACAGCGGCACAGCCTTACGAGGGCTCGTATCCGGAGAGCCTGGTGAAGGACGTCATCCCGTTCGTGGAGAAAACATTTCGTGTGCTCAACGACAAGGACAACCGCGCCATCGCCGGCCTGTCGATGGGCGGGGGGCACACCCTGTCGGCCACCAACAACAACCCCGGCGTGTTCGGATACATCGGCGTCTTCAGTTCCGGACCGAGAATCGTCGACGAAGGGCTCGAGGAGCAGCTCGCGGCCGTCAAGGCTGGCGGCGTCAAGTTCTACTGGCTCGGCGCAGGCACCACGGACATGGCCCGGGAAGGCACCGTGAACCTCTCAGAGCTCGTGATGAAACACGGCTTCAAGACCACGTATCGTGAGATCCCTGGCCGGCATTACTGGTTCCTGTGGCGGGATTTCCTCGGACAGTTCGCCCAGGTGATGTTCCAGTAACGCGATCATGTGCGCCTCGGCCGGGTGTGGATTGTTGCCGACAGCATGTCGCAGGTCGGTAATCGCTGGGCGTTTTCCCAACACGTCGAGGACGGGCCACCACTGCGATCTGGCCGGAAGCTGGCGCTGAAGTAGGCCCCCGCCTTCGCACTGATCAAACCGTAAGCCCAAAACCGCCGGTTCCGACCCGCGGTCCGGCGCTCCCGCAAGAAATCCGGACTCGATCGTTCTCTTCTCAGAGGAGCGCGATCCATGCCCGACCCGCGACTGTACCAGATTGCGATGCTCGCATCGTTGCTCGTCTACGGGATGGCGTGGCTGGATTTCGACATTACGGTCGCGCGCGCCTGCCTCCTGCTCCTGACGGTTCTCGGCACGCAGGCTGTTTGCGACCGGGCGGAGGGGCGCAGGACGGTGAACGTCAGGAGCGCGCTGATCTCCGGACTGTCGCTGTGTCTGCTGCTTCGGACCAACCGCACCGATCTCGCCATTGTCGCGGCTGTGGTCACGATCGGGGCCAAGTTCCTGGTGCGCTTCCGCGGCAAGCATCTCTTCAATCCAACCAACGGCGGACTCGTGGCGATGCTCCTGCTGACCGATCTGGCCTGGGTGTCGCCGGGGCAATGGGGATCGGTGGCGTTCTTCGCGTTTCTCATGGCGTGCCTGGGAGGCATCGTCGTGAACCGCGCGTCCCGCAGCGACGTGACGTACGCGTTCATCACGTTCTACTGCGCGCTGCTATTCGGGCGGTCGGTCTATCTCGGCGAGCCGCTGACCATCCCCCTCCATCGGCTGGAAAGCGGCGCGCTGCTGCTCTTCACTTTTTTCATGATTTCGGATCCGAAGACGACCCCCGATTCACGGGCCGGACGTGTCCTGTTCGCGGCGCTGGTCGCGTTCGGCGGATGGTACGTGCAATTCAGGCTGTTCAGAACCAACGGACTGCTCTGGTCGCTGGCGGCCTTCTCCCTTGCGGTGCCGCTGATCGATCGGCTGCTGCCGGGCGCGCAGTACTCGTGGACCATTCACAAGGAGCAACGAAATGAGACGACTCGTATTCGGAGTGGCGCTCGCGTCGATGGTGGCGGCCTCGGCGCCATCACTGTTTGGCTTCTGCGGCTTCTACGTCTCGAAGGCCGACACGAAGCTGTTCAACAAGGCCTCGCAGGTCGTGCTGGTTCGTGACGGCGACCGAACGGTGATGACGATGGCCAACGACTTTCAGGGAGACCTGAAGGAATTCGCCGTCGTCATCCCGGTGCCGACATTTCTGAAGCGCGAGCAGATTCACGTCGGCGACAAAGCGCTCGTCGACCACCTCGACGCGTACTCGGCGCCGCGCCTTGTCGAGTACTTCGACCAGGATCCCTGTTGGATGCGGAGCCTTGACAAAAGGATGTCGGTACCGCTTGCCGCGCCCGCGATGGCAGGCCGAGACATGAGACGAGAGCAGAGTCTTGGCGTCAGAATCGAGGCGCAGTATACGGTCGGCGAGTACAACATCCTGCTTCTCTCGGCCGAACAGAGCTCGGGCCTCGAAACCTGGCTGCGCGAGAACGGATACAAGATTCCGGCCGGGGCATCGGCCGTGCTGGCGAGCTATCTGAAACAGAACATGCGGTTCTTCGTCGCGAAAGTGAATCTCACCGAGCAGTCGAAGCTCGGCTTCTCGTACCTGCGTCCGCTGCAAATCGCGTACGAATCGCCCAAGTTCATGCTGCCAATTCGTCTCGGGATGGTGAACGCGAACGGACCGCAAGAGCTGTTCGTCTACGCGCTCACGCGCAAGGGACGCGTCGAGACGACGAACTACCGGACGGCGAAGCTGCCGTCGGACATGGACCTGCCGATCTATCTCAAGCAGCCGGGCGAGTTTGCGAAGTTCTACAAGGCGATGTTCGCGCGCCAGGTCGAACGCGAAGACGGGAACGTGCTGTTCACGGAATACGCCTGGGACATGAAGTGGTGCGATCCCTGCGCAGCCGACCCGCTGTCGAACGACGAGCTGAGGAATCTCGGCGTCTTCTGGACGGATGGCAGCAACGGGCAGCCGCCCAATGTGTTCCTCACCAGGCTGCACGTCCGCTACGACAACGCGCACTTCCCCGAAGATCTCGTCTTTCAGGAAACTGCCGATCGGGCGAACTTCCAGGGGCGCTATGTACTCCGTTATGAATGGACGGGCGTCGACTCGTGCGGCGCCGGCGCCGCGTATCGCAGCGCCCTGCGGCAGCGTCAGGAGCAGGAGGCCGGACGGCTGGCGTCGCTGACAGGATGGAACCTGCCCGACATCCAGAAGCGGATGGGGCTCGCGGAGGACCCGCGGCAGCCGCAGCGCCAGCCGGCGTGGTGGGAGCGGCTCTGGAAGAATTGAATCTGAGAGTCCTGGCGTAACGCGGATGCAACCCACGCGGCGGATCTCGTGCTCGCACGCCGGTGTGCGCCCATTGAACCGGCGCGTGGGATCGCTTCGTTCTCGACGGTTTCTGATTCTCCGTCAGACGAGCTTGCGCTTCGGCGGGATGCGCTCGGTTTCCTTCGACTTGCCGTCGGACCAGACCCGCAGCTTCAACTGGACTGATCCGATCTGAATCACGGCGCCGTCGGTCAGCCGCACCTGACCCGTGATAGGCGAGTTCTGAACGAGCGTGCCGTTCTTGCTTCCCAGGTCCTGAAGAAGAACCGCGTCGTCTCCGCGGACGGTTCTGATGCGGGCATGACGACGCGACACGCCGGAAGCATCCAGCCAGACGGTGCACTGCGGATCCCGGCCAATGGTGTTGTCCCCGTCCTCCAGCACGATCACGCGCTCGTTCCACACCAGCCAGAATCGAACGGGCGGTGTCTTCCGTGGCGCTGAGCGATCTGTCAGGTCCACGGCCTCGCCGCAGAATGCATAGCCAATCGCATGAACCGTGCGGATGAACTTCGCGTTGCGCCGGGAGTCCTCGAGCGCGCGCCGGATCTCGGCGACGAGCACATTCAGGTTTGCGTCGACGACGTAGGTGTCGGGCCAGATCCGTCGGTGGAGCTCGGCCTTGTCCAGCACCGTCGGCCGCTGCTCGATCAGCGCGGCGAGCAGATCGAACGCCTTTGGGGACAGGCGGATCTCGCCCCTGCCGCGATGCAGAAGCTGCCGCGTGGCCGAATCCAGGGTGAAATCCGCGAAGCGAACCCTCACAGTCGCTGTAGAACTGCAAAAACCTTGGAAATCCACAAGAACTGTGGATCGGCGCCTGGCACATAGTAATCGAGGATGATGTGACGGCGATGGATCGACCGATACGGACTGCCGGCAGCCGATGCAACTTTCACTACAGGCAGCAGGGATGGTCATACTGTCCTCGATCGTTCGTTGGGATTGATCACCGCGACGGTAGAAACATGCCATGGCTCCTGCCCGACTGAATCCTGTTCCTCAGCCCTCTCGCCGGCCGGCTCGGGATCTCATCGAGGCCGTCGTTGACAACATGCGGAAGAACCTCGAGCCGCTGAAGTATTCGACGCTCGCGCCCAGTCGGTTCACGGTGTACTTGCACCCAACTGAATACGCACGCCTCGAGGGAATCATTCCGATTCTCGAGGGACAGACCGCCCGGGCGCTCGCCGATGAACTTCACAAACTCAACCGCCGCTCGCCAATCAAGCGGTGGCTCGAGCGGCTCACCGGAGATCATCGGCCGCAGATCGACAATGCCGGCGCCGAGTGGCGGGTCGAGTTCCGGGCCGATCCCGACGGCGACATGAATGACGGCGACCTCCTGATCGATTCGGAGCTCGTCCTGCCGGCGCGGCCCGACCTGGGTGTCGGAGAGAGGACTCGTCGAATCACCACGATGTACACCGGCCACCGGACAACGACGAGAGAGCAGACGGTGAATCGTGCACCGCAGGCGCCGGCGTTGCCCGTGTTCGCCCGGGTCATCTATGACGACACCTCAGGTCAGCATTCTCATGATGTCGTCAAGGATTCGGTGACGATCGGGCGCGGTGGAATCGCCTACCCCGTGGACATTCGCATCGTCTCCTCCGTTGACGTGTCGCGCGAGCACGCTCGCATACGCAGGGATCCACAGACGGGCCGTTTCTTCCTGATCGATCTCAGTTCGCTCGGGACGACGCTCAACGGTCGTCACGTTCCACGGGGTTACGAAGAGCACGAGGGGGCGAAATGAGAGAACGGCGTTGACACGCCGCTGC